>Ga0209278_1002416_pt1 | contig 10435 bp, 8 predicted proteins | sample JI81BgreenDNA_FD_187504 | JGI IMG/M metagenome (GOLD analysis project Ga0209278, IMG submission 187504) | Wastewater effluent complex algal communities from Wisconsin, to seasonally profile nutrient transformation and Carbon sequestration -... | ecosystem: Engineered > WWTP > Effluent > Algae... | reverse complement strand
GCAGTCCCATTTGACTGAAACCTGCATATTGATCGCCTGCAAATAGAGGTTGGCCGTCTTTCCAAATCGACTGGTGAACGTGCATCCCGGAACCGTTGTCGTTAAACAGCGGTTTGGGCATGAAGGTGATGGTTTTGCCGTATTTTTTGCCGACGTTTTTGATGACGTATTTGTAAGTCAGCAAGTAGTCGGCGGCTTTTACCAAAGTGTCAAAGCGGAAACCGAGTTCGCATTGACCGCCGGTGGCGACTTCGTGGTGGTGCTTTTCGATGGGTACGCCGCATTTTGCCATTGTCAGCAGCATTTCCGTTCTCATGTCTTGTGAGGTATCGGTTGGTGCTACTGGGAAATAACCTTCTTTGTAACGCGGTTTATAGCCGAGGTTGCCGCCTGCTTCTTCTTTGCCGGAATTCCAACGACCTTCGATCGAATCTACGTAATAGTAGCCGGAATTTTGGGTTTGGTCGAAGCGAACGTCGTCAAAAATAAAGAATTCTGCTTCCGGGCCAAAGAATGCTGTATCGCCGAGACCGGTGGAAAGCAAGTAGTCTATGGCTTTTTGGGCAATGGTGCGGGGACAGCGACTGTACGGTTCGCCGGTGCGAGGTTCTTTGATGCTGCAAATGAAGCTGATGGTCGGTTCTGCCATGAACGGGTCCATCCAAGCGGTGGTCGGATCGATGACCATCGTCATGTCTGATTCGTTGATGGCTTTCCAGCCCCTAATGCTGGAACCGTCGAAGGGTACGCCGTCTGTGAATGCGGTTTCGTCGATTTGGTCGTGGTACAGGGAAAGGTGCTGCCAGATCCCCGGCATATCGATGAATTTGAGGTCAACGATCTGGATCTTATTTTCTTGTATGTAGTTTAAGGCTTCTTGGGGTGTCTGGAACATGACTTACTCCTGATATTGGTTGTGTCTTGGCGATCGGCCGATTTCAGACTGTGTGGGCGATCGTAGGCCTTCAGTATCCACTATTTTGTATCTAGGGCTACAAAAGTTTGAAATAGGGGCCCAGTGGGGCCGGGCCGTTTGAGATTCTTGCCCTGTGGATTATTTGTCGGATGAAGATACAAGGCAAACGGCTGAATTTTACGACAGTTTGCCGCGGATAGACTACCCTTGGTGAAAATCCTATCTCAAATCTTAATCAAACGCCGATTTGTAGTAGTCTACAATAGGCGGTCTGTCTCAGATAGCAAAGTATTGATAAAGATTTTTGGGAGAGAAACTTATGCGCGATGCAGTGACGAGCCTGATTGAAAATTATGATGTTGCTGGTAGGTATTTAGACCGAGATGGTATCGATCGGTTGAAATCTTATTTTGCAACGGGCACGGCACGGGTACAGGCGGCGGCTGCGATTAACAGCAATGCTGCGGCAATTGTCAAGCAAGCTGGTATCCAGCTATTTGCTGAACAGCCAGAACTGATCCGTCCCGGTGGAAATGCCTACACGACTCGTCGCTACGCGGCTTGTCTGCGGGATATGGACTACTACTTGCGCTATGCTACTTACGCCCTGGTGGCTGGAAGTACCGACGTGCTCGACGAGCGCGTGCTGCAAGGTTTGCGCGAAACTTACAATTCTCTAAGCGTTCCCATTGGCCCGACGGTGATGGGGATTAGCATTATGAAGGAGATGGTTAAGGCTCAGGTGGAAGCTGCTGGCTTGTCTGTGGGGCCTTTTTTGGATCAGCCTTTTGATTACATGATTCGCGAATTGAGCGAACAAGATATTTAAGTCAATTTGCTAGTTCTTTTAGCAGCAAATTGCACTTGTGGCTGGCACTTAGCAGCAGTTAGATGGATCGCTTTTTTTGGCCTCACAGCCTCCAAGCGATCTTTTTTTATGGGTTATACAATTTTAGATTAAAGATTTCAGATGAAAAATTATAGATTAAAAATTTAAATAATTGGGAATGACTTATGAATTAAGGGTTTGGAGCTTCCCTATAATTGCATTCTTGTTTTAAACTGGTGCTAAAAATCGTCAACACATCCCCAGACGAGGCATTTGTCTAGGGGATTTTTGGTTTGGCGCAGATCGATTTGTGCGGTGGTTGTTGCTTCTACTTCGCCGTTGGGGTAAAGAATGTGGATGATGTCACCGCTGACGAAGGCGAGGGGATTTTCTTGACAATTGCCAGGATTTCTGATAGGAAAGTTAATTGTTTTCATGGTCGATCGCCCTGATGGTATTTGTAGCGCTTTTAGCTGCATCTAAATCATCCGCTAGCAGCCAAAATTATTGTGTGATTTTATGAAGGTATATCTGTGATAAAACTACACAATCAAAGCGATCTCAGTCACATAAGGTGAGGTGGGGCGATCGCCCCGCGACGATCAAAAAACCAAAATAATCGCCAAAAATTAGCAGTCGGGCTTGTGCGTAAGTGCTAATCTGGTACTGTTCTTAACCCTATCCGTACAGATTAAAAACCTTGGCTAAACAGCGACTAGACACTTTATTGGTCAGCCTAGATTTGTGCAGTTCCAGACAGCAAGCTCAGGCATTGATTCGGACTGGGAAAGTCTCCATCAATCAACAGGTAGTTGACAAACCGGGCACTGAGGTTGACATTGCAGCAAAAATTCAGATTAAAGAGCGATCGCGCTATGTTTCCAGAGGCGGTGACAAATTAGCCAAAGCTTTAGAAGTTTTCGCGATTCCCGTTGCAGGCAGAATTTGTCTCGACGGTGGCATTTCCACAGGCGGTTTTACCGACTGTCTGCTGCAAGCAGGCGCCGCCCTAGTGTATGGCGTAGATGTTGGCTACGGTCAAGCAGATTGGGGCTTGCGTAACGATCCGAGGGTAATTTTGAAAGAACGCACCAATTTGCGGTACATGACTGCTAATGAGCTTTACGGCGACTCTGCGCCACCAGATTTGGCGGTAGTAGATGTGTCGTTTATTTCCCTGGATAAGATTTTACCGGCGCTGTGGGAATTGTTGGCACCACCGCGAGAAGCGGTGTTGCTGGTAAAACCGCAGTTTGAGGTAGGGCGGGAGAGAGTAGGGAAAAAAGGCGTAGTGCGAGACTCAGCAACTCAAGCTGATGCGATTTTTCAAGTGTGGAAGGCAGCCACAGCTTTAGGATGGCAGCAACGGGGCTTAACGTGGTCGCCTTTACTTGGCCCGGCGGGTAATATCGAGTATCTTTTATGGTTGGGGAGCGATCGCGAACAGGAGCCAGAGCCGAGGGCGATCCTCTTCGAGGGCTGCGCTAACGAAGAGGATGTTGTGAAGGAACGGATCGCACAAGTCACCAAAGCGGCGGCGCGGGAACTTGTCGATCGATTGTAGATTTTAGATTTTAGATTGATTTCCAGATGTTAAGCTAATCAATTTTAAAAATCAAATTTGGAAATCCAGATTGCTATAAATTTTTAAAATTTTTGTCAATCAGACTCATAAACTTTCACAAGAGTGAAGAATTCCATGCAGTCATTTAAACAAGTCGGTTCGATTTTACTCTACGTTCTAGGTGGCATTGGGTATGTGGCGATTGTAGCTACTATTGTAGGCATTTCAATTCTGATCAAGTGGGCAGCTCTGCTACTGGCAGACAAATTATTATATACCATTCTGATTATCGGCGATTTGTTGAGAGGCCTCGAAATTATTGAACTGTTAAATATATTGATATTTGCTTTTATCGGTATGGGAGTGGGTGTGGCGACAAGGCTTCTACACCCTCAATACGGTCGAAAATTTAGTGCCGCTTTGTTGATAGTTATAGTTCCCTTAGTTTTCATGATTACGCCAGCCATCAGATATAATTCTTGGCTGGAAAAAGTAGAGGAATCGGATAATTTATTGCCAGCGCAAACTGCAACATTAACTAACTCATTTTTGAATAGAAAAGTGGGATTGCCTGGTTTTATCGGTTATTACGTATATACTGGTCAATTTCCCGTTATTCCCACGAAACAATCGGAGATGAAAGACCTCGACAGCTTTGAAAAAAAAGTTAATTCCAGATTTGTACAGTTCACAGGTATTGCTCCGACTATTGTTTCTTGGTCAATGCGGGTTTGTTTTTGGTTGATTAGAATATTTTACTTTTCTATAGCAGTAATTGCCACGATCGCGCATTTTAGGGAAGGTGTGAGAATCGCGAGACGGTAATAGGATTTTAGATTTTAGATTAAAGAAGGGGGTATCACTGATGATCGTGGTGGTTTGGAGTTTACCTACAGTTGCATTCTTTTTTGACAGTTGTATAAGAATAAAAGCAGTAGGGTGCGTCAGATCCTAACTCTTCAATTACCACAAATAAGCCTCTGCTGACGCACCCTACTCAACTCCTAGGGAATGAGAATTAAATAACTTCCACTCTTGAAAGTGGGATGGGTCTGAAAGCCCATCCAAAAAGGACGGGCGGGACGCCCATCCCACAATAACAATTAAAATTGTAAGTTATTTAATTCGCGATCCTAGGGCAATTTTTAAGTGCCAATTTTAAACTCTTGCTGCAAGCGATCGATAATTGTATTACGCTCGATCGTGGCGAGAATTTCTTGAATTACCGTATCTTGTCCCAGAGGGCCCCAGGTGCAGCCTTTTTCTAGATAAACTTGGGCGGCGCGACCGACAGCGTAGGTTCCGTAAGCTGCTAAACTAGCTTGAGTGACAGCGACTCCGGCAAAAGTAGAAAAGCCGATGTGCGGGGCCGCAGCAGCAGCACTTTTGCCAAATCCCAAGAGGAAACTGCTACCTAATTCTCCCAAAAGTACGCCGCCAGCGCTGGAGAAAATAGTCTGCCAAAGTTTCCCGGCTTCGTAACCAGTCATGGGTAAGCCGTAAAGTCTCGATAAAGAGCGAATTAAGGCTAAATCTGCGACACTTGCTCCCATTACATCCAAGAATGCCACGGGATTTAAACCGACAGCCAAAGCTTTATATTTGGCAAATTGCCAGATTAAATCTTCGGCTTCTGTTTGTCGCAATTTGAGAACGTGACGGGCAATGTTTGCTTCGGCATCTCTAGCTTCAACTAAAGCATTTAGAGCGAGGAGCGATCGACCTTCTCTGTTAAGAATTGTCAGAATTTTATGTTTGAGTTCGTCTATCTGCGCGGGCGGCGACTCCCATTCGTTAGTTACTCTTCCGTCTGACCATTCCACCCGCACTTGCACCGGCGCGGGTTCGGCGGCTACCATGACTATTTCTAAAGATTTGGCAGTTTTAGGCGGTGATTTTGCAGTAGATTTATCAGATGGGTTGTTTGGGTCGGACAAATTTTCGCTATCTGTTTCATGTCTTACCGCAGCGGCTGCTAACTCTTCAGAATTTCCCAGCGCTTGCAAACTTTGGAAAATAGCTTTTCTGTCTAATTCTGGATACAGGTCAATTTTATTAAAAACTAAAATTACCGGTTTTTGAGCTGTTTGCAATTCGCACAGTGCTTGATATTCAGTTCGGGTGATATCACCTGCAACGACAAACAGAATTAAGTCAGCTTGGCGAGTTACTTGTTTCGCCATTTCGCCCCGGACTTCGCCACCAACTTCATCAAGTCCGGGAGTATCGATTAATTCTACTTGCACGCCTCCTTTCCCCCCCTTGGCCAGGGGGGGTTGGGGGGATTCCTCGCTGTCAAGGAAGGATAAAGGCACACTCCAGCGCACGGAACGCGGCCACTGAGTCACGCCGTTGAGGGGGCCTGTTTGCAGAATTTTGTGACCTAAAAGCGCGTTTAATACGGCTGACTTGCCACGGCTGACTAAGCCGAAAGTAGCAATGCGGATGATGTTGTAGTCTAGTTTTTCTGAGGTGGAAGTTAAAATATCTAACTGATATTGCAGCGCCGCTTCTAATTCTGTATTATTCGAGTTCTTTTTCCCTTGGCGCAGGTGGGAGTAGCGCGCCAGGGCTTCGCGCAAACTGGCGCGGGCAAGGGATAAGCGATTTTCTTGAAGGGAATTGTCAGCCATTGGCGATCGGCTTTTTTAAGCAGGTAGAATTGATCGTCGAATTATAAATCCTATTTCTTATTTTAATACAAGTTTTGATAAAATTCTAGTTTTTTATTGGGGAGTTAGGTAGAAACAGGGCAAAGGCGTGTCAACAACCTCCTCAAACTCGGATTCCGGCAGTGACTTAAGTCCCTGCCTCAAAGCGAAAGTCCTCTTAACTAAAACTTACGCAAAAAACCCGGTTTCTCTGAAAAATCGTCGATATATCCGAGAGATGCTTGATGCAGAAACCGGGTTTTTGACCCGGCTGGCGTAAGTTTTGTTAACAATACTCTGGACAGTGTGTGAATAAAAGTGCGATCGCACTTCTGTAAAAAGTAACTGGACTCTGAGCCAGAAAAAATAGAAAACCAGACAATATTTAGGTCACTCTCAAAAAACAGATCGTTTTAACCGACTGTCTCGATAAAATACTTGAATTAAATTTACCCAAATTTTATCAATTTGTCAAGTTTAAAATAAATTTTTAGTATTTTTTTAAATAATTCAGCTACCGTATATTTGTAATGTATTGAATTTAGATGGAATCTTGCCAAATTGATAAAAATCCGTTAATTTCTTACCTTCATTATCAGCAAAAGAAGCAAAATATTCGCCAACGCTGATATCTTTAATAGAGTCTAAATCATAAAAATGCAGCCACTCAACATCAAATACTGGAACTGGATCGACAAATGTTACCTTTCCTTCACCCAAAGTACAATCATTCCACGGGTTTTTGCCATGTTTGCGTCGAATATGAATCTGCCATTGCCCATTCGGGTAAACGATCAAACTTTCATTAGAAATATGAATCCAGTTGCCATCTACTACGCAGCCAGTAGAAATTTTTTGAGGTGAGAATACTTGAGGTTGAGGCATGGCTCCATAGACAATGCGAGCAATACGTTTGGCACGATAATCAAATTCAAAGCTTTTGGGGTATTTTGATTTCGGACTCCACCACGGAGTAACTTTAGAAGTTTCTAGTTTAGAATCTATTTCCTCACGATGTGCTTCATAACAACAGAGCATTTGCTGATATTCTACTCGACTAAACTCAGATGGATCTACATAGATTGTCCAGTTGCTTCTGGATACATCGTCATAAAAAGTTTTGATTTGTAATTTGGCGCGCTCGCTGGGATTTATCGGCAGACCCATATCTAATAATTCGGGAATAATTCGACCAGCCAAAGATCGAGAAACTACTTTGTCATTAAAACAGAAAATGGGGAAGCGAATCAAGTTACCAGAAGCTAGAAATATACTTTGGAAATAGTGTTCTTCCATGATGCTGATGCGATGGAATCTTTGCGGATGTTTGGTCGGACAAAACACTTGAAAAGTTAAGACATCGGGACGTTTCTTTTTGTAATATTTAGACAAATTATATGGACTTTTACGAGACAAGTATTCATAGATTACCCAAGCCCATATCGCAAAAAGTACACCCATATCCCACACTTTAGTTTCATACAATCTCAGGACAATTTTTCTGTACAATTCGTCATAAATCTTTTTGACATTTTTCATAATTATTATATAATCAGACACGAACTAATTGAACCTTGAACACCAAACATTTGCTTGGCTGCCTCATGTCATACGGATCGCGCGTGCGAACTTCCGTCCGCAATAGGTCGCGGACTTTAGTCCGCACTACGAACCTGATTTATTGCGGTTAATTCATCGGACATGATCGGAGATATTGCCCAAGCTTTTTGACAAGCCAATCCTCAATAGTTAGGACAGTTTGAAACCCGATGGAGTAGCTAAAAATCTGGCTGGTTATTGTAGATTTTTTTTACAGTTTCCACAAGAGCGAAAAAAGAAATAAAAAAAATTAACAATGGCATGGGTGGCTTTTTCAATAGTAGACTTTGAGCAGGGCCGGAGGTTATTAGTTGATTGAAATGGCTGTTTCATTCTAGAAAAAGTTACGAAAAACCCCTATTTTGTAGGGGCGAATTCACCCTAATTTTGACCACTAACCAATAACCTCAATAAATCCGCCCCGCCCCACTTGATGTCTGAAAAATACAAGGAGAAATAGCGAGTTCTGCTGTTTCTCCGATTCAAATTTATCATGCCAGACAGGGCTGGTATTGCACGGCCGCCAAAACCGGTGCACACCCTACAGGGTTTTAATTGGCGACTGAGTTAACAGCCGGGGTTCCTGATGTCTGAGGCGCGAGACGACTTGCGATTTGATTGATGAAACCTTGCAAGAAGGAAACTTGCTGATTTTGCAGAAATACTGCTTGCAAAGTTTTCGTCAGTTCCGTAAGATTGAAGATGCCTTTAGCATTTTCCAATTCTTGAGTTGAGAAATATTCAATTAAACTCAATCCAGCTATTCTGGTAAAATAGGCTGCACTAATTCCCTGCACCGCGCCTCCTGCTACATAGGTGACGGCATTGCTTTTCAGCAGTCCAGTAATAGTTTGAGTAGACAGTTCTACTAATCCCAATTTAAACATTTGATTAGCCAAAGTCCCCGCTACTGTCTTAGCTTGGTCTAAGGAAAACTTTTGCTGGTAGATGGCGCCGAGATCGATTACGAGTTGGGTGCTGATGGCGGTTGTTGCTAGCAAGTCTAAAGCTGGAACCGGATTAGTAAAGACGGCGGCGGCGGCGATGTACTGATATTGTTCGATAATGGGAATTGCCCGATCGCGCCTGACTGCATTTAATAAGGTTTTGGCCTCTAGCTTGATACTTGCAGCCTCACGCACTGCACTCGCCCAGACCAACTGTTGCCGTTCTTCCGTTAAGATTTTAGTCAATCTTTCCGTCAGCCCGTCGAGTTGAGAGACTTGATTTTCGATCCGTTCTTTAAATGTGCCGTCCGCTTGGTGCTGGCGCACTTTAATAGAATTGGGAGAAGCTGCGATCGCAATTATCTCTTCTGTTCCCAATATTCCTTGCATTTTCTGCTGCAAAGAGTTCAAAACCTGCGACTGCTGTTCTGGCAAATATTGGTCTTGTTTGTTCCAGACTAGCAACACGCGCTGACCTGCCGAAGCTAGCTGAGATAATGTTTTAAATTCGGAATCTGTGATGTCGCCCGCTGTCACAAACAGCACTAAATCACCGTTGATTTTGGCATCGGCATTTGTATTAGCAAACAGCGCTGCAGTTTCTTGTAAACTAAGCTTTTGCGGGTGTTGAGATGCCCAATTAGAATTTAAAACTTGAATTAAGGCAGTTTTGCCGACAGCTTTGCCGCCAGTTACGGTAATCCGCAAATCTTGTCTGTCTAATTCGGTTCTGAGCCGATCGAGCTTTGCTGTTAGATTAGCAGGATCGGCGGAGTTTTGAGCTTCTGAGGCTAGCAATTTAATTGCGGTTTCTGAAGCCGCGATCGCTTTTTCGGCTGCTTCCCGGTTCGCCAGGGGTTGCGGGAGTGCGAGTTCGAGTTTGGGGGATTGTTGTTTCCACCACCAATAACCCGCACCGGCAGCAGCCAAGCCGATGAGTGCCGTTTCGCCCATTTCTGAACCCGAATGCTGTAGAGTTTCCAGCAGCCACAGCGCTGCTGAAAGTCCTATTCCGCCTATCAAAATCGGTCGCCGCAAGTTAAGTGTCATTTTTCCCTTCCTGTGGGTATTGTCGCCAAGCTTAACCTTACCGGGCTTGGCCTCCCTCCCTCTCTTCCATCGTACCTCTGCGGCATCCAAACTGGCAGGCGGGCGATCCGACTTTTTGCGATCGGGATTTGCGGCCCCGGCGACAATCAACCTTTTGCACTTCTACAAACGGGGAATGAAGGACTGAAGTCCTCACTACAAACCAATAGATTTTTACATGATTTTGCAAATATAATAGTGGATTTTTTCTCTAGGTTGGTAATGCTTGAGATTGTGATTCAAAAATATCAATTATTTGTTTGGGAATTGCTCGCGGGCGCATGGTGGTAACTTCAACCCAAACCCAAAGCGCCTCTGCTTTTAACAAGATTTCCTCATTTCCAGCTAAGCGAATTTCGTAGTGGCGGACAGCGCGCGGGCCGCGCATTTGTTCGATCCAAGTGGATATCTCCAATCGATCGCCCGATGCGGCAGATCGCAAATAGTCAATTTCTATCCGTCGCATTACAAAGACGCCGCCCAATTCCCGGTAGCGAGCGAGAGTAAATCCCAAATGTTCTAAATGTTCGATCGCAGCGTGTTCTAAATAATGCTGGTAAACAGCATTATTTACGTGACCGAGAGCATCCATTTCATAATGTCGCACTCTAATTTCTGTAGTAAATGGTGTCAAATTCTCACCTTTCCAGTTGTTGCGGTATTTTGTAGTTCCGAGTGCGATCGCACTCTGGGTCGATACTCGCTCGGAACTGATTGCAAGTTATACTAAATAGTTGAAACGTCACTGCTTCCAGGTTAATCTTACTCCTGGAAGCACAGACGGTCAATCGATTTTAGATTTTAGATTTTAGATTTTAGATTTATCCCACGGATAAATGC
>Ga0209278_1002413_pt1 | contig 10439 bp, 9 predicted proteins | sample JI81BgreenDNA_FD_187504 | JGI IMG/M metagenome (GOLD analysis project Ga0209278, IMG submission 187504) | Wastewater effluent complex algal communities from Wisconsin, to seasonally profile nutrient transformation and Carbon sequestration -... | ecosystem: Engineered > WWTP > Effluent > Algae... | reverse complement strand
CGATCAGCGTCGGCGTGGCGGCGTGGTGGCAGGGCTCGGAGGCCCCGGAAGCCGCCCTGCAGCGTGCCGATGAAGCGCTCTACGAAGCCAAGCGCACGGGGCGCAATCGGGTGGTGGTGGCGCCGGGCTGAGCCACGCTCGGCGCCGTTCAGTCGGCGAAACGCAGGCCGACGCCGGCTTCCGTCAACAGGTAGCGCGGCGCGAGCGCATCGTCGCCCAGCTTCTTGCGCAGGCGTCCGACGAGGATGCGCAAGTAGTGCGTGTCGCCGTCATGGTCCGGCCCCCAGAGCTCGCGCAGCAGCATGGGTTGGGTCACCACGCGGCCGCGGTGCCGCAGCAGCAGGATCAGCAGCGTCCATTCCTTGGGCGTCAGTTTCAGTTCGAGGCCATCGAGCACCACGCGTCGCCTCAAGGGGTCGACGAGCAGGTGGCCGTCGTCGAAGCCGGGCTCGTCGCTGGTCGATGGCCGCAGCCGCAGCAACGCCCGGATCCGAGCCGACAGCTCCTGCACGCCGAAGGGCTTGGTGACGTAGTCGTTGGCGCCGAGGTCGAGGGCTTTCACTTTTTCCTGCTCGGAGGCGCGCACCGAGAGCATGATCACCGGCACATCGGTCCAGGCGCGGATGTCGCGCAGCACCTCGTGGCCCTCGCGGTCCGGCAGGCCGATGTCGAGCAGCACGAGGTCGGCGCCATGCGCGGCGAGCGCGGCGAGTCCCGCGGCGCCATTGGCGGCCTCCTCCACGCGGTAGCCCTGGGCGCGCAGGCTGATGTCCAGCAGCTTGCGGATCTGCGGCTCGTCGTCGATGACCAGGATGCGGGGCTTGGCGTCGCTCATGCCGCCGAGGATGCCTCGCCGGGCGATGCCGCGGGAGCCTCGGGCAAGGGCAGGATCACCTCGAGGATGGTGCCGGTACCGTCCTCGCCCGGCAGGGCGCGGACGCGGCCGCCGTGGGCGCCGACCATGCCCTGGCAGATCGAGAGGCCCAGGCCGGTGCCGCCCTTGCCGCGGTCGCCGCGGGCCACCGAGAAGAAGGGATCGAAGATGCGTTGGCGCTCGTCCTCGGGAATGCCGGGGCCGCGGTCGATGACGCGAAGGCGCAGGCGGCGGCGCCCGTCGTCGGCATCGGGCGGAAGCAGCCGGGCCTCGACGCGGACCCCCGCGCCCTCCGGCGAGAAACGCGCGGCGTTCTCGAGGATGTTGAAGATCGCCTGCTCGAGCAGGGCCGGGTGGGCCGAGACGAGGGGCAGGTCGGACGGCACGTCGAGGTCCAGGGGCAGGGCCGGGAAGGCCTTGCGCAGGCGATTGGCCGCCGCGCCCACCAGTTCGCCGACGGCAACCCAGTCGCGCTGGATCTTCAGCTCACCGTGGCCGAGGCGCGTCATGTCGAGCAGGTTCTGGATGTAGCGATCGAGGCGCTGGCCTTCGCCGAGGATGCTCTCGTGCAAGCTGCGGCGATCTTCGGCCGGCATCTGTTCGCCGTAGGCCATCAGGCTCTCCGCCGCGCCGACGATCGACGAGAGCGGTGAACGCAGGTCGTGCGAGACCGAGGAGAGCAGGGCCGCACGCAGCGTCTCAGTTTCCGACTGCACGCGCGCCGCTTCGAGGGCACCATTGAGCTGCACGCGGGCCAAGGCCTCGGCGATATCGTCGACCATCGCCAGCAGCAGCGATTCCTGCGCGGTGCCGGCGCGGGCGCCCGCGGCGAGGCGAAGGGCGGCGACGCCGAGCGTGCGCTCCTTCGCACGCAGCGGCAGGAACCACCACGCCGAGCTCTGCAGGGTATCGGTACCCGAGCCGGCGGGCTTGCCTTGCGCGGCCGCCCAGTCGGCGGCGGCGCGATCGCCCACGCCGAAGTCCGCGCCCTCGAGCGCGGAGGCGCGCAGCCGCCCGCCCTCGATGGGCAGCAGGCGCGCGTCGGCATCGGCCACGCGGCCGAGGGCCTGCTGGCCGACCGCGATCACCTCGCCCTCGTCGGCGGCGATGGCCAGCGCCCGGCCCAAGCCCTGCAGCGCCTGGATGCTGGCATTGGCCTCGCGCAGGTTCAGCACCTGCCGGCGCAGGCGACTGGCCAGGCGCCCGGAGAGCAGGGCCGCCCCCAGGAAGACCAGAAGGTTCACGACGTCGCGTTCGGCGATCACGTCGAACGTGAAGCGGGGTTCGGTGAAGAAGAAGTTCCAGCCGAGGAAGCACAGCACGGCGGTCAGCACCGCGATGCTGCCGCGGGTGCGCACGGCGACCAGCAGGACGGCGAGCAGGAAGATGGGCGAGAGGTCCTGCAGCGAAAGCCAGGCTTCCGCGCTCCAGGCGACGCCGAGCGCGGCGCCGACGCCGAGCAGGGCCACGGCCACGTCGCTCCAGTGCCACAGCGACCAGCGTCCCGCCTTCCGCCGCGCGCGCTTGCGCGCTTCCGGCGTGGCCATGATCGTCAGCTCGAGATGCGCGCCGTGCTGCAGCAGGCGCTGTGTGAGCGTGCGATTGACCATGCGCGCGAAAGGCCGCTCGCGCGTGCGCCCGACCACGAGGCCGGACACCGCTTGCTGGGTCGCGAAGTCGAGCAGGGTGTCGGCCACGTCGTCGCCGCGTAGCCACTCGGTGTCGGCGCCCAGCCGTCGCGCCAGCGCGAACACCGCCTCAACGGCTTCGCGGCGCTCCGGCGGGACATCGCCCGTATCGATGAACGCCACCGTCCACGGCGCGCTGCGTCGCTCGGCCAGCTTGCGCGAGACACGCACGAGGTACTCGCTGTTGTCGCTGCCGTCGATCGCGACGAGCAGCCGCCGCCGGATGGGCACCACCTGCTGCCCGGCGGCGGTGAGCGTCTCGCGCAGGTCGGCATCCACGCGGTCGGCCACCTGCTGCACGGCCAGTTCGCGCAGCGCCGTCAGGTTCGACGGCGTGAAGAAGCGTTGCAGCGCCGAGCCCGCCAACTCCGGGGCGTACACCTTGCCTTGCTGCAGGCGATCGACCAGCTCGCGCGGCGGCAGGTCGACCAGCACGAGGTCGCGGGCGCGATCGAGGAAGGCGTCGGGAACCGTCTCGCGCACGCGCACGCCGGTGAGACGCTCGACGATGTCGTTGAGGCTCTCGAGGTGCTGGATGTTGACGGTGGTGTACACGTCGATCCCGGCATCGAGCAGCTCGGCCACGTCCTGGTAGCGGAAGGGATGGCGGCTGCCCGGCGCATTACTGTGCGCCAGCTCGTCGATCAGGGCGACTTTCGGTTTGCGAGCCAACAGGGCATCGAGGTCGAATTCCTCGATCACGCGGTCGCGGTAGTCGACGCGCCGTCGCGGCATCACCTCGAGGCCCTCCACCAGCGCCGCCGTCTCCGCGCGACCGTGGGTTTCCACCACGCCAACCACGACGTCGACGCCGCGACGCTTGAGTTCGCGCGCGGCGGAGAGCATCGCGTAGGTCTTGCCGACGCCGGGCGCGGCCCCGAGGAACACCTTCAGCGATGCGCGCTGGCGTTCGCGCTGCAAGCCCTCCAGCAGGGCATCGGCCTGGGCGCTGCGGGGCGTGGGCATGTCAGGGCGTGGCGGCGTCGAGGGCGAGGTTCACGGCGAGCACGTTAACCCGCGCTTCGCCGAACACGCCAAGCCACGGCGCCTCGGTGTGCATGGCGACGACGGCGCGCACCGCGTCTTCCGACATGCCGCGAGCCCGGGCGATGCGCGGCACCTGCACGGACGCCGCATCGGGCGACACATGCGGGTCGAGGCCGGAACCACTGGCGCTGATCAGCTCGACCGGCACCGCGGTGATGGCGATGCCCTCGCGCGAGGCGACCGCTTCCGCATCGGCCTGCATGCGCTCGCGCAGGGCCGGATGGCTCGGTGCGAGGTTGCTGCCTGCCGCGCCCGTCGGGTTGTAGCCGGCGGCCGACGGGCGCGGATGGACGTAGCGCGCGTCCGCGAAGGGTTGCGCCACCAACACGGAGCCCACGACGACGCCCTCACGCTCAACGAGGCTGCCGCCGGCCTGCGCCGGGAACAGCAGGCCACCGGCGAAGGTGCCGAGGGCCGGGTAGGCGAGGCCGCAGAGCGCCACGGCGAGCGCGGCGAAGGGCAGGGCGGCGCGCAGGCCGCCGCCGCGGGTGTCGAGATCGGCATTCGAAGCAGTCATCGTCGGTTCCTCAGGCGCCGATCGTGGCGACCAGCGCCAGGTCGATCAGCTTGATGGCGGGGAAGGGCACCAGCACGCCGCCGATGCCGAACACCAGCAGGTTGCGCGCCAGCAGGGCGTCGCCGCGGGTGGCGCTGACCTTGACGCCGCGCAGGGCCAGCGGGATCAGGGCCGGGATGATCAGCGCGTTGAAGATCAGCGCCGCCAGCACGGCATTGGTCGGGCTGGAAAGGCCCATCACGTCGAGCGCGGCCAGCGAGGGAATGCCGGCCGCGAACACCGCGGGCAGGATGGCGAAGTACTTGGCCACGTCGTTGGCCAGCGAGAACGTGGTCAGCGCGCCGCGCGTCACCAGCAGCTGCTTGCCGATCTCGACGACGTCGAGCAGCTTCGACGGATCGCTGTCGAGGTCGACCATGTTGCCGGCTTCCTTCGCTGCTTGCGTGCCGGCGTTCATGGCGAGGCCGATGTCGGCCTGCGCCAGCGCCGGGGCGTCGTTGGTGCCGTCGCCGACCATCGCCACGAGCCGTCCGCCGGCCTGCTCGGCGCGGATGCGGGCGAGCTTGTCCTCGGGCGTGGCCTCGGCCATGAAGTCGTCGACGCCGGCCTGCGCGGCGATGGCCGCGGCGGTGAGCGGGTTGTCGCCGGTGATCATCACCGTGCGCACGCCCAGGGCGCGCAGCCGGGCGAAGCGCTCGCGCACGCCACCCTTGATCACGTCGGAGAGCTCGACCACGCCGAGCACCACGCCGCCCTCGGCCACCACCAGCGGCGTCGCGCCACCCCGGGCCACTTGATCAACGATCGCCTGCAGGCCGGTGGGCACGTGGCCACCCTGCTCGACGACGAAGCGCGCGATCGCATCGGACGCGCCTTTGCGCAACGGCGGCTGGCCCTGCAGGTCGATGCCCGACATGCGCAAGCGGGCGCTGAACTCGACCACGGTCGCGTTCGTCGAGAGGGTGATGGCGCCGATGCTGCGCTCGGCCAGTCGCACGATCGACTTGCCTTCCGGGGTCGGGTCCGACAGCGAAGCGATCTGCGCGGCGCGGGCGAGGCGCTCGGGCGCGATGCCCGGCATCGGATGGAAGGCCGTGGCCTGGCGGTCGCCGTGGGTGATGGTGCCGGTCTTGTCGAGCAGCAGGGTGTCGATGTCGCCGGCCAGTTCCACCGCCTTGCCGCTCTTGGCGATGACGTTGGCGCGCAGCGCGCGGTCCATGCCGGCGATGCCGATGGCCGGCAGCAGGCCGCCGATCGTGGTCGGGATCAGGCAGACCAGCAGCGCGATCAGCATCACCGGATCGAGCGTGAAGCCGAGGAAAGCGGCCATCGGCGGCAGGCTGACGCAGACCACGAGGAAGATCAGGGTCATCGCCGACAGCAGCACGGTGAGTGCGAGCTCGTTCGGCGTCTTCTGCCGCTGCGCGCCTTCCACCAGGCGAATCATGCGGTCGAGGAAGCTGTCACCCGGGTCGGCGCTGACCTCAATCAGGATCGTGTCGGTGAGCACCTTGGTGCCGGCGATCACGCCGCTCTTGTCGGTGCCGGCTTCGCGCAGCACGGGCGCGGATTCGCCGGTCACCGCGGCTTCGTTGATGCTGGCCAGGCCTTCGATGATCTCGCCATCGGCGGGGATTAGCTCGCCGGCCGAGACGCGCACGCGTTCACCGCGGCGCAACACAGTGGCCGGCACGCGCTCCTCGCGGCCGTCGACCACCCGGCGCGCGACCAGTTCGCTGCGCGTGGCGCGCAGGCTGGCGGCCTGGCCGCGACCGCGGGCCTCGGCGATCGATTCGGCGAAGTTCGCGAACACCACGGTGGCGAACAGGATGGCGGCCACGGCCATCGTGAAGCCGAAGCGCGCGTCGTCGGGGCCCGTGGCGAGGCCCAAGGCGAAGGTGAGCAGGGTGCCGACCAGCACCACCAGCATCACCGGATTGCGGGCTTGGACGCGCGGGTCGAGCTTCTTGAAGGCGTCGAGCAGGGCGGGGCCGATCGGGGCGCTGCCCAGCGGGCCGCGTTGGCGTTTGATCACATCAGTCGTCATGGGAGGGTCCTCAGGCGCCCAGCGCCAGGTGCTCGGCAATCGGGCCGAGGGCGAACACGGGCAGGAAGCAGAGCAGGGTCAGCAGCACCACCACGGCGAGCAGGGTCGCGGCGAACACCGGCCCTTCGACATCCAGCGAGGCCGGGCTGGTCGGCGCGACGCGCTTGCTGCTGAGCGAACCGGCGATGGCCAGCGGGATCAGCAGGCCGGCGTAGCGGCCGGCCAGCAGCAGGACGACGGCACTGAGGTTCCACCACGGCGTGGCGTCGCCGAGGCCCTCGAAGCCCGAGCCGTTGTTGGCGAAGGCCGAGGTGTACTCGTAGAACACTTGCGAGACCGCATGGAAGCCGGGGTTGCTGTTGCCGGTGATCGACGGCGTGGCGAGCGTGATGGCGGTGAAGCCCAGCACCAGCAGGGGCTGCAGGATCACCAGCACCGACAGCAGGCGCACTTCGCGCACTTCGAGCTTGCGACCGAACAGCTCGGGCGTGCGGCCGATCATCAGCCCGGAGAGGAAGGCCGCGAGCAGCACGTAGACGAAGAAGTTCACGAGACCGCAGCCGATGCCGCCCCAGACCGCATTGACCAGCATGCCGCCCATCGTCGCCAGACCCGCGAGCGGGTTCAGCGAGTCGTGCATCGCATTGACCGAACCGTTCGAGGTCTGGGTGGTCAGCGCGGCCCACAGCGCGGAGGCTTCGCTGCCGAAGCGCGTTTCCTTGCCTTCCATGTTCGGTGCGTCGGCCGCCAAGCCCGTGGCCGCGGCGTTGGGCGCCTGCTCGGCCCAGCCGGCCAGGCCGGTCAGCCCCGCCGACATCACCAGCATCGTGCAGAAGGCCATCACCGCGAGCCGGCGGCGGCCGGTGATCCCACCGATCATGAACACCGCGGCGATCGGGAAAATGATGATCGACACGGTTTGGATGAGGTTCGACAGCGGCGTCGGGTTCTCCAGCGGCACGGCCGAATTCGGCCCGTACCAGCCGCCGCCATTGGTGCCGAGTTGCTTCACGGCGACCATCGGCGCGACCGGGCCGACCGGGATCCGTTGTTCTTGCATTCCGGTGCTGGTGTCCAGCGGCGTGGCCGTGGCCGCACCACCGAAGGTGCTGGGCACGCCCTGCCAGGTCAGCAGCAGAGAAACGACGAGCGCCACCGGCAGGAAGGCGCGCACGCTCAAGCGCACCACGTCGGCATAGTAGTTGCCGACGTCACGGGCCTCGCCTTCCTTCGCCGTCGCCGCGTTGCGGCCACCAAGGAAGCCGCGCAGCATCGCTGCGGCGATGGCCAGGCCCATCATCGGCGTGACCACCTGCAGCGTGACGATGCCGGCCAGCTGCGAGAGGTAGGACAACTGCGCCTGCCCGGAGTAATGCTGCTGGTTGGTGTTGGTGAGGAAGCTCACCATCGTGTGCAGGGCGAGGTCCCAGGTCATGGGGCCGATGCCGTCGGGGTTCAGCGGCAGACGGTGCTGCAGCATGAACACCGCGAACACGACGGCGGCGAGCACGAGGTTGCTGAGCACGAAGGCGCGGGCGTAGCCCTGCCAGGTCATGCCGCGCGTCGGATCGACGCTGAGCAGCCGGTAGATCGGGCGCTCCACGAGGCCGAACACGCGGTCGCCCGCTATCGGTGCGTCGCGCAGCACGCGGTACAGCCACGCGCCCAGCGGCAGGGCCAGCGCGATGGCCAGCAGGTAGGTGAGGAGGATCTCGGTCATGGCAGGGCCTTCAGAATTTTTCCGGCCACCAGACGGCGGCCAGCAGGTACAAGGCGATCACGAGGCTCAGCAGCAGGATCAGGGTGGCCATGGGCCCCTCGGGTGGCGGTTCGACGCCGCGCAGCGTGCGCGCCAGCGCCGTCACCGTTCGATGCGCGATTCGCTTCGGCGGCGTAAAAAACCCGTCACTGCGCCGCGGCCGTAGACTCCAAGCCAACCCGTGTCGAGAGCCGCCGCATGAGCGACCCCGTGTCCCCCGCCGCGCCCATGGCCGAGCCCGCCGTCGCCCCGGGTCCGTCACCGGTGGCCGGCCGTCGCGATCCCGAGTTCTGGATCGCGATCGGCGCGCTGGCCGTCAGTGCCATCGCGATGCTCAGCTCGGTGCTGCAGTTCACCGTGCAGCGCAGCCAGGAGCGGGCGGCGGCGTGGCCGTTCATCAGCCACGGAAGCAGCTACTCGTCCGAAGGGTTCGCCTTCGTCGTGGAGAACAAGGGCCTGGGGCCGGCGCTGGTGCGGCGGGTCGACGTCTTCCTCGACGATCGTCCGGTGGATGGCTGGACCGGGGTGCTCGACGGCCTGTATGGGAAGGGGCACCCCTACGGCTGGGACCGGATCGGCGCGACCGACGTGGAAGACCGCGTATTCGCGCCCGGCGAACGGGTCGAAGCCTTCAGCATCCCGTGGAAGTCGCCGGACGGCCAGGACGACCCGCGGGTGCGCGAAGGTTTCAGCAACGCCAGCCGGTTCACCGTCCGCGCGTGCTACTGCTCGGTGCTCGGCGACTGCTGGATCACCCGCGAGGGCATCGACCATGCGCCGATCGACGCCTGCCCGGCCGGAGCGCTGCCGCCCTGAACCTCGGGGCATGGCACCTGCCTTCCAGCAGGTGCTGCAGCCAACAAAAAACCCGCCTCTCGGCGGGTTTTTCGTGGAGCGGATCGTTCGGCCGGAGGCTTACTTGATCTTCGCTTCCTTGTAGGCGACGTGCTTGCGGATCGTCGGATCGTACTTCTTGATCTCGAACTTGCCGGTCATCGTCTTCTTGTTCTTGTCGGTGGTGTAGAAGTGGCCGGTACCGGCCGTCGACACCAGACGGATCTTGTCGCGCTTCGAAGCCATGGTGGTTCTCCCTTAGACCTTGACGCCGGAGGCGCGGAGCTCGGCGAGGACGGCGTCGATGCCGTTCTTGTCGATCGTGCGCAGGGCGTTCGCCGAAATCTTGAGCTTCACCCAGCGGTTCTCGCTGGCAACCCAGAAGCGGCGTTCGTGGATGTTCGCCGAAAAGGTACGGCGGGTCTTGTTGTTCGCGTGCGAAACGTTGTTGCCCGACATGACGCTCTTGCCGGTCAGCTGACACTTGCGGCCCATAAGGCTCTCCTGGGTGCTGCGTGGGTGCCGCCCATTGCCTGGGTGGCTTCGGCCCGCCCCGCGGCCGGATGGCCGGGCCCGCGAGGGCCAAGTGGGGCGGAAAGTCCCGCGTGGACGGGACGATGCATCTCCTCACGGCCGACGGGCGGACGCAGGGAGCCGCGCACTATGCCAGCGTCCCGGCCTGTGGACAAGTCGACCGGCTCCGGCGTTCAGGCGGCCGGGCGGCGCACCGTTGCCACCCCGGGCCCATCCCGCCGACACTCCGGACGGACGGAACCGGGGAGAACCGCATGATCGTGACGGTGGCGAACCACAAGGGCGGCGTGGGCAAGACCTCGCTGGCGGCGCACCTGGCCTTCCGGGCCGCGGAGCGCGGCAATAAGGTGCTGGCGGTCGATTTCGACGCCCAGGGCAACCTCACCGGCACCCTGGCCGATCGCGGCAAGGCCCTCAAGGCCGACGGCGCCGAGCGCCTGTTCTCGGCCGACGGGGTGCCGGTCCCGATGCCCGGGGTCGATCCGAACATCCACGTGCTGCCGGCGACCGCCGCACTCAACGCCACCGACCGCGGCCAGCTCTCGCAGGCCTTCACCGCCATCGGCCACCTGAAGACGCTCAACAAGGAATTCAGCGTCATCGTCATCGACACCGCGCCGGCCATCGGCCTGCGCCTCACCGCCGCGCTGGCCGCCTCGCAGCGCCTGGTCATCCCGCTGCAGCCCGAGAGCTATGCCGTCGACGGCGTGGCCTCGCTGCTCGCCGAGGCGGTGTCGATCTCGGAACACATGAACCCGAACCTCGCGCCGGCCGAGTTCGTCATCAACGCCATCAACCCGCGGGCCAAGCAGCACGCCACGACGGCGAAGCGGCTGATGGAGCAATTCAAGGTGCGCACGCCGCACCTGCGTCGCGCCATCGCGGTCGCCGACGCGCTGGCCGCGAAGCGACCGGTGTGGCGGAGCCCGTCGAACAGCGCCGTCGCCAACGAGTGGGCCGTGCTCTGCGACGAGTTGCTGGACGAATTTGGCGTGGTCGACTGGACCTGAGTCGGGCCGAATGCCCCCGCCGAAGGTCACGGTGACCGCCGGCGGTTCCGCGACGGAGGCCCAGGCGCCGACACTGCGCTTCCCTGATCGCGAGATGGCCGATGACCGTCGAACTGCGTTTGGACGAGG
>Ga0209278_1002412_pt1 | contig 10451 bp, 11 predicted proteins | sample JI81BgreenDNA_FD_187504 | JGI IMG/M metagenome (GOLD analysis project Ga0209278, IMG submission 187504) | Wastewater effluent complex algal communities from Wisconsin, to seasonally profile nutrient transformation and Carbon sequestration -... | ecosystem: Engineered > WWTP > Effluent > Algae... | reverse complement strand
TGCGGAAGAAGCCAAGCGCGTCAACGGCGAAACCCTGCCGACCTTCGACAACAACCGCCGCCTGCTGGTGCTCAAACAGCCGATCGGCGTGTGCGCGGCGATCACGCCGTGGAACTTCCCACTGGCGATGATCACCCGCAAGGTGGCGCCTGCCCTGGCCGCCGGTTGCCCGGTGATCATCAAACCGGCCGAACTGACCCCGCTGACGGCGCTGGCCGCGGCCGAACTGGCGGTGCGCGCCGGCATCCCGGCGGGCGTGATCAACATCCTCAGCGCCGACGCGTCCCACAGCATCGCGATCGGCAAGGTGCTCTGCGCCAGCGACGTGGTGCGCCACCTGTCCTTCACCGGCTCCACCGAGGTCGGGCGCATCCTGATGGCGCAAAGCGCGCCGACGGTGAAGAAGCTCAGCCTGGAACTCGGTGGCAACGCACCGTTCATCGTGTTCGACGACGCCGACATCGACTCGGCCGTGGAAGGCGCGCTGGCCAGCAAGTACCGCAACGCCGGCCAGACCTGCGTGTGTGCCAACCGCTTCTATGTGCAGGCCGGGGTGTACGACCAGTTCGTCGAAAAGTTCGCCGCCAAGGTCAAGGCCTTCAAGGTGGGCAATGGCTTCGAGCCGGGCGTGGTGCAGGGTCCGCTGATCGAGGACGCCGCGGTGGAAAAGGTTCAGCGCCACGTGGCGGACGCGGTGGCCAAGGGCGGCCGCGTGGTCACCGGCGGCCAGAAACTGCAGGGCCAGTTCTTCGAGCCCACGGTGGTGGCCAATGCCACCGGCGACATGCTGTGCGCCCGCGAGGAGACCTTCGGCCCGCTGGCGCCGGTGTTCAAGTTCGACACCGAGCAGGAAGCCATCGAGGCCGCCAACAACACCGAGTTCGGCCTGGCCAGCTACTTCTACAGCCGCGACGTGGGCCGCATCTTCCGCGTCGGCGAAGCGCTGGAGTACGGCATGGTCGGCATCAACGTCGGCATCCTCGCGACCGAGCACGTGCCCTTCGGCGGCGTGAAGCAGTCTGGTCTGGGCCGCGAGGGCTCGCACCACGGCATGGACGACTACGTGGAGATCAAGTACCTGTGCGTCGGTGATGTGTTGAAGTGATCCCCCCGCGCCGGCCTGCGGCCGTCACCCCCCGGGGGGCGGCGCCTGCGGACCGGCAGAGCCGGATCCGCGGCGCCACTGGGTTGCGTGCTGGCACACCACCTCCTCTCATTACTCATGCAGTTTCACTGGCACAACCCTTACCCGGTCTCGCGCGCCCCGCTGATGGCGCGCAACGCGGTGGCGACCTCGCAACCGCTGGCCGCGCAGGCGGGCTTGCGCATGCTGCTCAAGGGCGGCAACGCGGTGGACGCCGCGATTGCCGCGGCGGCGGCGCTCACGGTGGTGGAGCCCTGCTCCAACGGCCTGGGCAGCGACAACTTCGCCATCGTGTGGGACGGCGAGCGCCTGCATGGCCTCAACGCGTCGGGGCAGGCGCCGGCCGGCTGGAGCGCCGATTACTTCCGCCGCAAACACGGCCAGATCCCGCTGCGCGGCTTCGACGCGGTCACCGTGCCGGGCGCGGTGTCGGGCTGGGTGGCGCTGTCGGAGCGCCTGGGCGCCCTGCCGTTTGCCGACCTGCTGGCGCCGGCGATCGAACTGGCCGAGGCGGGCCACGCCGTGGCCCCGGTGATCGCGGACAAGTGGGCACGGGCCGTCCCGCTCCTGCAGAACCAGCCCGGCTTCGCCGACGCGTTCCTGCCCCGCGGACGGGCGCCACGGCCGGGCGAACGCTTCGCCTTCCCGGCCGCCGCGCGGACGTTGCGCGCGATCGCCGAGACCCGGGGTGAGGCCTTCTACCGCGGCGAGATCGCCCAGGCCATCGACGCCTTCGCCCGCGAACACGGCGCCCAATTGCGCGCCAGTGAACTCGCGGCCCACCAACCGCTGTGGGTCGACCCGATCTCGGTGGACTTTGCCGGTCACACCGTGCACCAGCTGCCGCCCAACGGTCAGGGCATCGCCGCGCTGATGGCGCTGGGCATGCTGGAGCAGCTGGACATCGGCCGCTTCGGGCCCGACAGCGTGGAAGGCACGCACCGTCAGATCGAAGCCATCAAGCTCGCCTTCGCCGACACCTACCGCTGGGTCGGCGACGAACGCTTCATGACCGAGGTGCGCGCGGCCGACCTGCTCGACCCCGCCTACCTGCGCGAGCGCGCACGCCTGATCGACCCGACACGCGCCATCGATCCCGGTCCCGGCCGTCCGCCCCAGGGCGGCACCGTGTACCTAACCGCCGCCGATGCCCAGGGGCGCATGGTCAGCTTCATCCAGAGCAACTACCTCGGTTTCGGCAGCGGCGTGGTGGTGCCGGGGTGGGGCGTGAGCCTGCAAAACCGCGGCCACGGCTTCACCCTGCAGGACGGCCACCCCAATCAGGTGGCGCCGGGCAAGCGGCCGTTCCACACCATCATCCCCGGCTTCCTCAGCCGGGACGGCGCGCCCGTGATGGCCTTCGGCGTCATGGGCGCCAACATGCAACCGCAGGGCCATGTGCAGACGCTGGTGCGCATGCTGGTGCACGGCCAGCAGCCGCAGGCCGCCTGCGACGCGCCGCGCTGGAAGTGGGGCCAGGGCCTCGACGTGGATTTCGAACCCACCATGTCACCCGCCCTGCGCGAGGGCCTCAAAGCGCTGGGCCACCGCTTCGAACCCGCCGCCGACACCTACCTCGACTTCGGCAGCGGCCAATTCATCGCCCGCCTGAGCGACGACCTCGCCGACGGCTTCGTCGCCGCCAGCGACTCACGCCGCGACGGTCAGGCGGTGGGATTCTGAGCGCCCGCGACCGCACTACAATGATGGCCACGCGGGTGTAGTTCAATGGTAGAACGGCAGCTTCCCAAGCTTCATACGAGGGTTCGATTCCCTTCACCCGCTCCACACTCCCCCGCCTGATCGCCAGCCTCCGCCTCGGAGGCTTTTTTGTGCCCGGGCGTCGCCGTGAGCGCGCTCACATCCCCACGCCAAGCAGCGCCAACACGCCCAGCACCGCAAAGATCAGGGCTGCCACCGCGTGGACCCACCGGATCGGCACGCGGCGGGTGATGGCGTCGCCAAAAAAGACCACCGGCGCGTTCGCCAGCATCATGCCCAGCGTCGTGCCGATCACCACCGCCACCAGCGGTTCGTACTGGGCCCCCAGCGCGACGGTGGCGATCTGGGTCTTGTCACCCATCTCGGCAAGGAAAAACGCCCAAGTGGTGGCGGCGAACACCCCCAGGCTGCGCACGGGGTTGACGTCGTCATCGTCCAGCCGGTCGGGGATGAGCATCCAGACCGCCATGGCAATGAACGACACGCCCAGGATCCAGCGCATCGTGTCCGGCCCCACGGCGGCCATCACCCACGCGCCGGCCGCGCCAGCAAGCGCGTGATTGAGCACCGTGGCCACCAAGATGCCGGCGACGATCGGCCATGGCCGCTTGAAGCGCGAGGCCAGGACGAGGGACAGCAGCTGGGTCTTGTCGCCCATTTCGGCCAGGGCGACGATGCCGGTGGACAGCAGAAAAGCTTCCAAGAAACACTCCAACTGCCGGCAGAAACGCAATGACCGCTGCGCCTCCCCGGCGCGGTCGGAGGCGAAGCGGTCAAAGGTCTTGCCAGGCGGGACGCTGCCTGCGCCATGGCCGGAGGGCCAAGTCTGTTGACGCGGGCCCCGGCGCGCGAGGCGCCGGGCGGCTACTCCCCAATGACAGGGTGAGGGCAGTATACCCCTGCCCCCATCAGACTCAGACCAGCGTGACGCCGGTCTTGGACTGGATGAATTCGCGGGTCACGCCCGGCGCCAGCTCGACCAGCTTCAGGCCCGCGGGCGTCACGTCCATCACGCCCAGGTCGGTGATGATGCGGTCCACCACGCCCACGCCGGTCAGCGGCAGCGTGCAGGCCGGCAGGATCTTCAGGTCCTCGGTACCGTCTTTCTTGCGGGCCACGTGCTCCATCAGCACGATGACACGCCCCACGCCCGCCACCAGGTCCATGGCACCGCCCATGCCCTTGACCATCTTGCCGGGAATCATCCAGTTGGCCAGATCGCCCTTCTCGCTGACCTGCATCGCGCCCAGGATGGAGAGGTTGATCTTGCCGCCGCGGATCATGGCGAAGGACTGCTCGCTGCCGAAGATCGACGAACCCTTGATGGTGGTCACCGTCTGCTTGCCGGCGTTGATGAGGTCGGCGTCGACCTCGTCTTCCGTCGGGAAGGGGCCGATCCCGAGCATCCCGTTCTCGCTCTGCAGCCACACTTCCTTGCTGGTGGGCACGTGGTTGGCCACGAGCGTGGGGATGCCGATGCCGAGGTTGACGTAGAAGCCATCCTCGAGTTCGTGGGCCGCGCGCGCGGCCATCTGGTCTTGGGTCCAGGGCATGGTGTTCTCCTGCGTGTCGGTGGGCGGCGGGCTCAGACGCCCGCCTTCTCCGTGATCGTGCGCTTTTCGATGCGTTTCTCGGGCGTGGGGTTGTGCACGATGCGGTGCACATAAATGCCCGGCAGATGCACCTGGTCGGGATGGATGTCGCCGTTTTCGACGATCTCTTCCACCTCCACGATGCACACCCGTCCGGCCATGGCGGCGGCCGGGTTGAAGTTGCGCGCGGTGTAGCGGAACTGCAGGTTGCCGCTGCGGTCAGCGCGGTGGGCCTTGACCAGCGACACCGCGGGCACGAGCGAGCGCTCCATCACGTAGGTTTCGCCGTCGAACTCGCGCAGCTCCTTGCCTTCGGCCACGATGGTGCCCACGCCGGTCTTGGTGAAAAAGGCCGGGATGCCCGCACCGCCGGCGCGCAGCTTCTCGGCCAGCGTGCCCTGTGGCGTGAACTCCAGCTCCAGCTCGCCGGCAAGGTACTGGCGCTCAAACTCCTTGTTTTCGCCCACGTAGCTGCTGATCATCTTCTTGATCTGACGCGTTTCCAGCAGCTTGCCCAGGCCGAAGCCGTCCACGCCAGCGTTGTTGGAAATCACGGTCAGGTTCTTCACGCCGCTGTCGCGCAGCGCGTCGATCAGGGCTTCGGGAATGCCGCACAGGCCAAAGCCACCCACGGCCATGAGCTGGCCATCGGCAACCACGCCTTGGAGCGCGGCGGCCGCGCTCGGGAAGATCTTGTTCACGGTGAGGGCTCCTGAGGGGACTCGGGGAAAACCGCAACGATACTACGTAGCGCGTTACGTAGGATTGCGTAAAGACCAACCCGCATGGACATCGACTACCGCCTCGCTTTCGACATCGCCCCGGTGGGGCTGGCGCTGTCGCGCGACCGGACCATGGTCGACTGCAACCAGGCCCTGTGCGAGATGTTTGGCGCCACCCGCGAGCAGCTGGTCGGCCAGAGCTTCCAGCTGCTCTACCCCAGCGCCGACGAGTACGAGCGGCTTGGCGCGCGCATGGCGCCGGTGCTCGGCAAGAGCGGAACGTACGCCGACGACCGGATCATGAAACGCGTGGGCGGACGCCACGCCGGTGAGACCTTCTGGTGCCACGTGACGGGCCGCGCGGTCGACCGCAGCGCGCCCCACGCCGCCGGCATCTGGAGTTTCGAGGACCTGAGCGCACGGCGCCCGGTGCGCGCGGAACTGACCGCCCGCGAACGCGAAGTCGCCGCCCTGCTGATGGACGGCCTGACCAGCAAGCAGATCGGCAGGTTGCTGGCCATCAGCCACCGCACGGTGGAGGTGCACCGCGCGCGGCTCATGCGCAAGTACCGCGCCCACAGCACGCCCGAACTGGTCAACCGGCTGCTGGCGGGTTGAACGCCCGCCGGGGGCTCACTGCGGCTGGAAGCCGCTGTCCTGGATGATGCGCGCCCACACGGCCCGGTAGGCCGCTTCGCGCTTGCCAAGTTCGGCGCCGGTCATGTAGCCGACCGTCAGGCCCATGCCGGACAGCTTGTCGCGCACGTCGGGCTGCGCAATCACCTTGCGGATCGCCTGGCCGAGGCGGTCCACCGCCGCGGCCGGCGTGCCGGCCGGGGCGAACACGCCGTAGTACGGCACTTCCTCAAAGCCCTTCAGGCCCAGCTCCGCCAGCGTCGGCACGTCGGGCAGCGCGGCCTGCCGCTGGGTGCCCATCACGGCGACCACCCGCAGCTTGCCGGCCTTGTGGTTCTCGATGAAGTCGGGCACCGAACCCACGCCAGCCGGGATCTGGTTGCCCAGCATGTCGGCCATCATCGGCGCGCTGCCACGGTAGGGCGCGGCCACCAGATCGAGCCCATGGTGCTTGGCCAGCATCTGCACGGCGAACTGCGGGGTGGACGCGGGGGCGGGAATGCCGACCGTGCTCTTGCCGCCGGCGGCTTTCACGCCATCGACCCAGGCCTTGAGATCCTTGGCGGGCGTGCCACCCGACAAAGCAACCGCGTTGACAAAGGTCGCAAAGCCGGCCACTGGCACGAAGTCCTTGGCCGGATCAAAGCCGGGCGCCTTCATGGTCATGGGCAGGATGGACACGCTGTGGTCGTGGCTGAGGAACACGGTCTGGCCGTCGGGTGCGGCGGCCTTCAGCGCCTGGGCCGCGAGCTGGCCGCCAGCGCCCGGCCGGTTGTCCACCACCACCGGGTGACCCAGTTCGTCCTTGAGCCGCTCGGCCAGGATGCGGGCGATGGCGTCGGTGCCGCCGCCGGGCGGGAAGCCGACCAGCACGCGGGTGGTCGGCCCGGTCTGGGCGTGGGCAGCGCCCAGCGCGGCGACCAGCAGGGCCGCCAACAGGCCGCGGCGGGACCACCCAGCGGACGACGAAGACAGAAACGGTTTTTTCATGGCGGTGCTCCGGGGGTTGTCGATCAGGGGTTCAGGCGACGGGCGGGGCTTCCACCACCGACGCCGCGGTGCGAAAGGCCTCAACCGCGGTCGGTACGCCGCAATACACCGCGGCCTGCAGCAGCACCTCCTGGATCTCGGCTGGTGTGGCGCCGTTGTTCAGCGCCCCGCGCACGTGGCCCTTGAGCTCGTTCTGGCGGCCCAGCGCGGTGAGCATCGCCACGGTCACGAGGCTGCGGGTCTTGAGGTCGAGACCGTCGCGCTGCCACACATCGCCCCAGGCCTTGCGGGTGATGTGCTGCTGGATCGGTTCGGTGAACGGCGTCATGCCGTCGAAGGCGGCCTTAACGAAGGCTTCGCCCATCACCTGGGTGCGCATGGCCAGGCCACGCTGGAATTCGGGATCGTCGGGAAGGGACATCGGGTATCGGCGCGATGGTCAAGGGGAGCCGCAACGATAACCCAGCCCGCCCGACCGAACCACCGCGGAACACCACCGACGAACCACCGGTGACAGCCCCGCGCAAGACCACCGCGCACAATCGGGCCGCGACCGCGCCTTCCCACGCCAGCCTCCCGAGGAGACCCCATGACCCGATTCCCGCTGCCCGACCTCAACACCCTGCCCGAGGACCTTCAGGCCAAGATCCTGGAGGTGCAGGCCAAAGCGGGCTTCGTGCCCAACGTGTTCCTCGCTCTGGCGCGTCGCCCCGCCGAATGGCGCGCCTTCTTCGCTTACCACGACGCGCTGATGGCGCCCGAGACGGTGGGGCGCGACAGCGGTCTGAGCAAAGGCGACCGCGAGATGATCGTCACCACCACCAGCGCAGCCAACCAGTGCCTGTATTGCGTGGTGGCCCACGGCGCGCTGCTGCGCATCTATGAGAAAAAGCCGCTCGTGGCAGACCAGGTCGCGGTCAATTACCGCAAGGCCGACATCACGCCGCGGCAGCGCGCGATGCTCGATTTCGCGATGAAGGTCTGCGAGGCTTCGCACACCGTGGACGAAGCTGACTTCGCCGCGCTGCAGGCCCATGGGTTCAGCGACGATGACATCTGGGACATCGCCGCCATCACCGCCTTCTTCGGCCTGTCCAACCGCCTGGCCAGCTTCAGCGGCATGCAGCCCAACCCCGAGTTCTTCCTGATGGGCCGGGTGCCCAAGGCGCGCTGAGGGACGCCGCGCGCCGGCTCAGCCACCAAGGTGCGCGCGCATGCGCTCGGGCAGCGGCGCGGACCGCTGCTTCGGGAAATCCACCCACACCGTGGTCGCGCCACCCGAGGCATACACGGTGTCCGGGTCGTCGGTGCGGGCGAGCGTGCACCAGCTCTCGAAACTGCTGCGACCCGGGTCGCTCACGTACATCACGGCCAGCACGTCGCCGGGAAACTCCAGCTGGCGGTGAAACGTGCAAAAGGCGTTCACGATCACCGGCCCCTCGCCGCGCGGGTCGGGATCGCAGCCGATGCTGCGCATCCACTCAATGCGCACGGTCTCCAGGTAGCGGAAGTAGACGGTGTTGTTCACGTGCCCCATCGCATCCATGTCACCCCAGCGGATGGGAATGACCATGCGGAACACCTCGGTCTTGTGGGCGGGCAGCTCAAATTTCATCGGTGGGCCTTGATGGTGGCGAGGATGCCCAGCACGAACAGCGCGCAGGCCAGCCCCTGCCAGGGCCCGGGCCACTGCAGGGTCCAGGCGAAGGTGTAGAGCAGACCGAACACGGTCTCGCTGACGATCAGTTGGCCGGCCAGGCTCGGGCTCAGCCGGCGGCTGGCCACATTCCACAACACCGAGGCGACCCAGGCCGCCCCGATGCCGGTCACTGCGCACACCGCCACAAACCAGCCGAATCCGTCGGTCGCGACCAGGGTGGACACCGGGCTGCCGGCCACCGCCCACAAGCCCAGGGCGCCCAGGCCCGCGGCCGCTCCCAGCCAGTTGGCCCACAGCGCCGCATCCACCTCGGGATGTCGGGCCAGCCAGCGCGCATTGAGCAGGCCAAACGCGGTCCAGCTCGCCATGGCCAGCACCGCGTAGCCGACCCCCAGCGCCATATCACCGCCGCCGCCAGCGCCGCCGTGGCCGGTCTGGTCCACCATCAGGCCAATGCCGGCGGCGGTGAGCACCAGCCCGGGCACCAGCGAGCGCCAGCGCAGGCCATGCGGCTTGCCCAGCACCATGATCCACAGGGGGATGGTCCCGATGATCAGCACCGGCAACGCCGGGCCGGCGGCCTCGATCGCCAGCACCAGCAGCAGGTAGTAGCCGGTGTAACCCAGCACGCTCAAGCCCAGCGCGGCCAGCGCCTGCGGCCCGGTCGGCCAGCGGGCGCGCCCGCGCAGCGCCGCCGCCAGCAGCAACAACACGGACAGCACGCCGCAGGCCAGGTAGCGGCCCACGGTCAGATCCACATGACCGAACTGCGGCACCAGCAACGGCGCGACAAAGGTCGTGCCCCAGAACGCGCCCGCGCCCAGACCCGCCGCGATGCCCAGCCGGGACACGCCGCGGGCCCGGCCGGGCGCGACTGCCGGCACGACCCCCGGTGGGCCGACGGTGAGAGCGCTGCGCGAAGAATCCATGGAACTACACGCCGAAACCGTCGTCGGCGGCGATCACCGCACCATTGACGAAGTGGCTCTCAGCCGCGCACAGCATGACCAGCAGCGCGTCCAGGTCGGCCGGCGAACCCACGCGCTTGCGAGGCAGCATCTGGATCAGCTTTTGGCCCTGCTCGGTCTGCCAGTGGTGGTGGTTGATCTCGGTGTCGATGTAGCCGGGGCAGATGGCGTTGACGTTGATGCCAAAGCGGCCCCACTCCACCGCCATCGCCTTGGTCATCTGCACCACCGCCGCCTTGCTCATGCAATACACGCCGATCTGCGGCAGCACCTTGAGCCCGGCCATCGACGCGATGTTGACGATGCGCCCGCCCACATAGGTGCCGGGCGCGGCGCCCTTGGCGCGGGCCAGCATGCGTTTGGCCACTTCCTGCGCCACGAAGAAGGCGCCCTTGGTGTTGGTGTCAAACACGAAGTCGTAATCGGCCTCGGTCACGTCCTGCAGGCGCTGCGTGGTGCTGACACCGGAGTTGTTGATCAGGATGTCGATCGGACCGACCTCGGTTTCCGCGTGCGCGATGGCGGCCTTGATCGACGCCAGATCGGTCACGTCCAGCGCCACCACGTGGGCATCGCCGCCCCCGGCCTCGATATGGGCCCGCAGATTCATCAGCCGATCGGTGCGCCGGCTGGCCAGCACCACCGCCGCACCGGCCTTGGCCAAGGTCTTGGCGAACTGTTCGCCCAGGCCGCCAGAGGCGCCGGTGACGAGGGCCACGCGGCCGGAAAGGTCAAGGCTGTAGGCCATGGGTGTCTCCTGTGGGTGTCGGGAAAACGCAGAAAGCGGTCGCCAATACGAACGACCGTTCGATTTTGTGCAACTGCCGCATAAAATGCGGTCCGCTCGGCGACAAAGGCCGCCAGCGGCTGCCCGCAGGATGCCGGGCAACCAACCCATTATCCGAGAGACTCCCCATGACGCATGACGAGATCCTGGCCCAGTTCGGTCCCCGCGAAGCCATGGAATACGACGTGGTGGTGGTCGGTGGTGGCCCGGCCGGCCTGTCCACCGCCATC
>Ga0209278_1002411_pt1 | contig 10457 bp, 7 predicted proteins | sample JI81BgreenDNA_FD_187504 | JGI IMG/M metagenome (GOLD analysis project Ga0209278, IMG submission 187504) | Wastewater effluent complex algal communities from Wisconsin, to seasonally profile nutrient transformation and Carbon sequestration -... | ecosystem: Engineered > WWTP > Effluent > Algae... | reverse complement strand
CCCTCGGTCACGCTGTCGCCGGGGCCGACCAGCAGCTTCCACAAGGAGCCGCCAAAGGGCGCTTCGATGAGATCCGCGCCTTCGGGCACCTCGATGGCCGCTGCATCGCCGGCGCCGCTGTCCGCGCCGAGCAGCGCGCTGACCCGGTCGAACTCGCCGCTGGCTTCCCACGCGGCGCGTTCAGCATCGAAGGCGGCCTGACGGGTTGCTTCGAAGGCGGCGATGCTGGCCGCATTATCCGCGAGAAAGGCGCGGTAATCGGCGAGGCGGAAGGTCGTCTCCTCGATCCGGATCGAACGCCGCCCATGAGGAAAATCGCGCCGCCAATCGGCCAGTTCCTCCGCGCTGACGGGGAAGAAGCGGATCTGGTCGAAGAACCTGAGCAGCCACGGCTTGCCCTGCGTGAAGGCGTCTGTTTGCCGGTGCGTGTTCCACACCTGAATGGTGCGCCCGAACAGCTGGTAACCGCCCGGCCCTTCCATGCCATAGATGCACATATAAGCCCCGCCGATCCCCACCACATTGGGCGGGGTCCAGGTGCGCGCGGGGTTGTATTTGGTGGTCACCAGCCGGTGGCGCGGATCGACCGGGGTCGCCACCGGAGCACCCAGATAGACGTCGCCCAAGCCGAGAACCAGGTAGCTCGCATCGAAGATCAGATCCTCGACCGCCTGCGCGTCCGCCAAACCGTTGATGCGGCGAATGAATTCGATATTGTCCGGGCACCACGGCGCATCGTCGCGCACGGCGGCGATGTATTTGTCGATGGTCTCCTGCGTCGCCGGATCGCGCCAGCTCAAGGGCAGATGGACGATGCGCGAGGGGGCCTCGAAGTCGGCTAGATCACCCATCGCCTCTTCGCACCCCATCAGCGCCGCGAGCGCGCCAGCCTGATCGAGCAGTTCGCCGTCGAAATGCAATTGCAGCGAGCGGATACCGGGGGTGATGTCGATCACGCCGGGCAGTGCCATCGCCTCTAGCGCCTGCATCAGCGCGTGGATGCGGATCCGCAGCTCAATGTCGAGCACGATCGGCCCGTATTCGACGAGGATGTTGCGATCCCCCTGCTGGCGGTAGGTGGTCTTGGGCCGTGCGCCCTGTTCGGGCAGTTCGGCCAGCACCGCGCGCAGCTCCGGGGCGGGCTGCGCAGCCGCATCATCGTGCTGGCACACCCCTGCCCGCGCGGCTGCCATCGCCGCGTCAATTCCGACAGGCACAAAGCGCAAGCGGTCATCGGGCGCGAGTTGGCCGACCTTCCACAGATCCGCCGCAATCACCGTGAAGGGGCAGACGAAGCCGCCCAATGACGGCCCGTCCGGCCCGAGGATGATCGGCATATCCCCGGTGAAGTCGACCGCGCCGATCGCATAGGGATTGTCGTGGATGTTCGAGGGATGCAGTCCCGCCTCGCCCCCATCGCGCCGTGCCCATTCGGGCTTGGGGCCGACAAGGCGCACGCCGGTGCGGTTGGAGTTGTAATGCACCTGCCATTCGGCCGCAAGGAAAGCGTCGATATCGGCAGGCGTGAAGAAATCGGGCGCGCCGTGGGGGCCGTAGAGCACCCGCAGCTCCCATGTCCGGCCCAGCTTAGGCAGGGTTGCTACCACCCCCTCGCCGACCGTGCCCGACCCCAGATGCAGCACATCGCCCGCCACCAATGCGCGCGCGGCAGGGCCGCCGAACTGGCCGAGCGCGAAGGTCGCCGCTGACCCCAGATAGGGCACCACATCAAGCCCGCCCGCGATCAGGATGTAGCCGCGCATCCCCCCGCCGCTCGCGCGGCCCATCGCGAGGGTCTGCCCGGCGGCGACATCGAGCGCCTCGCCGCACGGGGCTGGCGCACCGTCAATCGTCGCGCCGAATTCGGCTCCGGTGAGGCAGATTCTGGCCGGCGCCTCGAACAGCAGGGTCGGGCCGCTGGCGGTAACCTCGATCCCCGCCATGCCTTCGGGATTGCCGAGGATGAGATTGCCGAGCCGGAAGCTCTTGTCATCCATCGGCCCGCTCGGGGGAACGCCGACGTTCCACAGGCCAAGCCGTCCGGGCCAGTCCTGCACCGAGCTGGCCGTGCCCCCCGCGATCACCCGGATCGCGCGGCGGTGGTAGGCGACCGCGTCGAGCATCCGCGTCGAAACCGCGCCGCTGGTGAAGCCCGGCGCACGCACGACCTCGCGCAGCCAGCGCAAGTTGGTCTCGATCCCGTCGACGCGGCTAGCATCGAGCGCGGCCTGCATCTTGGCGATGGCCGCCTCGCGGGTGTCTGCGCGCGTGATGAGCTTGGCCAGCATCGGATCGTAAAAGGCGCTGACGTCGCTGCCCGCCATCACCCAGGTCTCGGCGCGGATGTCGGTGGGGAACTGGACGTTGGTGAGCGTGCCGGTGGTCGGGCGATAGTCCATCGCCGGGTCTTCGGCATAGAGCCGCACCTGCACGCTATGCCCCTGTGTGATCGGCGCGGGGGCATCGAGCATGGCGAAATCGCCCGCTGCGCCGCGGATCATCCACTCCACCAGATCGATACCCGTCACCTCCTCGGTGACGCCGTGTTCCACCTGAAGCCGGGTGTTCATCTCGAGGAAGAAGAAATCCTCGCGGCTCGCATCGTAGAGGAACTCGACGGTGCCCGCCGAGAGGTATTGCGCCGCCTCGCCGAGCCTGACGGCGGCGGCAATCAACTCGGCCCGCGTGGTATCGGAGAGGCAGGGTGCCGGGGCTTCCTCGACCACCTTCTGGTTGCGACGCTGGAGCGAACAATCGCGCTCGCCCAGCGCCATCACCCGGCCCGTGCCATCGCCGAAGATCTGCACCTCAAGATGCCGCGCGCGGGCGACATAGCGTTCAAGGAACACCCCCGCATCGCCGAAACTCGCCTCGCCCTGGCGGACGACGGCAGCAAAGCCCTCGCGCACCTGAACCTCGTTCTCGCAGATGCGCATCCCGATGCCGCCGCCGCCAGCGGTCGCCTTGAGGATGACGGGATAGTCGATCCGCGCTGCCGCTTCCGCCGCTTCGTCCGCGCCGGTCAAAAGCCCGGTGCCCGGCGCGAGTGGGAGGCCGTGCGCTGCGGCCAGCGCGCGGGCGGAGTGCTTGAGGCCGAAGGTGCGGATATTGTCCGGCGTCGGGCCGATGAAGGCGATGCCCGCTGCCGCGCAGCTTTCGGCGAAGTCGGCATTCTCGGCGAGGAAACCGTAGCCGGGGTGGATCGCGCCTGCCCCCGTCGCCTTGGCGGCGGCGAGGATCGCTGCAACATTCAGATAGGATTGCGCCGCTGGCCCCGGCCCGATGCAGACCGCCTGATCCGCTGCGCTGACATGGAGCGAGCCGGCGTCGGCGTCGGAATAGACCGCCACCGTCTTGAGCCCCATCGCCCGCGCGGTGCGGATGATCCGCGTCGCGATCGCGCCCCGGTTGGCGATGAGGATGGTGTCGAAGCTCATCCGGCCGCCACGATCATCCGCACCGGGGTCGGGTTGAAGCCGTTGCAGGGGTTGTTGATCTGCGGGCAGTTGGAGACGACCACGATCACGTCCATCTCCGCCCTGAGATCGACGGTGAGGCCGGGCGCCGAAATCCCGTCGACGATCCCGAGGGTCCCGTCTTCCTCGACGGGCACGTTCATGAAGAAGTTGATGTTGGAGACGATGTCGCGCTTGCCCCGCCCCTCTGTGAGGTTCGCCTCAAGGAAGTTGTCGACGCAGGCGTGTTGATATCTCGTGTGATGTCCGTAGCGCAAAGTATTGCTTTCACACGAACACGCCCCGCCGATTGTATCGTGATATTCGACCGCGGAGTCGACGATGGTCATCAGCGCATTGCCCTCGTTCGACAGCAGCACGCTGCCGGTGCGCAGGAACAGGTTGCCCTGTGCGGCGACCGTGTCCTGTGCCGAGTAGCGCTCGGCATCGTCGGCGGCGGAATAGATCAGGAAATCGACCGCTTGATTGCCCTCCAGATCGACGATCCGCAGCACCTCGCCCTTGGCGACATGGTGCAGCCACGGCGCTCGGGCGGGCACGATTGTGTCGTGGATGATGGAGCCGGTGAGGCCGGAGAGGGCCGGATCGCTGGTCATGTTATGCCTTGATTGCGAGAGAGTTAGCGGCGGTAGTTATCCTCGGTATTGAGGTAGGCGCGCTGCCCTTCTGGCGTGGCGTTGCGCACGGAATCATCGTCAGGCGTCACCGGCCCGCGCCATGCGGTGATCCGCAGCGGGGTCGAAGCGTATTCGGGGCGCGGGTCGAGGACGTGGGGGCAGTTGGCGATCACCACGATCACCTCCATCTCGGCGCGCAGCAGCACGGTGCGGCCCGGCGCGAAGGGGCCGATCACCGGGGTGATGCTGCCGTCAGCCTCGATCCGGGTGCCCTTGAACAGGTTGACGCAAGGATGGACGTCGCGCCGCGTCAACCCGTGCTTGGCCGCGCCAAGGATCAGCCGATCACGCCCGTTGGGATAGGCGCCCGAATTACGGCCCTCCCTGTATTTCCGTGTGTTAGTGGCAGCATTTGAGACACCGCAGAAGGTATCATGGGTCTCCGCCCCATCCTCAAGAATGGCCATCAGAACCCGGCCCATATCGGACAAGAGCAGCTTGCCGGCGCCCAGATAGGCGTTCCACTGCACCTTGACCGTATCGGCAACGTTCAGCCGCTCGGTCGGCATTTCGGCGTTGAAGATGTTGAGGCTGGCGCAGGCATCGCCGCCCTTGTCGATCAGCCTGAGACGCGTGCCGCGCGCGATCCGGCGCGATGTGTAGCCGCCCGGCGCAACGGTTTCTTCCCACACCAGATCATCAGGCGCGACACCCTCGGGCAGATCGTCGGCAACGGGGGGGATGATCGGCATGGTTTCGACGCGGATATTGCCCTGCGCGCGGGCGTGTTCGCGGGCCGATTTGGGATCTGCCGTGCCGCTCATTCGGCGGCCTCCTTTGCGGGCGGAGCATCCTGTTCGTGCAGCGGCGGGAGCAGCGCAGTGGTGGTGACCAGCTGCAACTGCTGCACGCCCCGGATCGCCCGCAAGGCATCGCACAGCTGCTTCAGCCGCACCGCCGGCCCCTGCACCAGCAGCACTTCGAGCGATTGATCCTCCTCGAGGAAGACGTGCTGCGAGGAGATCACCTCCTTGAGATAATCTACCTGTGTTTCAGCAAGTTGCTGGCGAACCCTGCCACCGCCTCCAGCATAGACGATGGTCACCGTCCCGGCGAGCGTCTCGTCCGGCCGGGTCAGCGCCTCATGCTCGGCGAGCGCGTGGCGGATCAGCTCGGCAATCAGCTGCGAGCGCGACGGCAGCCCGCGTTCGTCCACCATCATGTCGAGCTGGCGGAACAGCTCGGCCGGCAGGCTCATGCTGAGACGTGCGAGACGGGAGGGTTCGGGAGAACTCATTGGCCGACCATTTCAGGTATTAACTTTCGTGTCAATCGTAATACTGGATGCATCCTCGGCTGGTTCCGGAGCCCGCTTGCGGGTCAGCGCCAAGTCGTAGATCACCCCTGCGCCGTAGCGCTGCGGCGCGTGCGGATCGTGGCGACGCTTGTCGAGCGTGAGCACCCGCGTACCGAGCGCGAAGGCCTCCTTGATGTCGTGAGTGACCATGATGATGGTCAGCCCATGCTCGCGCCACAGCCGGGTGATGAGCGCGTGCATATCGCCCCTGATGCCGGGATCGAGCGCGCCGAAAGGCTCGTCGAGGAGCAGGATGCGGGGGCGCTTGATCAGGGCCTGGGCGATCGCGAGGCGTTGCTGCATCCCGCCCGACATCTGCGCCGGGTAGAGGTCGCGGGCGTCGGCCAGCCCGACCTGTCCCAGCATCGCCTCAGCCTCGGAGACCGCCGCCCGGCGCGCGCTGCCGAACAGGCGCGCCGTGAGGGGAGAAGCGGAAAACTCCAATCCCAGCAACACGTTGCCCAGCACAGTTAAATGCGGAAACACCGAATAGCGCTGGAACACGACCCCGCGATCCGGCCCGCATTCGCGCGGCAGGGGCGCCCCGTCGAGCGTGATCGTCCCGCGTGTAGGGCGCTCCTGCCCGAGGATCACGCGCAAGAGGCTGCTCTTGCCCGCCCCCGAAGGCCCGATGATCGAGACGAAGGAACCCTCTGTGATGTCGAGGGAAATGCGTTCTAGGACGACCTTCTCGCCATATTCGACCCAGATGTTCCGGAGGCTCAGCATGGCTCAGCGCGCTCCGAGATGCGCCCAGCCGAACAACCGGCGGCTGGCAAAAACGAGCGCAAAATCAAGCACGACCGCCAGCAGCGCGATCCAGGCGACGTAGGGAATGATCACGTCCATCGCGAGATAGCGGCGCACGAGGAAGATGCGGTAGCCCAGCCCCACATCCGCCGCGATCGCCTCGGCCGAGATCAGGAACACCCAGGCCGGGCCAAGCGACAATCGCAAGCCGTCCAGCAGCCGCGGCAGCGCTTGCGGCAGCATGACGCGCAGCACCACGCCCCATGAATTCGCACCTAAAGTCAAGGCCTTGACCACCTGCTCTCGCGGCAGCGCGGCGATGTGGCCGGCCACGTCGCGAACCATGAAAGGCGCCACCCCGACCACGATCAGCGCCACCTTCGCGACCTCGCCAAGGCCGAAGACGATGAACAGGATCGGCAGGACCGCAATCGGCGGGATCACCGCGATGGCGGTGACAAGCGGCCCCAAAAACGCGCGAAGCGGCGGCAAAGACCCGACAAGAACGCCCACCAGCAGCGTTGAGGCGGTAGCGATGCCCAGACCCAGACCCAGCCGCCCAAGGCTGGCGATGGTATCGGCCCAGAACAGGTATTGGCCCGAAAGCGGATCGGGCTCGAACAGCAGCCCGGCCATCGCTGCGGCCATCGCGCCGGGCAGCGGCAGGATCTTGTCGGCGGCGTTATCGGCATGGCGCGCAGCCGCCGCGACAATATAGGCCAGCGCCAGCACCAGCAGCGGCAGCGCGCCCAAGAGCAGCGTAGCCCTGCGGGTCGGCTGTGCCGTGACCCAGCGCATCAGGAGAGCCTGCCCGGCCGGGGTGGAAACATTCGCATCGCCTCAGGAAGCTCGCTGGACAGGAGTGGTGCGCAACAGGGGCTTGGTTGCCCCTGCAAGGGCCGCGACGCAGCCAGCGGGCTTCCTGAGGCGACCCCGGAGGGGCGGGCCGTTTTTGGCCCATCGCCGCGTCTCTCGTCGGTCACTATGCGAGAACATGGCTCCCTCCTCGCTCCTTGCGCTGGGCCAAAAACGGCTCCGTGCCAATGCTTCCACCCCGGCCGGACAGGCTCTAGAGTTTCCCGTCCGCAGCCATCTGCATATAGGTCGGATCGAACCGCAGGGTGATCGCAGAGGCATTGCCCAGCGTCTTGCCGCCCGGGAAGCTCATGCCCACCGCGTCCGCCGATTGCGCGCCCTGCCCGAACAGCCCCTGGGCGAAGGAGAAGTCGCGCACGCGGGTCATGGTGGTGATGAGGTCGCCCGAAGCCATCGCCGCCACCGCCGCCTTGGGATCGGTGTAGAGGAAGGTCGTCGCCAGCTGCCCCTCGAAGGCCGCGGCATCGGTGCCCGCGAGCTTGGCCATCGCGGCGCGGGCAGCCGCGCCCTCCGCGTCCTGCTTCGCCATCAGCGCCATGGTTTCATACCAGATCCCGGCGAGCGCCTTGCCCAGATTGGGATTGGCGGCCAGCACCTTGGTATCGACCACCATAAGGTCGAGGATCTCGCCCGGAATATCGGCCGAGGTGAACACCGCCTTGGTGCCAGCGACGCCCTTCATCGTGGTCACCTGCGGGTTCCACGCCACCGCCGCTGTCACATCGGGCGCGGCAAAGGCGGCGGAAATATCGGCATCGGAGGTGTTGACCGTCTTCACATCGGTCAGCTTCAACCCGTTCGTCTCGAGCGCACGGGCGAGCAGGTAGTGCGACACCGACAGCTCGGCGAGATAGACCTGCCGCCCCTTGATCGCCGCCACGCTGTCCGCGCCCTTCAGCAGCACCGCATCATTGCCGTTGGAATAGTCGCCAAGGATGATCGCGCTGGTGTCCTTCCCGCCGGCCGCCGGGATGGTCAGGGCATCCATGTTCGCCACCGTCACCCCGTCAAGCTTGCCTGCGGTGTACTGGTTGACGCTCTCGACATAGTCGTTGACCTGCACGAACTTGATCGTGATGCCGTATTTGTCGCCCCACTTCTTCACGATCCCGGCCTGCTCGGCATAGGGCCAGGGCATCCATCCGGCATAGATCGACCAGCCGATATTGAACTCGGTCTTGGGCGCGGCAGGCTCCTCCTCACCCCCCGAACAGGCCGTCACTGCAAGCGCGCAGGCAATGAGCAGAAAACGGGCCGCGCGGCGAAGCAGATGGAGCATGATTCGGTTCCTTTCGCAGTCGCAGCATCCGCGCAAATCGCGTGTTTGTCCATGGGGAATTATTACGATTGATTAGAAAAGTAATATGGGTGAAATTGGTTCCATGATGGCAGGATTTGCGCCCCGTTTTCCGGGCGTGTCTCTCTCCCCTGCCCTTGCATGGAGGCCGACACCCATGACCGACAAAGCCCCTCGCCCGCTCGCCACGATCATCGCCGCCTCGCTCGCGGCGAGTGCTTGCGCGCAGGACAGCCCGCCGCCCGATGATGCCGTCGGCCCCAAGCCCGATCTGGTCGAGACCGCGCTGAAAGTGCCCGGCTTTGCCGATTTCCTCGCGGTCGATGGCGATGCGGTGTGGGTGACGAATGACGGGCGGGTGGAGAAATGGAGCCCCGCCGGAAAGCTCGCCGAAACGCCTGTCCCGCGCCCCTGCGGCACGATGGCAATCGCGGCGGGATCGCTGTGGGTCGCCAATTGCAAGGGCGGCGAGGTGTGGCGGATCAACCTCGCCACCGCGCAGGTCGAGGCCAAGATCGCCACCGGCCTTGCCAACCCCAAGGGCGAGACGAACGTGGTCGCAGGCGCGGGCGCGGTGTGGGTGCCGTCCGATGCGGCAGGCAAGGTCGCGCGGATCGACCCGGCCACCAACGCCGTCACCGCCAGCGTCACCGTGGCGCCCGAGACCTGGTATCTGGCCTATGGCTTCGATGCGCTGTGGGCGGTCAGTTCCGAAGGCAAGCTGCTCCAGAAGATCGACCCGGCCAGCACGGCTGTCACCGATACGACCGCGCTGGGCGACACCCCCGGCTTCCTTGCGGCAGGCGAAGGCGCGGTGTGGGTGCAGGAACAGGGCGACGGCACGGTCGCCAAGGTCGATCCGGCCGCGCTGACGGTTCTGGGCCGCATCAAGGTCGGCGATAATCTCAAATGGGGCGATATCGACGCGGCGGGCGGCGCGGTGTGGCTGCGCACGACCGATGATCAGACGATGGTGGTGATCGACCCGGCGCGCCTCACGATCCGCGCCCGCATGGGGGCAGCCGTGGGCAGCGGCGCGCTGCGCTGGACGCCCAAGGGGGTGTGGACATCGGCCCACGACAACCAGACATTGAGCTGGTGGAGCGCGCCTACCGCTCCGCCAACGCCTGCGCCCTGACACCAGACAAAGGAAAAGCGCGCGGGGCGGGTCGCAGAACCCCGCGCGCTTCCCTCCTGACGGTCCGTGCGATCCCCGAAGGGCCGGATGACGCCAGAAACTTGCCTCAGAACTTGTAACCCAGCTCCACCCCGAAGCGCTGACGCCCGCCGGGCGAGATGAACGACCCGCCGAATTCGACGGCGGTGATCACCTCGTTCAGATACTTCTCGTTGAACAGGTTTTCGGCATAGGCGGTGAGCGACCAGTTATCGCCCTCCAGACCGACGCGCAGATCCATCACGGCGAAGGTATCACGCTGCGAGACCGAATAGTCCGCATCGCCCACCACCGCCGGCAGCGCCAGCGCCGAACCCGGCAGCAGCCCGCTGAACAGGGTCGGGTTGGTATCGTCCTGCAGGGTGTGGAACCACGTCGGCCCGGTGATGCGGTAATCCGCGCGGGTGACGAAGTTGACGCTGTCACTCACCGGCAGATCGATCTGGGTGCCGAGGTTGATGGTGTAGTCGGCGGTATAGGGCGACTTGTTGCCGACCGTCACCGGGCGCGAGGCGTTTTCGATGATCTCGCTTTCGGTGACGTTGGCCGAGCCGAACAGCGTCCAGCCCGTGACCGGCTCGACCGACAGGTTGAGCTCCGCGCCGTAAACCTCGACCTCGTCGATGTTCGAGACGACGCGCAGCAGGCCGAAGCCGCCGACGAAGAACTCGAAGAACTGCATATCCTCGATGTTGGTGTAATAGCCTGCAAGGTCGAAGGTGACGAGGCCATCGCCAAGCGTGCCCTTGATCCCGGCTTCGAAGGCGCTCGAGACTTCCTTGCGGTACTGATCGTCGATGTCGACATTGGTGCCGATGAACTGGTTGAACGCCTGATCGACAATCGCGGCCGAGCCCTGGTTGTTGAACCCGCCCGATTTGAAGCCGATGCCCCAGTTGCCGTAGAG
>Ga0209278_1002410_pt1 | contig 10461 bp, 12 predicted proteins | sample JI81BgreenDNA_FD_187504 | JGI IMG/M metagenome (GOLD analysis project Ga0209278, IMG submission 187504) | Wastewater effluent complex algal communities from Wisconsin, to seasonally profile nutrient transformation and Carbon sequestration -... | ecosystem: Engineered > WWTP > Effluent > Algae... | reverse complement strand
TGACCTGACCCCCTGATTTCATCCAGCGGGGATTAGAGCCGGGCGGTTGTTGTTGCGCATAGGCGCGGGTGAAGCAATGGCCTGTGGAGCGGAGCCCGAAGGGCGCAGCGGAGCAGGCCATTGCTTGTTCAGTTCAGCGGCGAACGCCGCTGGCGTCTCATAGCCAAGGGCCGAGTGTGGCCGGTGCTGGTTGTAGTCCTCGACCCAGGCGGCGATGGCGATGCGGGCATGGTCGAGACCCATTCTCGACGATGCCGCTCACGTCCCGTTCATCGGTACCATCGCAACCGAGAGTTGAGGTTTTGGGGTGGTCGGGATCCGGGTCTAGCGAAGAGGGATGCCAAAGTGATGCCGTGTGCCGCGCTGTTCGGATTGTCATCCGAGGATGAGGAGATCCTACACCTTCTGCTCGATGTCTTAGGGTGGCAAAATAGTACAATTTCAGATGTCTCAGTGAAACAGACGTCTGGATCACAGCTTGTGTTCGTCGGCTACGGCGAAGCCCAAGCAGCCTTAAAAGCGAGCAAATTGGCCTCGTCGGCCAAATTCGTGCTCGTGGGCAGCGCAGTTGACCTCGATGCCATTGATGTCGGGAACCCCGGTCGATTGGAAACGTTGGCCTCGCCCATCGATCTTAAGGCTGCGGAAATACTGATCAACAGTGCAGCGGCAGCGTTTATTAATGGTAACGCGCACTAATTTTTATTCTGTGTTTAGGCTGTAATCTGAATAATAATGATAACATAAATCTGTTATTGTAGTACGTCTCCGTAATTAAATAAAAACAAAAAAGTGCTAATTTTAAATACAATTGATGAAATAAATATAATTGAAAATAATGCGATTAATACAGGATCATTTAGAGTAATCTGCAGTAAGAGACTCCTCCAGTCTCTGTAGGATTCTATCGTGAACGTAGAATGTAGCATACTGGTCGAACTCAATTCGCTTAACCATATTGGCATCGAGGAGTGCCTTTAGCGCTCTCAGGGCGGCGATAGGCGGAGCTCCTGCTGCGGCTTCTGCGTCAGTGATCCTGAAGGGCTGGCCCAGTCGTTGCGCTAGCGCCATGTCCAACAAGATGTCCCAAGCGCCGGGTATCAGTCCTACCTCAGGAAACCCTCTGCGGCATTCAAACCGCATACGAATGTACAGCTGCAGAACGCTTGTGAAATCGTTTCTTGGACCCGATACAATGCCTTGCTTGTTATCCATTTCGTGAATGCGCTCCGCTCAAAAATGCACACGACGGTAAAATTAATTACTCTGGTCAACAGCCAAAGGCACTGAAACAATTTGATCCCGGATCAAAATTTATTATTCAATTTTACCTCTCGAATTGATTTATCGAGGAACTGGACCATCGTTTGGTGGCCCTGTGCCGTGAGTTTTAAGATGCTCCGCCTGGCATCTGTTTGATCGGTTACCCGACACAAAAGCCCTTTGCTCATTAGCGCTGTGATCCACCGCAAGGCTGTTGTCGTCGGTACCGCCGCTCCTACGCAAGCACTGCTTATGGAAACCTGCTTGCCCCGCTCGCCCTGAATGAAGAGATCTAGCAACAGATCCCACGCCGGCTCGCCAAACAGGCTTTCGTCAAAAAAATTCAGGCGATTGCGCCTCAGGCGATACAATTTCTCTGCGTATTCGAGCAGGTTGGCAGGCGTTGCTGACGCCGGCTTGGTACCTAGTGATGCGGAGCTCTCACGCAGTTGCTCAGCAAGCCGATGAAGGCGTTGAGCAATGTCGTGGATCTCCTCGCTGTTGGCGACCCGGTTCACGAAACTTCTCCTGATCGCGAGATACTATCAGGCAGAAGGCCTAGCTTACGCATGCTGGTTGTAGTGCCGTTGGCAACGACAAAGTGATCGATCAACACTGCATCAGCTAATGAAAGTGATGCGGCAACATTAGCGGAGAACCTGACATCTTGTCTGCTCGGTTGCGCCGATCCCGAAGGGTGGTTGTGTGCCAGCACGACGGCAACTGCACCGATGGACAGAGCAGTTCTTGCGATCTCGCAGGCGGATGGCATGCAGATCGATAAATTGCCGCGGGCAAGTTCACGTTCATGCAGCAAGGAGCCGTTGGCGTGAAAGAATAGTCCGTAAAGGACCTCCACCTTTTCGTGGTTTAACCGGTGTAGCATGAACAGTCTGACCTGCTCGGCGCCGGGGCGGATATCCGGCGCTCTCAGCCCAACCGCCATCATGTGGCCGAATGCTTGTACTACCAGGGCAAGGAAACTTGCGACCCTGTCATCCCCGGTAATCGCGCGAACATGATGGCTGGGCGTGGTCAGCGCTCTCGGCAATGTTGCGGCTTCCATAAGCAATCGCTGTGCAAGTGCCGGCGCTGTCTCTCCCACCGCATAGCGCAGTAGGCTGGTTAGGATATCTAGCGCTTCGTCTGAACCATACGCCGTCGGTGCAAGAAAGTGCCTAAGGCCAGCACTGGCGGAATCAGGAAGCCGCTCATAAAAATTGCGATCATGTATGCGCGCGGCGCAGTTTTCCCCGCCAGTTCCAGAGCGGGGTGCGCCGCCGCAGTGATGAGCTGCAAAGCCGTCACGACCATGGGCCATAATCGGTCTGCCCGAAACGCTACCCACATCAGCCCCACGACCAATGCGAAATCGACGAACATTACTGGCCATCGAATGGTGCCTCTAGGTTGAGGAAACCCATAACCAACCAAGGCAGTTGCCATGGCCGCCACGAGCAGCATCAATGCCACTTGCCGCTCGGGTTGACCGCCATATGCCATTGCATAGAAGCAGCAGGCGATCAGAATGAGTGTGAATACGGCGGGAACCATTTGGTGACCCGACCATTGTACCGTGGCCGGGTCAAGCTGGTCAGATGACTGCGCGCAGCCCCACAGGCTGGTCGGCGAGCTTGGCTTCTGATGGCTGCAAAGCGCCAAATCCCAGTTCCCGGAAACCTGGAGCCGTTTCGCGGACATCGCTCAGCACGGCGTGTACGCCGAGAACCTTTGAACGTGTCTGGCAAATCAGCGCCGTGGCCTCGCCGATGCGATCAAAGGCCTTGGCGCCGACATTCAATTCAATGTCGAATTCCCGCCGCGCTGCGACGAGTTTGCCGGCAAGGCGACCGAGGCTTGCGAGGGCGTCGTCAATGGCAGCCTCGGCTGCCTTGATCTCGTTCTGGATGTCCTTGGCGGCGATCAGTTGTTCATTGAGCATGGGGCCTCACTCGGACGCGTCGACCGCGGCCGATGCGTCACATGCTAGATTGATGTGGTCAGTCGAGTGAGCGCGTCGAGGAGGATAACGACTGAGGCCATCAGGAAAGCGATGGCAATCGTCAGCACCAAGATCGCGCAGAGCCGCTTTCGCCAATCGAGACTACCCGGATCAGGCAGCTCCCAATGTCCAACCGTCGCAGGACCAAGGAAGGCTTCCAATGAGGCCCGCGAGCGCGGTGCCATGCTATCAGCCAGACCTTGAAACGGCGCCGTTTCGGGCGACATCAACTCCGAGACGGGAGATGCCTTTGTAAGGGTGAAGTCGGGAACCCGGTAAAAGTTCATATGAACATTGTTTACATCTTCACCAGCGTGCGCCCTGAACATCCTGACGGCTTCGTTGCGATTTCGAGCGCCCAGCCGTCGTTGGGCGCTGGACAGATAATTGTTCACAGTGCCCATGCTGAGGCCAGTCTCGGCTGCGATCTCTTTGGCGCTCATTGGACGCGCAGCAAGCGCAAGCAGTTCCTGTTCACGTGGCCCAAGCGCGGTAATCGGGTTCATGGTGTCGACGCCTCATTTGCCAACTTTGTAATCAGCGGCAGGCCCATTATCGCAAAATGGGCCTTTCGGCGTAAGTGGGTGACTGCCCTCATGGCGGGCCATCTCAGCGATTCTAAGAGGTGCGCTGCTTGCCAGACGGGCCATACGCCTTGACCTGAACCCGCGCGATTTCATCCAGCCGGCTGTTGCCAGGGAGGTGGTTGTTGCGCACAGGCGCGGTGTAAACAATCGGTCGTGGAATGTGACCTGACCCCCTGATTTCATCCAGCGGGGATTGAGCCGGACGGTTGTTGTTGCGCATGGGCGCTAACGTGCTCCCCTGATTGGTACCGATCAGAAGTAGAGTCCTTTGCTTTTATGGCTGATGGTTGATGTGATGGCAACGGGGTTGGGGGCATGCCCCCAACCCCGTTGGCTGGCGATCTCGGCGGGGGTGCGTCCGCCCAGTTTCGAGTGCGGCCTTACGGTATTGTAGTCGTGCTTCCAGGCGGCCAGGATCGATCTGGCGTGGGCCAGCGATGTAAACAGCGTCTCGTTGAGGGATTCGTCGCGCAGCCGGCCGTTGAAGCTCTCCACGAGCGCGTTCTGCGTCGGCTTGCCGGGTGCAATGTAATGCCATTCCACCTGCCGTTCCTGTGACTAGCGCAAGATCGATGTTGACGTCAGCTCGGTGCCATTGTCGCTGACCACCGTCAGGGGCTTGCCGCGGACGGCCACCAACCCATCCAGCTCACGTGCGACCAGGGCACCCGACAGCGACGTGTCGGCCACCAGCGCCAGGCATTCCCGCGTGAGCCGAAGGCCAGCGACCGCAGGAAGCTAACTCGTCGACGACGCACAGGATGCGGAAGCGCCGGCCACAGGCGAACGCATCACTCACGAAGTCCAGGCTCCAACGCTGGTTCGACCCTTGTGGCATTGTCATCGGCGCTCTGGTCCCCAGCGCCCGCTTGCGGCCGCCACGGCGGCGCACCTTCAACCCTTCCTCCCGATAGATCCGCAGCAGCTTCTTGTGGTTCGGCACCAGCCCCTCCCGCGCCAGCAGATAGCCCAGACGCCGATAGCCGAACCTGCAACGCTCGCCCGCCAGATCGCGCAGGCGTTGCCGCAAGCCGGCATCATCGGGACGGGTGGGCTCATAATGCACCACCCGCCGCGCAATACCGATCAGACTGCACGCCCGCCGCTCGCTCAGTCTGAACCTGTCCCGGGCGTTGGCGACCGCATTCCGCTTTGCGTCGGACGTCACCATTTTTTTTGACGAAATGTCTTTCAACACCGCGATGTTTCGCATCGCCTCGGCCAGCAGCCGCTTGAGCTTGGCGTTCTCCTCCTCCAGCGCCCGAAGACGCTTCGCCTCGGACACCTCCAGGCCGCCATACTTGGCCTTCCATTTGTAGAATGTAGCCGAACTGGTCCCGTGCCGTCGGCAGAGCTCGGCGGTTGCCATGCCCGCCTCCTGCTCCTTCACGATCGCGATGATCTGCTCGTCCGAAAACCTGCTCCGCTTCATGCGTCCGTCTCCTCGAGAAACGGATTTCACCCAAGAATGGAACCAATTCAGGGGTGCACGTCACCAGCCAAGCACCGCTCTCCCGCGTGATACCCTCTGTCATGCGCGTCCGTCAGCCTGGGCTCATCGTCATGCCGATGGAAATTCGGCGCGCGGCTTCTGTCACATGCTGGGAAAGGGCCAGCAGGCCATCCCGGTCCAGCCGGTCCGAGGCGCCAGTGATCGACAGGGCCGCGAACGGCGCCCCTGACTTGTCGAATATCGCACAACCGATGCTGCTGCTGGACGCGGGCGGCACGCCCACCGACATGGCATAGCCCTGTTCGCGGATGCTGGCCAGTTCGGCTGCCAGTTCCTCGCGGGGAACAAGATCGGTTTCGGATTTTCGCCGATATCGCGGCGTGGCCAGATAGGCTTCCTGCTGATCCAATGGCAGATGGGCCAGCACCGCCTTGCCACCGCTTGACCAACTCAGGTCCCAACTGGTGCCGATGGGCAGGAAGACATTGACGCTGTTGAAGCCGTCCAGCCGTTCGATCAGGATGATGGATTCGCCGTCCAGCAGCCCGAGATGCACTGTTTCTCCGGTTGCATGGCGCAAGGCGTCCATGACCGACAGCGCCGACATGCGAAGGCCACTCTTGCGTTCGATGGCCCGTCCGCCAATGGCGATCGGGCGCGTCGTGAGCGACCACAGGGGGCGCGTTCCGCCTTGCCGTTCAAGCCAACCGAAATGTTCGAGGGCCATCAGCAGGCGATGCACCGTCGCCTTGGGCAGGGCGAGCCGCCTTGCAACCTGGCTGGCACTGATCGGCTGCCATTCGGCAATGCGCTGCACCAGCAGCAGCGCCAAACCGACCGGGCGCATCGGGGCAGGCGCATCGCCTGCAGATGCCATCTCGCGGCCGCCGGTCTCCGATACATCAACCATCTCTGCAGCCTCTCCGCTTGGACGGGCAGAATTGCAAGCCGCCGCAGCAGGTCTGGACAGCGGCAGGAGATGATGAAGGCAGGTTTTTGTTCCGTCCAATGAGACATAGTTGTTCTTGGTGAAACATAATTGTTGCCACATGGATTGCCTGACCTATCATCCGAAACGGATCGCGATTCGGTACACATCCGCACAGAACGGTTGGCCGACGGGCATGCCGGATCGCGTCACGAGGGGAGTTTGGGCCGCAACGGCACGGCAAACGCCTGGAATGGAACTGCTTCAACGCAGGGCGGCATTGATCAATGCCTCCAGCCAGCGCCGTCGTCCTGATCGTCTCGATCCCCTCAAGGGGCCAACGGGGAGGATCATGATGAAACCGCAATCAGCACATTTTCTTGTCGCAACCATGTTGTTGTCGTCGGTCAGCCAGATCGCGGTTGCACAACAGGCAGACACCGCGAACGAAGCCAACGACGGTGTCGAGGAAATTGTCGTGACCGCACAAAAGCGGTCTGAAAACATTCAGGATGTGCCGCTTTCCATCGTTGCGCTGAATGCCGACACGCTCGAGCAGCGGGGCATCAATTCGCTGGCCGGCCTGTTCACCGGCCAGGTTCCGTCATTGCGCATTGCACCGTTCCTGGGCCGGCCCTCGGCCGTGTCCATCGGGATGCGCGGGTTGGTGCCGGTGGATGCCACGCAGGTCACGCGTGACCCCACGGTGGGTATCTATATCGATGGGGTGTACATCGGGCGCGTATCCGGCCTTGCCATGGAGTTTTCCGAGATCGAGCGCCTTGAGGTGCTGCGCGGGCCGCAGGGCACGCTTTTCGGGCGAAACACCATCGGCGGCGCGATCAGTGTGGTCACCAAGCGGCCAACCGGCGAGTTCGGCGTGGACGTGCGCGCTGGCGTCGGCAATTTCGACAGCAGGCTGGCAGCGGCCCACATCAATCTTCCCAAGATTGCCGGCATCTCCTTCAAGTTCGATGCGCTGTTCAACGAGCGTGGCGGTCTCTACCTCAACCCCAACCCTGATTTTCTCGATTATCAGGAAATCCGTCGCTATGGCTTCAAGGGCAGCGCGCTCTGGGAACCGGCAGACAATGTCTCCGTCCTCTATTCCTATGACCAGTCCCACGACGATTCCACCAGCGCCTACAGCGACATCATCGCCACAGACCAGCCCGCGGCCAACCGGCCAAGCTTCATCACCCTGAACGAAGGGCGCGTGCGCACGGCACGTGTCGGCGTGCCGGTGCTGCGCAATCCACAGCGGGCGCGCGGGCATTCCGTGGTGGCCGAATGGGATGTGTCCGATGACGTGACCCTCCGTTCGATCACGGCCTGGCGTGATCTCAACTCCGTCCAGTGGGATCAGGATACCGGTGCCGTGACCTCGTGGGGGCCCAATCGCGTCTTTGGCCGCCTCAGCTATGCCCTGGTGCGGCAGAACCAGTTCAGCCAGGAACTTCAGTTGGTTGGCCAGACCGGAGAGTTGAAATACGTGGCAGGCGCCTACTATTTCAACGAGAACGGCGAGGATGAAGCCACGGTGTTCTCGGCCGGCCGCCTGAATGCCACCAACACCGGCGTCAATCTGTTCCCGGCGCCCGTTCCAGACGGCGGCGCCGCCAACATTCCCGATCGTGCTGCGCGGGTGAACGTGAAATCCAAGGCGCTGTTCGGGCAGTTCACCTGGTCACCCGAAGCGGTTGCCGGGCTGCATGTCACCGTTGGCGCTCGCTACACGGATGATACCAAGGACGGGCTGCTGACGGCCGTTCGCGGCGTTGACCCCAATCTCAACTTCACCTTCAGTTCCAGGCGCCTCGATCCGATGGCGGTGGTCGCATATGATTTCACGGACGACATCAACGCCTATGTGAAGCTCAGCCGTGCCTATCGGGCTGGCGGCGCCAATACCCGATCCGCCATTCTGCGGCCATTTGGCGAAGAACAACTGCTGGCCTGGGAAGCCGGCGTGAAGGCCGATCTGTTCGACCGTCACGCCCGCGTCAACATTGCCGCCTACTCCAGCCGGCTGAGCGATCAGCAGGTGGATTTCATCAATCCGGAGTTCGTTTCCAACACCGAGACCGTGAATGCGCCTGAAAAACGGACCATCAAGGGCGTGGAAGCCGATCTGACGATCGTGCCGGTGACGGATCTGCAGTTCGCGATCAACTATGTCTTCACCGACGCGCCAACAACGCCGGTGCGCAACATCTTCACAGGTGTGATCCAGAACATCAGTTCGGCCTTCACGCCGCGCCATGCCGTGACGGTATCGGCCGACTACAAGTTCCCGCGTTTCTCGTTCGGTGAACTGCGGCTGCACCTCGATGCGAACACGGCCGGAGACTATATTCCGAACAACACGGTCACTGAAAACGCCAACCTCGTCTATCTGGTCAACGCGCGGATCACCCTGGGTGACATCGACATTGGCAATGGCAAGCTGGAACTGGCCCTGTGGGCGCAGAACCTGACCAACGTCACCTACAACTACTTCGATTTCCGCATTGCCGGACGGCAGACATCGCGCATCTACAATGATCCGCGCACATTCGGGGTGCAGGCGCGTGTCCGCTTCTGACCGGCAGACCCCGGGACTGCGTTGGTCCCTGGTGATCGCGACAGTTCTGGTCACGGGGTTCGGGCCACCTTCCCCGGCCCTGGCCCGCAACATCCTGATCACGAACGACGATGGGCTGACCAGCAACGTCAAATATCTTCATGACGCGTTGCAGGCGGCGGGGCACGATGTGCTTGTGGCGGTTCCTTGCCAGCAGCAAAGCGGCATGGGCGGCGCGCTGCATGTCATGAAACCGCTTGGCCCGCTGGCGACGGACTGCCTCAACGGCGCTGCCCGCAAGGGCGATCCCGGTGCTGGCCCCGTCACCCGTTCCGATCTTGGGCCCGAGTATCACTATGTCGATGGCACGCCGGTGATGGCGACGCTTTATGGCATCGACGTGGCCAGCCAGACCCGGTGGGGCAAGGCGCCTGATCTGGTGATTTCGGGCCCGAACATCGGGCGCAATGTCGGTGGCATCGTGGTCAGTTCGGGCACGGTCAGCAATGTGCAATATGCGATGATGCGGGGAATCCCGGCCATCGCCCTGAGTGCGGGCATTGCGACCGAAAGCGGCCCTGATCTCGTCAATACACAGTCGGAAGTGGTCGCAAGGCGGGTGATGGAGTTGATGTCACGTCTTGAGGCTTCCGCCAATGGCGGGCCGTTGCTGCCGGCGGCAACCGCCCTGAACGTGAACTTTCCCGACGATCCACAGCAGGCGCCGTGGAAGCTGTCACGGATCGGCACCGCCATGGCCTATGATGTGCGGTTCGTCAGCGACATGCGGCCGAAACCCGCCCGAGAAGGCCAGCCCCTGCCCGGGCTGACGTTCAGGATACGGCCTGCCGAAAAGGCAGGACCTGGGGCGAACGATGAAGCCGCTGTCGCCAGTGCGGCGATTTCCGTCAGCGTCATGCAGATGGCCTATGATGCTCCGAAGCCGCTCCAGTCGCGCGCAGTGCAACGTTTCAGGCGCCTGCTTTCCCGCTGATGCAGGCCCCATTCCCCCCGCAGGGATACGCTTTTGCGATGATTGGGAATGCAACCCTTGCGGCCCAGCCAGTGATTTTGCCCCCCTTGATCAGCGGGTCCCGGGTCCGAGCCCCGATGCGTCCATCATTTTCCCACACCAGGCTGAGATTCCGAGTGGGCTGCGGCCGCGGCGCTGCCAGGCGCGCCGCTCCGCGCCAGAGGCGACGCAGTCACACAGGGACAACAAGCCACAAACACGTCGTGGCGGCTTTTGGTGTCAGCTATCCGGCCGGAAACAGGAACACCAACGACAGTCGCGCGCCCCAATCCGGGCCGCCGAACGGGCGTTCGAGATAATAGCGCCCGCCAGCCGCGACGACGACGGGCTGCTTGCCCAGCTTGAGGAGCTGGCTCACGGTCAGGTTCACCGGAATCACCCAGGCGCTGTTCTTCCAGTCATGGGTGAATTCCGGGGAAATGCTGAAGGTGGTGGCGCGCTTCGTGACATAGCTGACGAAAGGGTTGACGAAGGTGGCGGAGATATCGCCCCGCGAATCCTTGCCTGCCACGGACCAGATATGGTTGGCGAGGATGCCGATGGTGATGGGCCCCGATTGCTTCAGCGCCACGGCCGTCGGGCCAAAGCCGAACTTGCCGCCGCCAAGCGCGCTGTCGGTGGCGGTGGGCAGC
>Ga0209278_1002409_pt1 | contig 10462 bp, 12 predicted proteins | sample JI81BgreenDNA_FD_187504 | JGI IMG/M metagenome (GOLD analysis project Ga0209278, IMG submission 187504) | Wastewater effluent complex algal communities from Wisconsin, to seasonally profile nutrient transformation and Carbon sequestration -... | ecosystem: Engineered > WWTP > Effluent > Algae... | reverse complement strand
GCCAGAACACCTACCGCGGGCTGGTCAAGGTGGAGAAGACCGCCGCCAACGCCCGCAACTACACGCAGTGCGACTCGCTGCTGATCGGCAAGCGCTGCGGCGCGCACACCTTCCCCTACATCGAGGTAAAGAACGCCAGCGCCACCGTCGAGCACGAGGCCACCACCTCGAAGATCAGCGACGACCAACTGTTCTACTGCCGGGCGCGCGGCATCGGCGAGGAGGACGCGGTCAGCCTCATCGTCGACGGCTTCTGCAAGCAGGTGTTCAAGGAACTGCCGATGGAGTTCGCCGTCGAGGCCAAGAAGCTGCTGGAAGTCAGCCTCGAAGGGGCCGTCGGATGAGCGCCATGCTTCCAGGCCAGACGTCGCTGCGCGCCCTGCTCGCCGGCCTCTCTCCGCAGCTCTGGGCCATCCCTCGGATCATCCGCGTGCAGCCGGCCGAGGCGGCGCTGCCGCCCAACGCCATCGTCGTCGTGCGCGAAGCCGAAGGCACGACGGTGATCGAGTCCATCGCCGATCACACGCCCGCCGAGGGCGAGCCGCAGTGGGCGCAGATCACGCTCGCCGTCGATTCCAGCCTCGAGGCCATCGGCCTCACCGCCGCCGTGGCGAAAGCCCTCGGTGACGCCGGCATTCCCTGCAACGTCGTGGCCGCGATGCACCACGACCACCTGTTCGTCCCGTGGGCCCAGCGCGACGCCGCGCTGGCCGCCCTCCACACCCTTTCCGCCGAGTCCCGCTGAGCGCCGCCATGCTGAAGATCGACAACCTCCACGTCCGCGCCGGAAGCCGCGAGATCCTCAAGGGCCTCACGCTCGAGGTCGCGCCCGGCCAGGTGCACGCCATCATGGGCCCCAACGGCGCGGGCAAGAGCACGCTCGGCCACATCCTCGCCGGCCGCGAGGGCTACGAGATCACCGAGGGCTCGGTCACCTACCAGGGCAAGGACCTGCTGGCGCTGGAGCCGGAAGAGCGCGCCGCCGAAGGCGTGTTCCTCGCCTTCCAGTACCCGGTCGAGATCCCGGGCGTGAACAACACCTACTTCCTGCGCGCGGCGCTGAACGCCCAGCGCAAACACCGCGGCGAGCCCGAGATCGACTCGATGGGCTTCCTGAAGCTGGTGCGCCAGAAGCTCTCGGTGCTGCACATCAAGGACGAGCTGCTGAACCGCGCCGTCAACGTCGGCTTCTCCGGCGGCGAGAAGAAGCGCAACGAGATCTTCCAGCTCGCCGTGCTGGAACCGACGCTGGCCATCCTCGACGAGACCGACTCGGGCCTCGACATCGACGCGCTGAAGCTGGTGGCCGAAGGCGTGAACCTGATGCGTTCGCCGGAGCGCAGCTTCCTCGTGGTGACGCATTACCAGCGCCTGCTCGACTACATCAAGCCGGACGTGGTGCACGTGCTGGCCGACGGCCGCATCGTGCAGAGCGGCGGCCCGGAGCTCGCGCTCGAACTCGAACAGCGCGGCTACGCCTGGGTGAAGGACCGCATCGCCCCGGGAGCCACGGCATGAGCCCCGCCGCGACCAGCCCGCTGGTCGAGGCGCTGGACGCGCAGGCCGTCGCGCTGGCCGCCACCGGCGGCGCGGCGACGCCCGCGCTTGCCCATGCACGCACGACGGCCCGCGAGGCCGCCCTCGCGCACGGCGTCCCCACCACGCGCAGCGAGCGCTGGAAGTACACCGCGCTGCGCGCGCTGGCGGCACGTCGTTTCGAGGCGCCCGCCGGCCGTCCTGCTGTAGATCTGAAGGTGGTCGCCGACATTCCGACGCCGCGCCTCGTCATCGCCAACGGCCGCTACGCCCCGGCGCTGTCCGACCTTCACGCCCTGCCGGAAGGCCTGCGCGTGCGGCTGCTTTCCGAGGTGCTGCGGGACGCGCCCGCCGAGGCCGCCGCATGGCTCGCCACCGAGACGCGCCACGACGACGCCGCTTTCCAGCAGTGGAACGGCGCCCTCGCGGACGAGGGCTTCGTGCTCGAGGTCGAGCCCGGCGTCCGCGTGGCCACGCCGCTGCACCTCGTCGTCATCGGTGTGGAAGACGGTGCGGATCGCGCCTTCCACCTCCGCCATCGCATCGCCCTCGGCGCCGGTGCGGCGCTCACCGTCGCCAAGCACCACCTCGGCGCCGGCGCGCACCGGCACCTTCTGAACACGGTCCTGCACGTCGAGCTGGGCGAAGGCGCGACGCTCACGCAGGCTCGCGTGCAGCGCGAAGCCGACGGCGCCACCTTGATCCAGCGCACGCAGGCCACGCTCGGCACGAACGCGCACTACCGCCGCCTCGACCTCGAACTCGGCGGCGCGCTGTCGCGCCACGAGCTCGACGTCGCCCTGGCCGGCGACGGCGCCCAGCTCGACGCCAACGGCGTGCTGCTGGCCGACGGCCGCCGCCACCTCGACACCCGCCTCGGCATCGAGCATCGCGCCGGCAACACCCGCTGCGAGCTCACCTGGCGCGGCCTCGGGGCGCAGCGCGGCCGGGCGGTGTTCCACGGCGGCATCCTGATCGCCGAAGGCGCCGACGGCAGCAACGCCACGCTCTCCAACAAGAACCTGCTGCTCGACGACGGCGCCGAGATCGACACCCAGCCGGTGCTCGTCATCCACGCCGACGATGTGCAGGCCGCCCACGGCGCGACGGTGGGTCGCCTCGATGCCACGGCACTGTTCTACCTGCGCGCCCGCGGCGTGCCGCTGGCCGAAGCCACCGCCATGCTCACCGCCGCCTTCCTGCGCGAGCCGCTGGCCGTGCTCGGCAACGAGGCGCTGGAAACCGCGCTGGCCACGACACTCGACGCGCGGCTGGCCGCAGCCGCCTCGACGCGCGCATGACCACGCCCGCCACCGCATCGGCTTCCGCCGCGACGGTCGATACCCGCATCGACTGGGCGGCGATCCGCGCCCAGTTTCCTGTACTTGAGCGCACGGTGCACGGCAAGCCGCTGGTCTACCTCGACTCGGCCAACACCGGACAGAAGCCGCAGGCGGTCATCGATGCCGTCACCGAGTTCACCGCACGACACAACGCCAACGTCAGCCGCGCCGTGCATGCCCTCGGCAGCGAGGCCACCGAGGCCTACGAAGGCGCTCGCAGCACCTTGGCGCGCTTCCTCAACGTGCGCCGGGACGAGCTCGTGCTGTGCAGCGGCACCACCTTCGCACTGAACCTCGTCGCCTACTCGTGGGCGCTGCCGCGGCTGAAGCCCGGCGACGCCATCGTGCTGACGCGCATGGAGCACCACGCCAACATCGTGCCGTGGCAGCTCATCGCCGAGCGCACCGGCGCGACGATCAAGGTCGCCGAGCTGACGCCCGAGGGCGAACTCGACCTCGACGGCCTGTGGCGCCTGCTCACGCCGGAGGTGAAGCTCCTCGCCTTCGCCCACGTGTCCAACGTGCTAGGCACCGTCAACCCGGTGCGCGAGATCTGCCGCGAAGCCGCGAAGCGCGGAATCGTCACGGTGGTCGACGGCTCGCAGGCCGTGCCGCACCGCCCGGTCGATATCGTCGCGCTGGGCTGCGATTTCTACGCCTTCACCGGCCACAAGATGTGCGGCCCCACCGGCACCGGCGGCCTCTGGGGCCGGCGCGAACTGCTGGCGCAGATGCCGCCCTTCCTCGGCGGCGGCGAGATGATCAAGGAAGTCCGCTTCGAGGGCACGATGTTCAACGACCCGCCGATGCGCTTCGAGGCCGGTACGCCAAACATCGCCGGTCACATCGGCCTCGGTGCGGCGGCGGGCTGGTTGTCCGAGCTCGGCATGGCCGCCATCGAGGCCCGCGAGCAGCAGCTGCTCGCCCATGCGAACGCCGCGCTGGCGACCGTGCCGGGCCTGCGCATCTTCGGTTCGGCCCGCGAGAAGGCCGCCGTGATCTCCTTCGCCATCGAGGGCACGCACGCGCATGACCTCGCCACATTGCTCGATCTGGAAGGCATCGCCGTGCGCTCCGGCCAGCATTGCGCACACCCACTGTTGGCCTGGTTCGGCGTGTCGGCCACCTGCCGCGCCTCGCTCGCCTTCTACAACACGGAAGCCGAGATCGACGCCCTCGTGGCGGCCCTGAACAAGGTCCGCACCCTGTTGCTCTGAACCTTGGCGCGGAGACGCCATCCCGCGCCTTCCGCCTTCGACACCGATGACCCCGCCCCTGCCGTTCCGAACCGCCACCCTCGCCGACCGCGACGCGATCATCGCGTTGGTGACGTCGGCCTATCGCGGCGACGCCAGCCGCGCGGGCTGGACCACCGAAGCCGACCTGCTCGACGGCCCGCGCGTGGCCCCCGAAGTGCTTGAGCACGATCTCACGCGCGAGCGCAGCCGCGTCGTGCTCGCCGAGCGTGAAGGCACCCTGGTGGCCTGTGCGCATGCCTGCGACGACGGCGGCGCGGGCTACTTCGGCATGTTCGCCGTCGATCCGACCCGCCAGGGCGGCGGCCTCGGCGACGCCATGCTGCGCGAATGCGAGCGCATCGCGCGCGACGACTGGCGGCTGCCGGTGATGAAGATGACCGTGATCGACGTCCGTGACGAATTGATCGCGTGGTACGAGCGCCGCGGCTACCGCCGCACCGGGATCAAGAAGCCCTTCCCCTACGGCGATGCCCGCTTCGGCCATCCGAAGCGCGACGATCTGCGCTTCGAAGTGCTGGAGAAAGTCCTGTGACGTGGGTGAAGGTCTGCGCCGAGAACGAACTCGCCCCGGGCGAGACGCGCGTGGTGTGGGATGGCGACACGCCGATCCTCGTCATCAACTTCGACGGCACGCTGTATGCCGTGCACGACCAGTGCACGCACGAGGATTACGAGCTCTCCGCCGGGCCGTTCAACGCCGAGGAAGGCGTGCTGGAGTGCCTGCTGCATTCGGCGAAATTCGACCTGCCCACCGGAAAGGCCTTGTGCGCCCCCGCCTACCTGCCGCTGGTGAAGTTCCCGGTGAAGGTGGAGGACGGCGCGGTATGGACCCGCGACGACCGCTGATCTGCCGCCACAGTCCGGACGTTCAGGTGCGCGACGAGAGTTTCGCCAGAAGCACCTCGCCGCCGCCCTCGATGACCCGCCGCTCGCCGGGGGGAATGGCGATTCGTGCCGCATCACCGACATCCAGCACGCCCGATGGCGTGCGCACCTGCCCGGCCAGCACGTAGAGCACCCAGGTCACGCCGGGCTCGCCGAAGAACAGCATGGAGCCGACGACCGGACGGTGCAGCAGCTGCGCCTCGATGGCCTCGCGCTTCCACATCAGGTTGAAATCGACCGTCGGCCCATCCACCAGCAGGGCCGTCAGCGGACGCTCGCCGGAGAACCGCAGGCGCCCGTGAGGCGGCGCGAGGCGATGCGTTTCGCCGTCATCGAAATGCAGGTCCATGCCCATCCCCGACACCAGCACGATCTCGCGCTCGCAGCCGGGAAACGGGGAAAAGGGGCCATCGCAGCCGACCTCCGCCACCGAGACCCGCCACTGCCATTCGCCGTCGGCAGGACAGCGCAGGATCTCGCGGGTCCAGCCGCCGCCGTTCTTCCAGCGTTCGCGGCGATGCATGGCAGTGGGGAGTAGCTCGATCATTCGCGGACAGGCGTAGGACCACGGGCCTGGACAGTCTGGCCCGCCCCTCGCCGTGCGGGAAGGGGCCGAAGAAGAAGGCCCGGCCGCCCATTCCGTGGGCGACACCGGGCAGCATCCTTGCCGGTCACGCCGCCGTCCGAGGCAGCGCTTCCTGGTTCATCCCTGCGCCCTTCCGTGGGCGACGCGCTCGTCCGTGAGCCCGCGCCTCAATGCACCCGGGGGGCAGGTGCCGTGGGACGCGGGGCGTTCGTGGCGGTGCGGACGGTGGCCGGCGCCGTCGCGGGGGCGCCGCCCACCATGATCCGCGCCCGATTCAGTTCGAGCGTGGCGGGGCCGATGCCCTTCACGTTCACGAGCTGGTCGATCGAGCGGAACGGGCCGTGCACGCGGCGGTGCTCGACGATGGCCGCGGCTTTCGCCGGGCCGACGCCGTCCATCACGCGATCCAGCGTGGCGGCATCGGCGGTGTTGATGTTGATGCGCTCGTTGGCCTGGGCCGAGCCGGCGAAGGCGAGGGCCAACAGCAGCGCGGCGAAAGTCTTGCTGAGGAAGTTCATTGGGGGCTCCGTGTCCGTCATCCTTGGGGCCGCGGCGGGGTTCGTGCCGCGGTGGAGACAGCATCGCGATCCGACGGGCGTCAGGTTATCGACCGAGCGCCGAATGTCGGCTAGGAGTTCGGCGCGACGTCCTGTAGGAATTTTCCTACCCCTGCTCCGCCCGCCGACTACAATCACGGAAACGCCATTCACGCCGGCCCACCGCGGCCGCCACGGAGCCCGCCATGGACCACGCCCGCACCCAGTCTTTCGTCGGCCAGATGTGGGACGACGACATCGTCCCGCGCCTCGTCGAATACATCCGCATCCCCAACAAGTCGCCGATGTTCGACGCCGACTGGGTGGCGCACGGCTACATGGAAGACGCCACCCAGCTGCTCGCCAACTGGGCGAAGCGGCAGCCGGTGAAGGGCATGACGGTCGAAATCGTGCGCCTCGAAGGCCGCACGCCGCTGATCTTCATCGAGGTCCCGGGCACCGACGGCGGCGGTGCGGACGGCGACACGGTCCTGCTCTACGGCCACCTCGACAAGCAGCCGGAAATGACCGGCTGGGACCCGGACCTCGGCCCCTGGGTGCCGGTGATCAAGGGCGACAAGCTCTACGGCCGTGGCGGCGCCGACGACGGTTACGCGCTGTTCGGTTCGCTGGCCGCGATCCAGGCCCTGCAGGATCAGGGCAAGCCGCACTGCCGCGCGGTGATCCTGATCGAAGCCTGCGAAGAATCCGGCAGCTACGACCTGCCGTTCTACGTCGACCACCTCGCGGCACGGATCGGCAAGCCCTCGCTGGTGGTCTGCCTCGACTCCGGCTGCGGCAACTACGACCAACTCTGGTGCACCACCTCGCTGCGTGGCCTCGCCGGCGGCAACCTGCGCGTCGACGTGCTGGACGAAGGCGTGCACTCGGGCGACGCCAGCGGCGTGGTGCCGTCGAGCTTCCGCGTGCTGCGCCAGCTGCTCGCGCGCATCGAGGACATCGAGACCGGCCGCGTCACGCTGGACGCGCTGCACGTGGCGATCCCGCCGGAACGCATCGAGCAGGCGAAGAAAGCCGCCGCCGTGCTCGGCGACGCGGTGTACAGCAAGTTCCCCTTCGTGACGGGCATGCAGCCCGCGCTCGACGACCTCGCCGAGCTGGTGCTCAACCGCACCTGGCGCCCGGCGCTGTCGGTCACCGGCCAAGAGGGCTGGCCCTCGCTGTCGAACGCCGGCAACGTGCTGCGCCCCTTCACCGCGGTGAAGCTGTCGATGCGCCTGCCGCCCACCGCCGACGGCAAGACCGCCGGCCACGCGCTGCGCGACGCGCTCATCAAGAGCCCGCCCTACGGCGCGAAGGTGAGCTTCGAGCTGGAGAAGAGCAGCACCGGCTGGAACGCCCCGGCGATGAGCCCGTGGCTCTCGCACGCCATCGACCATGCGTCGCAGCACGCCTTCGGCGCGCCGGCCATGTACATGGGCGAAGGCGGCACCATCCCCTTCATGGGCATGCTCGGCGAGAAGTTCCCGGGCGCGCAGTTCATGATCACCGGCGTGCTTGGGCCCCACAGCAATGCGCACGGCCCCAACGAATTCCTGCACATCCCCACCGGCAAGCGCGTGACGCAGGCGGTGGCGCAAGTGATCGCCGAGCACTACGAGGCCTCGCAGAAGGGCCTGACGCGCGGCGTCGGCGTGGCCGCCGGCGGCGCAGAATTCGGCAACCACGGCTGCTGCTGATCTCCAGGGAGAACGTTCGATGGACCTTGGTTTCCTGGGCTACGGCTGGGTGCAGATCCTGCTGCTGGGCTTCGTCGCCGGCCTGCTGGCGCGCTGGATCTTCCCGGGCAAGCAGAAGCTCGGCCTGATCCTCACCACCTTGCTTGGGATGGCGGGTGCTATTTGCGCCTCGTGGGTGCTGGACACCTTCGACATCACCGTCGGCGGGCGCTGGGTGCGCTTCGCCGCCGCGGTGGGCGGCGCGGTGGCGCTGCTCGCGCTGGTCAAGGCGCTGAAGGGCAAGTGAGGCGATGACGAACACCGGAACGGCCGCGACGGCCGACGAGGCCGCACGCGCCGACGCCCGCCTCGCCTTCGCCCGTGCGGCCTTGGGCGATCCCTCCGCCACGCTCGAACGCGCCTCGATGGACGCCGGCTTCCGCAGCTACTGGCGCTCGAGCGGCGAACCGACGCGCATCGTCATGGACGCGCCGCCCGGCAAGGAAGATGTGCGGCCATGGCTCGCGATCCGCGACCTGCTCGAACACGGCGGCGTGCGCGTGCCGCGCGTGCTGGCCCGCGAGGTCGAGGCTGGCTTCCTGCTGCTGGAAGATCTCGGCACGCAGACGCTGCTCCAGGTCATCGACGAATCGAACGCCACCGAGTGGTTCGAGGCGGCACTCGACCAACTGCTGCCGTTGCAGAGAATCGCCCCGCCGGCCGCCTTTCCGCGCTACGACGAGGCCCTGCTGACCCGCGAATTGAAGCTGTTCGACGACTGGCTGCTGGGCACGCACCTGGGCCACGCGCTCGACTGCGCGCTGACCGACCCGTTGGAACTCGTCTACCGCCGGCTGATGGACGCCCTCCTCGCGCAGCCCACCGTGCTGGTGCACCGCGACTTCATGCCGCGCAACCTGATGCCGCTGCGCGACGGCGGCCTCGCGGTGCTGGATTTCCAGGACGCCGTGGTCGGGCCGATCAGCTACGACGTGCTCTCGCTGTTCAAGGACGCCTTCCACGGCTGGCCGCAGGCGCTCGTGGACTGGGGCGTGGCGCGCTACCACGAGCGCGCGACGAAGGCTGGCCTGCCGGTGCCGGCGCTGGCGGATTTTCGCCGCGATGTGGACTTTATCGGCGTGCAGCGGCATCTGAAGGTGCTCGGCATCTTCGCCCGCTTGAACCACCGCGACGGCAAGGCGAAGTACCTCGCCGACGCGCCGCGCTTCGTGCGCTACCTGCTTGACGTGATACCGAAGCATCGGATGCTGCAGCCCCTGCAGGCGGTGATCGAGGAGCGCGTGCTGCCGCAGGTTGGCGCGCTGCCGTCGCGCTGATCCGCCGCCCGCATGAGCGACCGCCCGACGCACGCCCTCGTCTTCGCCGCCGGCAAGGGCGAGCGCATGCGCCCGCTCACCGAGACCACGCCGAAGCCCCTGCTCGTCGCCGGTGGAAAACCTCTGATCGCGTGGCACCTCGAAAAGCTCGCCGCGCTCGGCGTACGCGAGGTGATGATCAACACGAGCTGGCTGGCCGACTGCTTCGCGCCAGCGCTCGGTGACGGCGCTGCCTGGGGCTTGCGACTGCACTACGTGCACGAAGGCCCGGAACCGCTGGAAACCGGCGGCGGCATGCTCAACGCCCTGCCCTTGCTGGGGAGCGCACCCTTCCTCGCCATCGCTGCGGACGTGTGGACGGACTTCGATTTCCGCGCGCTACCAAGCGAGCCGGAGGGCCTTGCGCACCTCGTGATGGTGGCGAATCCCGAACACCACGGCCGCGGCGATTTCGCCCTCCGGGACGACGGGCGCCTGCAGCTCGCGACCGCCGGCGCCGAGGCCCTCACCTTCTCCGGCATCGGCCTGTACCGCCGCGAGTTCCTCGATGGCTGGCGCGGCATCGTCGGCGACGCACCCGGCGCCAACGACACGCCGCCGCGCTTCAAGCTGCGCCCACTGTTCGATGCGGCCATCGCCCGCGGCGCGATCACCGGCCAGCGCCACGACGGCCGCTGGACCGACGTCGGCACGCCGGAGCGACTGGCGGCCATCGACGCCGCCCTGCGCTGAGCTTCAACCCGCCGGGGCGTCGCGCTCCGTGGGACGGCGCCGGAACGGCGGCGACTTGGCGAAGGGATCGGCCCGCTCGCGCTGCTCGGCCGCGGCCTGCGCCCACCACGCCAGCTGCGACAGCCCCCGCGCGGCATAGCTGGACCATCGAGCCGCATCCTCGCCCGCGACGGGACGGCCTTCCGCATCGAACACGCGATCCGCGTGCGGGTAGTGCAGCATCGCCGAGACCGGCAGGCAGCCCAGTTCCGAGAGGAACGTGCGCAAACCGACCGCGGCCCGGGTGCCGCCCCACTGGCCGGACGAGTACGTCGCGATCAGGCTGGGCTTGAAGGCGAAAGCCGAGCTCGGAAACGCGTTCAGCAGGCCGGTGAGGGCCGGGCTCGGCAAATGGTTGTACTCGGGGCTGACCATCACGTAGGCGTCGGCGGCACGGATCTGCGCGTGCAGCTCGGCCATCGCGGGCGGCACCTCGGCTGCCGGACGCGTGAACACCGGGCGGAACACCGGTTCCAGCGGCAGGGCCAGCGGGTCGATCAGTTGCACGTCGAACGACGTCGACGCCTCAA
>Ga0209278_1002406_pt1 | contig 10468 bp, 10 predicted proteins | sample JI81BgreenDNA_FD_187504 | JGI IMG/M metagenome (GOLD analysis project Ga0209278, IMG submission 187504) | Wastewater effluent complex algal communities from Wisconsin, to seasonally profile nutrient transformation and Carbon sequestration -... | ecosystem: Engineered > WWTP > Effluent > Algae... | reverse complement strand
GCTTACCGTCGACGTTTTTGAGGCGGAAGTCGGTGGCACGATCGCCGGGTTGGTACTGGGCCAGGCTGGTGAGGCTAGCGGTGAGGAAGGCGCAGAGGAGTAGGAATTTAGTCATTTTTGGGGAGTAGGTCTTTCACGGTTTGCAGCAGTTCTGCAGCAGTTAACGGTTTTTCGGCCAGTCCTCGTGCGTTTTCGCTCACAAAAAGTGTTGCAGGGATGGCACCACTCCAATATTCGCTCACCAGCGGGATCCAGCTGTTGGCATCGGTGGCATCGAGCTGCACCACCTCGGCCCAGGGCAGCTGTTCGCGCACAAAGGGGATGAGCACGCTGTCGCGTTTCGACATAAAATCGAGGCTCACCAGTACGATGCGCACATTACGTTGCTGCAGTTGAATGCTGTCGTGCAGCTCGCGGAAGGCGGGTAGCTCTTCGAGGCAGGGTTTGCACCAGGTGGCCCAAAAGTTTAGGATGGTGAGTTGACCGCTCACCGGCTGCATGGCCGCATTGAGCTGGCCAGTATTCCAGATGGCGGGCGCTTGGCCAACACTAAACTTGGCCAAAAACAGGAGACCGACGAGTACACTGCGTAGGAGCATACGGTAAAGATACAGAATAGATGCCGCCCAAGCAGAGGCGACCTACGAAAGCGACGAATCGCCACAAACGGTGTAAAGTTTAAGCTTGAAGGCCAGCGGAGTAGGTACCGCCGCAGCGGAGCAGCAGCCGAGCAATCGCCTGTTGTTTTTCATCGATTGTGTTTTGTACTTTGTATGCCGTTTGTTACATTGCTCGACGAAACTAAACTTCGCAGTTGATGATGGGTGGGGAATGGGTGAGGGGGATTCGGCGATGAACAAGGTGCCACCAATGCTAGAAAACCTATAAGCAACAAAAATTCGTAACTTTAAAGGATGGAATATTGGGAAGAAATCAATAAAAAACTGAAACCTTGGATTGACACTGATTTGAATAAAACAGTGGTTGACCTATTTGCAGGTTGTGGTGGACTTTCCCTTGGTTTTGAAGCTAATGGATTTAAAACGATTGGCTATGAAATGGATGAACAAGCAACCAATACTTACAACAAAAACTTAATTGGAGAGTGCTTCAATGAAAAATTGACAGTCGAAACAAGATATCCGAAAGCTGACATTGTGATTGGGGGTCCACCTTGTCAACCATTTAGTGTAGGCGGAAAGCAACTTGGCTTAAAAGATTCAAGGGACGGTTTCCCGATTTTTTTATCCGCAATAAGACAACTTGACCCAGAAGTGTTGCTTTTTGAAAATGTTCGTGGAATGCTTTACAAAAATAAATGGTATTTAAAAGAAGTGATCGAAGAACTTGAAAGTTTAGGATATTACATAAATTATGCCCTTTTAAATACGGTAAACTACGAAGTTCCGCAAAACAGAGAACGAGTTATTGTTGTAGGCTCAAAGCAAAAGATCAATCTTCCAAGAAAGGTAGCCCGCAAGATCACAGCGGGTCAAGCATTAGGAGAACTTGCCTTTCAATTTGATGAAGAATCTAAATTTTTTACTGAATCTATGGACAAATACGTTGCGAATTATGAAAAAGCTTCGAAGTGTATCAATCCAAGAGATTTGTATTTAGACAGACCAGCAAGAACTTTGACTTGCAGGAATTTAGCAGGTGCAACAGGAGATATGCACCGAGTGAGATTAAAAGACGGGCGCAGACGAAGAATCACAGTTCGAGAGGCTGCAAGACTTCAAAGCTTTCCTGATTGGTTCGAGTTTTCAGGTACAGAAACTCATCAATACAATCAAATTGGTAATGCTGTTGCTCCAAATTTTGCATATCATTTGGCATTAAACATTAAAAATCATTTAATGGGCGAGGCCGAAAACAGATATATAGTCACCGAAAACGAACAACTTAAATTATTTGAGAATGAAGCAGTATATCAGTCCCGATAAGTCAAAAACTTTTAGTAAAAAATCACCAAAGGTTCAGGAACTGATAAATACCACGCTTTACATCCTTGACACTTTTGGAATTCCTTTAGATGCCACGCCAAGAAGATTAGAAAGAATGGCAATTGCATTTTTAGCTAGTGGCGACATCAAAAAGATTGCAGACTTCAAAAAAGCAAAAGACCTGAATAGTGGATACGCACCTAAAACAAGAGATATTATCCTTTACGTGAATAACCATTTTGGAGAAAGCATTAGTTCAGGTTCTTATGATGATATTCGGAGAAAAGACCTTAAACTACTTACAGTTGCAGAGGTCGTTTTACAATCAAGTCCAAATTCAGCGACCAACGATTCAACACGTGGCTACTCAATCAATCCAACTTACGCTGACCTTTTAAGAAATTATGGCTTAAAAGATTGGGAGAAAATGGTGTCTAAAAAATTAGATAATTTAGAGCCGTTGAGCAAGAAACTGAAAAGGGAAAGAGAAATCGTAAAAGTTAATGTTTTACTTCCATCAGGTGGTGAACTGACTTTTTCGGCAGGAGAACATAACGATTTGCAAAAAGCAATTATTGAAGACTTTTTGCCAAGATACGGTCACGGTGCGGAAGTACTTTATGTAGGAGACACAACTGACAAATACCTTTATCTAGAAAGGGAGAAACTTGAAGAACTGAATTTCTTTGAGATTTCACACGAAGAATTACCAGATGTAATTGCCTATTCCAAAAACAAGAATTGGCTATATTTAATAGAAGCAGTTCACTCTTCTGGTCCGATAAGTGAACTTAGGTTAATCCAACTTCAAAAACTCACAAAGGACTGCAAAGCTGACATTGTTTATGTGACAGCATTTCTAAATAGACAAAAATTTAGGCAATTTATCACTGATATTGCTTGGGAAACAGAAGTATGGATAGCCGACAATCCTGACCATTTAGTGCATTTTAATGGAGATAAATTTCTCGGGCCATATAGATCTGAATAATATAGCACTCAGAGGTACACCTATACCCAAGCAAGGGTTTCGTGCTACGTATAATTTGAAACCGGTAAATTTAAAGTTCGAGTCTTCATTAGGACTGACAACCGTTATGCCCAAGCGGAGGCGAGCCTTGAAAGCGGCGAATCGCGCTCGGCAGTTTAAAGTTTAAGGTTGAATGTTTAATTCGCCGTTGGCGGTTGAAGGTTGAAAGTTTAAGGTTTAAGGCCTTTGGGGTGGCTCGTGCGCAGCGCAGCGGCAGTCGATCCATCGCCTGTTGTTTTTTCGATGATTGTGTTTTGTACTTTGTATGCCGTTTGTTACATTGCTGGACGAAACTAAACTTATAGGTTGATGGTGATACATGCGTAAAAGCGATATAAACCTTCGCCAATAAACAAGTTGGTGGCAAGCTTAAAAAGACAAATAGATGGCAAAATTATATTATTCAAGATACCACATTTCAACAGGCAAAGACCTGACAGACAAACTTGACTTTATACTAACAGGTTTGAGAAATGATGCAAGCGTTTCTGACAGGGGTTTTTTATACAAATTCTTTAATAGTGAAATTGTAGAATTTAATAATGTAGAGTACGTGACTGGAGAACTTGTAAAATATAATCCTGACGACTCAGAGGAAGTTGTAGATGATGATACAATGACAATCAAAAGTGAAAGTATTCATAACAAAGTTGTTGCACGAGCAAGATATATAATTGACCCGACATCAAGTATATTAATGCATTTTGATGTGCCTAACGTAATTAGTATTGCGAACTTTAGACAAAAATTCTCTCGATTGTTTGAGCAAAACCACGACAACTTCTTTACAGAGTTTTCGCTTTCCCCAATAAAAGAACAGTATTCATTTATTGAAAAAATAAAATCATTTAAATCAGTCAAAAGAATTTCAATTACACTTTATCCATCAAATCCAAATTATGCTGATAGGTGGAAAGACATAGATGAAAGAATGCGAAGAGTTGGCATAGAAAAGTACAAGGAAACTCAAGAAACCAAAAAACCAAACGCAAGCATAACCGTTGACAATGACACCGAAAATAAGTTTTTAATGTCTGAAGATGGTTATGGTGAATGTGATGCATTTGGAATAACCGAGAATGGAGAAGAAAGATTAATTAGCACAAAAGACAATCAAAAAAACATAAACTCCAATTTGCCAAATGATATGAATAAAGCTCTCGACATTCTATTAAATGTATCAGAGACACTAAAAGAAATTGTTAAGAGAACTTCAAAATGAAAATCAGTAATATAATATTAAGTTGGGACTTTGTCATTGCAATCGTTTTGACCTTGGTAACTGCCTTAATTTTACCAAGTTATCTTGAGTTGGAATTTTGTAAATCATTTTATAGCACAGGTATTACTGTTCTATCAATAATTTTTTCAATCTTCTTTGCTGCACTTGCTATAATTATGGCTTCATCAGACAATGACTTCATTGAATTTTTGGAAGAGAATGGAGATTTTACAGCATTATTAGACACTTTTAAAATTACGCTTGTAATGTTGTTTATCAGTCTTATTTACTCAATTGTTCTATACGTAATTACAGACTACAACTTGACAACTCTAAAATGTAATGCCTTTAAACAACACAAAACCTTCTTTTTGATATTTGAGTTTTTGTTTTGCTACAGCCTTTTGGCAACGGGACTGAGTGTTAAGGACACAATCATATTTTCAAACTTTAGAGCAAGGTATTTAAGCAAGAAAAATCAAACAAATAATGATAATGAATAGAAAGCCAGCCACCAACAGCCGTTTTGCAAAAGCAGGGGTTTTGTGCTTCTATGAAAGTGAAGTTCAAGGTTCAAGTTTAGTTTTTCAAATGAACATTTGTGCTAAAAATCCTCGCCTTCGCAAAGCGTCTAAACGTCAAACGGTCTAAAAACTGGCTGAATATCATGAAACATGTCCTAATTCAACCTGTTTGGGGTGGTATTCTTTCTAGTGATAGGTTTTAAGATGTGCTAATGTTATCCTTTTTGTGATAGACCAACCGCACAAATGGCACATTTGGTTTTTTCCTACACAAAAGCCATCTCAAAAAAACAAAAGAGCTTGCCCTTTCCACACGCAGTAGAAAATAGACAAGAAAGTAACTAAAATGAATACATTTGTTTGCTAATTCGAAACTTATGTTTATATTTACGAAACATCACTAAGTAAATGAGTATGACTTTTCTTGGTAAGTATCTTACAGGCAAATCAATAAATAAAGCTGAGGTTGCTAGAAAGACTGGTATTAGAAAGTCTAGACTTAGTCAACTAAGCACTAAGGAAAATACTAATCTAAAAGCAGAAGAATTATACCTTATTGCCAAAGCAATTGATGCAGACGCGAACGAAATTCTAGAGCGAATTTACGGACATTTAAAATTGAATAAATAATATGGAAAAACTTAACTTCATAGATTTATTTGCGGGTGCGTCTGGAATGTCAGAAGGCTTTATTAAAGCTGGATTTAATCCTATTTCACATATCGAAATGGACAAAGATGCTTGTGATTCAATTAAAACAAGAGTAGTATATCATCATCTGACAAAGGAAGGAAAAGAAAAAAGTTACATTGACTATCTAAAAGGTAATATTTCACGGGAAGAATTATATAGACAAGTACCAAAAGGAGTATTAGATTCAGTATTGAATATAGAAATTACAGATGACTCAATAAAAGACATTTTTTCGAAGATTGATACTCTTCTTCAAGGAGAGAAAGTTGATTTAATCATTGGTGGTCCTCCTTGCCAGGCTTATTCATTGCTTGGTCGTCATCATGAGAATATTGAAAATGATCCAAGAAATAAATTATATATTCAATATGGTAGATTTTTAAAACAGTATGACCCAAAAGCATTTGTTTTCGAAAACGTACCTGGTTTATTAAGTGCAAATAAGGGACAGCATTTTAAAAACCTCAAAGCGTATTTTAGAAAATTGGGTTATGAGGTTTATTACGACACTTTGGACGCATCAGATTATGGTGTTTTGCAAGCGAGAAAGAGAATAATAATTGTTGGGTGGAAGAAGGATGAAGACTTCGGTTTTCCAGAAATCGAAAAAACTAATAAATCATTTGTTGTAAACGACATTTTCAAGGATTTACCTAAGTTAAAACCTGGAGAAGCAAGGCAGATTGCTAATTATACATTTGAAAAAAATGAGTATCTAGAAAAATTTGAACTAAGAAATGGTGTTGAATTTGTAACACAGCACATTTCTAGACCTCATAACGAAAGAGATTTGGAAATATATAAAACAGCAATCAATAAATGGAATAAAAACAATGAACGTTTAAAATATCCTGATTTACCAACTGAATTAAAATCACATAAAAATGAAACATCTTTTATTGATAGGTATAAAGTAGTAAATGGAAATGGTGTTTCTCATACTGTTGTTGCCCACATAGCGAAAGATGGACATTATTACATTCATCCTGATGTAAAGCAATGTCGTTCAATTTCAGTTCGAGAAGCAGCTAGGTTACAGTCGTTTCCGGACGATTTTTATTTCGAAGGATCACGTTCGGCTGCATTTAAGCAAATAGGCAATGCAGTTCCGCCACTAATGGCTTACGCTATTGCAAAATCAATTTATGAATTACTATGTCAGAAGAAATAAAAATAAAAGACGGTCTATATAAAATAAGACCTGCGGGACGACATATTATTACAATCGGCAGAGATTTAATTAAGGATAAATATGCTGCCATTGTTGAGCTTGTAAAAAATGCCTATGATGCTGATTCGCCAAATTGCAAGGTATCATTATTACCGTTTGAGAAAAAAATAATTATTGATGATAAGGAAGAGGTTGTAAAAGGAATAAGAGTAATTGTAAAGGATGAAGGACACGGAATGTCATTTGAAACTGTAACTGACAAGTGGATGGTACCATCCACTGATGATAAATTACATAGAGGAGCTAGTCCAAAAGGAAGGATTTTACAAGGAAAGAAAGGAATTGGGCGATATTCCGCCTCAATGATTGGTGATGATATGGTTTTACAAACTATTGACGAAACCGGTGATTTAACTACATTATATCTTATATGGGAACAATTTGAAAAAGCCAAATATTTAAGTGATGTAGATGTTCTGATAGAAAATTTTAAAACAAATCAATCTAGTGGAACAGAAATAATAATTGTTGGAGATGAAAACCACCTTAACGAATGGACTACAAAACAAATCCAAAACTTAAAATTTGAATTAAAAAAACTAATACCACCAAAAGAGAAAGATGAAGGTTTATCTGATGAAAACATAGATGATTTTGAGATAAAGTTAGAAATAGGTGACTTTCCTTTTGGAGAAGGATATTCAAATTATACAGAGAAAATTGAGCCCTATCCATTATTTGATTTTTTTGATTATCGAATTTCAGGAAGTGTTGACTCCAAAGGAATGGCGTCCTTAAAATTTGAAAATAAGAGAATTAAAAATGCTCTAGTTGAAACGTTAAATAACTTCAACATTCAATTAAATATTGATTCTGATGAAGAAATAGGTAATGGACTATATTGTGGCAACTTAAGATTTGATTTCAGGGTATTTGATAGAGATGCAAGTTCAATTGACGGATTAATAGAACGAGGATTAAAAGACCCTGCAACTGGGCAATATGTGGGAAGAAGAGAAGCTAGAATTATTTTGGATAAATTCAATGGTATTGGTGTTTATAGAAATGGCTTTAGAATTCGTCCCTTGGGAGATGCTGGATTTGATTGGTTGTTACTTGATAAGCAAAGGGTTCAAAACCCTTCCCTTAAAGTTGGTAGTGACCAAGTAATAGGATTTATACATATTGAATCTGAAGATAAATCTGGTTTAATTGAAAAAAGCGCGAGAGATGGATTAAAAGAAAATGGACAATACTCAGGACTTATTCAAATTGCTAAAAATGTTCTTAAAGAACTTGAAAACAGAAGATTTGCATACAGACAAAGTGTTGGTTTAGGTAGAAAGAATAGGGATATTAACGAGAAAATAAAAGTTCTCTACAACTTCAAGGACTTACAAGAGAAAATTGATAATGAGCTTGATACTCTCGGTATAGAAAAATCTAAACGAGCGCCTATTAATAGACTAATTTCAGATAAAGAGGAAAAGAACAATAAAATAGCTGATGAGCTTAAACAAGTAATCGCACTTTACCAAGGTCAAGCCACTGTTGGAAAAATTGTAAATGTGGTTCTTCACGAAGGCAGAAAACCGTTAGGTTATTTTAAAAACCAAATCCCGCTTATCAAAGAATGGAGTGAAGAATTAGGAAATGAATTTAGCCAAGAATTATTTGATAAAATATTGAATCGTCTTTCTGTAATCAATGAGCAAGGAAAAATCTTTATAAATCTCTTTGGTAAATTAGACCCACTTTCTGCAAAAAAGAGAACAGTCAAAAAGGATTTCAACGTATTACAAGTAATAGAAAATGTAAGGGATGTATTCTTGTCAGAACTAAATTCTCAAAAAGTATCATTTGAAATTGATTGTGACTTGAATTTAACAGCCTATGGTTGGAAGGAAGATTTTTATATAGTTTTCACAAATCTTGTTGACAACAGTCTTTATTGGTTTCAGAATGTTACCGATAGAACAAGAAAAATATCCTTTAAAGTCTATGAGGACCAAGATGAAGACCTTTTGATTATTGAGTATAGAGACAATGGACCAGGAATTGAAAAACACTTAATTGAAAGTGAAGTAATTTTTGAGCCAGAATTTAGTAATAAAACAAGTGGTGGTACTGGATTAGGTTTAGCAATTGCTGGAGAAGCTATTGACAGAAATGAAGGAGAGCTTAAAGCATTATATTCTGAATCGGGAGCTTTTTTTAAAGTAGAGGTTAAATTACAATAGAAGCAATATGAATTTATTAATAATCGAAGACGACAAGCCTACAATTCAATCATACATTGATAATATTGAGTCATTTAATAAAAATTCTGATGTTGAAATAATCCCTGAGATTATTGAAAATTTAATTGAAGCCAAAAACTCATTATTAAGTCCAAATTATGATGCCGCAATAATTGATTTGAAACTATCTTCCAATTCTGTTGAATTAGAAGGCCTAGAAATTGTGGATGAAATTCAAGAGAAATTAAGGTTTCCAATGTTTATAGTTTCAGGAAGTCTGGGGCAAGTTGATCGAGAAGAAAGTGCATTTTTCAAAAAGCGTTCAAGAGACGGAGATTTCAAAGAAATTCTAAATGAGATTGTAGGGATTTATAAAACTGGTGTGACTAATATTTTGGGCAGCAAAGGCACGATTGAAGAATATTTGAATTCAATTTTCTGGAATCATATGTCTAATTCAATGGATTTGTGGATTAATGATGATTCAAGAAATCCTCAAGAAAAAGAAAAATCCCTACTTCGCTATACTCTGCTTCATATGCAAGAATATATAGATGAGGAATTAGAGAAATATCATCCAAGTGAATTTTATATCACAAAACCCATCAAGCAAAATCTTTTTACAGGAGATATAGTGGAGCTAGAAAATACTCGATATATAATTTTAACACCTTCTTGTGATATTGTCTTACGTCCAGATGGTAAACGTAATGCTGATTTTATTTTATTCTGTAGAATAAAACCATTATCTGACTTAGTAGAAAATTACGGATTACTCAGACACGATACATCAACTAACAATGATAATAGAAGAAGAATAGTTAGATTTTTTGAAAATAAAAATCAGAAGTATCATTTTATACCTAAAGCAGATTCAATAGAGCCCGGTCTAATTGATTTTCAGGAAAAAATAACAATTCCAAACTCTGAAGTGGAGGCTTTACTCAAAGCAAATAAGATTTTAAGACTAGCGACTGTTTCTCAACCATTTCTAAAAGACATAATATCAAGATATTCAAACTATTATTCTCGTCAAGGTTCACCAGATTTTGATCCGGACGAAATTTACAATTCAATATTTCAACCCTGACAATGTTCTAGCACATTGCAATCCTCGTTCCTGCCTTTGCAAAGAGTTTTCACGCCTACGTGAAGCCTTCCCATTTTCAGTTACGATCAAAAGTATAGTTTTTAATCAAAAGTTGAGCAAAGCTGCTTGGTGTAACCGAAGGCGGTTTCTGGGTGTGCTGGGCAAGCAAGCGAAACCGTTGAAGTATTGAGTAAAATCACCTAAAAGGGGTATTGTGGGTGGAGCGTAGGCTTGCGTAATTGCCAAATGGATAGTACTATCCAAATCGCAAACCAACGACTATGAAGAGACTGTTATTGCTCACAGCGCTAGTAGCTGCGGCCCTATTGGTGGAGGCCCAGACTACGCAACCCAGCAGGGAACAACGTCCCGCACTGCAACAGCTAGCCGATCAATTTCCGTTATTGCCCGGGCAGCCAGCGGTGCAACAACTCCAAAATTTAACTGCACAGCTGCCTGCCGACGCAAAACGAGCAGCAGCGGAGGCCGAGGCGCAGCGCCGCGGGATGCCGATTAGAACGGTATTGCCCGACGGTCGCGTAACCGAGGTGG
>Ga0209278_1002405_pt1 | contig 10468 bp, 5 predicted proteins | sample JI81BgreenDNA_FD_187504 | JGI IMG/M metagenome (GOLD analysis project Ga0209278, IMG submission 187504) | Wastewater effluent complex algal communities from Wisconsin, to seasonally profile nutrient transformation and Carbon sequestration -... | ecosystem: Engineered > WWTP > Effluent > Algae... | reverse complement strand
GCCGTCACCGAAAGCGTCCGGCCCCTGGCGGATTTGGGCGCGCTCAACCTGGTGGAATTCCCCGCTGGCGAAAAGAAAGTTTCGACCACGGCCATGGGCGATTTGGTCGTCCAAGTGGGCAAAGCCGACCCGGATTTTGTTGTCACGAACGCCGACGGTAACGCCGCCTCGGGCATCAACAACATCAACGTCGGCCTGAAAATCGTCCACCCGACCACCGACGCGACCTACTTCCAGCAGCCCGATGGTCAGGTCTACGAACCCCTGAATGAGGATGCCTGCGCCGGGTTGGCCGTGGGGCAAGCGCTGTTTGGGGCGCGATCGCTCTGGTGTTCCTACGAGTCCTTTGCGATCAACGGGCTGCCGATTTGGCAAACCGTCACCCAAGCCATGGCCGAACTGCGCCGCCCCACCCCCGCCACGGTCTGCCTGTTCACGGCGGGCGCGCTGGAGCAAGGGCGCAACGGCTGGACGCACCAACGCCCGGAAATCGAAAACTACTTCGCGGCAATGATGCGCAACGGCAACATCTTCCCGCTATTCCCCTGTGATGCCAACAGCACGCAGGTTTGCTACGACTGGGCGCTGGCCCAGGTGAACAAGGGGATCACGATTACGGTCAGCAAGTCGCCGCTGCCGATCGTTTCGACCTTTGAGCAAACGCGCCAAGCCTTGCAGGATGGCGGTTTTGTGTTGCAAGAAACGCCCGGTGAGAAAACCGTGGTCTTGGCGGTGATTGGCGACATGACGCTGACCCCGGCGATCGCGGCGGCGGAACAGTTGGCGGCCCAGGGCATCGGCTCGCGGATCGTGGCGGTGATTAGCCCCCGTCGCCTGTACCGATCGACCGATGTGGCGGTGGAGATGTGCTCGGAGCCGGATGCTCACTTTGTGGATGACGCAACGTTCGATCGGCTCTTTGGCGGTGATGCGTTGTTGGGCGTGACCGGCGGCACGAGCGCCATGCTGGAGCCGATCGTCCTTCGCAGCACGGCCCCGCGCGATGTGTTCGCCTGGAAGCGCGGCGAAACGACGGCGACCGCTGGCCAACTGATGGGCCTCAACGGTCTGACGGCTGAGAACCTGGTGAAACGGGCGATCGCGCTGTTGGGCTAGGGCTGTGACGCTTCCAGGGCGATCGTTGCGGTAGAAGTGATATAGGTGGGGGGTATTATCCCGCAGTTGCGGGATAATACCCCCTATACCGAAGTTAGACTGCAACTGCTTGATAACACTCTGCTGAAGGAGTGATCCCGCATATGCAGTCTAATGAATAGTTAGGTAGCTCTGAGTTATCTGTTGGGACAGTGATTTGAAAACTACTAACTAAGGCAACACTTATTTTTTCTAGAGCCGCAATTTGGTTGCTATCCGGGAAACCTGGCTAGAGTAGCAGTATGCCACCTTGATCGGCAAAGCCACTACGGGGGCTGAAGTCTGAGCATTCTCGTGTATCATTCAAGAACCCGCTTAGTGAATTGAGCGAATAATGCAGATAACTCAGGAACGATCCAGCCGAAAAATTAAGCCTACTGTACTTGATATTTTTTGTGGTGCAGGAGGAATAAGTTTAGGGTTTAAGAATGCTGGGTGTTACATTTTAGGTGGGATTGACCACAATTGCTATGCAATTGCCACTCATCATCAAAATTTTCCCTCCGCTAGGCTAAAGTTGCCACCTCAAGACATTCGAGACCTTCGTAACCTGGATGAGCTGGGTTTATATCCTGGTGAAGTCGATATTTTGGTAGGGGGGCCGCCGTGTCAAGTTTTCTCACGGGTCGGCATTGGCAAAATGAGAAAACTAGGTAGAGACATAGAATCCGACCATAGAAATTTTTTGTATAGGGAATTTGTAAGATTCGTGGCTCATTATAAGCCATTATGCTTTGTCATGGAGAATGTTGATAATTTAGCCAATAAGGAAGAGACTCTTGCAACAATTCATAGGGATTTTAGTAGTAATAGAAGCAAGGATTATCCTGGATACAACGTTGATTATCAGGTCTTAGACGCTTCTGAGTTTGGCGTGCCTCAAAAACGAATGAGGTTATTCATCATAGGAGTCCGTGCTGATTTAGAAGTTGATCCACCTTTTCCAACTAAACGAGTGAAGCAACCCATATCTGTTGGCGAAGCAATCGGTGATCTTCCTAATTTAGACCCTTTGATTATTCCTCTCAAAACGAAATCTTCTGGACCAAAACAGAAAGATGTAGAGCGTCCTTACAGATGCCCACCTCAGTCAACTTATCAAGAAAAAATGAGGGGGCGAAAGAAGGAAGGTGAAGGGGTATGGAATCATCTTTGTCGTTCTCATAATGACAAGGATATCCTGATTTTTAAAATGCTGGAGCAAGGTGGAAAATATCGGGATATACCTGCAGAAATGATGCGTTATCGAGTTGATATTTTTTCCGATAAATACAAGCGCTTAATCTGGAATGAGCCAGCTTGGACTTTGACTGCTCATATGAAAAAAGACGGACTAGCATACATTCATCCTTTACAAAATCGTAGTATCTCTGTGCGCGAAGCTGCTAGGATTCAAAGCTTTCCTGACGATTTTGTTTTTTATGCACCGATGACCCGGATGTTTGAATTAGTAGGCAACTCCGTCCCACCTCTTCTCGCAGAGGCAGTGGCTAAGCCGCTAGTTCAGTTGATCCAATCCTACCGGCAGGAACAGCTATCTACTGACTTTACTCGTTTTGAGAGTAGCCTGAATTGAGAATTGTGTTTCCTGTATTTAGTGAAGCTATAATCTAGATTAACTCAGACTAATATTCAGCTATGGAGTTTAACGCCAACGATATATCTGGATCTATGTATGACATTGCCGAACCCTGTGCCTCGGCAATGATAGAGTCTCTACGTGCGTTTGGCTATAATGTCCAGACCGCAATCGCTGATCTCATCGATAACAGTATTTCGGCTGGTGCAGCAAACGTCTGGCTGAGCTTTTGTTGGGACGGTACCAACTCCCACATATCTATCCGGGATGATGGACATGGCATGACGGAAGTGCAACTGATCCGTGCCATGCGCCCAGGTAGCAAAAATCCCATGGAAGAAAGAAAGTCAGATGATTTAGGGCGATTTGGCTTGGGATTGAAGACAGCATCTTTTTCTCAATGCCGACGATTGACCGTTGCTTCACGTTCAGAAAGTTATGAAGTAGCTATCAGGCGATGGGATCTAGATTACGTAAATCAGGTAGACGAGTGGAGACTACTCCATACCGCTGCGGAGAGTTCTGCCCAGAAACTAAGCACTTTGGCAACTATGTCTCATGGCACGATTGTTCTGTGGGAATGTCTAGATCGAATTGTAGGTGAAGCGAAAACAGACGACGAGAAAGCTCACGATGATTTTCTTGAAATGGTGGAAGCTGTAGAAAATCATTTGGCGATGGTGTTTCACCGCTTTTTAGAAAAGCGCGATCGCCTCAAAATTTGGATCAATCATCACCCTATTGAACCCTGGAATCCATTTCTACCCCATGCTCAGGCAACTCAAATTCTGCCCCTAGAACGACTACCCTTTAAGGGTGAAACGGTTCAGGTGCAGCCTTATATCTTGCCACACCATTCCAAAATTGACCTGGATACCTATAACAAGGCGGCTGGAACAAATGGTTGGAACGCTCAACAGGGTTTTTATGTATATCGCAATGAACGATTGCTGGTTGCTGGTGATTGGTTAGGCTTGGGGGGATATCGGAAGGATGAACACTGTAAACTAGCGCGAATTCAAGTAGACTTGCCAAATTCAATGGATGGCGATTGGAATATTAATATCAAAAAATCTAAGGCACGTCCACCTAAGCAACTTAAAGCAGATTTGAAGCGGATTGCTAGACTAACACGCTCTAGAGCAACCGAGATCTACCGTCACCGAGGCAAGGTTATAGCGCGGGAAAATGCTGGAAAATATGTTTTTCCGTGGGATAAGAAGCTCAGACGAGGCAAGATTTTTTATGCTGTAAATCAGGAACATCCTCTTGTGCAAGAGGCACTGAAACTGCCAAGCACCTGCCAGCCTGTCATTCGAGCGTTGCTACGATTACTCGAAGAAACAGTGCCTGTACAGCAAATTTGGATTGATAACGCTACTGAACCGGAAAAGCAACCACAACCTTTTGATGGAACCCCATCAGACCAAGTTTTAGAAGTCATGGTTGAGATTTATCAAGCGCTCAGGAAAAGTGGAATGACTCAGGATCAAGCCCGCGATCGCCTCTTGATAATGGAACCCTTTCAAAACTTTGAGAGCCTGATCAAAACCCTATCAGATCAGCTAATTGGAGGAAATCCAGTATGAGTGCTTATGAAACTGCTCGGAATATGGTTCAGCAACTGCTGAAAGGAGAACAGAATCCTACACCTGAGCTAATTCGGGAAAAAGTTCAATCTATAGTTGCAGTTCTACCTCAGCTTGGTATTTTAGAAGTAATTGATACTGAACCGCTGATTAGAGAACTTGAAACCTTATACAGCATCTGGATGGCGCAAGGGACAATCTTAGAAGACAAGCAAGATCATATTCCTTGGTTGCTGGATCGCAAAGCTGAAATTAACTGGGATTTCTGGGATCGCTATCGACGTTACCTGGAAGAAGAAAAGGGATGGTCTCCTGCTACTGTAGATCGCCTAGAGCAACTGACAGATTCAATTTTAGAAAGACTGGAAGAGCCACAAAGACCCGGAAACTGGAACCGTCGCGGAATGGTAGTTGGGCAAGTACAGTCTGGGAAAACATCCAATTATACCGGGTTGATTTGCAAGGCAGTCGATGCAGGATACAAACTAATCATTGTTCTGGCTGGATTGCATAACAGTCTTCGTAGTCAGACGCAGCTACGTCTTGATGAAGGGTTTCTAGGTTGGGACTCTCAGAATAGTAGGGCCTTTGATACAGGAAATCGTTTTATTGGTGCGGGTCTAATCCGTACTGATAAGCAGCTAAGAGCACTACCTGTAACGAGTAGTGCGGAGAAAGGAGACTTCAGCAAGAAAATCGCCGATCAGTGTGGTGCTGCTCCGGGTGGGGCTGATCCAATTTTGATGATAGTCAAGAAAAATAAGACTGTCCTCAATAATCTAGTGAAATGGGCATTGAATTGGGCAAATGCAGATCTACAGTTGGGAAGAAAAGTTGTCAGAAATTCTCCTTTGCTCATCATTGATGATGAAGCTGATAATGCATCTGTCAACACTAAAGAAGTAAGGTTAGATGACACTGGCATTCCCCATGAAGAGCAGGAAGCTACTGCAATCAACAAGTTGATTCGACAACTCTTACACAGTTTTGAAAAGACTGCATATGTCGGCTATACGGCAACTCCTTTTGCAAATATTTTCATCCATCCACAAGTCAGAACAAGTGAGTATGGCGAAGACCTATTTCCTCGACACTTCATCGTTAACTTACCTGCCCCTTCTAACTATGTTGGTCCCGTTCAGGTGTTCGGTCTAGATTCTGATTCAGCAGTAGATTTGGAAAGCGTTTCTGGCTTGGACATTATCCGAATTGTTGAGGATCAAGATGAGTGGATGCCAACAGGTCACAAGAAGGAACATATTCCGCCTTGTCTGCCAACGTCTTTGAAAGAAGCTATTCAAGCATTTATTCTTTCTTGCACTGTTAGGTTTTGGCGAGGGCAGACAACAGCCCATAATTCAATGCTTGTACACGTTACTCGCTTTACAGCTGTACAGGAATTAGTTAACCAATTAGTTAAAGATGAACTAACTTCTTTACAACGACGATTGCGCTACAGCGAAGGAAATGTACTCAGTCAAATTTTGAGTGAGTTTGAAGATCTCTGGAATAATGACTTTATCCCAACAAGTAAAGCTATTGTTGGCACTGGTCTACAGCCAGAAATACCAATTCCTACATGGGATGATATTAGCTCCCTCTTACATCAGGTTGCTGCACGGATTCAAGTCAAGAAAATTAATGGAACTGCAAAGGATATCTTGGACTATTGGGGCAGTCCAAACGGATTAAACGTAATTGCGATCGGTGGGGATAAGCTCTCGCGTGGATTGACTCTAGAGGGGCTGAGTGTCAGTTATTACCTGAGAGCTTCTAAGATGTACGATACCCTGATGCAAATGGGACGATGGTTTGGATATCGTCCTGGGTATCTCGATCTCTGTCGTCTCTATACAACCGACGAATTAGTGGGGTGGTATCAACATATCACTGTTGCCAGTGAAGAACTCCGTAAGGAATTTGACTATATGGCAAATATGAGCGCCACTCCAGAAGAATTTGGATTGAAAGTGAGAACCCATACCTCTGGCTTAATCATCACTGGGGCTAACAAAATGAGAAATGGCACAGTGATGCAGCTCTCTTTTGCAGGAACAATCAGTGAAACGTACTTGTTTTATAAAGATGCAAATATCATTCGCGGAAATCTGAGAGCTACAGAAGAGCTGATTTTGGGCTTAGGGACTTATGTTGTAGAAAGGAACAATTTTATTTGGAAACAGATTTCCGGTAGTAAAATCATTGACTTTTTGACGAATTATCAATCTCATCCTAATGCCCGTTTAGCTAATACCAGAATCTTAATTGATTATATTCAGGTTCAACTTCAGCAAAATGAGCTGGTTTCTTGGACAATTGCTTTAATTTCAAAAGAAAAAGCAGAAAATAAGTACGAAATTGCTGGGTTAGAAGTTGGTTTAACACAGCGAAAAAATGATGCTGATCCTTCACTTTCAGAATATCGACTACCGAAGTCTCGGTTGCTAAATCCACCAGATGAGATGCTGGATTTTTCTCCATCTGTTCAAGAGGAAATTGTCAGGATCACAAAAGAGCGCAGACAAGAGGCTGGAAAACCAGAGAGCAAAAGTAAAACGCCTGATGGTAAAGTGATTCGAGAAAAGCGTAATCCTCGTAATGGGTTACTTTTGCTTTATCCACTAGATCCGAAAGCTATCAGTTCTGAGATTCCCGTCATTGGTTTTGGCATCAGTTTTCCCAGTAGCAGTTCCGCTAAATCCGTGGAGTACAAAGTAAATAATATTTATTGGGAACAGGAGTTTCTGGATAGCTATGAAGACTGAAGATATTTGGAGCCTCTTAGAACAGGATAGGAACGATATCTCTTCCGGCTATTTGATTCGCCGTATTTTGCCAAGCGTGAACTACGATACTTACCTTGCGATCGAAAAGCCCTCTAACACTCGGCTACTAATGCTGCGTGTCAGTAGTACATTTCTTGATCGAAAAATAGCTTATCCTGCTTCCAGTAGTTTTACAGTGAGCCGAGTAGTTTTACAACAAGATGGAGAAGATTATATTACCCTCCAACTCGTTCTGACCAACATCAAATATAAAGATATTTTTACAACATTAGTTCAAGATATTGTGGATTGTCTTGCTTTCGTGGCAGACGAAAAATCTGCTATTTCAGCCTTTATTACTCGCCTAAAACAATGGCAAGCTTTTCTAGAAAAGCATAGCCTAGAGGGATTGAGCGAAGCCGCTCAACAAGGACTTTATGGGGAATTATGGTTTCTGAGACAATTAGTATTTCCCCATTTGGAATTGCCCAAAGGACTCCGATGTTGGACAGGGCCAAAAGGGACGCAACAAGATTTTCAGTTTTCTGGTTGTGCAGTTGAGGTAAAAACAACCAGCGCAAAACAACACCAGAAATTAGCAATTTCTAGTGAACGACAACTTGATGACACTGGAGCGGGGGCGATAGTGCTGTTCCATCTATCACTGGATGTGCGGCAAGGGCAAGGTGAGACTTTACCTGAAATAGTTGCCAGTGTACGCTCGCTTGTTGAGGGTGATGCAATCGCTAGGGACGCATTAGAAAATCTCCTATTTGAAATCGGATATTTAGATATTCATACGACTCGCTACGATAACGTTAGCTACACTATCCGAGAGCATAACTACTTTAAGGTTGGGACAGACTTTCCCAAAATTATTGAATCTGATCTTCGCAACGGTGTTGGAGATGTGCGCTATACCATTAGTCTTGCTGAGTGCAAACGTTTCTCCATTCCAGAGTCGGAAGTTATTGCACTGATAGGAGATCAGCCATGAGTAACGATGATCTTGAACTCGTCCGATTTGCTGAAAACCTCCATCAGGAAGTCATCATCTATGCGGAAGGCAATCAGAGCGAAGAAGAGAGCGGTTCCTTTCGAGAGGAAGCCTTTACCCGTCTCATGATCGAATATTTGACCGAAGCAGGAGAGCTTGAAGATGGATACGTCTGCTATCACAGTGCCCGTGGCATAAAAGTCAACGGCTACAATCTCCAAGAAGAAGAGGGGAGGCTCGATTTATTTATCTCCATTTATACCCAGAATCCTAGCCCTACGACTGTTCGCAAGGATGCTGTCGAAGGTTCTTTTAAGCAACTGATTAATTTTCTGAGCAAAGTCTATAAGGGATATCATCAATCAATCGAAGAAGCATCTCCTGGCTTCGACATGGCACAGTTAATCCACAGTCAGCGTAGCCAATTTAGCCATGTACGCCTCTTTCTCTTCACCGATGGGTTAACCACATTACAAACCAAGATAGACCAAGTGAAAGATGGAGTGAACTATTCTTTCAATATTTGGGATCTCCGTCGAACCTACCGCTGTGTGACATCAGGACAAAAACGAGAAGCGATCGAAATTAATTTTCAAGTCCAGTACGATTCTGTCATTTCCTGCCTTGCCATGCCAGAATCTCAAGCAGACTATCGTGCTTATGTTGCCATCATTCCCGGTGAAATTCTCTGCAAAATCTATGCTGAATATGGCTCAAGACTACTGGAACGCAACGTTCGCTCCTTTCTACAAGCAAAAGGAAATGTTAATAAAGGCATTCGTCAAACGATTTTGAAAGAACCCTACCGTTTCCTTGCCTACAACAATGGAATTTCTGCAACTGCTGAGACAGTGAAACTTGTCGATTTACCCAACGGTGGACAAGGGATTGCCGAAATTCGTGATCTCCAGATCGTCAACGGTGGGCAGACCACAGCTTCTCTCTATCAAGCCGTTCGCAAAGACAAAGCAGATATTTCTGGGATTTACGTCCAAACCAAGTTGACTGTAGTGGATCGTGATCGCATGGATGAAATCGTGCCTCTGATTTCCCGCTATGCTAATAATCAAAATAAGGTCAATGAAGCTGATTTCTCTGCTAATGATCCATTCCATGTCCGTGTTGAAGAACTCTCTCGTACTATTTGGACTCCTATCGCTGATGGCATGCAGCGCCAAACTCGATGGTTTTATGAACGGGCAAGAGGACAGTACGCCGATGCCAAAAATCGTGAATCCACTCCTGCCAGACAAAAAGCTTTTATGCTTGCTCATCCCAATGCTCAAAAGTTTACCAAAACCGATCTTGCAAAATATGAGTATATCTGGGATCAACTTCCACATATTGTCAGTTTGGGTGCCCAAAAAAACTTTTCCAAGTTCACAGTTGGCTTGATAGAGAAGAGCCGCCCTGAGCCAGATGAAATCTATTTCACTCGTCTCATCGCCAAAGCCATTTTGTTCAAAAGTGCCGAGAAGATTGTCGGAAATGAGAATTTTGGTGGTTATCGTGCCAATATCGTGACCTATACCCTGGCATACCTAAGCTATAAATATCAGCAAAATATCGATTTAGATAAGATCTGGAAGCAGCAAGGACTCACACTATCGCTTCAACAAGCAATTCAAATGATTTCACGAGAAGTTCACCAAGTAATCACAAATCCTCCTGACGGTCGTAATGTTACGGAATGGTGTAAGAAAGAGTCATGCTGGAAAGCTATTCAGGGAATTCCAATTGAGATATTTGAAGATTCTTGCTTAACAATTTAGAATTTATGAATTCAGTGCGCCTGCAAACCCAAACAACGCCTGATACAAAGCAAGTAATTGCCAAGCCGCCTAACAATGTGTTGGTACGGACGGGCGGGAGATCTTGGTGTTGAGTTCAAGGTTATCTGCCGTCGCTGATTTGAGTCATTATCTTGCCGTGGATGATGCACAACGCATCGCCTCTTTGGCGGTGATGCGTTGTTAGGCGTGACCGGCGGCACGAGCGCCATGCTAGAGCTGATCGTCCCGCGCGATGTGTTCGCCTGGAAGCGCGGCGAAACGACGGCCACCGCTGGTCAACTTCTGACGGCTGAAAACCTGGTGAAACGGGCGATCGCGCTGTTGGGTTAACAACTGCTCAGGACAGTCGGGATACTTCTGATTTAAGAACCCCGACTGGCCTCAACGTGCTTGAGAGTTTTGGCAGGAACACCGCCGACCACGCAGCCATCGGCCACGTCTTTGGTGACGACCGCGCCCGAGGCGATTACCGCATTGTCGCCGATCGTTACGCCGGGATTGATGATCGCGCCGCCGCCGATCCAAACGTTGTGGCCGATCGCGATCGGCTTGCCCAATTCCTGACCCGACAAACGCACATCCGGATCGAT
>Ga0209278_1002404_pt1 | contig 10469 bp, 7 predicted proteins | sample JI81BgreenDNA_FD_187504 | JGI IMG/M metagenome (GOLD analysis project Ga0209278, IMG submission 187504) | Wastewater effluent complex algal communities from Wisconsin, to seasonally profile nutrient transformation and Carbon sequestration -... | ecosystem: Engineered > WWTP > Effluent > Algae... | reverse complement strand
AGAGGTCTACTGTATCTTGGTAGAGCGGATTGAGTTATTATTTCTGACAAAAACCAGTTAATCACTACCAAATCCGCCCTACCACACGAGGTTAAATTGTACTACGAACCTGCCAGGATTTGCAGATAAGCTTGTACTGTGTTGGACAACCCCATTTCTAGCGCTTCCGCAATTAAAGCATGACCAATTGATACTTCTAGTATATCAGGAATAGAGCAAAATTTAGCTAAGTTTTGCAAATTTAAATCATGTCCGGCATTCACCCCTAAACCGGCTGATTGAGCCGCTTTAGCTGCTAAGACATATTGTTGAAAAACAAAGTCTACTCTACCTTCGCGAAAAGCAGTTGCGTAGGGTTCCGTGTACAGTTCTACTCTGTCTGCTCCAACTTCTTTTGCTAGCGGCATGAGAGCAGCATCTGCGTCCATAAACAAGCTGACTCTGATGCCGTTGTCTTTTAATTTTTCAATGATTGGTAAGAGCCGATCGCGATTTTCGGGAATATTCCAACCGCTATCCGATGTTAGCACGTCTGGAGCGTCCGGCACCAAGGTACACTGAGCCGGTTTTACGTCGCAAACTATATCCATAAATGGCGGCTGAAACGGATTTCCTTCGATGTTGAACTCAACGGTTAGCATTTTAGCTAATTCGTAAACATCGGTGGCTTTGATATGCCTTTCGTCGGGGCGGGGATGGACTGTAACGCCATGAGCTCCGGCAGCAATTACTGTTTTTGCGGCTTCGGTAACGCTGGGGATACCGATGTTTCGAGAGTTTCTGAGGAGGGCGATTCTGTTGATGTTGACGCTGAGTTTTGTCATGGGATGTTAATCTTTAAAGTTGATCTCACATCTTGCATCTTTCTCAATAACGGGCTCTCCGGCCCGTTCCACAAAGAGTAGATTTTCCTGTGGAACAGGCCGAAAAGCCTGTTCAAAAAAGGAGTATTGACAATGGTGCAAGATATAAGTTGATAATACTATATTAATCGCTTTCGGTACTAAATTTTGAGCCTATTGCGGTAGTGTCAGGGCATTGTCAGAGGAAAAATTAGCTTGTGCAAGCGGTAAACTTTCTGCAAAAAAAGCCTCAGCTATTTGCTGTTTTACTGCCAAATCTTCAAGGTTGGCAATGCAGAAAAGCGGTGTGACGCGATCGACTATTGGGCGCGGAAAATCTCTGCTAAAATATTTTAGTTCAAAGTCGTATCTGTGGGGACGGTAAATCATGCCCAACAGTTCGACTAATGGTAGAAGCGTCCAGTTGTGATAGTTGCCGATCGCATCTACTAAATGTTCGCGATAAATCTCTTTTTTAACCAGAGGTTGCAGCAAATTAAAACGGATTTTAAGGTCGTTTAATCTCGACTGCATTGTAGATAAATGTTTGCTTTTATCGACAGGATGCGGTACAATTAGATTAGCTTTGTCAAAGGCGATCGGCACTTTCCCGTGTCTCTCTATTTCCAGGAAATCGTTGCGGCGGCTGCGCCGGAAAACGGCGAAATCAATTAGCAAAAACGGCGGGGTTTCTTTCAGCCGCCAGAAGCACTGCGACTGACCGTGCCAAGCGGGTTCGGGAACTCGATATTTGAGTTCGATTTCGGCAATTTCTGCGAGGGCTTTTTCAACAATCTCAAATGCTTCTTCCACGCAGTCATCTTCAACCACAACCGCAATATCGAGGTCTGACCACTCGTCGGTGTATCCGTGGGCTGCTGAACCTCCTTGCCACAAAGCGAGAACAAAATCTAAAGGTTGTAAGGTTGAAACAATCTTTTCGAGAATGATTTGTCTCATGGAATCAAGCTATACTGTTTGTTTTCCCTGGCTTGCACAAGTTTAACAAACGATCGCGTGTTGAGAGAGCTCCGCGACTGTTCTCCGAGGAGTTGCTAATGCTTCCGGTTGTGCACTCCTGCCAAAAATTACACGGGAAGCTGCAAGGGAGAGTGGCAATCTTTGAGAAAGTGCGATCGCCCTTGAAAGTGAAAATCAGCCTTATATTGTCAGAATCAGAAACTTGCCCGCTGTCCGGTAACATGAGAAAGGATTAATTTTTAACAGCGCGGCATGGCTACTATTTGGGAACTCGACTTTTACAGCCGTCCAATCATAGACGAGCGAGAGAAAAAAAAATGGGAAGTGTTGATCTGCGAAAGCCCGCTGAATGTAGGCGACAAGGCCGAATCTCTGTTTCGCTACTCGCAATTCTGCTCCAGTTCTACCGTAAATTCCCTGTGGCTGGCGGGTGCTATTAAAGATGCGATCGCCGCAGCACCGAAACGCCCCGAAAAAATCCGCTTTTTCCGCCGCCAAATGGCGAACATGATTACTAAAGCCTGCGATGACTTGGACATTCCCGCCGCCTGCAGCCGCCGCACCCTCGCCCTCAGCCTGTGGCTGGAAGAACGGATGCAAGACGTTTATCCCGCCGAACCGGGCTATCAACCGGTTGTGAACCCCAGCGTTCAATTTGTACCCGAAACGCCAGTTGCGCTGCCGGATGCTTTAATCGGCGAAAAATGGGCGTTTGTGAGTTTGCCGATCGCAGCTTTTGACGAAATGTCCGAGTGGGATATCGGATTTGGCGAAGCTTTCGGACTGCCGATGACACGCCTCGCCCCAGAAACGCAAATTCCGGGACTAATTATCTACTCGTCGAGAGCAACAGCCCTGGCAGGTTGGATGTCGGGCTTGGAGTTGGCTTTCCTGAAATTTGAGAGCGGCCCACCCGCTAGGCTGGTATTAGATACGGGAGCTAACGATCGCTGGATTTTAGCGAGTGTCAGAGACGCAGCAACTGAGAGAGAAGCGAAAGGATTTGAAGCCGCGAAAAACCAAGCAAAAAAAGTACATTTCTTAGCAATTCAGTCGAATCCCGAATCGGAATCTTTTGCAGGATTTTGGCTGCTGCACGAACTAACTATTTAGTCATTAGTCATTAGTCATTAGTTATGAGTCATTAGTCATTAGTTATGAGTCAATATAGCTGTTAACTCTAGACTAATGACGGTAGATTATTAACTGATGACTAATGACCAATGACTGTAAAATCTGGTTATAGCCAATTACACCAGTTTTCCCAAAAGAATCTAAATGTAGACCCGTGCACCCAACCCATATCCAGTAAGTTATTGCCAATTCTTTAATCGAAAATCCAAAATCGAAAATCGAACCGCCCATTACCAACCACCGAGAACAATGACCAATCACCAATCAGCAGAACAACTGTTAGAACTAGCCACCAAAGCAGGTGCAGAAGCTGCTGAGGTATTGGAATCGCAATCGCTCTCGCGGCCGGTCTTTTTTGAAGCAAACCGCCTCAAACAGCTAGAAACCGCCCAAGCAGAAGGTATTGCCCTGCGGCTGTGGCGGGATGGGCGGCCGGGTTTGGCGGTGGCCTACGGGCCCGTGGAAGCGCAAATTTTGGTGGACAGGGCGATCGCGCTTTCGCAACTTAACGAACCGGAAACCATCGAACTCGGCACCGGTGAGAAAGTTGTTTATCCCGATCGCGGAGTGTCGGTGCCGGCCGAACAGCTAGTAAACTGGGGAAAAGAGGCGATCGCGATCGTCCGCGAAGCTTATCCAGAAAGCCTCTGCACCGCCGAACTCGACTGCGAAATCGAGAACACGCGCTTGGTGAACACCAAAGGCTTGGATTCCAGTCACACCGACACCACCCTCAGCGGTTACTTATCAGCAGAATTAGTGCGGGGAGAAGATTTCCTCAACATTTGGGAAGGCGAAACCGAACGCGGCACCCTCGACTTAAACACCAGCGCCAAGCGGGTTTTGCAGCGTTTGGAATGGGCGAAAGAAAATGTAGCCCCCCCCACGGGCCGGGTGCCGGTGCTGTTTACAGCCAAAGCCGCCGACTTGCTGTGGGGGACTGTCTGTGCGGCGTTGAACGGCAAACAGGTACTCGAAGGCGCTTCGCCTTGGAACGATCGATTAGGCCAACAAGTGACATCGCCCCTTGTCACCCTCTCGCAGCAGCCGGATATCGGGCCCTATAGCTGTCCTTTTGATGACGAAGGTACTCCCACTCGGGCGATCGTCTTTATCAACAGCGGAGTGTTGCAGCTATTTTATACCGATCGTACCACCGGTCGAGCCTTGGGCAGTGGCACCACCGGCAACGGATTTCGCCCAGGTTTGGGCAGCTATCCCACGCCGAGTTTATTCAATGTTTTGATTAAACCAGGTTCGCGATCGCTAATCGATTTAATCGCTAAATTAGACGACGGAATTGTAGTCGATCAAATGCTTGGCGGCAGTGCCGGAATTTCCGGCGATTTTTCAATTAACGTCGATCTCGGCTACCGAGTCAAAAAAGGTCAAATAGTCGGCAGAATCAAAGACACAATGGTAGCTGGCAATGTTTACAGCGTCCTCAAACAATTAGTAGAATTGGGAGGAGACTCCGAGTGGAACGGTTCTTGCCAAACACCGTCTCTAATTGTAGAAGGATTGTCCGTCATCGGCAAGAATTAAAGTCAGTTGTTAGTAGTCAGTTGGCAGTTGGCAGTTGGCAGTTTTTAGTAGCCAGTTGTCAGCAATCATCCGTTAACAGTCAACAGTCAACAGTCAACAATTCCCACACATAATATGCGTATTTGTTTTATCGGCGATTCTTTTGTAAACGGTACTTGCGATCCAAAATGTCTCGGTTGGACAGGACGGATTTGCGCGGCCGCTTGCGGACAAGGACACGATATTACCTACTACAATTTAGGAATAAGGGGAGAAACCAGTGCCAATATAGAAACTCGTTGGTTCAACGAAGTTTCTTGCCGCTTACCTCACTACGCTGACGGCAGAATAGTATTTTCCTTTGGCGTCAACGACACTTACCGAGAAAACGAAAAAAATCGCATAGAAGTTGAAAAATCAATTGAAAATGCTCGCTCTATTCTCACGTCAGCCAAAGAAATATTTCCAGTATTAATGGTAGGGCCACCGCCAGTTATTGATGCCGATCGCACAAGGCGGATTGCCAACTTATCCGAACAGTTTGCCCAAGTTTGCAACGAGTTAAATGTGCCTTATTTAGATGTTTGCACCCCGCTGCAAAACTCGGAAATTTGGCATAAAGAACTTACCGAAAATGACGTTTCCCATCCCCGCGCCGCCGGTTACGCTGAATTGGCTAAAATAGTTCACAATTGGGACGGTTGGAAAGCTTGGTTTAAAAATATCAATATATCAGATCAAGAGACAGTAACGCTGTTCCGAGCCGTCGGCAAAAAAGAAATGGAACTGATTAAAGAAAGCGATTTTCTGGCATTTCCGCCGCGACTGTCTTTTCAGCCTATTTTTTATCCCGTACTCCACAAAGCATATGCCATACAAATCGCGAGAGATTGGAATACAAGAGATGCAGCATCGGGATATTTCGGCTATGTCACGCGCTTTCGGGTTGCGGCAGAATTCTTAAAAAAATATCCAGTTCAAAATGTGGGCAGTTCGATTCACCAAGAATATTGGATTCCGGCAGAAGAATTGGCTCAATTTAATCAAAACATTGTGGGAAAAATTGAAATTTTTGCGGAATATCAACCCTAAAATCGAAGCAAACTATGCTAGAAATTAATCAATTTGAAGTAGTGAGTTTTGACTGCTATGGCACTCTGATAGATTGGGCAAGGGGCAAGACGGTTCAGTTAATGTTTTTTTTGTCCTTGCGAGCTTTAGGCGAAGCATAAGCCCTTCGGGCAGGCTTCGCCAACGCAGTGTATGTTTTTCACATGGTTTGGTCTCCATGAGTGTCTTATATCAATTCGGGTTACACCGGAATGATTGTTGACTGTTGACTATTGAGTGTTGACTCTTGACTCGGTGTCGAAAAACTGAATATTTGAGTGTTAAGTGTTGACTAAATTTTATGATTCCGATGCAACCGGAAACGCTATTATCTGAACCGTATTGAGTTATATTTTGCTAAGTCGAAGGATTTTTTGCTAAAGTGCGATCGAGCAGACAATTCTCAGGTCATCTACGCTATTTATGCCGTACATAACTATCCCTAAACAATTTAGGGAACCTTCCAGGGTTATCAAATCTCAACTTTTTTTACGGCCGAAACGCCTAGCCATTTTTGAAGCTTGTCTGATCGGCTTAGTGGCGGGACTGGCTGGTGTTTTGCTAAAGTCGGGAGTCGGATGGCTCGGCAGTTGGCGAGTTGCTACCTCGACATTAATCCCAGCTTGGATATTACTGCCCAGTGTCGGTTTAGGCGGCGGGTTGCTGACTGGTTTATTGATTGAGCGTTTTGCTCCCGAAACTGCCGGCAGTGGCATTCCTCACGTCAAAGCTGCTCTTGGCGGAGTCAATCTTTCCTTAGATTTGCGAGTAGCTGTCGCCAAACTTCTGACGACTATTTTAGCAGTTGGTTCCGGTTTAACTTTAGGCAGGCAAGGCCCTACTGTGCAAATAGGAGCATCTTTGGCTGGCTGGATAGGTCACTTGATGCCGACTTCCCCAGACTACCGCCGACAATTGATTGCTTGCGGTGCTGCTGCCGGATTGGCTGCTGGTTTTAATGCTCCCATTGCAGGAGTTTTGTTTGTAGTTGAAGAACTGCTGCACGACGTTTCGGGATTGACTTTAGGGACTGCAATTATCGCTTCATTTATCGGTGCCGTTGTCTCGCAGCTTTTGGGCGGCGATAGTTTAAATTTGAACCTTCGCGCGTACCAAACCAGTTTTGATGCTCAGGAAATCCCGTTTTATATACTATTAGGAGTTTTAGCGGGATGGCTGGGAGCTTTGTTCACCAAAGGGATTATGGCTAGCTTGCAATTTAACAGGCGATCGCTCAAATTAGCTTTGCCCGTGCGAATGGCTCTAGCTGGCATAATCTGCGGTTCAGTAATAGCTTTTCTCCCAGCAACTTTCCGCGATAATACGGGTTTACGGGAGTTTATGCTGACAGGCGAAGCAAGCGGGATAACGAGTTTAATTGCTTTTATAGCTCACTTTTTTCTAACAATTATTTCCTCGGCTTCTGGAGCTCCGGGAGGATTGTTTTCCCCTGCCCTAGTTATGGGTTCTGCACTCGGTCACATGGTGGGAATTGTGCAGGCAGATTCCCTGGGTGTCGGTTTGCCGGTAACTTACGCTTTGGCGGGAATGGGAGCGTTTTTTTGTGCGGTTTCTAGGGCGCCGATTACTGCGGTAGTGATTGTGTTTGAAATTACGGCGGATTTCAAATTAGTGCTGCCTTTGATGATCTGTTCTGTAGTTGCTTATTTGGTGGCGGAAAAGGTGGACAGTGGCTCTTTTTACGATCGCCTTTTGGAGTTTAACGGCATTCAACTGACAAAGGCAAAAGCTGCCAGCAATACTTTGAGCGACTTGCACGCAGATGACGTGATGCAGCGCCGAGTTGAAACTCTTTCGAGTCTGCTGACTTTCGATGAAGTGATGCAGGCTTTTTCGCGATCGCACCACCGAGGATTTCCAGTAGTTGAAGATGGCAAATTAGTCGGAATTGTCAGTCAAACCGATTTGGCAAATGCCAGCGATCGCAATTTGTCCGGCAACTCGCTGCTTAAAGAATTTATGACTGTAGGGCCGATCGCAGTCAAAGCAAGGGATACTTTAAGCGAGGTATTGTACAGGCTCAACAACTACAATATCAGCCGTTTGCCAGTCGTAGAAGGCCGGCGTTTGGTGGGAATTATTACCCGCAGCGACATTATCCGAGTTGAATCCGATCGCCTCACCGGAGAAACAACCCAGGGCCCGCATCCAGAACCTTCCTATGTTGTCTATCAAACCAGGGCTCCGCAAGTCGGAAACGGCCGCTTATTAGTGCCGCTTTCCAACCCCCAAACAGCACCCGCTTTGCTGCGGCTGGCGGCGGCGATTGCGCGCGATCGTAATTACGAATTAGAATGCCTGCAAATCATCATAGTACCGCGCAACAGTTCCCCCTCCGAAAGCGCAGTGCGGACAACCAAAAGCCGCCGCCTGCTACAACAAGCCGAGCGAATTGTTCGCAATTTGAACTTGCCAGTACACACCCAAATACGGGTAGCTCACGACGTGCCTAACGCGATTTTGGAGACAATTAAGGAGCGACATATCGATTTGATTTTGATGGGCTGGCAAGGCGAATTATCCACAAAAGAACGCATTTTTGGCGATGTGGTCGATACCGTAATTCGGCAAGCAGGCTGCGAGGTAATTTTGGTTAAATGGAGCGAAAAACTATTAGCAACACGTCAGAAAAATGAGTTTTCCGGCGCTTTTAGCGGCCGGAAATATACCTCTATCGAATGGGAGTTAAATCCCGAAAAAGTTGAGGGCGCAGATAATCCCCCATTGGCGAGATCCTCAGATTCATCAGCAACTCCTGACACTGAACTTTCCCTGCCGAATTCAGACATTCCAGCCCCAGAATTGGGGCTGCATACGCTGATGGGTTTGCACCGCTGGTTGGTGCCTATTCGCGGCAGTTACAAGCAAGCTGCGGCTTTGCGGTTGCTACCTGCTTTGGTGGCTGCGAGTGCTGTACCGGAGATTAAATTGTGTCAGGTTCATCAGCCTTCTGTTGCAGAACCCGATCGCGGAGAATTAAAGCAAGCAGCGGAGTTTATCAAGCGCCGGGTTAGCTGTTCGATAATAGCGACTTCGGTTTGCGCTAAATCGGTTTCTGATGCTTTAATTGATTTGGCTCAGAACGATCAGTGCGATGCGATCGTCCTGGGAGCGAGCCGGGAAGGGCTGCTGAAGCAGGTGATTCACGGGAATATCCCGGAAGCTGTGGCGCGCGGGTGCGACTGTACAGTCATTTTAGTGCGATCGGCCTCTTAGGAATGATAATTAAATAACTTCCACTCTTGAAAGTGGGATGGGCCTAAGAGCCCGTCCACTCATGACGGGCTCTTAGGCCCATCCCACAATAACAATTAAAATTGTAAGTTATTTAATTCGCGATCCTTAGCTAACCAGACGGGAATCCCCATTCTTCCTAACATCTCAGTTAAATCTGACATCTTGCAGCAATATCAATAAGAGGATTTTTCGTGGGGTCGGGCGGGTTTATAGAACCTATTTGCAAGCTTTAAGGCTGTTGGCGAACCCGCCCCTACGGCTAATTGAAAATGGTGCAAGATATCTGTTAAATGCGTTGCAGAATTTCCTTCTTCTTATGGCAGCCAAAAATCGGGAATGAAAGTTTTAGTCATACTGCGAGTAAACTGATTAATCTTTCTCCCGATTTGAATGTGCGGTTCGTCAGCTTCCACGGGAATAATTGCCGCTTTGCTTCCGATTCCGAAACGCGAAATTACCAAATTAGCCGCCTCTAAACCAGTAACATAAGCCTTTTCTTGCGACCAAGAACCGTGGCGGGTGACAACCCAATCGCCGCTCATAAATACATTATCATAACTTGTTACCGCAGGCAACAAATACTGATAGCTGCCAGGGGCAAAATGCGTCACCGCCCGCGACAGCCGAATCGCGCTGCTGTCAATTACTTTTGCCTCCCGAAAAGCGGGGATGCAAGTCGCTAAATCCCGCTGAACTAAGGAAACTATTTCCTCATTTTTTAGGGGAATTAATTGATTTGCGTGATAAAAGTCAGCTTCGACAACTGTTCCAGGTTCGTCTCGAAATTCGTCGTGCAAAGCATTCAAATCAAAAAACGTCCAACCTGTAGTTGAACTAAATCCAAAACAGGCATTAGAAGGCAGGGGAATCTCAATTTTCCTGTCAAACCACAGGCGAACAGCTAACACGTCAACTGCACCCAAATTCATCGCATCTCGAAACTCTTGGCGACTTTGCAAAGCTGGGCTGCTGCTGATAATTTTTTGCATTCCCGTGACGCCAACTGCAAAAATAACTGCATCTGCCTCGAAGGTTTCTTCGCCGCAAACAACGCCTGTGGCTCGGTTGTTGCTGTCAACTATTAAATCAGTAACTCGCTGCTTTGTCAATACTTTTGCACCGAGTTTTTCCAGGATCTCGACCCAGGGGCGAAAGATTTTTTCTCCGACTGTTCCGCGACACCAAACTACATCAAAATCCGGTTGGTGTGCTAATATGAAATAATAAAGCATTCCCAAAGCGGCGGCGGCAGAACATTGTTCTCCGGGTGCAAATAAACCTACTAATAACATAGGCTCAAAAGCATCGCGGTAGAGTCTTGCAGAAACGCCAAACTGTTTGAAGAGTTCGCGGGCTGTGACGCGATCGTACCTGCGCCAAGCTTCGTCGGAATTGTCGAAATCTAGGACGGCGTAGAGTAAGGGTAAGGCTGAAAGCCGATCGACTAATGGCAGCCTTTTAAATCTGGTGTAAAGAAAGGTTCCTAACGGTGTGGGAAGGCGCGGTTCGTCCTGAAAAATTGGCGATTCTACTTCCAATCCCGCAGGTGAATACTGACAAGAACGAGTCCAAGGTGTGAAGGGATCGAGTTCTAATTCCTTGACTAAGGAAAATATATTT
>Ga0209278_1002402_pt1 | contig 10471 bp, 10 predicted proteins | sample JI81BgreenDNA_FD_187504 | JGI IMG/M metagenome (GOLD analysis project Ga0209278, IMG submission 187504) | Wastewater effluent complex algal communities from Wisconsin, to seasonally profile nutrient transformation and Carbon sequestration -... | ecosystem: Engineered > WWTP > Effluent > Algae... | reverse complement strand
CGTAGGTCGATGCCAGGAGCGCAGCGGCCCCGGTGCCTGGGCGGCGTCGGGATCGTGGGGGAGGTGCTGCACGCTGACCAAGGGGATGGCCGGCAAGAGCCCCAGGGCGGGCACGGCGAGCACGCGGGAGACGTCCGGACTCAGGTCGCTGCGGCTACAGTGCGACTCGCACGCGGGCGAGGACGCATCCACGGCGGGCGCCGGATGACAGGGTTCCGGGGGCGGCCCGCCGTGATCAGCGTGGCCGATGCCACTGTCGGCCAGCGCCATGCTGGCCAAGGTGCAGGCGGGATGGCTCGCCAAGGCCATCTGCGTCCACAGCAGCGCGACCATCGCCAGCAGCGAAAGACGGGTGGACCAGCGGAGGCGGCGGAATCGCTTCATGGTTGAAAACTACCGTACCCGGTCCGGCGGCGCCGGGGCTTGACCTGGGTCAAACGACCCAGCGTCTCCTCCGACTCCTTTGACCCGGAATAGTTCCAGCTGGCGCAGGATACGTCACGATAGCCCTGCCTGGGCGTCGCACGTCCCCCGCCCCCTACTGCGAGACCCACCGTGACCCGCGCGACCCAGCCTGCCATTCGCCGCGTCCTCGAGCGTTGCGGTGCGCCCTGCGTGGAAACCGTGACCGCCGAAGCCCTGCATCGCGACTGTTTTTGCGTTGCGGTGGATCCGGAGGCCGTACGCGAGCAGGTCAACAGCCTGCTGGTCTCGGAAGGCGCACCCGTGCGATTGACGGATGCCCACGCCCACCTGTTCGCTGCACTGCCGGTCTTCGTGCCCGAGCACACCATTGGGCAGATGGAAGTCGCCGTACAGGCCCTGAGCGCCGTCGTCGCGACCGCTGCCTTCGTCGACGCCGCATTGGCCTGGGCGCCCCCCATCGCCCACCACGATCCGGGCTCGCCTGGCGGTCTGCTGGGCCTTGACTTTCATCTGGGGCCCGAGGGCCCCCGGCTTATCGAGATCAACACCAATCCCGGTGGGCTGCTGCTCAACGCCCTCCTGGCGAAGGCCCAGAACCTGTGCCTGCCGTCGTTGAGCGTGCCGGCCGCCTCCCCAGAGACCGAACAACTGGCGATCGACGTCTTGCTCGATGAGTGGCGGACGCAGGACGGACATGCCGCCGACGCGCTGGTGGCCATCGTGGACGAGGCGCCAGAGCAGCAATACTTGTACGCCGAGTTCATGCTGTTCAAACGGGCGCTGGAAGCTCGGGGTCATCGGACGGCCATCTGTGATCCGGCGAATCTGAGCTACGTCGACGGCGCGCTACGGTTGGGCGAGACGCGCATCGGGTGGGTTTACAACCGTCTCACCGACTTCGCGTTGGCCGCACCCACGTCGCACGCGCTTCGTTCGGCGTACCTGGCGGGCAACGTGGCGTTGACGCCCCACCCGCGCGCCCACGCGCTGTGGGCCGACAAGCGCAATCTGAGCCTATTGGGCGACTGCAAGTTTTTAGCCCAAGCCGGGCTGTCCCAGGAGCTGCAGGCGCTGCTTGCCGAGGCGATCCCGCCGACGGTGCTAGTGAACGCGGACAATCGCGAGCAGTTGTGGGCCACGCGACGGGATTGGTTCTTCAAGCCCGCCGGCGGATTTGGCAGCCGCGCCAGTTACCGGGGCGACAAGCTGACCCACAAGACCTGGGCCCAGATGGAAGGTCAGGACTATGTCGCGCAAGCCGTGGTTCCCCCCAGCGAGCGACATACCGGACGCGATGCCACCCCGCTGAAGGTCGATCTGCGCTGCTATGCCTACCGCGGCCAGGCGCTGTTCTACGCGGCCCGTCTCTATCAGGGGCAAACCACCAATTTCCGCACGGTGGGCGGCGGGTTCGCGCCCGTGCTAACGCTGGTGAACACGTAGACCGCCGGCGCCGCCCGAAGACGCCGTGCGTTGAACACGACGTTCCCTTACCCCGAAGCGTCGGTAGCTGCGTTAATCTGGCCTTGCCTCCCGGAAGGACGCAGACCCTGTCCTCCGGGCCGAAAGCGCGGACCAAGCTAGGCCGGGGGCACCTGCCACCCCATGGCGGCACCGCGGCGTGGCCATCGTTGTCCTTGTCCGAGGTTGCCCCGTGACCCCGTTGGAAATCTGCACCCCCGATCGAGAAAGCCGAGCTGCCGAAAGAGCATCCGATGACGGCTCACTTCGACATGATGGACAAGGACAAGGACGGCAAGGTCAGCAAGTCTGAGTTCGACGCCATGCACAGCGAACACGACGGCGCGCACCACGGCACGCACTGAAATGACCTGCACGCGGCCGGGTTCCTCAAAGCCCGGCCGCGATGCGCCAATTCTTCAAGACGGCTACCTCGCGGCGACGTAGCGTTCGAAGACGTCGATGGAGCATTGCCTCATGTGGATTCGCACAATCTATGCGCCGCTGTTCTTCTTCGGATTTCTTGCGCTCGGGGTCTGGATCGTGCAGGCCCCTGCTTGGCCCTTGTGGACGCTGATGGCTGCGCTGGTCTGCGCTATTGGCGTGTCGCTGGCGGTCGAACGGGTCATTCCGTACCAGCCGGAGTGGAACGGGTGGCAGCCCGACACGCCGCGTGACCTCGCGCACGCCGGCGTCAACGAGTCGCTGAATCTCGCCGGGATCGCGCTGTGGAGCACGGCGGCGGCCGCTGTTGCCGGGTCTGGCTTCCCGCGGGCCTGGCCCGACGAGTGGCCGTTGGCGGCACAAGTGGTGCTCGCCATCGTGATCGCGGACGTCGGCTTCACTTTGGCGCACTACGCGAGCCATCGGATCGGATGGCTCTGGCAGCTACATGCAGTGCACCACAGCCTTCGCCGGATGTACGGCTTCAACGGCTTGATGAAGCATCCGCTGCACCAGGGCATCGAAGCCGCGGCGGCCTTCGCGCCGCTGCTTTTGCTGGGGGCGCCGCAGGCCGTTGTCGCGCTGGTGGGCTACGCCGCCGTGATCCAGCTGCTGCTCCAACATAGCAATGCCGACCTCCAAATCGGTCCGCTGCGCCACGTATTCGCGTGGGCCCCGGTGCATCGCTTCCATCACGTCAAGTACGGCCGCTCGGGCGACGTCAACTTCGGATTCTTCCTGACCGTGTGGGACCGCCTGCTGGGCACTGCCTTCTGGACGCCCCGTCACCGGGTGAGCAGCGATGACCTCGGCATCGGCACGCGGCCCGACTATCCGGTTGATTACGGGTCGCAGCTGATTGAGCCCTTCCGGTCCCCGACGTCATCGGACGCACCGGAAACGCCGGCCTGGCTCTCACGGGATGCTTCGGCCAACGGTGGCTGATGATCCCGAGCCACGGGAATCAGCGAGCGGTCCGCGCGGACGCCGAAGGTGGCGCGAAGCGACCGCGAGAAGTGAGCCGCGTCGGAAAATCCGGCGTCATGGGCGGCAGCGGTCAGCGTAGCGCCGGCCAACACCCGTCCCATGGCGAAACGCAGACGCCGCCAGATGGCGAGCTGCTTCGCCGGCAGGCCGAGTGAGGCTCCGAGTCGGCGTTCGAGCTGGCTGGTGCTGACGTTCTGCCGTTTCGCCAGGTCCCCGACCCGGACGGGCTCACCGAGCAACCCGTCGACGTCCGCAATCAGCGCGCTGAGCTCCGGCGAGAGCGGAGTCGCGGGCCATTCCGCTTCCAACCACTGCAGGCAGGCATCGGCATCCTGTAGCGCTATCCCATCGAACTGCGGAAGGGTCTCCAAGGTGTAGACCCAGGGCTCTGCGTAGATGAAGGTGGCTGGCCCAGTTCCCGCGCGGACACGGTGTGACACCCCAGAGGGCACGATCCAAGCTTCGCCGTGCCGAGCCGCCCCATCGACGACCAGCCCGCTTCCGTCTCCCCCGGAGAACACGATCTGATGCGCGTGATGCGAATGACGGGCCGCATCCCCCGGGACGCCAACGAACACCGCCAAATGGTCGCCAACGCGGATACGACCGCGCCAAGGCGACTCGGGCGATTGTCGAATGGAGGTGAGCTGCGTCGTCATGGTGGGTGCCAGTCTGCCAAGATGGCGAGCCCCCAGGGCTCGCCGCAATCGGATTGCTTTCTGATCGACCGACGAAGCGGTGAGTGGCCCTTTGTCACTGACGGGCTCTAGTCATCGCGTCCATCGTCTTGTCGCCCTTATGCACCGAACGGTATAGCGCCGGCAGCACGAACAGCGTAAGCAGTGTCGAAGACAGCACTCCGCCAATCACCACCGTGGCGAGCGGCCGCTGTACTTCCGCGCCCGCGCCTACGGCGAGTGCCATCGGCACGAAGCCCAGGCTCGCGACAAGGGCCGTCATCAGCACCGGCCTAAAGCGGGTGAGCGCGCCTTCGCGCACGGCCTCGTCGAGCCCCATGCCGTCGAGCCGCAGCTGGCGGATGAAGCTGAGCATCACGATGCCATTCAGTACCGCGATGCCGCTGAGCGCGATGAAGCCGACGCCGGCAGAGATCGACAGCGGCAGGTCGCGAAGAATCAGCGCCGCAATGCCCCCGGTCAGCGCGAGCGGAACGCCGGAGAACACCACCAGCGCATCCCGTCCGGAACCAAAGGCGAGGAACAGCAGGCCGAGGATCAGCACGAGCGTCAGCGGCACGACGACCGAGAGGCGTTGCGTGGCGGAGATCAGCTGCTCGAACGTTCCGCCGTATTCGACCCAATAGCCTGGAGGCACATCGACCTCAGCGCCGACACGTTGCTGCACGTCGGCAACGAAGGAGCCGAGGTCGCGACCACGGACGTTAGCCGTGACCACCACGCGGCGCTTGCCGTTCTCCCGGTTGATCTGGTTCGGACCTTCCTCGATGGCGATGCGGGCCAGTTCGCGCAGCGGCACCGTGCGCACCGTCTCGGCACGCTCGACCGGGAGAGGAACCGGCAGGTCACCGAGTCGATCGGCGTCGTTGCGAAGCCCATCCTCAAGCCGAACCACGATCGGTGCACGACGATCGCCCTCGTAGAGCATCCCGGCCTCGGTGCCGCCAATGGCGGTCGCCACGACCTGCTGCACCGCGTCCAGAGACAGCCCTAGGCGAGCCAGCGCTTCGCGGTCGGGCTCGACGACCAGCATGGGTAGACCGGTCGTCTGCTCGACGCGGACATCAGCGGCCCCCTCCACGCCCGACATGGCCTTCTCGATCGCCTGTGCCGTGCTCATCAGCACATCGAGATCATCGCCATAGACCTTCACCGCGACGTCCGAACGGACACCGGAGATCAGCTCGTTGAAGCGCATCTGGATCGGCTGGGTGAACTCGTAGTTGTTGCCCGGGACGGTGGCCGCTAGGGCCTCCAGCTCGGCCACCAGTTCGGCCTTCGTCTTGCCAGGATCAGGCCAGTCCTCCCGCGACTTCAGGATGACGAAGGTGTCGGCCACGGACGGCGGCATGGGATCGGTTGCGACTTCGGCCGTACCGATCTTGCTGAACACGCGTTCGACTTCCGGCAGTGTGAGGATCTCCCGTTCGAGCACTTTCTGCATGGCGACGGATTGGGTGATCGAGGTGCCCGGGATGCGCATGGCGTGCAGCGCGACGTCGCCCTCGTCGAGGCTCGGAATGAATTCGGTGCCCATCCGCGTGGCGGCGAATCCGGCACCCGCGACTAGCACGGCGGCGGCCAGAACGACGCGCCAGCGCCATGCCAAGACCCGATTCAGCGCTGGCGCATAGCCACGCTTCAGCCACAGGACGATCCGGTTTTCCTTCTCCTCGACCCGGCCACCGAGGCCCACCGCCACCATTGCTGGAACGAAGGTGAGCGAGAGCAGCATGGCCGCGGTCAGTGCGAACACGACGGTGAAAGCCATCGGGTGGAACATTTTTCCTTCGACGCCGTCGAGCGCGAAGATCGGCAGGTACACGGCGGTGATGATGCCGACGCCGAACAGGCTGGGCCGGATCACCTCGGCCGTGGCGGAGGCCGCCAGTTCGTAGCGCTCCTCGCGGGTGAGCAAGCGGCCGAGCTTGTGCTGCATCTCTCCGAAACGACGGATGCAGTTCTCCATGATGATCACTGCGCCGTCGACGATCAGGCCGAAGTCCAGCGCACCGAGACTCATCAGATTGCCGGAGACACCGCCTTTCAACATGCCCGTCGCCGTCATCAGCATCACCAGTGGGATGACGGCGGCCGTGATCAGCGCGGCGCGCAGGTTGCCGAGCAACAGGAACAGCACCACGACGACCAGCAGCGCACCTTCCGCCAAGGACTTGGACACGGTGCCGATGGTTCGATTCACCAGCGCCGTCCGGTCATAGACCGTCCGCAGGATCACGCCCTCGGGCAGGGTGCCTCGGATCGACACCACTCGGGCGTCTACGGCTTGCGCCACTTCACGGCTGTTGGCGCCTACCAGCATGAACACCGTGCCGAGCACCACTTCTTCGCCATTCTCGGTGGCCGCGCCGGTGCGCAGTTCCTGGCCTTCCTTCACCGTCGCCACGTCGTTGACGCGGATCACGCGGGTCCCGCGGCTGGCCACCACCACCGACCCGATGGCTGCGGCATCGCCGAGCTGGCCCGGCACGCGCACCAGCACCTGTTCGCCGCGCTTCTCGATGTAGCCGGCCCCGACATTGGCGTTGTTGCTCTCCAGCGCGTCGACCAGATCATCCAAGCTGAGATCGAGTGCAACGAGCCGCGCCAGATCCGGGGCGACCTGCACCTCTCGGGCATAGCCGCCGATGGTGTTGACCTCGACCACGCCGGGCACCGTGCGCAGCTGCGGCTTCACCACCCAGTCCTGCAGCGTGCGCAGGTCCGTCGGTGTCCAAGCCTGTCCGTCCTCACGCGTCGCGCCCGGCGCCGCCTCGACGGTGTACATGTAGATCTCGCCGAGGCCGGTGGAGATCGGCCCCATCGCCGGCTCGAGGCCGGTGGGCAACTGGCCGCGCACCTGCTGGAGCCGTTCAGCGATCTGCTGCCGGGCCCAGTAGATGTCGGTGCCGTCCTGGAAAACGACGGTCACCTGCGACAGCCCGTAGCGCGACAGTGAACGGGTGTAGTCGAGCTTGGGAATGCCGGCCAGCGCGGTTTCCACCGGGAAGGTGACCCGCTGCTCGGCCTCGAGCGGCGAGTAACCCGGCGCCTCGGTGTTGACCTGCACTTGCACATTGGTGATGTCCGGCACCGCGTCGATGGGCAGTCGGAACAGATTGAAGGCGCCCCAAGCCCCGAGGGCTAGGACGAGGATCAGGACCAGCCAGCGATGCCGGATGGCGTAGCGAATGAGGGACTCGATCATGGCGGGCCTCAGTGCTCGTGCTCGGCGCCGGCCTTGGCGATGTCCGCCTTGACCAGGAAGCTCTGCTCGACGACGACGTCGTCGCCAAGTTCCACGCCGTCCTTGATCTCCACAAAGTCGGCATCGCGTACGCCGAGCGTCACCGGTGTCGCGGTATAGGTGTCACCCTTGCGGACGAAAACCACCTCTCGACCTTCCATCCGCTGCAGCGCGCCCAAGGGCACACGGAGCGCGGCCTCGGTGGTGCCGATGCTCGCGTCGGCCTGAACGGCCATGCCGGGGCGCCACAGCCCGTCGGCGTTGTCCAGCACGGCGCGGGCGGTCAGGCTCTGACTCTCGACATCAGTTGCGGGCAGAACTTGGCCGATCGCCGCGGTGGTCGTCGTGCCATCGGCGATTCGCTCGACGCGGACTTCGGCGCCGACACGCACCCGCTGGGCATCGCGTCCAAACACATGCAGATCGACCCAGACCTTCGACAAGTCCGCCACCTCGAACAGCGGGGCTTCACCCGCGAAACTGCCGGCCTCGGCGTCGCGGCGCATCACGACACCGCCAATCGGCGTGGTCAGGGCATAGGTCGACAGGCTGGCGTTGCTTTCCACGGTCGCCAGTCGCTGCCCTGCACGTACCGCGTCGCCCACCTGTACGGCGACCTCGCGGATCGCGCCGGGGAAGCGGGCTGACACGCGAGCCATGGCGCCTTGACGCACTTCGATCACGCCGGGGAGTCGGAGGGTCTGTTGGATGACGCCCGGACCGACCGGGGCCACAACGATCCCGGAGCGCTCCGCCGTTTCGGCGGGGATGGTCGTGGCGTCCGCCTCGGGTTCGTCGTGCCCGTGACCATCGTCGTCGCCATGCCCATCGCCGTGGTCGTGGTCGGCGGACTCGGCGGGTTCATCGTGCGCATGGCCATCGCCTTCCGCGTGCGCGGACTCATCGCAGGCGGTGAGGACGAAGGCCAATGCCACGACCAGCATCAGGATCGGAAAACGGAAGCGATTCATTCGTTGGCTCCTTTGCGAGCGTCGCTTGCCGACCAGCTCTCGGCGGTCAGGCGCTGCAGTTCAATCAGGGCGCGCTGCGCGGCCACGCGGGCCTCCAGCAGGGCGAGGCGTGAGGTGGTGATGTCGGTTTGCACGGCGGCCCATTCGAGGTAGCTCAACGCACCGGCGCGGTAGGCCCGCTCCGACTGTGCGGCGGCACGCTCGAGTCGCGGCAGCACGTCGGTGTGCAGCCGCTCGGCCTGCAGTGCAGCGGTGCTCACCTGTGACCAGGCGTCGACCGCCACGGCTTCAAGCTGCAGCTCGGCAGACTCGCGCTGCATCGCCAAGGCGTCGCGCTCGGCTCGTGCCGCGGCGATGGTTGGCTCGGCACGCTGGCGACCACCCAGCGGCAGGCTGAAGCCTGCCACGAGGCCCACATCCCGTCCGTCCTGCAGGCGCCGGACACCCGCGTTCCACCGCAGGTCCGGGCGGGCCTCTGTTTCGGCGAGGATGATCCGCGCCTCGCGGATGCGAGCTTCATCGGCGAAGGCCGTCAGTTCGGGCGCGTCGGCAATTCGCGCGGTGAGCGTTTCCAAGCCCGGCAGTTCGGGCAGAGACGCGGGCACCGTGGCGACCTCCGGGACGAGGCCGTTGGTGGGTTCGCCCCAAAGCAGGGTCAGGCGGCGCCAGGCCGCGGCTTGCTGCGCCTCAAGGGCGGCGAGACGCGCTTCGGCTTGCGCGACCTCCGCCTCGGCGGCCAGCGCGGAAGCCTCCGGCGCAGCACCCGCCGTGAAGCGCTGTCGTGCTGCACGGGCGATCCGCTGACGCTGGGCCAAGTCCTCGTCGAGTAGCGGGCGTTGCGCCTGCAGAGCGACCAGATCGAGGTAGCGGCGCGTGGTTTCGGCAAGCAGGTCGAGCTGCGTGGCAGCGCGCTGCACGCCGAGCGCGTCAATGCGGGCCGCCGCCAGGGCACGGCGGGCCTCGCGCTTGCCACCGCGCTCCAGCACACCGGCAAGGCTCAGCGTCAGCTCAGCGGATCGGGTGCCCTGGAGAGGACCCGAACCGAGCATGTTCTCGAGGTCCACCTGGGCTTCGAGTGGCGGTCGAAGGGCCGCCGCTCGCGCGTCGGCCTCAAGGCCCTCGCGGCGGGGGACGAACAGACGAAGATCGGGATGGAACTGGGCGACGCGTTCGTGCGCGTCGTCCAGCGTGAAGGGCTGAGCGGCCGCGCCCGAGGCGACGGCCAGCAGCATCAGCCCGGCCGCGAACGCGGCCAGACGAAAAGACATGGGGAGACTCCGTTGATTCGTGGAATGGAACGCCGCGGAACGCGGCCGATTCGACGGATCAGCGGATGGGCGGGCGGAACAGACCTTGAAGCGCCGGGGTCGGCGCGAGGATCGACGCCACAGTGGGAGGCAGCATCGGAGGTAGCGCGATCAGCTTCACGACGGGCGTCGGCAGCACGGCCATGACCACGCCGCAGTGGTGCCAGGCATGCGCCAGATCGTGCGAAAGGCTGGCCAGCCCGGGCGGGTGCGGCCTGTCTTCATCACAGTCCGGGCGATCGGCGTCGGCGACCGCGGCGGACACCGCGAGGGCTTCGTCATGGACCGGCGGATGACCGGTCGCGATCGCACCCAACATCGACGCCACGAGCAGCAGCGCCGCCAGCGCCCAAATGAGGCTGGCGTGGAAGGCTCGTGCGCGAGGTCGGAGACGGGACATTGGTTCAGCGTAACGGATCAGCGCGACAACAGGTCGCGAAGGTCGGCCGGGATGGGCATCGGCTGGATGGCGCTGACGTTCGCTCCCCCGGTGTTGCCCTCCGGCACCCAGATTCGGCTGAACAGCGCCGCTGCGAGAATCCGCGTGGTCTGCCCGAGCATCTCGCGCGGCTGGCGTTGCCGCCAGGCCCAGCCCCACATCCGCAGGTGGCTGCGCACATGGGCGAGCGTGTGACGCTGCGAAAGGATGTGGGCGCGCTCGAGGTGGTGGAAGGCCTCGGCGGCGCGGCCGCCGGCTTCCGCCTGACGGGCGAGTGCGTACTCGGTCTCGATGGCTTGGTTGAGGCGTGGGCTCATGGTTTCTGCTCCGCGTGTCCGATGGCAGCCGTGTGCCCATGCCCATCGTCCATGGGGGTGGGGATGCCGGTGGTCCACTCCCGCCACGCGGCGCGCAGGACGGTGAAGGAGGTCTGCAGGAACAATGTGGCCACCAGCAGGCCGACCGCGAGATCAGGCCAGCGGGTTCCCGTC
>Ga0209278_1002399_pt1 | contig 10486 bp, 8 predicted proteins | sample JI81BgreenDNA_FD_187504 | JGI IMG/M metagenome (GOLD analysis project Ga0209278, IMG submission 187504) | Wastewater effluent complex algal communities from Wisconsin, to seasonally profile nutrient transformation and Carbon sequestration -... | ecosystem: Engineered > WWTP > Effluent > Algae... | reverse complement strand
AACTGCATAGGAGTCGGGATCATCGTGAAGCAATTCTACTAAGCCCGGTACTGCTTCAGAATCGCCGATTTTCCCCAAAGCCGCCGCCGCCCTAGCGCGGACGATGTGATTTTCGTCTCTGAGGGCATTCAGCAGGCCGGGAACTACCTCAGAGACGCCGATTTTCCCGCAGTTGACTGCTGCCCGCCAGCGCACTTCGGAGTCTGGGTGTTTGAGGGCTTTCAGCAGCGCGGGGACGGCTATTTTCGGGTTAATTTTGCCCAAGGCCCAAACAGCCCAGGCGCGCACCCCGGAGTCTGGGTGTTTGATGGCTTTGAGCAGTGCTACGGCGGCTGGTTTCGAGTCAATTTCTCCTAAAGCCCAAGCGGCCCAAGCTTGGATTTGGGAATCTTTGGATGCGAGCGATCGGGCTAATTCAATTACTGCTGCTTCGGAGCCGATTTTCCCGATCGCCCGAATCCCCTCCAGGCGCACTGCACTTTCTTTGTGGTTCAATGCGGCCACCAGTATCGGGATTGCCATATCCGAACTTGTGAGGGCCAGCAGTTGAATTTTGAGTAGGGGCGAAGTGGGGATTTTGTCGATTAATTTTATGGTGGCTATTTGAAATTCTGGCTTTACCGTTCCTGCTAGCTTTGAGCCGAGTTTTAAATTTACTTTTAGAGCTAATTTTACTGCCCGCAACGCCAGACTTTGCTGTTCTACTTGCGGCAATATAGTCGCCAAGGTGTGCATCCCTTGTTTTTGTTTCAAATATTTTTGATGGAATTGAGCATCGCTGAGATCGGGTAGCTGTTGGATGAGGCTTGCTGCTGAGGTCACTGATTTATCCTAATATTTTGGCGAGCGGTTGAGATTGCTCTTTTAAACTGTCTTTAAAAAATATGGCGTCTACAAAACGCTACTTCTAAAAAAAAGCTTGCACCCACTTCTAAAATATGTCTTATTCCACTATTTTTGCAACTCCCCAATTATTAATTATCGGGTTTGTTTGGGCGATCGGCTTGACAATGAGTTGCGCTTGCTGCTTGGCATCGCTGGGTTTTGAGATAGCCTAACTCTGCTATATCATTTTATAGCAGGTTGGTTTGAAATAGCGATCGGCGCGGTGGACAATCAAGCATCCAGGATACAAGCCCCCGGATTCATCCGTGGGGTCAATACTTCAATTCTCAAATCTCAAATCTCAAATCTCAAATCTCAAATCGATTGACTGCAGCCAACCGGAAACAGCTTGATTGCGGGACAATCTCTCAACGAGCATAGGGCCCTTTTTTCAAAACCTTAGCCAAAGCGTTATCGTTATCTCGCAAACCTTCGTAAAAAAACATCACTTCTCCTTGAATCCCGCAAGAGCGGTTGTAAGCAATTACTTGCAACAACAGCTCGGGAGTTATGCTATATTTACTGCCTCGATTCGTCAACAAAATACCGGGTGACACGCACTTTACTTGCTGCCCGCTAAGCTGTCCCGACATCATTTTATCGACCAATTGTTTGTAAGCATTAAAATCGCGACGATAAAACTGCGGGTGAAGCAGATCCACCAAATTTTTGTCAACCCAAGCTTTAGAATCTTGCAAATATTCCACCAGTCCCCAATCATAAGGACTCGGCGACATCGATAGCAACAAATCAGGATTAATCGCTTTCACTTCTCGGTGTAAACGAGCCACAAACTCAGTAATAATATTAGCGCGCCACTGCAGCCAATGTTGCTCTTTACAATCCGACGGCGCTGCTTTACCGCACTCTTCTAGATAGCGTTTAACCGTTTTTTCGTCGTAACCGCCTTCTACCGGAAACGCAATGCGATCGTCTCCTTGAACGCCGTTTACCGGATAATTCTTAGCAACTTCCAGCATCAACCCCAGCACAAAGTCTTGCACTTCCGCGTCAAGAGAATTCATCCAGTCAAAGTTATTTTTTTTAAGTAAATTGCCGCTGGCATCACGGGCAATCCACTCAGGTTTTTTCGCCAGCAAATGACCGCCATTGCGATTGTAAGAACTCACAAATCCGTATTCAAAACAAGGAATTACTTTTAAGCCAACTCTCTTTGCCTCAACACATATTTCTGCTAAGGGGTCGCGACCTTGATAGCGCGAGTCAATTTCCACCCCAAAGTTTTCTCGCATTATCTGAGAAGGATAAGCCGTATAACCCTGGTTCCAAATTATAGGAAAAACGGTATTAAATCCCGTATCGGCGAGAAAGTCCATTGCCTCAGCAATTCGCTCTTTTGATGTGAGAACTTTGCAGTCAGTGGTGGGTATCCAAACGCCGCGAATTCCACCATGATTGTTAGTCGCAAATGAACTTGGCAGCGTTGCTGGATTTGGTGCAGAAAATCCAGTCGTCGCCAACCGCTGTTGGAATGAAGAGACCAAACTGCGAATTGCAGATTGGAAAGGTGTGAAAAATCGCATTTATTTATTCTTTTTTTTTTGTAAGGTGCGGAGTACGCACGCTACGTTATTAATTTGTAGCACCCGATATTATTTATGGATAAGATGCGCCGAAGCACCGCCTATATTATTTTTGAATAAGGTGCGGAGTACGCACCCTATATTGATTGGTAGCACCCGATATTATTTATGGATAAGGTGCGCTGCGCGCACCCCAACATTGTACTATCCAGCGACAGCAGATAACTGCTGGCTCAAAGCTTCTTTCAAAAGTTCGGCCTTATCAGTTTGTTCCCAAGGCAAATCTAAGTCAGTGCGCCCGAAGTGACCGTAAGCCGCCACATCTTGATAGAAACGGCCGCCTCTTTCAGCAGGCAAATTCTGCAAGTTAAATGCCTGAATGATTCCCGCAGGACGCAGTTCAAAATGCTGCTTCACAACTTCTAAAAGGCGATCGTCATCAACTTTCCCAGTGCCAAAAGTTTCGATCATCATGCTAACAGGCCGCGCAACGCCGATCGCATAACTCAACTGCACTTCGCACTTTTGGGCCAAACCAGCCGCTACGATATTTTTAGCAACGTAGCGACAAGCATAAGCCGCGCTGCGGTCTACCTTGGTGGGGTCTTTCCCAGAAAAAGCGCCGCCGCCGTGGCGGGAATAGCCGCCGTAGGTATCCACAATAATTTTGCGGCCCGTCAAACCCGAATCTCCTTGAGGCCCGCCGACGACAAATTTGCCGGTGGGGTTGACAAGGAAGCGAGTTTCTGCATCCGGCTGCACGCTAATATCGGCAAACACAGGTTGGACGACTGCAGTCCAAAGGTCTTCTTTGATCTTGGCTTGAACTGCGGCCGTTTCTGTGATGTCGCCGATCGTTTCGGTGTGCTGGGTAGAAATTAAAATCGTATCTATGCCAACGGGTTTGCCGTCCTCATAGACTACTGTAACTTGGCTTTTGCCGTCGGGACGCAGGTAAGATAACTGACCGGTTTTGCGGACTGCTGCCAGTTGACGGCAAATCCGGTGGGCTAAACTAATCGGCAGAGGCATCAATTCCGGCGTTTCGTTGCAAGCAAAGCCGAACATCAAGCCTTGGTCGCCGGCTCCAATGGCGTCTAATTCCTCTTCACTCGATTGTTCCCGGCTTTCGTGGGCTGTATTCACCCCTTGAGCAATATCGGGAGACTGAGAATCAAGAGCTACCAACACTGAACAACTATTGGCAGAAAACCCGTTGTCAGCGTGGATGTAGCCAATATCGGCTATTTTTTTCCGGGCTAATTCTATGTAATTTACCTGAGCTTTAGTGGTAATTTCGCCCGTCAGCAGCATTAAGCCAGTGTTGACGACAACTTCTGCTGCGACGCGGCTTTTGGGGTCTTCGGTCAGTAAGGCATCTAAAATCGTATCGGAAATTTGATCGCAGATTTTATCGGGATGCCCTTCAGTGACCGATTCAGAGGTAAACAGGTAGCGGCGTGACAATGATTATTTCTCCTTAGATAGGGGCTCTTCCTGCGCGACCTCGACGACCAACGAGTTATTTTTCAGGTAAAGGCCAAGAAAGATCGCGTCTGGGCTACCGTCGAATTTTTGTCGGTCTGCAGAGCCGTGTTGAAGCAGGGTTTGAGATTGGGTAAAGTGACACTACTATAGCAAAGTGAGTTCCGGGAAGTCCCTAAAAACTTAGATTTTTTAGGATTGTCGATCGATCTTGGACACCGCTCGTCTCCCCCCTAACCTGACAAAGGTTGATGCACAGTAAGATACAGTCAGGGTATCGCCTTGCGGAACGACTATGGCAGGACTCCAAAAATTACCAAACTTGATCCAAACAGTTGCAGACCTAGAATTTCCCGGCGGCCCCATACCGCTTGACTCTCGATTTTATATCGATCGCTCAGGGGCCGAAGCCCTGGCCTGTGCAGAAATTAGCAAACCCGGTGGCCTTGTTCGCATTAAAGCTCCCAAAAAAATGGGCAAAAGTTCGCTGATGCTGCGGATAGTTCACGCGACAGTCGATCGTGGATACCGCACAGTAACTGTAGACTTTCAGCAAGCTGACGCAGCGGTTTTTGCTAGTTTAGATAAATTTTTACGCTGGCTTTGTGTCAATGTCGCTCGGCAACTCAAACTCGAACCAAATATTGATGAATTCTGGGATGAAGATATGGGCAGCAAGGTCAGCTGCACAATTTACTTTGAAAACTATTTGCTCGAACTAATTGACAGTCCTATTGTCTTGGTGATTAACGAAATAAATCGCATATTTGAACGGACTAACATTGCTCAAGATTTTCTTTCGATCATCCGTTTTTGGTATGAACAAGCTCGCGCTAGCACAATTTGGCAAAAACTCCGCATTGTTGTCATTCATTCGACCGAGATTTATATTGCTTTGAGGCTTAATCAATCTCCATTTAATGTAGGAATGCCGATTAAACTCTCAGAATTTACTGCTGAACAAGTTCAAGATTTGGCGTGCAGACACGGACTGAACTGGAGCAATAGCGCTCCGATCGAGCAATTAATGAACATGGTAGGCGGGCATCCTTATTTAGTGCATTTAGCGCTGTATCACCTGGCAATTTTGCAACAAAATCGCCTCTTTGTCGATCGGGATGAACCAGGGAATGAACTGGGGCTAGCCGAGTTGGCAGAATTGTTAACAGCAGCTCCTACTCACAGCGGAATTTATAGCGACTACTTGCAAAATCAGTCGATCGCCATTCAACAGCAGCCCGAACTCGCCTCCGCATTCCAACAGGTTGTCGATGCTAAAAATAGCGTTCACCTCGAACCTTTGATGGCTTATCAGTTAGACAGCATGGGACTTGTCAAATTAGAGGGAAATAACTGTAGTTTGTCTTGCGAATTATATCGCCTGTATTTTCAAGGGCAAAATTTGTGCGAGGACAAGTTATCGGTGGTTCGTTTTGAGGAGTTGCAGCAAGAAAATCTAAGGCTGCAAGCTTTGGTGAATGTGGACGAACTTACTCAAATTGGCAACAGACGGTATTTTGATAGTTGCTTGCGAACCGAATGGAAACACATGGCTCGCGAGGGGTCTCCGATATCTTTAATTTTGTGCGATCTCGATTATTTCAAAATATATAATGATACCTACGGACATCAAGCAGGAGATGATTGTTTGCGATTGGTAGCTCAGACAATTCGCCGATCGCTCCAGCGTCCTGCTGATGTAGCTGCTCGCTACGGGGGCGAGGAATTTGCTGTGATTTTACCGGAAACTGATGCGTCGGCGGCTCTGGTTGTTGCCGAACAAATTAGAGCAAAAGTGAAAGCTTTGAATATTCTTTTTAACCCGCAGAGTCTTGACGGTCTACCTAATTCTGTGGTAACGATTAGTTTGGGAATTGCCAGCGTTGTTCCCAGCGAGGAAAATGATGCGATAACCCTGCTACTGGCGGCTGATGAAGCTCTTTATGACTCGAAAAGGCAGGGGCGCGATCGGCTCACTATGAGTACGCTTTTCAATTTTCGATTTGCTGGTGTTAATTAGCTCATTCCGGGGAAATATTATTCGTTTCTACACATACAAAGTCCGCCCGCGCGGACTCTGAAGAAAAGGATAGTTAAGAACTGGATTTGATGTTAATAGCGGGGGACGGTTCGATCGACTACCATTGAATAAGCATCGATACCGCCAACGATATTTTTAACGTTGGTAAATCCTTGAGTGGCTAACCAGTGGCACATTTGAGCCGATCGCACTCCGTGATGGCACAGAACTAGGGTTTCTGTGTCGCGATCGAGTCTAGCGTCAATTTCACCAGACCATTCCGCAAACTCGCTCAGCGGAAAAGCTACAAATCCCGGCAGCGCCGCCAGCTCAATTTCGTAAGGTTCCCGCACGTCTACAAGCTGCAATTTCTCAGCATTGGTTTCTGCTAATTGGCGAGCTAATTCTTCGACTGTAATTTGAGCAAAAATTTCTGACATTTGATTAGGAAAATGTAGGCATCAGTCAATCGATTTTAGATTTTAGATTTTAGATTTTAGATTGTTAACAGTCAACAGTCAACAGTCAACTGTTAACAGTGATTAATTGAGGGGCGAAGGCGTTGGAATTAGCTCCACAGGAGGGGTAGGTGCAGGGCGTCCGTCCAACTGGCTCACGCTGTCCCTGGGGTCAAGACAAGTGGTGATTAACCGGTCAGTGGGAAAGTCGAGCCTGCCGCTCAAACCGACTACGCATTCAGAAAACTGTTGTGGCAATAAACTGCGGCGGCATCCATCCAGCACTACCAGGGGATCAGCAGGTTGAGTTCGACTTTTGCTGTTAATATTCACTACGCAAGTAGCCAATTCTTGGGGACGCCTCACCCGCCGACAGCTAGAGAGCGCTTCGACACCAGAAATCTTGGTTTTGCGGTTGATTTGGAGGGCGCATTTAGATATGTCGCGGGGGCGGAGGGCGTCAGCACAAGCGGCGGCGGCGGCCTCTGCTGCCACTCCGGCTTCGATTAGTTCCAAGGCGCAGACGCGATAGGGATTCCTAGAGCGAGGAATTCTAATAGTGATGGCTGAGGCTGGCGATATGGGCAGGGCTGTTGCCAACAAACCAAGTGCTGCTAGCTGCGTGCCGAGAGCTAATATCCAGCGCCCGGTAGGGTTTGAGCCGGTCGGTGCTGGCTTTGGGGAAGAAGTGCGGGAGAAATTGCGGTTGTGCATGGCAGATCGAGTAGTGAGTTTTTTTGGCTGATTTGGGCGATCGAGCGATCGGCTTTTCCTTCAGAATTTACCGCACATTATGGATCGCCCTCCGGTCGATCGTTTTTTTATCGATCTTTATTTGAATTTTGACCGTTACCAACATATAATATAGAGTCTGCATAAATATTGCATACAGATATTAGAGAGGAAAATAAATGTCTCGATATCGAGGCCCCCGATTGAGAATCGTCCGTCGCCTGAAAGAGTTGCCCGGTCTAACCCGCAAAACCCCCAGACGAGATTATCCGCCTGGACAGCACGGTCAAAACCGCAAAAAGCTCTCTGAGTATGCGGTTCGCTTGCAAGAAAAGCAAAAACTCCGTTTCAATTACGGTGTGACGGAACGCCAATTGCTCCGTTACGTCCGCAAAGCCCGCCGTGTCACGGGCTCCACAGGTCAAGTGTTACTGCAATTTTTGGAAATGCGCTTGGACAATACTGTGTTTCGGATGGGAATGGCTCCAACCATTCCGTCCGCTAGACAATTGGTAAATCACGGTCACATAACTGTCAATGACCGTGAAGTCAATATCGCCAGCTATCAGTGCAAGCCTGGTGATGTGGTTGCTGTGAAAAATAGAGAGCGCTCTCGCACAATGGTAGAAGCTAATCTCAAAGACCCAGGCTTGGCTCACTTGCCGAATCACTTGGAATTTGATAAGCAAAAACTGGTTGGCAAAGTTAATGGCGTTATCGAACGCGAGTGGATTGCTCTACAAATTAACGAACTGCTAGTGGTGGAATACTACTCACGGCAAGCTTAATTTATTAGTCATCAGTCGTTGGTCATTAGTCATCAGTTGGTTGCTAGCAGAATAATTAATAATTGGGTACGAACCCAGTTATTGATTAATTGCTACTGAATAATGAGGACTAAGGACTGAGGACTAAGAATTCATCATTTTTAACACTCCCACCCCCTAAAAAGGGATGGGATTTTTTGAAGGTTTCGCTTGTTAACTTCTTTTATATCGTTTCCGGTTGCATCGGAATGATTTAACCGCAGAGGGCGCAGAGAACGCAGAGGGAGAGAATACAGAGATGAATACAGGACGATGCTACCGGATTTGATATTAGTTGCCATTTGCTCAGACGACACCTGCCTGATGGCTTAAATGATTTCCCAGCCCCAAATTACTCCCTTAAAAAGTTTCTTCTCCTGTGGGTTCTTGGTGGACAAGACCTCGCTTTTGAAGGCGATAATTCGCTACAACGGGGTAAACAACACCGCGTATCCGATTGATCGCACCTACTGGACGATGAACTGCTAAGCCGTTCCAGGGAGAATATCTCAGGTTTTCGTTGAAATCAGATTGTTTTTCATAATCAATAATCTGATGCTTGACGGTGAGACGACCTACAATCATTTTTGGAGTTGGTTTGCGTCAATTATCTCGCAGTTTATTTGGGATTTTCAGGAGTTGGCGATCCTGGATTTATAAACATTAGGAAGCCTCGAAAAATATCAGTATAGCTGATTATTCCATCGAAGGTAAATTTACCACTATCAGAGTCTTTTGTGCAAACTACAAGAGCAGTAGGTCTATCCTTAGAATTATCGGGAACAAATGTTTCAATCACTTCAGAGGTACGATCTCCAGGACTTACGCTGTTTCTCTCATTCACCGGAAGCATAATATATTTTAACGGCAATTTTGAGTATTGAGTCAAAGTTATATCGTGTAAAAAAGTATTAACAATTACATCATCAACTATTCCTGTCACAAATCTACCATCTGCTGTTGTGATAGGAATATGAGTAAAGGAATTTTCCTTCAAAATTCTTCGGGCACGCAACAAATTGTCATCCTCAGTTAATACAGTAAGATCCTCTCTTTTCTTAAATAGGCTATTTTGACCTATAGTTTCCCTTAAGAACTGTGTATGACTTGTTGGATCGTTGATTTTACGCAATACATCGGTGTAGGATATTGTTCCTACGATAAGCTTATTATCTCCATATACACATAGAGTCCGATATCGTCGAGTAAAATTTTCTCCTTCGGGTTTTACAGGATTCATTAAATCCTTAAAAACATCTTTAACTTTACTATTTTTGAGAGAAAGAGTCTTGACAGGTATCGTCATAAGTTTTGCAAAATCCTCAATTTCATTAAGACATTTTGCACTAATTTCTTGATTGAATTTTCGCAGTTGTAATTTTTGTTGAGGTGTCAGAGGGAATTCTGGCGGATATAGTTCGTTGGGAGGAGTTAAAATTTTCACTAGGTCTGTCTTGCTAATGACAGTTTTTAACTCCCCTCTTGGTTCATCACTTTTAGGATCAATAGGCTCAATAATGGGAACGTGCCTGATTTTAAATTCATCCATCATAGCATCTAAATAGTCCACTGTGTCAGTTGGCTGTAACCACCATAATGGTCTATTCTGTTGGAGTGCAGGGAACTCCTGATCGATACGTGCTTCCATATTATCAATAGGCATAATTAAAGTCCTCCATTGTTGTTTAATTTTGACGGTAAACTTGTACGCGGAATTGTAAAATATCAATCGGCGTTACTACCATTTTTGGGTAACTTTTGCCTAGCAATTGTTCAACAATAACTACTTCCTTAACTCCCAAATTTAAGTAAGCATTAATACACTCTTGCAAGGTTTGACTTTTCTCAACCAAACATAATTTAGTTATAGGTTTCATTATTTCCGATAAAGATATACCCATTAAACTAAAATACATCGGATGAGTCAGTGTTGTCACCTGCTTTTTATCAACTATTCCTAGCAAATTGCCATCTCGATCGCAGATAGTTATATGCTCTATCGGCAAATATTTCATCGCAAATCGAGATTGAGCTAGGGTATCTGATGGTAGTAGAGTATATGGTTGTTCCATACCACTCGCTTCCGGTAACGCTAAAAAGCGTTCGGCTTTCAATTGACAAAATTTTTGATTAGATTTAATGTGACTTAAGATGCTTTCGGGAGAAGCTACGCCATAAACTGTTTCCTCCTCATTGATAATAGGTAAAACTCTGATTGCTGAAGTTGATTTATAGGATTCCACTAATTTATCGATCGCATAAATTAGCCTCTGATTTTTAGAAGTATAAGGCTTGATTTTTTCTAGTTTAAATACCTCGATTATCGGCTTTTTTAAACTATTAACCAATTCCTCATTTAATTGTTTGCGAAATTTATGGGTTTTAATTCTAAACTTAACAGGTACATCTAAAGCTGGCGGTGGTAGCGATCGTAAAATTGATAAGTCAGTTAGGATACCCGCAAATTTTTTATCCTCATCTACAATAACAATTTCACTCGCATTTTGCACAGTAACTAAAGCTAATGCTTCTGCTACTGTATCTGTATCTTTTAAG
>Ga0209278_1002395_pt1 | contig 10493 bp, 9 predicted proteins | sample JI81BgreenDNA_FD_187504 | JGI IMG/M metagenome (GOLD analysis project Ga0209278, IMG submission 187504) | Wastewater effluent complex algal communities from Wisconsin, to seasonally profile nutrient transformation and Carbon sequestration -... | ecosystem: Engineered > WWTP > Effluent > Algae... | reverse complement strand
AAACTGATTTTTATTATTTAATCTTTAAAAAAAATTAAAATCTTTTAACAAAAAAGAGAGAATTAAAATATTTACGAAATATTTCACTCCTGCATTTTATACGAAACTCTATAAAAATAAAAACTCTATATCAATTCATTTAATATCAATTATTTAAATTTTATTTTTCTTTAAAACTTAATATATTATGATTTTTTTTTATTTTTTGGTAGGGTAAATTATTTGTTAGTTGTTTTAGTATTGTAATAACAAAATTATATATCTATGAAAAATTTAAAATTGCTTTTTGGGGTTTTCTTTTTAGTATTAACTATCGCTGCTTGTTCAAGTGATGACAGTAATAGTAATAATGGTTCAAATCAATTACGAATTAAAGCTAGCGCAGTGTATTCGCCAATGTCTAATAGAAGTACAAATGGTGCTGCAATTAATGAAAATGTAGTTTTATCATCATTTAAAATTAATATCAAAGAAATTGAATTTGAATTTGATGATGATTATTATGATGATGATAATTTTGATGATGATGACAATGGCTATGATGATGATGGTTTTTATGGTGATGATGATGAGTTTGAACTAAGCGGTCCGTTTGAATTAGACTTATTAAATCAAAGTTCAGTAGTTACTACGGTTACTATTCCAAATGGAATCTATGAAGAAGTTGAATTTAAACTTGACAGAAACAATAACAGTAACTCAGAAATGTTCAACAAATCGATAGAAATTAAAGGTACTATTGGTGGAACTCCATTTGTATTTTGGCACAATGTAGAGGAAGATTTTGAGATTGATTATGAAGATACGAATCAAAATTTAGTTGTTAATAACGGTTCCTATGAATTGGTATTTAATTTTAACTTAAATCAAGTTTTAAGTCAAGTAGATATTAGCAATGCTACTGACGGTAATGGAGATGGTGTAATAGAAATTAGTCCAATAGATACTGATGGGAATCAATCATTAGCCAACGCTATTAAAAATAAGATTAAAGAATCTTGTGATTTAGATGATTAATATTTTTTATGTTAGTTTATGACGAAAAACTCCAAGCCTACACTTGGAGTTTTTTAATGAAACTAGGTCATTGACAAATGTTATAATGCGCTTAATTAATTTAGTATATTTGCCTAACTAAATCGTTATCGTAAATGGAAGAATGTATTTCAGTCTTTGATATGCTTAAAATTGGCGTTGGACCATCAAGTTCTCATACTCTTGGACCATGGCGAGCTGCAGAACGATTTTTGGCAGAATTAAGAGCCGAAAATTCATTAAAAAAAGTAACCCAGATAAAAGTAGATTTATATGGTTCATTATCTTTAACGGGAAAAGGTCACGCTACTGATTTAGCAGTAATGCTTGGACTTTCTGGTCAAGATCCAGAATATATTCCAGTAGAAATTATTGCTTCCATCATCAAAGAAATTGAAGATAAAAACGAAATCAATTTGGGTAACGAAAAAGTTATACCGTTTTATTTTTTACAAGATATTGTTTTCAACAAAAACTTTCTTCCTTTTCATGCCAATGGATTGTCGTTTACTGCTTTTTTAGAGAATGAAAATCAATATACATCAACCTTCTACTCTATTGGCGGCGGATTTGTGGTAAAAGAAGAACGTGAAAATGCCAAGAAAAAACATCAAATAAAATGTGCTTTTCCGTTTCCAATTCAAAATGCGGAAGAGTTATTGCAATATACAATCAAAGAAAATAAATCAATTTCAGAGATTGTATATGCCAACGAAATTTCAATGCGTCCAGAAGCTGAAGTTCACGGCGAATTGATGCGAGTTTGGAACACCATGCTAGAATGCATGTACATTGGTTGTCATAGCGAAGGCATTCTTCCTGGCGGATTAAACGTAAGACGAAGAGCTTTTGATATGCATCAAAATTTAATCGGTTTATCCAATTACAATTCTCCACAAGAATGGTTAGAAACTATTAGAAAAACGGAAGTTAAATTTCGTCAAATTCTAAAATGGGTTTCGTGTTTTGCTTTGGCAGTAAATGAAGTAAATGCGGCTTTAGGTCGTGTTGTTACTGCACCAACCAACGGAAGTTCTGGGGTAATTCCAGCGGTTTTGATGTATTATTTAGTGATAGAAAATCATCAAGCTGGCGAAAAAGAAGTCAAACAATTCCTGATGGTTGCTGGTGAAATTGGCAGTATTTTCAAAAAAGGTTCTACTATTTCTGCTGCAATGGGCGGATGCCAAGCTGAAATTGGCGTTTCCTCAGCAATGGCAGCTGGAGCTTTGTGTGAAGTTATGGGCGGAACACCAGATCAAGTATTGATGGCAGCCGAAATTGCGATGGAACATCATTTAGGTTTAACCTGTGATCCAATTGGTGGTTTGGTTCAAATTCCGTGTATTGAACGCAATACAATGGGCGCAATTAAGGCGATAAATGCTGCCGAATTAGCTATGGAAACTGATGCCAAAAATGCCAAAGTTCCTTTGGATAAAGTCATCAACACGATGTGGGAAACCGCAAAGGATATGAATTCTAAATACAAAGAAACTTCGGAAGGTGGATTGGCTGTTGCTGTGAATATGGCAGATTGCTAAAATTCAAAACTTAAGCTAGTCGTTAAAAATAAATTTGAATTTACTACCTCTGATTTTTTTACAAAAACCTCATTTTCAGATTTAAAATAGCGTGCTTCGGTTCTAAATTTTACTTTGGAATTGGGTAAATAATCTAGGTTTAAGGAAAATCCAAGCGTTTTAAATTCATCATTTGTTGCAATGATAATATTGTTTTCATCCTGATAATATTCGGTTCTGAAAGCGGTTTGCCATTTGGAATTAATAGAATATTGTGTTATCAAAACAGGACTAAACCAAGTTTTATTTTGATAACCATAATCAAAACCAACAATAGTTCGCCATTTGTCATTCCATTTTTGGTCAAAATACAAGTTACTGAAATAGCGCATTGAGTAATCCAATCCGTCGAACTCTTTGCCTAAAAATGTACTCCAATTTAAAGTGGAATTTTCAGATGATTTATAAACAATTTGAGTTCCAAAAGCTGGTGCTACATTTTTATTTGGTTTAGAAATTCGTTGCCAACCGTTAGTTACCAATCCCGAAAAATTCCATTTGTCTGATGGTTTGAAATTGTATTTTATTCCAGTCATAAAATAAGGCGAATTTTCAGCTAATAGTGAACGAGTTAGTGTCAAATTATAGTGAGAAACAGCCGTTTCAAATCCAATGTAACTTGGTAAAATTCCAACTTCAATTGAATGCTTTTTTTGTTCGTCAAGAAACAATCCAACGTAAACTTCGTTAATATATTTTATTTTTTCATTGGCATAATTATCCTCAACATACGTTCCTGATTGAAGCGATAAAACGGCATAAGCATTCTCATATTCAACCTTTGCACGAAGCAAACCAATGTTCAAATTAAACTCATTTTGACGATTATAATTGTACATAAACGGTAACTTTTGGTCAGATGAAGGCTGATTAAAATCAAAAGAATAGTACGTGTCAACATAGCCCGAAAATGATACTTTCAACGTATCATTTTCTTGTGCTAAAGTTGTAAAAGTTGTCAGTAAAAAAAGTAAAAAATTATTCTTCATCAGAGTTACATTTATGCTTCAACGGAACATGAGTTACAGGCGAATAAATCATTGGATATTCTTCGACTTGAACATCGCTTTTGTCTAAACCAAATGCTTTTTCATCAGAAATTGATAGTTTTTTCAGCCAAAAATAAGAGGTCAACATCCAACCTTCTTTGAACGTAAATTCATTTTCAACCGAAATAAATTTTTCTATGATAACAAATTTAAAATCGGGTTCAGCGTTGTATTTTGTAGAACCATCAGGACGAATATGCAAGTTTAGCTGCTTTCTACTCACCAAATCTTGAACAATTTTCTTGAAATACAATTCTACTTTTGGTTGCACTCTAAACCCAACATTCAGTATCACTTTGATAACTTTGTCGTCCAACAATTCGACAACTTCATAGTTTAAAGTAAAAGGTTCGTTGGTTCTGTTGATATGTAAAAACCAGTAAACATCAGCTCTTTTTGGCTTTTTAGAAAAAATAGAATTGACAATTTTCTCTTCGATTTCATAGGTTTTATCCGCTTTTGACAAATAAATTAAATGCGTAGCATATTTTGGAATGACATCGTCTTCGCTTAATTCTTTCAATAACGGAATTTGCTCCACTAAATTGGTAAATTTTAAAAATCGATTGTTGATTTTTCGGGAATAATACCAAACATACATCACCATAAAAATGAATAATTCGAAGAATAAAAACATCCATCTTTCTTTGATTTTTACCACATTGGCAATAAAAAACGACACCTCAATTACGGAGAAAATAATCAAAACTATGGCAACCCAACCCAATTTTATTTTTTTAATAAAGACCAAATAATAAGACAACAAAACCGTTGTCATCAACATGGCAACAGTTATCGAAAAACCGTAAGCTGCTTCCATATGAGCGGAATTTTTGAAATATAAAATCATCAAAACACAACCTATCCAAAGGATTGTATTTACCGACGGAATGTAGATTTGACCTTTTAAATTGGTTGGATGTTTCAAAGCAACTCTTGGCCAAAAGTTTAACGAAATGGCTTCGTTAATTAATGTAAATGAACCACTAATCAACGCTTGCGATGCAATAATTGCGGCTAAAGTTGCAATTGTAATTCCGATGATTAAAAACCATTCTGGCATTATGGTATAAAACGGATTTTGACCATTTAAAAACTCATTTCCTTGGTGCATTAACCACGCACCTTGACCAAGATAATTAATCAGCAAAGCCGATTTTACAAAAATCCAAGTGATACGGATATTCTCTTTTCCGCAGTGTCCTAAATCGGAATACAAAGCTTCGGCACCAGTTGTACAAAGAAAAACTGCGCCAAGTAACCAAAAACCTTTTGGATATTCTATCAATAAATTATACGCATAAATTGGGTTTAAAGCTTTAAAAATATCAGGATGATGAATGATTTGTGATAGACCTAAAACCAATAACATGGTAAACCAAACTACCATTGCTGGTCCAAAAATAGTTCCCACTTTTTGAGTTCCAAAGCGTTGAAAAATAAACAATCCTGATAAAATTGCAATTACAATTGGAATGGTTGGCAAATGTGGAACAACCGTTTCCAATCCTTCAACAGCCGAAGCTACCGAAATTGGTGGCGTAATTATTCCGTCAGCCAATAAACAAGTTGCACCCAAAATTGTTGGAATTACTAATTTGCCTTTTCCAAAGCGTTTTACCAAAGCATACAACGAAAAAACGCCACCTTCACCATGATTATCGGCAGAAAGTGTGAGAAAAATATATTTGAACGTAGTTTGAAAAGTCAAGGTCCAAAATACGCACGATATTCCGCCATAAACTAATGCTTCGGTTATTGGTCTATCGCCAATAATGGCTTTCATTACATATAATGGTGACGTTCCGATATCGCCATAAATTATTCCCAAAGCAACTAATAATGAAGCTGCTGTAACTTTTTGTTTTGTAGATGTATTCATATTTTTAGATTGTTAGACTATTAGATTTTCAGATTTTTTTAGACATAGTTGTGTCTGATTGCTATGTTTTTACATGCAATTTTGAACTTTAAACTCTTAAATTTCAATTGATTTTAACTAGAATTGAAGCGATAACCAACACCTGATTCAGTGATGATGAATTTTGGATGATTGGCATCTTCTTCGATTTTCTTTCGTAGTTGTGCTACAAAAACACGCAAATATTGGGTTTGTTCTGAATAGCTTTGTCCCCAAATTTCTTTTAGAATATATTGATGGGTTAAAACTCTTCCGTCATTTTTTATTAATAAAGCTAATAAGTTGTATTCGGTAGCGGTAAGTTTTACAATTTCGTTATTTGCTTTTACAATTCTTGAGGCAAAATCGATACTGCAGTTTCCAAAAACTTGAACAGTTTCGTTATTCGTATTGGTTTTACTTCGTAAAGCGGTTCTAATTCGTGCCAAAAGTTCTTGGGTTCGAAATGGTTTAGTCATGTAATCATTTGCACCATTATCGAGTGCTTTTACGATTTCTTCTTCGGTGTTTTTAACCGATAAAATAATGATAGGATTGATGAACCATTCACGAAGTTTTTTCAAAATAGATTGTCCATCTTCATCAGGTAAACCTAAATCGAGTAAGATTAAATCAGGTTGATGACTTGCTGCCATAGTTATTCCTTCTTTGCCATTGATGGCAAAAAGTACTCGGTATTCATTGGCTTCCAAAGCAATTTCGAGCAACTTTCTAATTTGTGCTTCGTCATCAATGACTAATATGATGAAACCGTTATTCATTAGGCAACGAATTTACAGGTAAACAATCTACAACAAAAGTCAATTCGAAAATTGCGCCGCCATCTTCGGCGTTTTGCAAAGTTATCGTTCCGTTTTGAGCTTCTGTAAAACCTTTAACAATTGACAAACCAAGTCCTGTTCCGCCAGTTTTTGAAATTTTAAATCGATAAAATTTATCAAAAGCTTTGTCTATTTCTTCGGGTGGAAAACCATAGCCATCATCGGAAATTGTGATAACACATTTTTTAATTAAATCAATGTGAATGTCATAATCGGTATCGACTTCATACTTAACTTGTATAGAAACTGTTGCTCCTTTTGGCGTATGCTGCGAAGAATTGTAAACAAGATTATAAATAATTTGTTCCATCAAACCATAATCCAGTTTAAAAAGAGGCAAATTTTCATCAACCAAAATAACAATTTTATGATCTTTTGTTTCTTCCGAAAGACGATTACAAACATTGTACACAATTTCTTTTACATCGCACCAATCCAATTTTGGCTGAATATATCCCGATTCTAAACGTGACATATTCAACAGATTTTCCACTTGATAATTGAGTTTCATCGACGCTTTTTCGATTTCGCTGTGTAGTTTTTGTTGGGTTTCTTGGGTAAGATTTACATTTTTTTGTTGCAATGTATCAATAGAACCAACGATTGCCGCAATTGGCGTACGCAATTCATGCGATAACGAATCGAGTAATGTATTGTATAATTTTAAAGTACTTGCACGGGTTTCTTTGATATGGATTGCGCGTTGCATTCGCTTAAAATTATTAGTCAAAACCGCATTTATTAATGCAATAATGAAATACATGAAAAGCAATAAAATATCTTCCGGTTTATCAATATGAAGAGTAAAATAGGGTTTGATAAACACAAAGTTCAATGCTAACGCACTTAAAACGGCACCTAACAAAACTGGTTTCATTTCTAGGAAAATAGCCAATAATGAAACAACGACCAAAAGTAGATAACCCACAATTCTATAATCGATAATATCTCTAACAATCAAACACAATAGCGAAACAATTGCTACTGATGAAAAACTTATAGCATATTGATTTTTAGCACTTTTAAAGAATAACTTGTCCACTGTTATTAATTTTTGACAAAGTTACGGCGATAGTTGTAAGTAAAATATATTTTAAAGAATAGAAAATATAAAGATTTTATAAAGATTTATTATTTCCTTCTGGTATCAACCAAATGAATGATTTTCCAACCCAAAGTATCAGTTTCTTTGAAAAGTGTAAAAGCGTTCACTCCTTTATGACTTAGCTTTCCATTAACATAGAATTCATAAGGCGTCCAAACATGTGCCATCGTTCCATCAATTTGGATGGAATAGCTCAATATTCTTTCTTCAAATTTTATATCCGAAGGAATGGTTGCAATCGATATAAAAAATTCTTTAGGGATTTCATTAATTAACTCATTTCCCTTTTCACCTTCATTAATGGTTTGTAAAATTAAATTATTTACACAAACTTTTTTCATAAAAAGACTATCCTTTTTGTGAAAACCTTCAAAAAAAGTTTCAATTGTTTTTTGAACTTCTTTCTTTTGAGCATTGGAAACATATCCAATTAACAAAATCGAAATCAGAAAATATCGTTTCATATTTTTAATATTTTAACCATTTATACAATTCTTTCCACGTTGGTTTTTTGCCATACATTAAAATACCAACACGGTAAATCTTGGCCGCAAACCAAACGACTAAAAAGAAGGTTGCAAATAATATAATCAACGAAACAGCTATTTGCCATAGCGGAACGCCAAACGGAATTCGCATCATCATTACGATTGGCGAAGTTAACGGTATCATGGAAAAAACTGTTGCCACTGTTCCATGTGGATCATTTATTACGGTAAAAAATCCAATATAAACTCCTAAAATTAACGGCATGATGATTGGCAATAAAAACTGTTGCGAATCAGTTTCGTTATCAACGGCTGCGCCAATCGATGCATAGAACGAACTGTACAAGAAATATCCTCCGATGAAATAGAAAATAAATGAAATTAATATGGTTGCAATTGGTAAATTCCACAATTCCGCAATATACAACTGCATTGTTCCGCCCATTTCTTGTTTAGCCATTTGCATCGCTTGGTCTTCCATTCCAGAAGTTGCGCCCATTTGTACATTGAAAAATGTAGATAAGACAAACATGGCGAATAGTCCGAGAAATGCCCAAATTAGAAATTGTAAAATTCCTGCTAACGATGTTCCGATGATTTTTCCCATCATCAGTTGAAATGGTTTTACCGATGAAATAATAACTTCAATAATTCTCGAAACTTTTTCTTCAATAACGCTTCGCATGACCATATTTCCGTATATGACAATAAACATCATAATCAAATAACCAAATGCTCCGCCAATTCCAATTTTGATTTCATTCAATCCTTTGAGTGCTTCTTCGCCAGTTGCTTTGGTCAAATGAATGGATACATCGGATTTTGCCTTTTTGATTGCTAATGTATCTAAACCTGCTTTTTGGAAATTTTCTTGTGTCAATTTATGATTGATAACTTCTTCAATATCACTAATAAACATCACACTTGGACTATCGTTTGAAATGTATTGAATTCCTTTTTGGAATGAAACGCTATCATCCTCTTTTGGAATGACCAAAAGTCCTTCATAAGCTTCCGAAACGATGCTGTCTTTTAAAACTTGTAGATTTATGCTAGAAAAATCGACGTATTTATATTCTTCATCGCTTTTAAATTCGCTGAAAAATTTACCCGATTGATCGTGAACCGCAATGGTTTTTAAATCGGCTTTCATGGTACTTAAATAGCCCACAAAAACAGCAATTCCAACAAACAATAACGGACTTAAAAAAGTCATGACGATGAATGATTTGTTACGAACTTTGGCAACAAATTCTCTTTTGATGATTAGACTTAATTTACTCATTATTTATCGCTTACAGTTTGTATAAAAATATCATTCACACTCGGGATTTTCTCCATAAAATGAGTTACTTGTCCGCGTTGAATTAACAGGTTTAAAAGTTCATTCGGTGTTGAAGTTCCAATGTTGATTTGGAGTTTTAATTCGTCGTGTAGTGATTTGAAATCGGTTTGTGAAAGTGTAAATTTTTGTGACAAATCATACATCAAACCTTCAATATTTTCGGTCAAAATTCCAACTTCATAGTCATTAGTTCTGAATTGTTTCTTTACATCCGAAAGTTTTCCTTCAATCAATTTATTCGATTTATGAATTAAAGCAATATGATCACACATTTCTTCCACGCTTTCCATTCGATGGGTTGAAAAAATAACCGAAGTTCCTTTTCTATTCAATTCGATGATTTCGTCTTTTATCAAATTAGCATTCACCGGATCAAAGCCCGAAAATGGTTCGTCGAGTATCAATAATTTAGGTTTGTGCAAAACGGTTACAACAAATTGAACTTTTTGCGCCATTCCTTTTGACAATTCCTGCATTTTTTTGTTCCACCAACCTTGAATTTCCAATCGGTCAAACCAATACTCCAATTCACGTTTGGCTTCGGCTTTTGAAAGTCCTTTTAACTGAGCCAAATACAAACATTGTTCGCCAACTTTCATGGTTTTATACAAACCGCGTTCTTCGGGCATATAACCAATTGTACTAACATGTGACGGATTTAATTTTTCTCCATCGAGAATAATTTCGCCACTATCAGGCATTGTTATTTGATTAATTATCCTAATTAAAGATGTTTTTCCAGCACCATTTGGACCAAGAAGTCCATAAATACTACCTTTGGGAACGGTTAAAGAAACCTCATTAAGCGCAGTATAATCACCATATTGCTTCACGACGTTTTTAACTTCAAGTATATTGCTCATATTTTTTAAGTTACAAAATTCAACATCAATCTCAAAAATCAAATTACTTTTTTTGCTATTGACTTTTGAGATTGATTTTTGATATTGCTTTTTGATATTGTATTCTGTAAAAGTAATTTAAAAATTGCATTTCAAAAAAAACCCACCCAATAAAATGAATTATAGGATGGGAAAAATTGCTATGAAAAAGAAATTACCTGTTTCCAAGTAATCATCCAAATGTAAAATTATTTTTTTAATTATGAAAACATATCTTTCACTTTTTCAAAAAAAGATTTGTCTG
>Ga0209278_1002394_pt1 | contig 10495 bp, 11 predicted proteins | sample JI81BgreenDNA_FD_187504 | JGI IMG/M metagenome (GOLD analysis project Ga0209278, IMG submission 187504) | Wastewater effluent complex algal communities from Wisconsin, to seasonally profile nutrient transformation and Carbon sequestration -... | ecosystem: Engineered > WWTP > Effluent > Algae... | reverse complement strand
CAAGGATGTGTCGATCGACGTGTCGTCCGATCATGTCACTGCCTTCATCGGCCCGTCGGGCTGCGGCAAGTCCACCTTCCTGCGCTGCCTCAATCGCATGAACGACACGGTGGACAGCGCCCGTGTGGAAGGCCGCATCGAACTGGATGGCCAGGACATCTATGCCGCCGCGATGGACGTGGTGCAGCTGCGCGCGCGGGTGGGCATGGTGTTCCAGAAGCCGAACCCGTTTCCCAAGTCGATCTATGAGAATGTTGCCTATGGCCCGCGCCTGCACGGCCTGGCGCGCAACAAGGCGGACATGGATGCGATCGTGGAAAGCGCCCTGCGCCGCGCCGGCCTGTGGGACGAGGTGAAGGATCGGCTGTCGGAAAGCGGCACCGCCATGTCGGGCGGGCAGCAGCAGCGCCTGTGCATCGCGCGCGCCATCGCCGTCGATCCCGAAGTGATCCTGATGGACGAGCCCTGCTCGGCCCTCGATCCCATCGCGACGGCGCGCATCGAGGAACTGATCGATGAACTGCGTGGCCGTTATGCCATCGTGATCGTCACCCACAACATGCAGCAGGCGGCCCGCGTCTCCCAGAAGACGGCTTTTTTCCACCTGGGCAGCCTTGTGGAGTATGATGACACCTCCACCATCTTCACCAATCCGCGGGAAACCCGGACGAAGGACTATATCACGGGCCGTTACGGCTGATCCGGTATCGAAAGGCGTTCCTCCAATGTCCCCTCCGTCCGAATTTTCGGCCCACACCGTCAAGAGCTTCGATGAGGACATCGCGCAGCTGCGCGCTGTCATCACGCGCATGGGCGGCCTGTGCGAAACGCAGATCGGCGATGCGGTGGACGCGCTGGTGAACCGCAATGTCGAGGCGGCCCGTGCCATCGTGGAACAGGATCTGCGCCTCGATGCGCTGGAGGCGGAGGCCGAGGCGCTGGCGGTGCGCATCATCGCCCTGCGCGCCCCGATGGCGGACGATCTGCGCGAGATCGTGGCGGCGCTGAAGATTGCCGGCGTTCTGGAACGCATCGGCGATTATGCCAAGAACATCGCCAAGCGCGCGTCGGTGGTGGCCCAGGCCCAGCCCATCGGCCCGGCGGTGATCATCCCGGAAATGGCCCGCGTGGTGGTGGAAATCATCCACGACACGCTGGACGCCTTCGTCGATCGCGATGCCGCCAAGGCGCTGGCCATCCTGTCGCGTGATCAGCAGGTGGATGAATTCTACAATTCGCTGTTCCGCTCGCTGCTGACGTTCATGATGGAAAATCCGCACTACATCACGCCGTCGACGCACCTGCTGTTCGTGGCCAAGAACCTGGAACGGATCGGCGATCACGCCACCTCGGTGGCCGAGATGGTGCATTATTCGGTGACCGGGCAGCGCCCGGCCGAGCGGCCCAAGAACGATTTCACCTCCACCCTGTACAGTCCCGAGTGATCCCTGCAACCGGCACAGGAGCCTGACCGATGCGCGCCAAGATCCTGCTTGTGGAAGATGATGCCAGCCTCGTCGAGCTGGTCACCTACAATCTTGAGAAGGAAGGCTTCGATGTCGTCCGCACCGGCGACGGGGAAGAGGCGCTGACCCTGGCCGAGGAGGAGAAGCCCGATCTCGTCATCCTCGACTGGATGATCGCCAACCTGTCGGGCATCGAGGTGTGCCGCCGCCTGCGCCGGGCACCCACCACGGCCAACCTGCCCATCGTCATGCTCACCGCGCGCGGGGACGAGGGCGATCGCATCCGCGGGCTTGAGACCGGTGCCGATGATTACATGACCAAGCCGTTTTCCCCGCGCGAGCTGATCGCGCGCATCCGTGCCGTGCTGCGCCGGCTGCGCCCGGCGCTGTCGGGCGGGCAGCTGGAATTCGCGGGCATCACCATGGACACCACGGCGCACCGCGTCACCCGCGACGAACGCACCGTGCAACTGGGCCCGACCGAATTTCGTCTGCTGCGCCATTTCCTGGAGCATCCCGGCCGCGTGTTCAGCCGCGAACAGCTGCTGGATGCCGTTTGGGGCCGTGATGTCTATGTGGAACAGCGCACGGTGGACGTGCACATCCGCCGGCTGAGGAAGGCCATCAACGCCGGGCCGGGCGGCACCGAATTGCCCGATCTGATCCGCACCGTGCGATCGGCGGGCTATTCGCTGGATGCATCGCCGACGGCGCAGGCGGCCGCCTGATCTCTCCTGTCCAGACCGCGAACGACGCGGAATCGCTTTGCAGCCCGCCCCGGCGCCGTTAAACGGCGCTCTGCGAGGACGAATCCAATTCAGCAGGGGTAAATTCCATGTCGCTTTCGTTTGAAGGGCGCGTTGCCATCGTCACCGGGGCCGGGGGCGGCCTGGGCCGGGCCTATGCGCTGGAACTGGCGCGCCGCGGCGCCAAGGTGGTGGTGAACGATCTGGGCGGCGCCCGCGACGGTTCTGGAGCGTCGCTGTCCGCCGCGCAGGCGGTGGTGGACGAAATCGCGGCCTTTGGCGGCGAGGCCATGGCGAACGGCGCCAGCGTCACCGACATGGCGGCGGTGGAAAAGATGGTGGCCAACGTCAAGGAACGCTGGGGCCGCATCGATATCCTGATCAACAACGCCGGCATCCTGCGCGACAAGACGTTCGTGAAGATGACGCTGGATGATTTCCGCACCGTGCTCGACGTGCACCTGATGGGCAGCGTGAACTGCACGAAGGCGGTGTGGGAGATCATGCGTGAACAGGCCTTCGGTCGCATCCTGATGACCACCTCGTCCACCGGCCTTTATGGCAATTTCGGCCAGGCCAATTATGGCGCCGCCAAGCTGGGCCTGGTGGGCCTGATGAAGACGCTCAGCCTCGAAGGCGCCAAGTACAACGTCCACGTGAACACCATAGCGCCGCTGGCCGCGACCCGCATGACGGAAGATCTGATGCCGCCGGCCCTGCTGGAAAAGATGGGCCCGGAAACCGTGGTGCCGGCCGCCGTCTACCTCGTGTCCGAAGAAGCGCCGACCAACGTGATCCTCAACGCCGGCGGTGGCGGCATCGAGCGCGCCTATGTGACGCTCACCCGCGGCATCCATCTTTCCGACGCGGAATTGACCGCCGAAACCGTGGCCGAACGCTTTGCCGAAATCAGCGATCGCACCGGTGAGCTGGTGCCCGACAATGGCGGCGCGCAGGCGCAGGTTGCCCTGGGCGGCGCCCGCTGATTGAGGAACGCGATCTGGACGCAGCGGTGGCGGCCGGCGTGCTGGACGCCGCCACCCGCGAGCGTCTGGTGCTGTTCGCCCGCGATCTGAAGCGCGGCACGGCCGGAGCAGACGAGGAACAGTTCCGCCTGCTGACCGGCTTCAACGACATCTTCGCCGCCATCGCCATCGGCCTGTTGCTGGTGGCGGTGGCCGGCGTGGCTGCCCAAGCATCCCAACTGGTGGCGGCGCTGGCGATTGCCGGGGCGAGTTGGGCGCTGGCCGAATTCTTCACCCGCCAGCGGCGCATGGCGCTGCCCAGCATCCTGCTGCTGCTCAGCTTCGTCGGTGGCACTCTGGCGGCGACGCTGATTGCCCTGTCTGGCGCGGCCATCATTTCGCCCGGCCGTGTTGATACGCTGGTGCTGGTGGCCGCCTGCGTTGCCGCCGTTGGCGCGGCGGCCCTGCATTGGCGACGCTTTCGCGTGCCGATCACCATTGCCGCTGGCGCGGCCGCGGCATCGCTGGCGGTTGTCGGCACGGCGGGCGGGGTGATTGGCCCGGCCTTCGGGCTGGTGGGTGTCGATGTCACGCCGGCCCTGTTCCTGATCTGCGGCATGGGCGTGTTCACGCTGGCCATGTGGTACGACAGCCGCGATCCGGCCCGTGTCACCCGCCGTTCCGATGTGGCGTTCTGGCTGCACCTGCTCGCGGCCCCCATGCTGGTGCATCCGTTGTTCACCGGCACGGGGCTGGCGTCCAGCAGCAGTGCGTTCGGGGCCACGATCACCGTGGTGGCGTTCGGCTTGATCACGCTGGTGGCTCTGGCCATCGATCGCCGGGCGCTGATCGTTTCGGCGCTGGGCTATGCGATCTTTGCAGTGCAGGCGCTGGTTGGGCAGGGCGGGCAGAATGCGCCTGTCTCCAGCAATGGCCTGCTGATCATCGGGCTGGCGCTGGTGTTCCTGTCGGCAGCGTGGCGGCCATCGCGCGCCTTGCTGCTGCGCCGGCTGCCGCAAGGCTGGCGCGCCAGCCTCCCGCACGCGGTGGTCTAAGCCTCGATCGCCTTCAGCAGCCGGCGTTCCAGAACGGCCAGTACGCTGGCCAGATCGTGCCCGCGCTTCAGCACCACGCCGCCTTCGCCGTGCAGCACCCATTCGCCCTGGCGGTGGCGCAGCGCCGGATCCTTCACCAGCCGCACTTCGGGATTTTCCGCCGATCGCCGAAACGCCGAGAAACTCGCCTGCTTGGCGCCCAGCTCCAGCGCGTAATCGCGCCACAGGCCGGCGGCGACCATGCGCCCATACAGCGACATGATGCGGTCAAGCTCGATTCTGGTGAAGGCCACCTGGCGCACGGCAGGGGCAGGGGGCAGCGGGATGATGTTGCTCACGCGCCAGATGTGGCGCGCGGGCGCGTTCAGGTCAACGTGCGCCGGTGGCGTCCCGCGGCCGGCGCTCTTCCTCGCGCACCAGTTCGTCCAGCCGGGCCTTCAGCACCTCGATCTCGCAACGCAGCAGCTCCAGCTTCTGGGTTTCCGGATCGAACTTCTGCGCGCACGGCGTGCCATAAGGCAGGAACGGCTTCACATAATCTTCCGCCGCCATCACCACCGGCTTGGCCGGGATGCCAACCATGGTTGCCCCTTCGGCGACATCGCGCGTGACAACGGCGTTGGCGCCGATGCGGGCATTGGCGCCAACGGTGATCGGCCCCAGCACCTGTGCGCCCGAACCGATGATGGCGCCGTCCAGGATGGTGGGGTGGCGCTTGCCGCCACGGCCGCCGGCCGGATCGGTGCCGCCCAGCGTCACGCACTGATAGATGGTGACGTTGTCACCGATCTCGGCCGTCTCGCCGATCACCACGAAGCCGTGATCGATGAAGAAGTTGCGGCCGATGCGGGCGCCGGGGTGGATGTCGATGGCGGTGAACAGGCGGGCGATGTGGTTCACCAGCCGTGCCAGGAAGAAGAAGCGCAGGTTGAACAGGCCGTGCGCGATGCGGTGCAGGCCCAGCGCCCAGACGCCGGGATAGGTGAGGATTTCCCAACGCGAACGCGGCGCCGGATCGCGCTGCTTTACCGAGTCCAGAAAGGCAATAAGACCCATAGAATCTCTCCGACAGGCGCTGCGCTGCCGATTTTGAGCATCACTTAATCCCGATCGACGCAAAAGGCCAGCCTTCACGTTTGAAAGCTGGCCTTTGCCATGGCTCGCCGCGGCGCCCGTGCATCGACGCCGGCAAGGGGCAAACGGGCCTGCTGCCGCTGGACGTCGGCACCGTTTAGGGATTGACAATCTTTGGTTCAGTATTTACCAATCATTAAGCATGTCATGGCGTTCCTGCTTGTGGCTGCGTAGTGCAAGTGTTTGGTTTAGGTGGGGGAATAGTCATGACATTCAAAACATTGGTTCTCGTGTCGGTTTCGGCACTCACGTTCGCGGCCAGCGCTGGCGCAACGTCGTTCACGCGCACCTCGCCGAGCGGCGGCGCATTGCCCGGCGGCGTCACCGAAGTCGGTGGCATCGTGCTTGATCTGAAGGGCGCCAACGGCGTCCGCGTCGTCAGCCAGCTGGCGGCGTCGTCGCTGTTCAGTGGCTTTGCAAATGGCAACCCGCAAGTCATCGGAACCCAGACGGGCTTCACCGCCGCAACCTTGTCGGCTCTGGGGGGCGGCCTTCAGTCCGCCTCGGTGCGCGTCACCCTGTTCGATGGTGATACCGCGCCCGGCGATTTCGATTTCAACGAGAACACGTTTTTCCTCGATGGCATCAACTTCGGCAACTGGAGCGCCGTTGCCACCGAGCAGACCGACAACACGGGTCTGAACTCGCTGGGGTTTGGCACCGGCTTTGGCAACAACATCCTGTCGACGGGCTTCTTCGGCAACAACAACGCCGCTGATCTGGCGGCCCTGTTCGCCGCTCTGGGCGACGGCTCGCTCGTCTACTCGCTGCTTGACGCCGATCCGTTCGACAATTTCTACGACTTCACGCAGGGTGTTGATGGTGGCCTGATCGATGTTGGCCAGGGCCCGATCGTCGTCGGCCCGGGTGTTCCTGAGCCGTCCAGCTGGGCGATGCTGATTGCCGGCTTTGGCCTGGTGGGCGCTTCGATGCGCCGCCGCGCCCGGGGCGCTGCCGTCGCCGGCTGACGACACGCGCTGAAACGCAAAAAAAGGCCCCCGGCCATCGTCCACAGGGCGATGGCCGGGGGTTTTTTATCCACACGGCTGAACAGCGCCGGACACAAACCGATGCACGTCGCAAGACGGTTGGTTGTTCCCGATTGAGCAAGCCGGCGCGCGTTTCGCAGCGCCCGGCCTTGCGATGGTCAGTGTCGGATCAGAGCGCCTGAAGCGTCCGCGCCACCGCATGCACAACGGCAGCGATGCGCACCGAAGCCTGGATCTTGTCGGCGCCCACGCCGTGCTGGGCCAGCACCTTGTCGTGCGCGTCGATGCACATGCCGCAGCCGTTGATGGCCGAAACCGCAAGGCTGAACAGCTCGAAATCGGCCTTCTCGATGCCCGGCGCGCCGATCACGTTCATGCGCAGCTTGGCCGGCATCGTCTTGTAATCCGGGCGCGAGGCCATGTAGGTGAAGCGATAATAGATGTTGTTCATCGCCATGATGCTGGCCGCGGCCTTGGCGGCGGTCATGGCTTCCGGCGTCAGCTTGGTGGCGGCTTCTTCCTCAACGGCGTCGATCAGCGGCTTGTGCGCGCAGGCATGGGCGACAGCAACGATCGTGCCCCACTTCTGCTGATCCGAAAGCAGCTGTTCGTTGAGCAGCGAGGAGACGTTGAGGCGCAGATCCTTGGCGTGATCCGGCAGGGTCTTGGCGAGTTCGGAGAAGATCATGGGGGTTCCTTTCCCCTCTGCCTTCGGGGGCGAGGGAGTCGTTGGAGGAGGGGGAAGGGGCCGCGGCAAGCCGCGGCTGACGTCAGACGGGTCGCGGTTGGCCGCGCTTGGATTGGCTTGGAAATCCAAGCCTTCCCAAGCTGGCCGCCGCCCGCGCCCGCTGGCCGAGCTTGCGCGAGTCGGGGGATAGCGCCATGGCGCTATCCCCGCGCCGCGCTTACGCTGCAGGCTTCAGCGTTTCTTCGCCGCCCTGCCAGTTGCAGGGGCACAGCTCGTCCGTCTGCAGCGCATCCAGGATGCGCAGCGTTTCGGCCGGGTTGCGGCCCACGTTCAGGCCGTTCACCGTGATGTGCTGGATCACGTTTTCCGGATCGATGATGAAGGTGGCACGCAGCGGCACGCCGGCGCCCGGCACGATGATGCCCAGTGCATCGGCCAGCAGCTTGGAATTGTCGGCCAGCCACGGGAAGTCGCAGGCGGCCAGACGCTCGTCGCTCTTGCGCCAGGCGAAGTGCACGAAATCGGTGTCGGTCGAGGCGCCGATCAGCACGGCGTCACGATCGGCAAAGTCGCCCTTCAGATCGCCATAGCCGATGATCTCGGTCGGGCAGACGAAGGTGAAGTCCTTCGGCCAGTAGAACAGGATCTTCCACTTGCCGGGGAAGGCCTTGGTGATGTCCAGCGTTTCGCCGGCCGGCAGCGCGGCAACGCCCTGCTGCACCGGCAGATCGAAGGAGGGGACGGTATCGCCAACGGTCAGCGCCATGATGTGTTCCTTTTTGAAATCGGGGGTGAAATCGGTGCCAGCCGGGGCAGTCCCGGCCGCGCATCTTGCTCATAGCGCTGCGCTGAGATAGAAATCCAATCGATAATATCTCTGTGACAAATCGAGTTTGTCGATGACGGCCTTTCAGCCCACCCTGAAGCAGCTCCAGTATCTCACCGCGCTGCACATCCACGGCCATTTCGGCCGCGCCGCCGAATCCTGCTTTGTCACCCAGTCCACCCTGTCGGCTGGCCTGGCCGAGCTGGAATCGCTGCTGGGCGTGCGGCTGGTGGAACGCAACCGCCGCGTGGTGCGCTTCACGCCGATGGGCGAGCGCGTGGTGGCCAAGGCCTATGAGGTGCTGCGCGAGGCCGATGATCTCGTTGGCCTGACGGTGGGGGGTGACAAGCCCCTGGCCGGCCCGCTGCGGCTGGGCATCATTCCCACCATCGCGCCCTATCTGCTGCCGCGTGTGGCGGCGCATGTGCGGGCCGAATGGCCTGATCTGAAACTCTATCTGCGCGAGGACATGAGCGGCCCTGCCACCGAGGCGCTGGCCCGCGGCATGCTGGATGCCGTGCTGCTGGCGCTGCCGTGGGACACGCAGGGCCTCACCATCATGCCGCTGTTCGAGGATCCCTTCTTCCTGGTGTTCCGTTCCGGGGACCTGCCCGATCCGCCGCCGGCTGTCGCTCCCGGTGCCATCGATCCGCACAATCTGCTGCTGCTGGAAGACGGGCACTGCCTGAAGGACCAGGCGCTATCGGCCTGCGGCAAGCCCGAATTGCGGGCCGATCCGGCGCATCGCGGCACCAGCCTTGTCACCCTGATCGAGATGGTGGCCGGTGGCCTCGGCCAGACCCTGGTGCCGAAACTGGCGCTGGACGCCGGCCTGATCGGCCACACGCGGCTCATCGCCCGGCCGCTTTCGGGCGATGCGTCCCGCACCGTGGCGCTGGTGTGGCGGCAGGGTTCCCCGCGCGAGGCGGAGTTCCGGATGCTGGGCGAGACAATAGTGGCAGGATTGGCGGCCGCCTGAGCCGCCGTTATGCTGGCCGCACATCAAGGGGAGAGCGATCATCATGAAGGCCGTGCTGTGCGTTGAACACGGGGATCCGGAAAAGCTGGTGGTGAAGGATGTGCCCACGCCCGAACCGGGCCGCGGCCAGGTGCGCATCAGCGTGAAGGCGGTGGGCGTCAATTTCCCCGACACGCTGATCATCCGCAACCTGTACCAGTTCAAGCCGGCGCTGCCGTTCAGCCCCGGCGGCGAATGTGCCGGCGTGGTCAGCGCGGTGGGCGAGGGTGTTGCCGATGTGGCGGTGGGCGACGAGGTGATCGCCATGACCGGCCACGGCGCCATGGCCGAGGAGGTCATCGCCAACCGGTCGCAGGTGGTGAAGATGGCGCCGGGCATGCCGTTCGACATCGCGGCGGGCTTCACCATGACCTATGGCACCAGCCACCATGCCCTGAAGCAGCGCGGCGCCCTGAAGCCGGGCGAAACGCTGCTGGTGCTGGGCGCGGCCGGGGGCGTCGGCCTCACCGCGGTGGAACTGGGCAAGGTGATGGGCGCGCATGTGATCGCGGCGGCCAGTTCGGACGAGAAACTGGCGCTCTGCCGCGAGATGGGCGCCGACGAGACCATCAATTACACGACCGAGGATCTGAAGGAGCGCGTGAAGGCGCTGACCGGCGGGCGCGGGGCGGACGTGATCTATGATCCGGTGGGCGACCGTTTTGCCGAGCCGGCGTTCCGCAGCATTGCCTGGAATGGCCGCTATCTCGTCATCGGCTTTGCCGCCGGCGCCATCCCGGCGCTGCCGCTGAACCTGCCGCTGATCAAGGGCGCCAGCATCGTGGGCGTGTTCTGGGGCGCGTTCACGCAGCACGAACCGGCGCTGCATCAGGAGAATATGGAAGAACTGCTGCGCTGGTATGCCGATGGCAAGCTGAAGCCGCACGTCTCGCGCCATTTCGCCCTGGATGAAGGCCCGGCGGCGATCCGCTGGATGATGGACCGCAAGGCGCTGGGCAAGGTGGTGCTGACCGTCTGACCAGCCGCCGGCCGCCGATCGCGCTTTTCCCGTCGCTGCCATCCTGCTAGGGAACGCGTCATGCCCCGTTCGCGCCATATCGCCCTCGCCGCGCTTGCCGCACTTGTTGTCCTTTCCGGCTGTGCGTCGGGTGGCGGCAAGGCCAAGAAGGACCAGCGTTACCTGGCGCAGGACGTGGAGACGCTCTACACGGCCGCGCGCGAAACGCTGGATCGGCGCAACTACCGGCTGGCTGCCGCGCAGTTCGACGAAGTCGAACGCCAGCACCCCTACAGCGTGTGGGCGCGCCGGGCGCAGCTGATGTCGTCGTTCAGCTATTATGTGTCTGGCCAATATGGCGAAGCGATTGCCGCCGCGCAGCGCTTCCTGTCGCTGCACCCCGGCAGCCGCGAGGCGCCTTATGCCTATTACATGGTGGCATTGAGCTATTACAACCAGATCACCGGCGTGGAGAAGGATCAGAAGATCACCCAGCAGGCGCTGGATGCGCTGGGCGAACTGATCCGCCGCTATCCCAACACCGATTATGCCGCCGATGCCCGGCTGAAGATCGATCTGGCGCGCGATCACCTGGCCGGCAAGGAAATGGAGATCGGCCGTTTCTATCAGGGGCAGGGCCTCTATCTGGC
>Ga0209278_1002393_pt1 | contig 10501 bp, 12 predicted proteins | sample JI81BgreenDNA_FD_187504 | JGI IMG/M metagenome (GOLD analysis project Ga0209278, IMG submission 187504) | Wastewater effluent complex algal communities from Wisconsin, to seasonally profile nutrient transformation and Carbon sequestration -... | ecosystem: Engineered > WWTP > Effluent > Algae... | reverse complement strand
TACCTCATCGCGCAGCACGTGGCCCCGCACGTGCACGTGGTGAACGCTGGCGACGGGCGCCATGCGCACCCGACGCAGGGTCTGCTCGACATGTACACCATCCGCCACTACAAGCGCGACTTCACGCAGCTCACGGTGGCCATCGTGGGCGACATCGTGCACTCGCGCGTGGCGCGCTCCGACATCCACGCGCTCACGACCCTGGGTGTGCCCGAGATCCGCGCCGTGGGCCCGAAGACGCTGGTGCCAGGCGACCTGGCCGGCATGGGCGTGCGCGTGTGCCACGACATGGCCGAGGGCATTCGCGACGCCGACGTGATCATCATGCTGCGGCTGCAGAACGAGCGCATGAGCGGCGCCATGCTGCCCAGCGCCGGCGAGTTCTTCAAGCACTATGGCCTCACGCCCGAGAAGCTGGCGCTGGCCAAGCCCGACTGCATCGTCATGCACCCCGGGCCCATCAACCGCGGCGTGGAGATCGACAGTGCCGTGGCCGACGGCACGCACAGCGTGATCCTGCCGCAGGTGACCTTTGGCATCGCGGTGCGCATGGCCGTGATGAGCACCATCGCGGGGAACCAGGCATGAAGATCCTCATCCGCAACGGCCGCGTCATCGACCCCGCCAGCGGCCGCGACGAGGTGGCCGACGTGGCGATTGCCTCGGGCCGCATCGTCGGCATCGGCGCGGCGGCCGACTTCGCCGCCGAGCGCGTGATCGACGCCACGGGCCTCGTCGTTGCACCCGGCCTCGTGGACCTGGCCGCACGCCTGCGCGAGCCCGGGCAGGAGCACGAGGGCATGCTCGAGAGCGAGCTCGCCGCGGCCGCGGCGGGTGGTGTCACCAGCCTCGTCTGCCCGCCCGACACCGACCCCGTGCTCGACGAGCCGGGCCTGGTGGAGATGCTCAAGTTCCGCGCGCGCAAGCTGAGCCGCTGCCGCCTGTTCCCGCTGGGCGCGCTCACGCGCCGGCTTGAGGGCCACACGCTCACCGAGATGGCCGAGCTCACCGAGGCTGGCTGCGTGGGCTTCTCGCAGGCCGACGTGCCGCTGGGCGACACCCAGGTGCTGATGCGTGCGCTGCAGTACGCCGCCACCTACGGCTACACCGTGTGGCTGCGGCCGCTGGACGCCGCGCTCGGCAAGGGCGTGGCGGCCTCGGGCGCGGTGGCCACGCGCCTGGGCCTGTCGGGCGTGCCCGTGGTGGCCGAGACGATCGCGCTGCACACCATCCTCGAGCTCGTGCGCGCCACCCGGGCGCGCGTGCACCTGTGCCGCCTGTCCAGCGCCGCCGGCGTGGCCCTGGTGCGTGCGGCCAAGGCCGAAGGGCTGCCGGTGACGGCCGATGTCAGCATCAACTCGCTGCACCTCACCGACGTGGACATCGGCTTCTTCAACCCCGACATGCGCCTCGTGCCGCCGCTGCGCCAGGGCGCGGACCGCGACGCGCTGCGCCAGGGCCTGGCCGACGGCACGATCGACGCGCTGGTCTCCGACCACAACCCCGTGGCCGAGGACGCCAAGAACCTGCCCTTTGGCGAGGCCGAGCCCGGCGCCACGGGCCTGGAGCTGCTGCTGAGCCTGGCCCTGCGCTGGGGCCGCGACCAGCGCCTGCCGCTGCACACGGCGCTGGCGCGCGTGAGCTGCGACCCTGTGCGCGTGCTGGGCGATGCCGTGGGGTCGCTGGCCAGCAGCGCCGGCCGGCTGGTGGAAGGCGGCGTGGCCGACCTCTGCGTCTTCGACCCCGCCGAGGAATGGGCGCTGATGCCCGGCATGCTGGCCAGCCAAGGCCAGCACACGCCGTTTGCGTTTGCGCACACGGGCATGGCGTTGCCGGGGCGGGTGCGCTTCACGCTCGTGGCGGGCACGCCGGCCTTCGAACGCGCGGCCGCCGCCTGATGCGCGCCTTCGTCGCGACGGCGCGCCTGCTGCGCTGCGGCCTGCACGTGCTGCACGGCATGGCCGTGATGTCGCGTTTTCCACGCCTCGACGAGGCCGGGCGCCACGCGCGCATCGGCTGGTGGTCGGGCGCGCTGGTGCGCCACCTGGGGCTGGCGCTGCACGTGCGCGGCACGGTGCCGCGGCCGGGTGCCACGCTGGTGGTGGCCAACCACGTGTCCTTTCTCGACATCGCGGCCATCCATGCCGCCATCCCGCACGCGCGCTTCGTCTCCAAGGCCGACGTGCTGGCCTGGCCGCTGCTGGGCTGGTTGATCAAGAACGCCGGCACGCTGTTCATCGAGCGCGAGCGCAAGCGCGACGCCGTGCGCGTGGTGCACGCCATGGCCGAGTCGCTGCAGCGCGGCGAGACGGTGGCCGTGTTCCCCGAGGGCACCACGGGCCCGGGCGACGTGCCGCTGCCCTTCCACGCCAACCTGCTGCAGGCGGCCATCGCCACCGGCACGCCGGTGCAGCCCGTGGTGCTGCGCTACGCCACGCCCGGCGAACACGTGGCCACGGCGGCGCAGTTCCTGGGCGAGACCACGCTGCTGCAGACCGTTTGGCGCATGGCCTCGGCGCGCGGCCTGGCGGTGCACGTGGAGATCCTGCCGCCGGTGAGCACCGCGCACGCCGACCGCCGCGCGCTGGCCGAGCACCTGCGGCAGATGGTCGCCGAGCGCCTGGAGGCGGCATGAACCAGCCCGGCCTCGTCCTGCACTTCGACGACGAGGCTGCGCTCGCGCAGCGCCTCGCCGCGGCCCTGGGCTGCGCCGCCGCGGCCATCGACGTGCACAGCTTCCCCGACGGCGAGACCCGCCTGTGCCTGCCGCCCGTGCTGCCGCCGCACACCGTGCTGCTGCGCGGCCTGCACCAGCCCAACCCCAAGCTGATGCCGCTGCTGCTGGCCGCCGCTGGCGCGCGCGAGCTGGGGGCCCAGCGCCTGGACCTCGTGAGCCCGTACCTGGCCTACATGCGGCAGGACATGGCTTTCACGCCCGGCGAGGTGGTGAGCCAGCGCCACCTGGGCCGCCTGCTGGCTGCCGCCTTCGACTGCGTGGTGACGGTGGACCCGCACCTGCACCGCGTGGCCACCATGGACGAGGTGGTGCCCGGCCGCCGCGGCGTGGCGCTCACGGCCGCCGGCCTGCTGGGCGCGCACGTGGCGCAGGCCGTGCCCGGCGCGCTGCTGCTGGCGCCCGACGAAGAAGCCGGCCAGTGGGTGCGCACGGCCGCCCAGGCCGCGGGCCTGGACCACGCCGTGTGCATCAAGCAGCGCCGCGGCGACCGCGACGTCAGCGTCGCCCTGCACGGCGCCCCCGTGCAGGGGCGTGCCGTGGTGCTGCTGGACGACGTGGCCAGCACCGGCCGCACGCTCATCAGCGCCGCGCAAGGCGCGCTGGCCGCGGGCGCGGCCAGCGTGGACGTGGCCGTGACACACGCGCTCTTCGTGGGCGATGCGCTCCAGGCCGTGCGCGCTGCGGGTGTTCGCCATGTCTGGAGCAGCGACGCCGTGCCGCACGAGAGCAATGCCGTGGGCATCGTGCCGCTGGTGGCGGCGGCGCTGCGCGGGGCGGTCTAGCCAACCCGGCGGCGGCGTCCGCCGCGCCGCCTACACTCGCGCCCCCGCATCCCGGACACCCCGATTTCCTCCACCATGTTCAAGAACGCCTGGGTCTACCGCATCGAGCACTGGAGCCCGCCGCCGCGGGCCGAGCTGGACGAGCGGCTGGCGCGTGGCCGCTTCGTGGCCTGCGGCGCCACGCAGGCCGAATCGGCCGGCTGGGTGGCGCCGCGTGGCGACGAGCACGCCGCGCTGGCCGAGCAGGTGGCCGGGCAGTGGGTGCTGCGTCTGTGCACCGAAACCAAGGCCGTGCCCGCGGGCGCCGTGAAGACCGAGCTGCAGGCCCGGCTCGACGCCGCCGAGCGCGAAACCGGCCGCCGGCCCAAGGGCAAGCGCGCCAAGGAGCTCAAGGAGCAGGTCGTGCACGAGCTGCTGCCGCGCGCTTTTGCCAAGCGCAGCGACACGCTGGTGTGGATCGACCCCGAGGCCGGCTTCCTGTGGGTGGGCGCGGGCAGCATCAAGAAGGCCGATGCGGTGGTGACACGGCTGCTCGAGTGGCTGGGCGATGCCCTGCGCATCGCGCCTCTTCACACGGTGCTGTCGCCGGCCACGGCCATGGCCGGCTGGCTGGTGGAGCAGGAGGCGCCCGCCGGTTTCAGCATCGACCGCGACTGCGAGCTCAAGCAGCCCGACAGCGAGAAGGCCGCCGTGCGCTACGCGCGCCACGTGCTGGAACTGCCCGAAATCGCCGAGCACATCCGCCAGGGCAAGCAGCCCACGCGGCTGGCGCTCACCTGGGCCTCGCGCCTGAGCTTCGAGCTCAGCGATGCCATGGCGCTGAAGAAGATCAAGCTCACCGACGCCGTGCTGGAAGACGCCGAGCGCGCCGGCCGCGAGGGCGACGACGGCGCCTTCGACGCCAACGTGGCGCTGATCACGGGTGAGCTGCGGGGCCTGCTGCCGGCGCTGCTGGAGGCCTTGGGCGGCTTGGCCAAGCCCGGCCCGTCCGATGCAGCGCCCGCGGCCCGGCCCACCGAGCCGGCCGACACCAGCACGCCGCCCTGGGACGTGGCGCCGGCCTGAGCGGCCCGTGCCGCCGGCGGGCCAGCCTCAGGCCTTGCCCTGGGCCGCCACCGCGGCCGCGGCCTTGGCGGCCGCCTCGGCATCGCCCAGGTAGTAGCTGCGGATGGGCTTGAGTGCCGCGTCCAGCTCGTACACCAGCGGGATGCCGTTGGGGATGTTCACGCCCACGATCTCGGCGTCGCCGATGCCGTCGAGCATCTTCACCATGGCGCGGATGCTGTTGCCGTGCGCGGCCACCAGCACGCGTTGGCCGCTGCTGATGGCGGGGGCCAGCACCTCGTCCCAGAAGGGGCGCACACGCGCCACGGTGTCCTTGAGGCACTCGGTCAGCGGCACCTGGCCGGCGGCCAGCTTCGCGTAGCGCGGGTCGCTGCGCTCGCTGCGCGGGTCGGAGGGCTCCAGCGCGGGCGGCGGCGTGTCGTAGCTGCGGCGCCAGACCAGCACCTGCTCGTCACCGTACTGCTTCGCCATGTCGGCCTTGTTCAGGCCCTGCAGCGCGCCGTAGTGGCGCTCGTTCAGGCGCCAGTCGTGGCGCACGGGCAGCCACGTGCGGTCCATGGTGTCGAGCGCGTGCCACAGCGTCCAGACGGCACGCTTGAGCACCGAGGTATGGGCCACGTCGAACTCCCAGCCGCCTTCGCGCAGCAGCCGCCCGGCTTCGCGCGCCTGCGCCACGCCCGTGTCGGTCAGCGGCACGTCGGTCCAGCCGGTGAAGCGGTTCTCGAGGTTCCAGGTCGATTCCCCGTGGCGGATCAGGACGAGCTTGTGCATGCCGGGGATTCTATGATTCGCGGTTTGCACCAACCGCCGCGCCCGCTGCCACCGCCACCGTGAGCTTCATTACCGAAAACTGGATCCTGATCCTGGTCGCCTTCGTCTCGGGCGCCATGCTGGTGTGGCCCATGGTCAACAAGGCCGCCGGCGGCCCGGCCGCCGTGGGCACGTCCGAGGCCGTGCGCCTGATCAACCGCGAGAAGGGCGTGCTCATCGACGTGGGCGAACCCAACGAGTACGCCCAGGGCCACGCCACGGGCGCGCGCAACGTGCCCTTCGGCCAGCTCGAGGGCGCCAAGGAACTGCCCAGCAACAAGGCGCTGCCGGTGATCCTGCTGTGCCCGACGGGCGCACGCGCCGGGCGCGCCGCCGGCCTGCTGCGCAAGGCGGGTTACGAGAAGGCGGTGTCGGTCACGGGCGGCAACGCCGCCTGGCGCGAAGCACAACTGCCGATGGAGAAGTCGGCGGCAGGGTGATCGCGGGCTGCGGACAATCGCGCCCCAGCCCCCGCAACCCCGTCCAGGAGATCCCATGAGCAAGGTGCGCATGTACACCACCCAGGTGTGCCCGTACTGCATCCGTGCCAAGGCGCTGCTCAAGCAGCGCGGCGTCGAGCAGATCGAGGAGATCCGCATCGACACCGACCCCGCCCAGCGCGACGCCATGATCGCCGCCACCGGCCGCCGCACCGTGCCGCAGATCTTCATCGGCGACACCCACGTCGGTGGCTGCGACGACCTGATCGCGCTCGACCAGCGCGGCGGCCTCGTGCCCATGCTGGCCAGCTGAGCAAAGCGCACACCCGCGCCCCGGGTGGGGCAGGGTGGGGCGCCGCGGCGCTCGTCGATAATCCGCGCTTCCGGCCCGGTGCCGCCCTTCGGCACCGGGCCTTGTTTCACCCGCACCACAACACCAGCCGAGACCGGACCATGGCCGACGAGACCCCCGTTTTCAACATCCAGCGCATGTACCTCAAGGACTTGTCGCTGGAGCAACCCAACTCGCCGGCGATCCTGCTCGAGCAGGGCCAGCCGCAGGTCGACATCAACCTGCAGATGGGCGCCGACCAGGTGGCCGACGGCGTGTACGAGATCACCGTCACCGCCACCGTCACGGCCAAGGTGAAGGACAAGACCCTGTTCCTGGTGGAGGCCAAGCAGGCCGGCATCTTCGAGATCCGCAACGTGCCGCAGGACCAGCTCCAGGGCATCGTGAGCATCGTCTGCCCGCAGATGGTCTACCCCTACCTGCGCGCCATCGTGTCGGACGTCTGCACGCGCGCCGGCTTCCCGCCCATCCTGCTGACGGAAGTCAACTTCCAGGCCATGTTCGAGGCCCAGCAGCAGCAGGCCGCCGCGGCGGCCAACGGCGGCTCGCGCATCATCACCGGCGCGAACTGAGGCGCCGCACGGGCTGATGGAGGCACGGCGATGAAGATCGCGGTGCTCGGCGCCGGCGCCTGGGGCACGGCGCTGGCCGCGGCCGCCGCGGCCGCCGGCCACGACACGCGGCTGTGGGCGCGCGACGCCGCCCAGGCCGCGGCCATCCGGGCCGCCCACGCCAACACGCGCTACCTGCCCGAGGTGGCGCTGCCACCGGCCCTCGAGGCCACGGCTGATCTGCCGGTGGCGCTGGCGCACGGCGCCGGTGCCGACGGCCTGCTGGTCATCGCCACGCCCATGGCCGGCCTGCGCGGCCTGCTGCAGCTGCTGCCCGATGGTGTGCCCGCGCTGTGGCTGTGCAAGGGCTTCGAGGCCGGTACCGGCCTGCTGGGCCACGAGATCGCGCGCGCGCTGCGCCCGGGCCTGCCCTGCGGCGTGCTCAGCGGCCCGAGCTTCGCGCTCGAGGTGGCGCGCGGTCTGCCGACGGCGCTGGTGGCGGCCAGCGGCGATGCCGAACTGGCCGCGCGCGCCGTGCAGGCCTTCCACGGCGGTGCGCTGCGCATCTACACGAGCACCGATGTCGTGGGCGTGGAGGTGGGCGGCGCGCTCAAGAACGTGCTGGCCATCGCCACCGGCATCGTCGACGGGCTGCCGGGCGCGGGGCTCAACGCACGCGCCGCGCTCATCACGCGCGGCCTGGCCGAGATGACGCGCCTGGGCGTGGCCCTGGGCGCGCGAGCGGACACCTTCATGGGCCTGTCGGGCCTGGGTGACCTGGTGCTCACGGCCACGGGCTCGCTGTCGCGCAACCGCGCCGTGGGCCTGGCGCTGGCCGCCGGGCGCAGCCTGCCCGAGGCGCTGGCCGAGCTGGGCCACGTGGCCGAGGGTGTGCCCACGGCGGCCGTGGCCCTGGCGCGCGCTCAGGCGCTGGGCGTGGAGATGCCGATCACGGCCGCCGTGGTGGCCGTGCTCGAAGGGCGCCTGGCGCCCGCACAGGCGGTGGCGCTGCTGATGGCGCGCGAGGCGCGGGCCGAAAACGGCTGAGTGGGCCGGCTCAGGCGCCGCCGGCGTAGCCCTGCTGCCGCCAGGCGTCGAACACCACCACCGCCACGGCGTTGCTGAGGTTCAGGCTGCGCTGGCCCGCGCGCATGGGCAGGCGCACCCGCTGCGCCGGGGCGAAGCGCTCGCGCAGCGCGGGCGCGAGGCCGCGCGACTCGCTGCCGAACACGAACCAGTCGCCCGGCATCCAGCGCATCGCCGGCAGCGGCGACGAGCCGTGCGTGGTGAAGGCAAACACCCGCGCGGGATCCGGCTGTGCCGTGGCCACGAGCGCGTCGAAGCTGGCGTGGCGCTGCACCTCGGCCCACTCGTGGTAGTCCAGCCCGGCGCGGCGCAGCAGCTTGTCGTCCATCGAGAAGCCCAGCGGCTCCACGAGGTGCAGCGTGCAGCCCGTGTTGGCCACCAGGCGGATGACGTTGCCGGTGTTGGGTGGGATCTCGGGCTCGACGAGCACGACGTGGAACATGCTCAGGCCGCCCCCGGTGCGGGCGTGCGCGCGAACACCCACACCTGCACCGACGCGGCCCCGGCGCGCCGCAGCTCCAGCGCGGCGGCGGCTACGGTGGCGCCGGTGGTCATGACGTCGTCCACCAGGGCCAGCGTGCGGCCGGCCAGCGCGGCGCGGCGCGCGGGCTCGGCCATGAAGGCGCGGGCGAGATTGGCCGCGCGGCCGGCGCGCGACTGGCCGGTCTGGTGCGCGGTTTCCACGGGGCGCAGCAGCAGCGTGTCGTCGGCCGGCAGGCCGTGCGCGCGTGCCACGCGCCGCGCCAGCTCCCAGGCCTGGTTGTAGCCGCGCTCCGCCAGGCGCTCGGGCGCCAGCGGCACGGGCAGCACCAGGTCGGCGGCGGGCATTCCGGCCGCTTGGGCGGTGGCCACCGCCGCGGCCAGGCGCGCCGCCAGTGCCTCGGCCAGCTCCACGCGGCCGTTGAACTTGAAGGCCTGCACCAGGCCGTCCCACGGGAAGCGGTAGTCCACCGCGGCCACGGTGGCGTCGAAGGGCGGCTCGTGCGCGCCCACGCAGCCACCGCAGCGCGCCGCGGCCGTGCCCGTGGGCAGCGCGCAGCGGGCGCAGCGCCAGCGCGGGGCCGCGAAGCGCGCGTTGCAGTCGCCGCACAGCGCGTCGCCGGTGGCCCATTGCCGGCACAGGTCGCACTGCGTGGGCCAGCGCGCGGGGCGGGGCGTGGCAAGGCCGGGCAGGGCGCGCGTGAACATGGCCTCCCTATACTGCCACGCATGCCCTTGCCCGATGCCACCGCCAGCGCGCCGCGGCCGGTGGACGCCGCGGCCCTGGCGCGCTGGCGCCGCCGCCTGCGCGAGGCCACCGAAACCCCCTGGCTGCACGCCGAAGCCGCCCGCCGCATGGCCGAGCGTCTGGCCGTGGTGAAGCTGCAGCCACCCAGCGTGCTCGACTGGGGCCTGCAGCACCGTCACGACCGCGCGCTGCTGGCCGCCGCCTATCCCCAGGCCCGCATCACGCCCGTCGCGCCCGACGGCACACCCACGCCCGCCGTGGCCACGCCCTGGTGGCGCAGCCTGTTGTCGCGCGCAGCACCCGCGCCCATCGCGCCGGGTGCCGTGCCCGACGGCCAGGCCCAGCTGCTGTGGAGCGCCATGCTGCTGCACACGCTGCCCGATCCGCAGGCCCAGCTCGTGGCCTGGCAGCGCGCGCTGGCCGTCGATGGCTTCCTCATGTTCTGCACGCTGGGCCCGGGCACGCTGCAGTCGCTGTCGGCGCTGTACGCCGAGGCCGGCTGGCCCGCGCCACTGGCGCCGCTGGTGGACATGCACGACCTCGGCGACATGCTCGTGCAGGCCGGCTTCGCCGACCCCGTGATGGACCAGGAAACGCTGCGCCTGACCTGGGCCGATCCCGCGGCCGCGCTGGCCGAGCTGCGCACGCTGGGCCTCAACGCCGCGCCCGGCCGCGCCGCGGGCCTGCGCACGCCGCGCTGGCGCGAGCGCCTGCTGCAGCGGCTGGAGGCCCTGCGCGGGCCCGACGGCCGCGTGGTGCTGGCCTTCGAGCTCGTCTACGGCCACGCCTTCAAGCCGCTGCCGCGCGCGCGCCTGGCGGCCGAGACGACGGTGGCCCTCGACACGATGCGCAGCATGGTGCGGCGGCGCCCGCCACCGACGGCGGACTGACGCCGTCCTGACACGCGCTTCAAGCCCGCTTTTTGGCTTGATCCAGGTCATTACCCGTGGGGGTGCTGAGCTAGAATCCCGCGCGATCGACAGGGCTTGCCGCCGTTCCTGGTGACGGACGGTGCACCCGGCCTGAAGCGGCGTCCGCCGCGGGCCCCCCGGCGATCCACACAAAGCCTTCCGCAGTACCTGCTGTACCCGTCCTCGAGCATGTCCGTCACCGCCGCACCAGCCGCCTGGGCACCCGCCCCCCGAACGACCTCGTCGTTCGGCCGCCGGCTGCTGAACCCGGGCCCGGGTGGCCGGCCGGCGGTGCAGTGGCCGCTGCGCCGCAACTGCTCGATCACGCCGCGGCAGCTGGGTGCCGTGTACCTGTCGCTGTGCGTGGTCTCGGTGCTGATCTCGGCCTTCTTCGTGGCCCAGGGCGCGCCCTACGTGGCGGCCTTTGCCGGCGTCGAGCTGCTGGCTGTAGGCCTGGCGCTGCTGGTGTTTGCGCGCCACGCCGGCGACCACGAGACCATCACGCTGGAAGGCCGCCTGCTGCACGTCGAGCAGGCCGT
>Ga0209278_1002391_pt1 | contig 10512 bp, 6 predicted proteins | sample JI81BgreenDNA_FD_187504 | JGI IMG/M metagenome (GOLD analysis project Ga0209278, IMG submission 187504) | Wastewater effluent complex algal communities from Wisconsin, to seasonally profile nutrient transformation and Carbon sequestration -... | ecosystem: Engineered > WWTP > Effluent > Algae... | reverse complement strand
GTCGGCACGCGCCGATACCGCCGCATAGTTCAGCACCGTGCCATCGGCAAAGGCGATCTCTTCGATCCGCGACGAGCTGTTGAAATAGCCGGAAATCGTGATCGTCTCCTGGCCGGCGACGAAGATCAGCAGGGTATTGTCCGGAGCCCGGTCGAACCTGACATCGGTCGGGTTCAGGTTGATGAAGTTGAGCCGGTCAACCCCGGTGTTATTGCCAGAGTCGCGGATGATGTAGGACCCATCGCCAAGCGCATGGTTGTACTGATCCGCAAGCCGCGTGCCGTAAACGATGCCGCGATCCTTCTGATCCTCGGCGGACCGCAGCAGGATATCCGCAAGATTCAGAACCGTGCCGTCCATGAACTCGATCTGCTCGATCGCATCGGTTCCCGAGGTCGTGAAATGGTTCTCGATGGTGATGGACCCGCCATCCGCCATCCGGATCACCAGATCGTCCCCTGTGTTCGCGCCAAAGGCGACCTGACCGGACATAAGATTGGTGAACTTCAGACGGTCGACCGACTGATCGCCGGAATAGGCAAACTCCTGAATCAGGTCCGCGCCGTCGCCCGAGCTGTAGACATAGGTGTCAGAGCCCCGCCCGCCGGCCAAGGTGTCGTTCCGCAGCCCGCCCTCCAGGCGGTTGTCGGTGGCGTCCCCGGACAAGCGGTCACCGAAGTTGCTGCCGATCAGGCCTTCGATACCGTTCATCGTATCAACGTACCCATAGGTGCCGTTGAAATACTCCCAGGTCCGGGCGGTATTGGTCTCCAGCGACGCGATCACGCCGGCCGTTGCCGTCCGGTAGCTGGCCATGTCGTAGCCGTCACCGCCGAAGACCGTATCGATCCCGCCGTCGCCGGAAAGGGTGTCGTCCCCTTCGTCGCCATAAAGCACGTCATTCCCAAGGATCTGCGCATTCGTGCCGTGGTCGCCGAAAAGCTGGTCGTTGCCGGTATTGCCGTGCAGCGTGTCGCTGCCGCCATGGCCGAAGAGAACGTCATTGCCGGAAAGTCCCGAGATGTCGTTCGCCCCCGTCCCGCCCGTGATCAGATCGGCGAACCGCGACCCGACGACATTCTCGATATTGATGTAGACATCGCCCTGCGCATCCTGAGTGAGGCCGATGCCCTGGCTCAGGTCCAGCGAAACCGGGCGACCGCTTTCGTCGAAGGTGATCGTGTCGATCCCGGCGCCGCCATCCACCGTATCGGCCCCGATCCCGGCGCTGATCAGATCGTCGCCATCTCCGCCATAAATCAGGTCGGCTTCGCCATAGCTGCGGATCGTATCATTACCCGCTCCGCCGTCGATCGTATCCCGGCCATCGGCGGCAAGGTAAAGATTGTTGCCGGCAGTGCCAGTCACCGCATAGGCGCCATTCAATCCAGAGCTTTCGGCGCTTAGAATCGTGGCAAGCCAGCTCTTGGCCAACGCACTGTCGGGCGCCGTCAGCAGCAGCTGGTTGATGTATTCGGTATTCTCCAGATAGTACTGATAGTCCGAGGCAATGCGCAGCTTGGAATAGATCATCGAGAACGCCTGATCCGCCTCCAGCCCGATCAGGGATTGCTCAAGGTTGGCCAGGTCAAGAATCCGCAGCGCCTTCAGGTCGCCGTCTGTGGCCGTCATTCCTTTGACCGCCGCAACGATGGCCGCAAAGATCGCAGAGGAGTCGGTCATTCCGTAGTTGATGCCGTCCCCGTTGCGGAGGTTCTTTTCGTAATGGCCGATGCGAATTCCGCTGGCAAAGGCCAGATCGGTCGATCCCAGAAGCTTTGCAATCTCGTTCAGCTTGTCGGCAACGCTTGTCCCAAGCTGGGTGGCCAGTTCAACGCTGCCGCCATCGTCGCTGTCGATGCTGGCAATGCTCCAGGTCTTGGTGATCGCGTTGAATTGCAGATTGGCAAAGGCCTGCGGGTCCTTGTCAAAGATCGCGTCGAAGATCTTGCCGACGATGAAGCCGATGATCTGGGTCACCAGCATCCCAGGAAGGAAAGCAAAGAAGCCATCCGTCGCAAACTTGATGCCTCCCGCCAGTGCCTTGGCAATGGCCGAGGCAATGGCGCCTTCGATTGTCTCGGGCTGCGGGAAGACTTCGTCAAGCGCAAGCGAGAAGATCAGGCTGACATAGGAACTTACTTTTGTGAAATCGAAATCAAGCGGCTCATAGGCCTGGCCAAGCGCCGAATCGGATCCGAAGATATTGTCGATGAAATTGTCCATGCCGGTAGAGAGGACATTCTCGATGCCCTTCGAGACCAGCTCGGCCATGAACTCTTCGGGAAGCGTGTTGATATCCACGGACGAGAAGATCTCGGCCATGATCAACTCGCTGGTGATCGAAACCAGGCCTTGCGCAAAATTGACGCCCAGATCGACTCCGAAGTCTTCCCAGGCGCCAAAGATCATCTCATTCGTCGTCTCGCCATTGGTGGGCGCATACAAAAGCGAATGATGCAGGAAGTTGAGACCGCCTTCGGCGATGTTCTGCAGCAGCGTATCGATCAGCGTTCCGGCGGCCAGACGCTCGAACGGAGATTCGGCGCCAATCGCCTGCAGAATGAACGGAGTGACGGCCGCGCTGACGTCATCGCCGACTTCGTCGCCATAAAGCCAATAACTGTCGTTGATTTGAACGTCGACAAGGACCTGCTCCCCGTCGATCAGTTGATACATGTTCTCTTGTTGCAGGTAGAAGCGCGAAACCGGGTTGCCATTCGCATCCAGGACCGGATTGCCGTTCGCGTCGAATTGGCCAAGGGTATAGGTTTTCGTGACGGTGACGGTTGATTGCCCCGGATTCGTGGTGGAAACGGTCACCCATTTCCCGCCGTCCGGCGTGACCGATTCCCAGACGAGCCGGCCCTGGGAGTCTTCATAGATCGCCGTCAGGACGCCATTGGTATCCGGATCATAGAAGGCCAGCGTCGAGGTATTGTGGACCCGATACCCGCCCGCAATATAGGTATGCGTCCCTTCGACTTCAAAGTTGTAGACCGTGTGCTTCATCGCCCGAGGCTGGACGGCGAATTGTGCTTCCGACGCGGCAAAATCAGCGGCAGAGACAGTCTGTTCCGCCTGGAACGTGCCGTTCATGCTGAGGAATTCGCGCACCTGAACCGCGCGCGGCGCTGCAACGCCGATCCCGGAAACCTCGATGGTCATCACTCTTTCGTCCCTCTTGGCCGCGTTTACACGGTCTTGGTGAGTCCGTTGATGAAATGCTGTTTCACTTCGGCAACCGGGGTGAATGGCGATATGCATTCCACAATCACAAGATTGGGCCCCGACCGCCATTGCTGGAGGTCCGGCGCAAAATCGGGATCGGCGTCAATGCGTGCCTTGACCTCGTCGGAAACGGTCGCCCAGCTGATGAAGGCGACGGGCATGTTGTCCTTTCGGATCAGCTTGAATTGCTTCAGCAGGATTGCCGGCAATACCCGCTTGTCCAGCGTCGAAACCGGCAAGTCGCGGTGGTCCTTCGACATGGTCATCAGCCAGCTGGCCAATCCCAGGATCAGTCCGAATTCCTCGGGCGCGAGCGGTTTGGATCCCCCGACGCCCACGGGGCGCTGGTCGGTTGCGGATGTCTCGCTCACGTCAGTTCACCCGTCCCGCCATGGTCTGAAGCAGCCGCCCCGCAATCAATTCGGACTGGCTCCCCTCCCACTCGCCATCGGTCAGGATGCCGTCCAGCGTCTCTTGCGAGCGGGTCAGGATATAATCCTCGGGGCGGGGCAGGCGGCCGAACCAGAACAGCGGATGCGGCGCTTCGCCGGGTTTCGCGACAAGGCCCGTCTGCGGATCGAAGGCGTAGCCCTCTGCCGTCAAGCAATCCAGCACCGAGATCGGCGTGCCGTCGCGGTCGAAAAGCAGCGTCCCGACGCGCATTTCGGCGTCAATCAGCCTGCCGGCCTGCATGTCCTCGGGCTTCTGAGCGACGGCGACCTTGACGAAGGCATCGGCGACCGAGCCGACCGGCGCATTGATCGCCATCCGGATCAGCGTCCCATCCGCCTGCACCAGCGCGCCGTCCGAGAGCAGGATGTCAATGATCGGCACATGCCGCCCCTTGAACATTCCGGCGCCACACAGCGTGGCATGGCCGGGGGTGACCTTCAGGCCATGCACGTCCAGGATATGCGAAACCTCGTTGCGGAAGGTCCGGGTGACCCGTCCGGGGACGAGCGTGCCGGAGGGGTCGTAGGAGAGGACGATGTCGCCGGGGGTGATGGATTCGATGGGTTTCTGCGCGTTGCCGTGCAGGAGTATGGGCGTACCGCCAGCGAAACATTCATTCCCCTGAAGGATCCCTACAGCTCGTCGTGCTGCGCCCTCACCTTCGTAAAGAATGAAGACTCTTTCAAAGTTGGCAACGTCCCCAAAACCAATCTGAACGATCGCAGAAATGAATGGTGGCAATCCGCCTTCGTGGTTGAAATTATCTTCAAAAAGCTCGATCTCTCCATCGATCACCAGTTGACCGTTCACCAGTCTGAACGTCGTGTCTTGGGAAATCCGTACTCGTAGAGAGCCAAAAATGTAAGCCATCTCGGCAGGGTATGAAGCACCTGGGTAAACTGAGCCCGTGCCGTAAAGATTTGTCGAAAGCGCATGATCGCCGTAATCTTGCCCATTTTCGCCAATTACTGGAAGCGAGATCCCCAGTGCCTGCAAGTCTGAAAGAGTATATACCTGCCCCTCTTGCAGTTGACCGCTGTAAACTCCTGATTTTAGGTCCTTCACCAGATCAAAATCATCGAAATCAATATTCCAGCCAAAGCCTCGGGTCAGGACGTTCTCTTGAGAAAAAATAACAGTGGGCCCGTCTGGAGGAACCAGTCCTTCAATCTCATGGATATAAAATTGACCAGTGTATACATTGCTTGGATTGAAGGGCTGCCCAAACCTTAAAAGATTGTTGAAATTCTCTCCAGTTACATATCGAACATCGTCTGCAACCCAAGCGTTGCGAGCGGGATCGTACGTCCAGGGATTCACATAGATGACGTCTTCACCGGTGAATGGGTCAACGATTGTGTATGTAACGGCCATTCTAGCTCTCTCGCGTGTTTCTTTTGTTAGGGGCCAAAATAGTAAGCGCGTCTTTGATCTGGATACAGCAGGATCACGGTGTTGGGAGATTCGGCGCCAATTGCAATAATGGCCTCATTGTCCAGTATCAAATTAGTATAGCGGCTAATGTCAGGTGATGATGGCTCCAAGCCCCTTCTCCAGCACCGCTTTGCGTTGAAGATGCTCTCTTCCAATTGGAACGCAAGATCTTCATCGCCATTGCTTCTTACGGTCCACGCAAGATCTGCTATCGAGTATCCTTTGAAATAGTGGAAACCGTCCTTTGGGAATTTAAGAGTTGAGAACGAATTCTCGCTGCTTACATCCCTCAAAGCCGCTGCCGAGGATGAAAATCGAGTTTCCTCAATTCGAATGCCTGCCACAGTTGACAGTTCTGCAAAGGTGCAGCTTTTGAAGTCAGTCTCAAAGAACAAGAAGGCAGCAACACCTATTGTTGCTGGAAGCTTGGCTGTAACGGCAGACTGGCTCCCCGATGTACAGCCACCCAAAGCGACGGAGAACGCAATAACTGTGGTAAAGCTTGTTCTTGACGGTTGGGACGTCAGATGAGTGGCCCAGCACATGATAACTTGGCCCCCCCACGAACTCGAACCCAGCCTTGACCCATTTTTGCGCCAGATTTTCCAGCAAAATGGCCTTTGTCAACCTAGATTTTGCCGACTGGATGCTATTTCTGGTTGCAGTTGAGTAGAGGAGGAGCATTCGCCCCCTTTGATCTGCGGTTTGGCGGAGCGGACATCTGCCCGGTCTCTCCAAGGTAGGACCAAGAAACCGCCGCTTGATATCCGCGGCTGCATCAGAATACAGCAGCCCTCCCCACCCACCCCACCCCGCAAACCCCATGGCACCGAATCACATCCCGTGCCATGACTGCGCAACCCAAACGCGCATCCGGATCCGTACGAGTTCATGCCAGACACCCTAGGGGCCGCCGCGGTCAAGCACATCCCCGCCTTCCTTCTGGTTGCGCTCTTCAGCATCTTCGTGAACCTGCTGATGCTGACCGGGCCGCTCTTCATGCTGCAGGTCTATGACCGCGTGCTGGCCAGCCGGTCGGAGCCGACGCTTGTCGCGCTCCTCGCGCTCATCGTCGGGCTCTTCGCGGCGATGGCTCTGCTGGAGGCGGTCCGCGGGCGCATCGGGACCCGGGTCGGGGCGACGTTGCAGGCCGACCTCGACGCCCGGGTGTTCCGGGCCGCGATGAGCGCGCCGCAAAGCGTGGCGAAAGAGGCCGGGACGGCGCTTTACGACCTGGAGGCGGTGCGCAAGTTCGCCGGCTCGCCGCTGACCTTCGCCTTCTTCGACCTGCCTTTCGCCCCGCTGTTCTTCGGCGCGATCTTCATCCTGCATCCGATGCTTGGCTGGCTGGCCGTCGGCGGCGGCGCCCTTCTGGTCGTGATCATGCTGCTGAACCAGATCTTCAGCCGCAAGCCGACCGAGATCGCGGGGCGGACCTCGGCCGCCTCGACCCGCATCTCGGAGCAGATCAGGACTCAGGCCGATACCGTGCGCGGCCTTGGCATGTCGGGCGCTGCCATCGCGCGCTGGCGCAAGGAGCGCGATACCGCGCTTCTGTCCGAGATCTCGCTCAGCGACCGCAACGGCGGCTTCGGGTCCACGACCAAGATCCTGCGGCTGTTCCTGCAATCGGCGATCCTGGCGCTTGGCGCCTGGCTGGTGATCCGCAACGAGCTGACCGGCGGCGCGATGATCGCAAGCTCGATCCTGATGGGCCGCGCCCTTGCGCCGGTCGAGCAGCTGGTCAGCGGCTGGGCAAGCGTCGCCCGGGCCGCGAAGGGCTGGTCTTCGCTGCGGACGCTGCTGGATGCGGTTCCGCCGCCGGTGCCAAGAACCGCACTGCCGCGGCCGGATGCCAGGCTGACCGTGACCGACCTGACCATCGTGCCGCCCGGTGAGGCGAAGCCGACCTTGCAGCGGGTGTCCTTCGCGGTCGACGCGGGGCAGGCGGTCGGGGTCGTGGGGGAAAGCGCATCGGGGAAATCCTCGCTGGCGCGGGCGCTGGTGGGGCTTTGGCGTCCGGTGGGCGGCGAGGTCCGCCTGGGCGGCGCAAGGCTGGACCAGTACGAAGAGGACGCGCTTGCCCAGCATGTCGGCTATCTGCCGCAGGACGTGGTGCTGTTCGACGGCACGGTCGCGCAGAACATTGCCCGGCTGGCCGAAACGCCCGACGCCGATGCGGTGATCGCCGCGGCCCGGCTGGCGGGGGCGCATGACATCATCCTGAGCCTGCCGAAGGGCTATGACACCCCGGTCGGGGCGGCCGGGGCCCGGCTGTCCGGGGGCCAGAAACAGCGCATCGGCCTCGCGCGCGCCCTGTTCGGCAATCCGGTTCTGGTGGTGCTGGACGAACCCAACTCCAACCTCGATGCGCCCGGGACCGAAGCGGTCAACGCGGCGATCCGCGAGCTGAAGGCGCGGGGCTGCATCGTGGTGATCATGGCGCACCGGCCGGCGGCGATTGCGGAATGCGACCTGATCCTGATGATCCGGGGCGGCCAGAACGCCGCCTTCGGCCCCCGGGACGAGGTTCTGCGCAAGATCGCCACCAACCACGCTCAGCTGTCGCCGGCGGTTGTGCGACCGGCCGCCGTCGCTGCGGCCGCTGCCGGCGGAGCGGCGTCATGAGCTGGAGCATCCGCGGTTCCGCGATCGTCGGGCTTGTCACCGTCCTGATCCTGACGCTTGGCGTCGGCGTCTGGGGCGCCTGGGCCTCTCTGGCGGGGGCCGTTGTCGCACAGGGCCAGGTCCAGATCGAGGCGCGCGCCCAGATCGTCCAGCACCGTGACGGCGGTGTGGTGAAGTCGATCCTTGTCAAGGATGGCGACCGTGTCGCTGCGGGCGACCCGCTGCTGATCCTCGACGAGGTCGAGTTGGCCTCGCAGGCGCAGATCATCGCCGATCAGCTGCTGGAACTGCGCGCGCGTGCCGCCCGCCTGGCTGCCGAGCGGGACGGCGCAAGCGAGATCGTCTTTCCGCCCGACCTCTCCGCCGCCCGGACCGGAGTGCTGTCGGCCGAGGCGGTCTTCGAAGGCCAGCGCACCCTCTTCTCGGCCCGTCTGGCCACGCTGGCCGAGGCGACCCGCTCCTATCAAGAGCAGAAGACCCAGGTCGAGAACGAAATCCTTGGACAGCAAGCCCAGCTCCGGTCTCTGGACGAACAGATCGCGCTGCTGGATGGCGAGCTGGCCGATGCCGAGGGGCTGCTGGAGAAGGGGCTGATCCAGTCGGCCCGCGTCATCGCGCTCAAGCGCGAGCGGGCCAGCCAGACCGGCCTAAGGGGCGAGCTTGAGGCCGCCGTGGCGCGCAGCATGGGCCGCATCGCCCAGATCGACGTCGAGATCGTCGGGCTGACGGCCAAGCGCCGCGAAGAGGCCGTGACGGAACTGCGCGATGTCGAGCCGCGGATCGCCGGCCTTCAGGAAGAGCTGGAATCGCTGGAGACAAAGCTTTCACGGCTGACGCTGACCGCCCCGACCGAAGGCATCGTCCACGATCTGCGGGTGCATAGTCTTGGCGCGATCATTCGGCCCGCCGACCCGGTTCTCTACGTCATCCCGCAAGAGCAGGCCCTGGTGATCACCGCCCGGATCGACGCCTTCCGCATAGACGAGGTGTTTGCGGGTCGCGACGTCCTGCTGCGCTTTTCCGCCTTCAATGCCCGCACGACCCCCGAGATCAGGGCCAAGGTCGCCAGGGTCTCGGCCGATGTCACCACCGACGAACGCTCGGGCATGCAGTTCTACACGGCCGAGCTTCACGTCACCCCCGAAGAGATCGCCCGCCTGGGCGACCAGATCCTGCTGCCCGGGATGCCGGTCGAGGTCTTCATCCAGACCGGCGAAAGGTCCGCGCTCAGCTATTTCGCGAAGCCTTTCACCGATTACTTCGAGAGGGCGTTCAAAGATTGAGCCTGCGTCCTGCCGGACCGCCGCCAGCGGCGCGGATGCCGGGATGGCAGCGCATCCGACACTAACCGGCGCGGGTTGAACCCTCTGGCCTTGTGCGCGTCGGGCGGGTAAACGAAGCCAGCATCCGGGGGCCAAGATGAACGACCAGATCAAGCCGCAGCCAGGCATCCTTGACATCGCGCTCTACGAGGGCGGCAAGGCGCATGTGGCAGGCGTGGCCAATGTCGTGAAACTGTCGTCGAACGAGAACCCGTTCGGCCCCTCGGACAAGGCGAAAGAGGCGTTCGGCCGCACCGTGCATTCGTTGCACCGCTACCCCAACACCGACCACGCCGACCTGCGCGCGGCGATTGCCGAGGTGCACAAGCTGGACGCCGCCCGCATCATCTGTGGCGCGGGCTCGGACGAGATCATCACCTTCCTCTGCCAGGCCTACGCCGGCCCGCGCGACGAGGTGGTGTTCACCGAGCATGGCTTCCTGATGTACCGCATCTCCAGCCTCGCCGTGGGAGCAACCCCGGTCGAGGTTGCGGAACGCGAGCGGACGGCGGATGTCGATGCCATTCTGGCGGCCTGCAACCGGCGCACGAAGCTTGTCTTCCTGGCGAACCCGAACAACCCCACCGGCACGATGGTCTCGGCCGCCGAGATTGCGCGGCTGGCCGAGAACCTGCCGCCGCAAGCGCTCTTGGTGCTGGACGGGGCCTATGCCGAATACGTCGAGGGCTACGACGGCGGTGCGTCGCTGGTCGATGCGCGCGACAACGTGGTGATGACGCGGACCTTCTCGAAGGTCTATGGCCTGGGGGGCCTCAGGATCGGCTGGGGCTACGGGCCGAAACACGTGATCGACGTCCTGAACCGCATCCGGGGGCCGTTCAACCTGTCCACCACGCAGCTTGAGGCCGCCGAGGCCGCGGTGCGCGACCAGGATTTCGTGGCGAAGTGCCGGGCCGAGAATACCCGGATGCGGTCCTGGCTGGCCAATGCGCTGGCCGAGATCGGGGTGCCGTCCGATACCTCGATGGCGAACTTCATCCTGGCCCGCTTCCACAACCAGGAAGAGGCCGAGGCCTGCGACGCCTTCCTGCAGAAGCAGGGCCTGATCGTGCGCCGGGTGGCGGGCTACAAGCTGCCGCACTGCCTGCGCATCACCATCGGCGACGAGGCCTCGTGTCGCCAGGTCGCCCATGCGGTGGCGCAGTTCAAGGGTGTGAAATGATCTACCAGCGCGTCGCCCTGATCGGCCTGGGGCTGATCGCGTCCTCGATGGCGCATGCGATGCGGGCGGGCGGGCTGGCCGGTGAGATCGTGGGTTACGCCAAGTCGGCCGAGACGCGGGCGGTGGCGCGCGAGCTCTTCTGCGACCGGGTCTGCGAGTCCGCCGCCGAAGCGGTGAAGGGCGCCGATCTGGTCGTGCTGGCGGTGCCGGTGGGCGCAATGGCAGCGATTGCTGACGAGATCGGGCCGCACCTTCAGCCGG
>Ga0209278_1002388_pt1 | contig 10522 bp, 12 predicted proteins | sample JI81BgreenDNA_FD_187504 | JGI IMG/M metagenome (GOLD analysis project Ga0209278, IMG submission 187504) | Wastewater effluent complex algal communities from Wisconsin, to seasonally profile nutrient transformation and Carbon sequestration -... | ecosystem: Engineered > WWTP > Effluent > Algae... | reverse complement strand
CTAACCCCTCGCTCAAGCTGACCCGCTACGGCAAGCACTGTAAGGCCGGGCTGAGGCACACTGTGCATCATCTCAGCCCGGCCTTACAGTGCTCGCCTCCGCGGGCAGCTTAGCTCGAACGTTAGGCGTCATGACCGAAACCCCACACCTCACACAACTGAAGCGCGTCGGAGCTGTACTTCTGGCGGTTGGCGTCCTTGACATTGCCTACTTAATCTACTGCGTCGCGACTGGCATCAACTACTCCTCCAGCTTCAACATCTTTGCGGTCATTGCAGGCGCGTTGCTCGTACGAGGGAGCTTAAGAGCCGCCTCAGCCGTGCGTTGGTTCGGCACCTTCATGCTTGCTGCCATCGCTGCAACCGCTCTGGCTTGGCCACTGATTCAGCCGCTCGATCTCACCATCACACAAGTGCGACTCGCCCCGCTCCAAGCGTTGGCATCACTCGGATTCCTCGCATTCTTAGTGGCGCTCTTGGGCTGGGTTTGCACCAGACTGGGCTCCGCCGAGATTCTCGCGGCTAGGTCAGCTGCTGGTCGCAAGTCCCGCGATCTTCGCATTCCAGCAGTCGCAGGCGTTGGTCTTGTCCTTGCCATGGCCGCGCTAATCCCACTACCACTCAAGGGAGAGTCGGGAGCCAAAGCCAAGGAACTTGCGCAGCAGCAGCTCGGCGACGGCTATCGGTACCACGTTTCGTCTATCAGAGTCAGCACCAACTCGGATGGAACGTTCGTTGCGAGCACAGTCACCGCCTGGAACGAGAGAGAAGTCAAAGTTGTTCCACTGCAGTGGCGCGAATGACGCCTAACCCCTCGCTCAAGCTGACCCGCTACGGCAAGCACTGTAAGGCCGGGCTGAGGCACACTGTGCATCATCTCAGCCCGGCCTTACAGTGCTCGCCTCCGCGGGCAGCTTACCTCGAACGTTAGGCCTCAAATTTGTTATCTCTCGGCCCTACGTGCGTTGAGCACTATCTGCGAATGCGAAAGCCGACCGAAGGACAAGCCAATTATGCTAATTCTCGCGTTCACGTTCGCGGCCGCGGCGCTGGGCGGCGGCTTGATTGCCGGAACCTGGATAGGAATGAGACCGAAGGCTGATATTGGGGTTGGTCAATCCTTTTTAATCTGGCTAGCCCTGGCCTCCGCGGCTTTCACCACTTTCGCCAAGTCGATGGAGGCCCTACCCCTCGCTCTGCTGTTTGCCACGCTGATCGGATTCATCCCCTTCTCTCTTGGCTATCTTGTGCTCAGGGCAGCGGTTGCAAGGCTGCGTAAGCGCGAGACACTTCCCGCAAAGTAGTGTCTCGCAACAGCGCGTTATTAGCAGCAGAGTGACCATTTTCCGCACTTCCCCGTTGAGGCCTAACCCCTCGCTCAAGCCGACCCGCTACGGCAGGCGCTGTAAGCCCGGCGCCCGCCACTCGTACTATCGTCGGTCACCGGGCTTACAGCACCTGCCTCCGCGGGCAGCTTAGCTCGAACGTTAGGCTTCACGTGAACGTCCGCCCCATCACTCCCACCGAATACGAAGCCGCCCGCCTGCTCCTCCAGGCAAACAACTGGGGCGCGCGAGTCTCTGATCCAACTGTGTTCGCCGATCTTGTCGCTCGCTCTCAGATCGCCCTCGTCGCAGTCGAAGGCTCGCAAGTCGTTGGCTTCCTGCGCGCGATCACCGACAACATCTTCAACGGCTACATCTCCATGGTCGTAGTAGCCGAGCCGTACCGCGGTCAAGGCATCGGCACTGCCTTGGTCCAGGCTGCGATGGGTGAACGCCCTGAAATGACCTGGGTTCTACGAGCGGGAAGAACGGGCGTCTCGGCCTTCTACGAGAAGCTGGGCTTTGACGTCTCAGAGGTCGCCATGGAACGCCCGGGCCAGCGCAAGTGATGCCTAACGCCGAGCCGTACCGCGGTCAAGGCATCGGCACTGCCTTGGTCCAGGCTGCGATGGGTGAACGCCCTGAAATGACCTGGGTTCTACGAGCGGGAAGAACGGGCGTCTCGGCCTTCTACGAGAAGCTGGGCTTTGACGTCTCAGAGGTCGCCATGGAACGCCCGGGCCAGCGCAAGTGATGCCTAACCCCTCGCTCAAGCTGACCCGCTACGGCATGCGCTGTAAGCCCGGGCCGCGGCACATGGTGCATCATCGCAGCCCGGGCCTACAGCGCATGCCTCCGCGGGCAGCTTAGCTCGAACGTTAGGCGGCACAGTCCACATTCATTTGGCTCGTCACGTACTCAATACAGGAGACATCCTTTGTTCAGTCATGTCATGGTCGGCACAAACGACATCGCGCGCTCCAAGCGTTTCTACGACGCGCTTCTCAAGGTTTTGGGCGCTGGAGAAGCGATCGAGAACACCAACAAGACCGGCCAGCGCCGCCTGTTCTACAGGCACGATGGAGCGTCCTTCGGAGTGAGCGAGCCAATCGACGGGCAGCCAGCAACAGTAGCCAACGGGGCAACCATCGGCTTCAAGTGCAACTCTCCGGAGCAGGTGCGCGAGTTTCATGACGTCGCAGTCGCCAACGGAGGTTCTTCCATCGAGGAACCCCCTGGTCCGCGCTCGGGGCCTGCGGGTGTGCTGCACCTCTCCTACGTGCGCGACCCCGACGGAAACAAGCTCTGCGCACTTCACCGCCCGAAGGCATAAGTTCCCGCCAGACAGTCGCTCAGTGCACGCAGTGCCGCCTAACCCCTCGCTCAAGCTGACCCGCTACGGCAGGCACTGTAAGCCCGGCCTGAGCCACTCGTACTATCGTCTCAGTCCGGGCTTACAGTACCTGCCTACGCGGGCAGCTTAGCTCGAACGTTAGGCTTCACAAACCACTGTCGCGTCATGCCACTAATCACAGTCACGTTGCAGCGTCCGAAGACCAATGAATTCAAGTCCATGGTGCTCGACGCGGTTCACGACGCGCTTGTGCATGTCGGTGTACCTGCGACAGACAAGTTTCAGCGAGTACTGGAACTTGATCCAACAGATTTCCGCTTCGATCCCAACTACCCAGACGCCGAAACACCAAGAACATCCGACTTCGTACTCGTTGAGGTTCTCTGGTCTGTCGGCAGGAGCGTCAAGGTGAAGAAGCAGTTCTTGTCGCATCTTGCGCAAGGACTGTCCGGCAAGGGCTTCAACGCGGAGCACCTGATGGTCGTGTTCAAGGAGACTCAGTGGGAGAACTGGTCGTTCGCAGGTGGACGCCAGATACATACCTGAACTGCCGTCGCGGTGAAGCCTAACCCCTCGCTCAAGCTGACCCGCTACGGCAGGCACTGTAAGCCCGGCCTGAGCCACTCGTACTATCGTCTCAGGCCGGGCTTACAGTACCTGCCTCCGCGGGCAGCTTAGCTCGAACGTTAGGCCGCACAGTCAAGGTCTCCGCATGCGAAAGATTCTCTACCTCGACATGGACAACGTCCTCGTTGACTTCCCATCCGCTTTCTCACGCATTCCGGCGGAGGACCTCGCTGCCTACGAAGGAAGACTCGACGAAGTTCCTGGGATCTTTGCGCTCATGGACCCTCTCTCGGGCGCAGTCGAGGCTCACCGTGAGTTGTCCGAACTCTTTGACACCTACATCCTGTCCACATCGCCCTGGGAGAATCCGTCAGCTTGGTCCGACAAACTGCTTTGGGTGAAGCGCCACCTCGGCGTTCACGCTCACAAACGTCTGATCCTTAGCCACCACAAGAACCTGAACCGCGGGCACTTCTTGGTTGACGATCGCACCAAGAACGGAGCCGGGCAGTTCGAAGGTCAGCACATTCACTTCGGCACCGTGGCATACCCGGACTGGTCAACCGTCACCGCCTACCTGCGCAGTGCGGCCTAACCCCTCGCTCAAGCTGACCCGCTACGGCATGCGTTGTAAGCCTGGTTCGCGGTACCCTGTACATTCTCGCGAACCAGGCTTACAACGCATGCCTCCGCGGGCAGCTTAGCTCGAACGTTAGGCCGCAGAAACGAAATCCGTGCCCTCACCAGCTCTCAATGCCCCGCTCTGCCCTATCTGCGGCAAGCCAAATGAGTGCGCGGCCTCAGCTGCCGGCACTACCGAAGTTGAGTGCTGGTGCAGGTCGGCTTCGTTCAGCCAGGACCTCTTCGCCCAGGTTCCCGCGAATCAACTGAACCAAGCCTGCATCTACCGCAGCTGCGTCGAGCGCGCCAATGAGCGTCGTACAGGTCAAGGTCAAACCAAGTAGCCGCGAGAGCGCGGTCGAAGAACTGGAAGACGGTTCCCTCTTCGTCAAGCTCAAGGCTCAGCCTATCGACGGGAAGGCCAATGCCGAGCTCATCACTGTGCTCGCAAAGTACTTCAAGGTTCCCAAAGCCCGCGTGACCATCAAGTCCGGAGCTGGAGCCCGAATCAAGCTGGTCAGCATTGAGTCCAGATGAGTCAAACACCGGGTAAACCCGCGCAGCGGCCTAACCCCTCGCTCAAGCTGACCCGCTACGGCAGGCGTTGTAAGCCCGGCCTGAGCCAGTCGTACTATCGTCTCAGACCGGGCTTACAACACCTGCCTCCGCGGGCAGCTTAGCTCGAACGTTAGGCCTCACGTCCCAAGAAACCAAAGCCGTGCACGCCTCAGCTGTCTTCAAGTCTGTCTCAGCGCGCTTCGGGCACGCCTCTCCTGCCTTCGGACGCGCCAGCGCACATGGCGACACAGTCACGCTCGCTGTCCTTCACCAAGCCAGCACCGTAGAGCTTCGGCAACGCCTCTGTTCGGCCCTGAAGACACGCGTTGCCACGGTGAGGCCTAACCCCTCGCTCAAGCTGACCCGCTACGGCATGCGCTGTAAGCCCGGGCCGCGGCACTTGGTGCATCATCGCAGCCCGGGCTTACAGCGCATGCCTCCGCGGGCAGCTTAGCTCGAACGTTAGGCCTCACAATCGCACCGCCGCTGGCCGTCCAACACCTTGCAAACCCAATCAGAGCACAGCATGCGTAAACTCCTTGCTACTTTGCTTGCACTGACCGCCCTCGCGGGATGCGGGACCATTCCCCCCAATACGATGGAGTTGGTTGTGGAGTCGAATCCACCCGCCGCTGCGGCCTACGCCCCATCCGGCAAGTTTCTTGGGATAACTCCCTTCAAGCTCTACTACCCTTTGACTCAAGCCGACATCGCCGCAAATTTCGTATCAGGCGGAACCTTGACTGTTGTTTGGAATAGCGGCGCTAGAGCCACTAAAAACACTGACGTTCGCTTGAACGGCCTCACCTCGGGCACCGTGACCTTTCGAGTTGAGCGCCCAGCGAATGCACCTGGACTCTTGCAAGACATTGCGTTCGCCGAGAACCGTCAACGCCAGGAGAATGCCGACTCTTTGGCTGCAATGGCGGCGGTGGCTGGCGCTTTCGCGGCCGGTCGACAGGCTACGCCTCCAGTGCCTCAATTTCGGCCGATCGGGGCCTCGCCGAATGGAGCACAGCCCACAACCCGTCCAAGGGCTGCTTGGACGGGGGGCTCCAGGCCTGGGCTCACGGTTACCGGCCAAGCAGGCGTGAGTTGTGAGTATCTTTACGCTGGAAACTCGTTCTGGAGAGCATTCGTTGGTGGTGCATGCCCGGCCACGGTCGAGGTTCAGTAGCCGGTGAGGCCTAACCCCTCGCTCAAGCTGACCCGCTACGGCAGGCGCTGTAAGCCTGGTCCGCAGCACATGGTGCATCATCGCGAACCAGGCTTACAGCGCCTGCCTCCGCGGGCAGCTTAGCTCGAACGTTAGGCCGTCAACGAACCGCCGGGTTTGCGCTCCACCACCTCGTTCGCGGCCATGGGCCGCGAAGACACGCGCTCCGGGCGCACCGCGCGGTCTCTCCGCTCAGCACATCAGCCGGGCACTGGCCTCGCTTCACCGGACCAGCGCTTCGCGGGAGCAAGGGGAACCACCTCGGGTTTCGCTCCACCTGGCTTCAGGCCTGCAGCCTCCGCGTCACCACCTCAGCGCTTGCGCGGGATGCAGGGGCTCCACCTCGGCGCTCGGTACACCCAGCCCTGTCGCTCTCGCTCCAGGCCCCCACCTCGCCGTTGCGGCCTAACCCTTCGCTCAACCCGACCCGCTACGGCAGGCCGTCTTGCCCGTACGGTGCACCTCGGTCATCATGCACCGTACGGGCAAGCCGCCCTGCCTCCGCGGGCGGGTTAGCTCAAACGTTAGGCGCCACAGGGCAACGCCACTTGCATACCAACGCCGTGGGCAGCACAGAACTCAGTATTTGCCTCCGCGTAGTACAGACATTGGTTCTGTACGCGCTCTGCGAGCATCAGCTTGGTCATGCCACTCGCATCAGCGTTTCCGCGCAAGGCCGTGACTTCAGCGTTGCCGACAATGGTCGCGGCCATGCCATCGCTCGCACGGTTCAGGACGCGCCGTACCTAGACTTCATCTACGAACACCTGGCGTTCCCCTACTGCCGCGAGGCATCACCGCCGGTCCAGTTGCAGGGTTTGGGTATGTCGCTCCTCAACCAACTCTGCTCAGTCCTAGAAGTTACCGTTAGGAAGCCAACTGCAACCCTTCGCATCCGCTTTGAGGACGGGGTGCGAGTAAGTCACACAGTCACTGACGAGGCCAATGCGGAGCCAGGAAACACGGTCTCTGGCACGGTCAACTCGACGTTGACGCCAGAACCATTGGATCGCTCTGCACTGTCCGGCTGGCTTCTCGCTGTCCAGCAGGTCAATCCGGAGCTCAAGCTCACCCTTAACGCCCGCCAACTGCGCGGTGTCGCGGGTGGCGCCTAACCCCTCGCTCAAGCTGACCCGCTACGGCAGGCACTGTAAGCCCGGCCTGAGCCACTCGTACTATCGTCTCAGGCCGGGCTTACAGTACCTGCCTACGCGGGCAGCTTAGCTCGAACGTTAGGCCGCACAAACGTCGCAACCCTGGCATCCACTGCCCCAAAGTCCCATGCTGCCCACGACCACGCTCAAGCAACAGCTCCTGGGGGCGCTTGCAAAGATCGACGGGCTCACAGCCGAACCGTCCCCTGTTTCTGGTGGAACCGCCCTCTTCTACCGAGGTCGCGAGTTCGCGCACTTTCACAACGACAACGAGCTTGACCTGCGGCTGACCAAGAAGGTCATACAAGCACAAGGTTTAGCCCACCCGTCTGGCTCGATTCACCACCCGAGTAGGTCATCGTCCTCGCCCTGGATCGAAGTGCGCTTCACGACAGCAAGCGACGTGGCGCGTACTGCGGAGCTGGTCAAGCTTGCCATCCGCCAACTCTAGCCGCGCTCAGGGTTCCAACCCCATGCCACTTAGCCAGCTCACCACGGTGCGGCCTAACCCCTCGCTCAAGCTGACCCGCTACGGCAGGCGCCGTAAGCCCGGGCCGCGGCACATGGTGCATCATCGCAGCCCGGGCTTACAGCGCCTGCCTCCGCGGGCAGCTTAGCTCGAACGTTAGGCATCAGAACTTGATAGTGCTCGCTCGCCTCAAGGCAACAATACAACTCCAGTAGCGAATTCTCCCCAATCGAAAGGCCCGCAAAGCACCATGTTCGACTCAGTGACTGTTGCAAACTTTATGCGTATCGGCGGGGAGGTGAAGATACCGCTGAGCCCGGTTACTCTACTAGTTGGCGAAAATGGCTCCGGCAAGTCCTCTGTTCTGAGAGCAATTCACTGGGCCATCCGTTGTGCGGTCTTGCGGGACAGTTCTGATCGCGTCACGCTCGAGCGAATGGATTACGCACCAAGTCGCGACTTTTTGCATCTCTCTCACAAGGGCAGGCTCAACAGCAAGGGGACATCTCCAAAAGTGCGTGTTTCACTCGCATCCGGCGGTGACGAACTGGAGGTCACGATGCACTCCACGCACAACGACGCCGGAATCAAGGCGACCGTCTCCGGACCGCTCGCAAGTACGATTACGCCAACTTCTCAAATCACTGCATATATCCCAGGCTTGGCTGGACTCTCCGAGGCTGAGTCCCTACTGGCTACACCAGTACTCCACAGACGAGCCGCGTCGGGAGAAGGCGGCTCTGTATTGCGACACATCTTATTCGGCCTTGCCAACTCCGCCACTGGTCGTGACAGCCTAGAAGAACACGTAGAGCTATCTGAGCTAAGTCGATGGGTCGGCAAAGTCTTTCCTGGAGTCCGCTTCTGGGTGAAGTTTGACCGGCTGCGGGACGTATACATTGACGCGAAGTTCCTCACTGTCGACATGTCTGAACCTGGGAAGAAGCAGGAATCTCAGTGGAGATCACTTGAGATGGCCGGAACTGGGTTTCTGCAGGTCGTCCAGATCTTTGCATACTTGCTTCACTTTAAGCCAAAGCTCTTGCTTATTGATGAACCGGACTCACACCTTCATCCGGGCACACAGGAGCGGCTTATCTCTGCCATTGAGGATGCAGCAAGCGCATTTCCTGAGACTCAGTTCATGCTTGCGACGCACTCTCCAAGTTTGGTTCGCGCCTCAGGTGCCACATCTCACGTCATCTGGATTAGCGAAGGGGCACTGAAGAGCGAGAAAGAGGAAAAGGTTCGGCAGCGAATGGGCTGGGGGGCCCTTGATAAGGATCTAGTCTTGTTTACGGAAGATGGCAATCTTCGGTACCTAAAGAGCATTCTTTCTCAGTGGCCGGAGCTGTCTCGCAAGGTTCTGCTCTGGCCCACTTTTGGGGCGGGTTCATTGCCCCGCGGTCCCGCTCTGACAAAGACGAGGGCTGAACTTGGCATCGCCGTAGCAGTACACCGTGACCGGGACTTCTTGTCCGACACGGACAAGTCAGCCCTCGTAACCAAGATGGAGTACGACATACACAACATACCTTTTTGGATGCCAGAAGGGTCTGACATCGAAGCCGGCTTCTGCTCGCCAAAGAATTTGGCCAAAGCATTCGATATTGCCGAGTCTGACGCTGAATTCTTGCTGAAGGAAGCGGTAGCTCTCTTGGACTCAGATGCTGCGGAGAAAGACTTCAATAGTGCATATCAGACAGCCGTTGGCGGCCTGAGTAAGGAGAGTGTTGGCGTACCGTCGAAGCGTTGGAGAGACTTGGGAGGACTTTCTGCAGCGACAATCAAAGGCAAGGTGTTGCTTGAGAAGGTCGAAGACGCCGCGAAAGCGAGGTACATTGGAACAGCTGAGGTGCATAAGTTGAAGGGCCTCAAGCTGCTATCGACGCCCACAGTTGAAATGCATACAGACCTAAAGACTCTTCTTGAGAGCGCGATACATGCGCAGAAGACGAGTAAACACAAAAATTAACCCTAGCGCTGATGCCTAACCCCTCGCTCAAGCTGACCCGCTACGGCAGGCGCTGTAAGCCTGGTCCGCGGCCATTGAGGCATCATCGCGAACCAGGCTTACAGCGCCTGCCTCCGCGGGCAGCTTAGCTCGAACGTTAGGCCGCATTTTTCGATGCCTATTACGGTGGCACCACCATAAGTCAAGCTCCGCAACATCACTAGCCGCGTCCTCAAGAACCCGACCTAACAACTCGACAAGTCGTGCCCTACTTATTAGCGTACTTCATCGCTTACTCGTTGCACAGGTTCACCTCTACTCCAACGGTGAACGCTGTAACTCAAACAGGCATCTTGTTGGTCATGCTCTGGCTTTGCTGGAGGCTCGGCGGATGGACTTCGCCGAGCAGTGCATGGCGCTGGTTGCTTGTGAACAAGCAATCTGGTGTTCCAGTCGCTGTCCCGGTTCTGGCAGGCTCGCTAGTGGCACTTGGGCTTTGGCTCTACTCCGAGAAGTACAGCCCTATCGTCTCCATCCTTGAGGCACTGTGGCTCTACTTCTTCTTTCACGCCTTTGCTGCTGTGTGGTCGGCACTCATGCACACTCTCCACGGCCACGACGATGCGGCCTAACCCCTCGCCCAAGCTGACCCGCTACGGCAGGCGCTGTAAGCCTGGTCCGCGGCACGTGGTGCATCATCGCGTACCTGGCTTACAGCGCCTGCCTACGCGGGCAGCTTAGCTCGAACGTTAGGCCGTCAACGAATAGCGCCTTCTGCGCTCCCCCACCTCGTTCGCGGCCATGGGCCGCGAAGACACGCGCTCCGGATACACCGCGCGGCATCTTCGCTCAGCGTATTGGTCGGGCTCCGGCCTCGCTGCACCCGGCCAGCGCTTCGCGGGAGCAAGGGGAACGACCTCGGCGCTCGCTCCACCCGGCTTCGCGCCTGCAGGTTTCACTCCATCATCTCAGCGCTATCGCGGGTTGCAAAGGCTCCACCTCGGCACGCGCGGCACCAGGCTCTGTCGCTCTGGCCTCTCCCCGGCCTCCCAGCGTCGCGGCCTAACCCTTCGCTCAACCCGACCCGCTACGGCAGGCCGTCTTGCCCATGCGGTGCACCTCGGTCATCATGCACCGCACGGGCAAGCCGTCCCGCCTCCGCGGTCGGGTTAGCTCAAACGTTAGGCGTCATGAACATGCACCGCGAGTCCGTCATCCAAACAGCCAGCACCGACTCTGGTCTTCCGGCAGAGTTTGCGAGCCGGCTCATCTCAGACGTGCTTTGGTTAGACGGAACTGAAATTC
>Ga0209278_1002387_pt1 | contig 10526 bp, 7 predicted proteins | sample JI81BgreenDNA_FD_187504 | JGI IMG/M metagenome (GOLD analysis project Ga0209278, IMG submission 187504) | Wastewater effluent complex algal communities from Wisconsin, to seasonally profile nutrient transformation and Carbon sequestration -... | ecosystem: Engineered > WWTP > Effluent > Algae... | reverse complement strand
GATCTTCGGCGCAGTGAATGGATGATGGAGGGCCACGTAGCGCTGCGCTTCGTCGTCCCACTCGAACATCGGGAAGTCGGTGACCCACAGCGGGGCCCAGACGTTCGCCACCTGGCCGAGGTCCTTGGCGGCCTTCAGGCGCAGGGCGCCCATGAAATCGCAGACGGTCTTGTACATGCCGGCGCCGAAGAACAGGAGGTCGCCGTCCTGCGCTTCAGCGGCGTCGAGCACGGCGTTGAGCGTGGCGTCGTCGAGGAACTTGGCGATCGGCGAGTTGATGCCTTCGCGGCCCTTCGCCCGCGCCTCGACCTTCATCCAGGCGAGGCCCTTGGCGCCGTACTTGGCGCAGTAGGCGCCATAGTCGTCGATCTGCTTGCGCGACAGCGAGGCACCGCCCGGCACGCGCAGCGCGACGACTCGGCCGTCGGCGTGGTTCGCCCAATCCGTGAACACCTTGAACTCGCAGCCCTTCACCAGTTCGGCGATGTCGGTGAAGGCCCACGCAATCCGCAGGTCCGGCTTGTCCGAGCCGTAGAGGCGCATGGCCTCGGCATAGGTCATGCGCGGGAAGGGATTGGCGAGCTCGATGCCGCCGACCTCCTGCAGCACGTGGCGGATCATCCCTTCGACGAAGTCCTGGATGTCCTGCTCGGTGATGAAGGCGAACTCCATGTCGAGCTGGGTGAACTCCGGCTGGCGGTCGGCGCGCAGGTCCTCGTCGCGGAAGCAGCGCGCGATCTGGTAGTAGCGGTCGAAGCCCGCCATCATCAGCAGCTGCTTGAACAGCTGCGGCGACTGCGGCAGCGCGAAGAATTCGCCCGGATGCACGCGGCTCGGCACGAGGTAGTCGCGCGCGCCTTCGGGCGTGGCCTTGGTGAGGATCGGGGTCTCGATGTCCTGGAAGCCCTTCGCATCGAGGTAGCGGCGCAGGGCCTGCACCAGCGCCACGCGGGTGCGCATCGTGCGCTGCATCGCCGGGCGACGCAGGTCGAGGTAGCGGTACTTCAACCGCACGTCTTCGCCGGGCGTCTCATGCAGGTAGAAGGGCAGCGTCTCGGCCTTGTTGAGGATCTCGATGCGCTCCGCCACCACTTCGATGCGGCCGGTCTTCAGCTTGTCGTTGACGCTGTGGCGGGCGCGCACGACGCCGGTCACCTTGAGGCAATCCTCGTAGCCCACCTGGGCAGCCATCGCGTAAGCGGCGTTGTCCGGCTCGGCCACCACCTGCACGATGCCCTCGTGGTCGCGGAGGTCGATGAAGCAGACGCCGCCGAGGTTGCGGGCGACATCGGCCCAGCCGCAAAGGGTGACGGTCTGGCCGATCAGCGCTTCGCCGAGCTGGCCGCAGTAGTGGCTACGCATGGGAACTCCACAGGAAACGAGGGCCGCCGCGATGCCGCGGCGGCAAGCCGGCCATTGTACCGGGGCTTTAGCGGGCGGCGGCCGTGGCCGGGGTTTCCGCGCCCCAGGGGGCTGGCGGGGCGGGCACGGGCTTCGTGAGGTCGAACTCGACGCGGAAGCGGCGGGCCGGGTTGTTGCCGGCGGCCGGGCGCGCGAGCCCGTAGGCGAACAGGCGGCCCTTGCGGTGCTCGATCGTCCAGGTGTTGGTGGTCGAAACGGCGCGGCCTTCGCGGTTGAACAGCGCGATCGACTCGGCATCGACCGGGAAGTCCTGACGGGTGGCACTGCCCGGGGCCGCGGTGTCACCGCCGTACATCGTCAGCACGTCGGATGAGCCATCGTCGTGCCGGTGGTCGTGCTTCAGGCGCAGGCCCGCGGCGGTGCGGGTGACGACCCAGGTGCGCGAGCGGTCGGCGCCGACGTGGAACGGAATGCGGATCTCGTCGTCCTTGCATTCGCGCACGTGCATCACCAGGCGCTGGGCGCCCATGGCGGCATCGGCCGGGTCGTTGGTGGTCATGCGGCCTTCGAAGGCCTGGCCGCACAGGGCCAGCAGGCCGGTGAAAAAGGCGGCGGCGCTCATTCAGAGGAGGCCTTGGTGGCGGCCGGCGCGGGGCTAGGGCTCGGCGTCGTCGAGGCGCCACCGCCGGAACCGCTGTCGGCGAGGTTGCGCTTCTTGTCGCCGTCCTTCTTGAAATCGGTCTCGTACCAGCCGCCGCCGGCCAGCCGGAACTGCGGCGCCGTCAGCTGGCGGCCGATCGTTCCTTCCGCGCCGCAGGCGGGGCAGGTGGTCGGGTCGGCGTCGGAAAGCCTCTGCAGGCGTTCGAAATCGTGGCCGCAGGCCGAGCAGGCGAAGGCGTAGATGGGCATGGCGGGCGGGTTCCGTGGCGGGTCGCTGCGGGCAGCGGTGGGGTCGGCAGGGCTGGAATTCAAGTCGGGCCGGGGCGGGTTCAGCCCGCCTCGATCCGCTCAGCGAGCTCCAGCCATTCCAGTTCGAGGGTCTCGCGCTCGGTCTGCAGGGCGCTGCGCCGCTGGCCCAGCGCGGCCAGCGCATGCGCCGCCTGCGCGCCGCCCTTCACCGAGGCGGTCGCGAGCTCGGCGTCGAGCACCTCGGCCTCGGCCGCGAGCGAAGCCAGCTTGGCTTCGACGGCGGCGTGGCGCTTCTTCGTGGCGCCATCGACCGGCTTGGCCGGCTTCGCCGCGGGCTTGGCGGCGGCGACCGGCTCGGCCTTGGCGGCGGGCTTGGCGTCGACGGTGCGGCCCTTGGCGTTGGCGTTGTTGCCGCGCTGCTTCAGCCAAGTGGCGTAGGCGTCGAGGTCCTCGTCGTAGGGCTCGACGATGCCGTCGGCCACGCGCACGTAGCGGTCGCAGACGAGGCCGATGAGATGCCGGTCGTGCGAGACCATGACGATGGCGCCGTCGAAGTCGGCCAGCGCCTCGGCCAGCGCTTCGCGCATCTCGAGGTCGAGGTGGTTGGTGGGTTCGTCGAGCAGTAGCACGTTCGGCTTGCGCCACGCGATCATCGCCAGGGCCAGACGTGCACGCTCGCCGCCGGAGAAGCCGTCGATCACCTCGAAGGCGCGATCGCCGGGGAAGTTCCACTTGCCGAGGAAATCGCGGAAATCCTGCGTCGCGGTGTTCGGCGCGATCATCCGCAGGTGGTCGATCGGCGTCTGCCCCTCGTGCAGCGATTCGACCGTGTGCTGGGCGAAATAGCCGATCACGAGGTCCGGGTGGCCAGTGCGCTCGCCTGCCAACAGGGGCAACTCCCCAACAAGCGTCTTCACCAGCGTGGATTTACCCGCGCCGTTCGGGCCGAGCAGGCCGAGGCGGTCACCGGCTTCGATCGACAGGCCGACATTGCCGAGGATCTTGGTGACGCCGCCCTCGCCCTTCTCGTTCGCGGTGTAACCGCAGTCGGCGTCGCGGATCTGGATGAGCGTGGTGGGCTGCTTCAGCGGCACCGGGAAATCGATGCGCACCTCGCGCTCGGCGCGCACGGCTTCCGTGCCGGCCAGCTTCTCGAGGCGTTTCATGCGGCTCTGCGCCTGCTTGGCCTTGCTGGCCTTCGCCTTGAATCGGTCGATGAAGCTCTGCAGGTGCGCGCGCTCGGCTTGTTCCTTCTCATGCGCGATCTGCTGCAGGCGCAGGTGCTCGGCGCGCTGACGTTCGAAGGCGGTGTAGCCGCCGACGTAGGTCTTGGCCTTGCCCTCGTGCAGGTGCAGTGTGTGCGTGCACAGGCCGTCGAGGAACTCGCGGTCATGCGAGATCACCAGCAGGGTGCCGGGGTAGCTGCGCAGCCACTCCTCGAGCCAGAGGACGGCGTCGAGATCGAGGTGGTTGGTGGGTTCGTCGAGCAGCAGCAGGTCGGAGGGCGTCATCAACGCCCGCGCGACGTTCAGGCGCACGCGCCAGCCGCCGGAGAACTCGCCCACCGGGGTGTCGTGCGTGTGCGAGGGGAAACCGAGGCCGTGCAGCAACTTGGCCGCGCGCGAGGGCGCGTCGTAGCCGTTCAGTTCGGCCAGCAGGGTGTGCGCCTCGGCGACCTTCTCGTAGTCCTCGGCGGCCATGGCCTCGGCCTCCATCCGGATGGCCGCGTGGACGGCGGCGTCGCCGGAGAGCACGAAGTCCAATGCTGCGTCCGGCAAGGCCGGGGTTTCTTGCGCCACCGAGGCCATGCGCAGCTTGTTCGGCCGGTCGATGTCGCCCTTGTCGGGCTCGATCTCGCCGCGCACGGCGGCGAACAGGCTGGACTTGCCGCAGCCGTTGCGACCGACGACGCCCACCCGCCAGCCGGCGTGCAGGGTCAGGTCGACATCGGAGAAAAGGAGGCGCGGCCCGCGACGCAGGGCCAGGTTCTTGAAGGCAAGCATGGCGCGGAGTCTACCGGAGCCCGCCTGAGCGGCGGCTCAGCGGTCCGGGTGGAAGCGCCTGCCACGCGGTTCGGTAGGCCGCTTTCCGCGGACTCGGGGCTGTCCTGCCCCGAGCCGCGCGCTCGCCATCCATGGCTCGCTGGTCGCTGGCCCACCGCTCCGCGGGCGCGGCGCGTCTCCGGCGCGGCGGAGGGCGTCGGGGCGAGGCGCGTGCGCGAGGCAATCAAGGAGCCCCGGCCGGATCATCAGGCGTCAGCCCGGAGGGCGGCGCATGGATGCGCCGCCGCTCGAGGTACAGGGACGTACCCTTCGAGCGGGCCGCCGGGAAGATCGTCTGGAAGGCGCCGGGGCGAGCAAGCAGAGTGCACGCGCCTCGCGTCGACGCAAAATCGGCTCAGCGCCGGCCGAACTTGTCCTTGCCGCCCGGCTTGGGCCGCGCGCCCTTCGGGGCCTGCTTGGCCTCCGTGCGACGCGCGGCCAACGTGGTCGCGGCGGCGTCGCGCTCGTCGCGCAGCTTCACGTAATGCGCCCAGCGGGCCTCGTCGAGCTCGTCGGCCTCGAGCGCCGCCTGCACGGCGCAGCCCGGCTCGTTGAGGTGGGCGCAGTCGCGGAAGCGGCACTGCGTGGCGAGGGCCTCGATGTCCTCGAACACCTTGTCGGCCAGGTCCTCCTCGCCGACCAGTTTCAGCTCGCGCATGCCGGGCGTGTCGATCAGGCAGGCGCCCTGAGGCATCGGGATCAGCACCCGCGAGGTCGTGGTGTGGCGGCCGCGCGAGTCGGTCTCGCGCACTTCGGCCGTCTTCATCTTCTCGCGGCCAAGCAGCGTGTTGGTGAGCGTGGATTTGCCGGCGCCGGAGCTGCCCACCAGCACGCAGCTGCGGCCCGCCCCGAGGTAGGGCTGCAGCACGCCGGCGCTGGCCGCGTCCTTGCCGTTGACGATGTGCAGCGGGAAGCCGGCATCGACCAGCGGCTGCAGCAGTTCGGCGGCGTCCTCGGCGAGTTCGCCCGCGAGGTCGGCCTTCGACAGCACCAGCACCGGCTGGGCGCCGCTGGCCTGCACCAGCAGAAGGTAGCGCTCGATGCGGCGCGGGTTGAAGTCACCGTCGAGGCCGGTCACCACCAGCACGTGGTCGATGTTCGCGGCGATCGGCCGCTGCTGGTAATGCTCGCCGGCGGCGGCGCGGCGCAGCAGGGCGTGTCGCGGCAGCAGGTCGGTGATGGCCTCGCCCTTGGCGTCCAGCAGCACCCAGTCGCCGACCACGGCGCGGTCCTCGGCGCGGAAGCGCGGTCGGGTCCACGCGGCCGGCGGCTGCACGCGGCGCGCTTCGTCGAGGGTGGTGGCGACCACGTAGGCGTTGCGGTGCTGGCCGACCACGCGGGCCAGCGCGGCGCGCGGCCTCCCGGCCAGGGCGAGGGCGGCGGGCGCGTCGTCGCGCCAGCCCATCGGCCGCACGGCGGCGAAATCGTCGGGGGTCCAAGTCATTGGGGGCAGTGTACGCGGGGCCGCACCCGGTCTTGCCACGCCCTTCAGCGGGGGCCGTGCGAGCCTTGCCACATGAACGCTTTCCGCATCGCTGTGCTCGCCCTCGCCGGCCTCGGCTTCCTTGGCTTCGGCCTGTGGTTCCTCGTCGATCCCATCGGCCCCTTGACCGCCATCGGCATCACCGCCACCGGCGCGCCGGCGGCGACCGAATTCCGCGCCTTCTACGGCGGGCTGGAGGTGGGCCTCGGCGTGCTGATGCTGGTGGCCGCGACGCGGACCGACTGGCGCACTGCGGGCCTATGGCTGGTGATCGCCACCAATGGCGGCATCGCCGCCGGGCGCCTGCTCGGCGTCGCCATCGACGGCGTCTGGGTGCCGTTCTTCACCTATGCGCTGGTGTGGGAGGTCGGCTTCGCGGCACTGGCGGCGATCGGGCTGCGCGGCGCCGCGACGGTCCGGAACTGAGGGCGCACCGGCGGCCTGTTCAGGCGAAACGCGGGCAGCATCCCGCCGTCCGAGCCTGCGCCCCAAGGCCATGCGCTACCCTCGGAGTTTCCGTTCCGCCGCCACGCCCCATGCTCTCGAACACCCTGCAAACCCGCGAACGCCTCCGCGAAGTCCGTTACGAGATCCGCGGCGACCTCGCCCGCCGCGCCCGCGAGCTCGAAAGCCACGGCCACACGCTGATCAAGCTGAACATCGGCAACCCCGGGGCCTTCGGCTTCCGCGCGCCGGAGCATCTGCAGCGCGCCATCGCCGACCACATCCACGACACCGACCCGTACACGCACCAGCAGGGCCTGCCGCAGGCCCGCGAGGCGCTGGCCGCGCACTACAAGGCCCGCGGCACGCCGCACGTGTCGCCGGAGCGCATCTTCGTCGGCAACGGCGTGTCCGAGCTGATCGATATCGCCCTGCGCGCCCTGCTGAACCTCGGCGACGAAGTGCTGCTGCCCAGCCCGGACTACCCGCTGTGGAGTGCGGCGACGATCCTCAACGACGGCATCCCGCGCTACTACAGCTGCCGCGCCGAGAACGGCTTCCTGCCGGATCCCGAAGAAATCGAGCGGATGATCGGCCCGAAAACGCGGGCGCTGGTGCTGATCAACCCGAATAACCCGACCGGTGCCAGCTACCCGAAGCCGCTGCTGGAGAAGCTCGTCGCGATCGCGGCGAAGTACCGCCTGCTGCTGATGGCCGACGAGATCTACGACGGCATCCTTTACGACGACCACGTGTTCCAACCGCTCGCTCCGCTGGCGGGCGACGTGCCCTGCCTCACCTTCAGCGGCCTGTCGAAGGTGCACCGCGCCTGCGGCTGGCGCGTGGGCTGGGCGGTGCTGTCCGGCGACCCGCTGCGCACCGGCGACTACCACCACGCGCTCGACCTGCTCGGCGCGCTGCGCCTCTGCGCCAACGTGCCGGGCCAGTTCGCCATCGAAGCGGCGCTGACCGGCGGCGACACCATCACGGCGCTCACTGCGCCCGGCGGCCGCCTGCACGCCTCGCGCGCCGCGGTGTTGGACTCGGTGGCGAAGAGTGATTTCCTGTCGGTCGTCGCGCCGCAGGGCGCGCTTTACGCCTTCCCAAAGATCGACACCGCGCGCCTGCCGGAGTTCGACGACTACCGTTTCGCGCTCGACCTGCTGGAAACCGAGCACGTGCTGATCGTGCCGGGCAGCAGCTTCAACGTGCCCTACCGCGACCATTTCCGCGTGACCCTGCTGCCGCAGGCCGAGGAGATCAGCGAGGTGTTCCGCCGCATCGAACGCTCGCTGTCGCAGTACGCCGACCGCGGCGGCGCGCGCCAGAGCGCCTGAGCCCATGCGTCGCGGCTTCCTCGCCCTCGGCGACAGCTACACCATCGGCGAGGGCGTGCCCGAGGCCGGCCGCTGGCCGGTGCAGCTGGCCGCCCTGCTGCACGCGCGCGGCATCGCGCTGGACGCGCCGCGGATCATCGCCACCACCGGCTGGACCACCGACGAGCTGGATGCCGGCATCGACGCTGCCCACGCCGCCGCGCCAATCCCGACTGACCACGCTTTGGTCTCGCTGCTGATCGGCGTGAACAACCAGTACCGCGGCCGCTCGCTCGCCGAATACGAGCTGCAGTTCGCCGGCCTGCTCGAGCGCGCCATCGAGTTCGCCCGCGGCGAGGCGTCGCGGGTCATCGTGCTCGCCATCCCCGATTGGGGCGTCACGCCCTTCGCCATCCAGTCCGGCCGCGACCGCGGGCAGATCGCCGCCCAGCTCGACGCGCTCAATCTTTCGGCACAGCGCATGACCGAAGCCCGCGGTGCGCGCTTCGTCGACACCGCGCCGGCGAGCCGCGAGCGCGGCGGCGAGGTCGCGATGCTGGCTGACGATGGCCTGCACCCCTCCGCCGCGCTGTACGCGCTGTGGGCCGCAGCGGCCATGCCCGCTGCGCAGGCCGCGCTCGCGCGCTGATCCACGTTCGTCGCCGTCGGCCGAGATGGCGGTGAACGGTTGCGATCGCAACCATTCCGCGCACGCGCGACGTGAATACGAATGCAGGCAAAGCCCGGAACGCCGCGCCGTTGCTAGCGTTCGGCGTGACGGCGAGCGATTGAAGTCCCGGCTCTAAACCCGCGTGGTGAAGTCGGGGACCAACCATCGACGCCACGACTGCGAGGGGAGCAGAGAGGATGCGCGAGTGCGTGACTTCGACACAGGAGCCCGACCAGCGGACCGACACGGTTCGCGGGCTCCACGACCCGTCCTTCGAACATGACGCCTGCGGCTTCGGCCTGATCGCGTCGCTGGACGGGGTGCCGAAACGCCGCCACGTCGATCTCGCCCTCGATGCGCTGAAGCGCATGTCCCATCGCGGCGCCATCGCCGCGGACGGCGCGTCGGGCGACGGTGCGGGTGTGCTGCTGCAGCGCCCCTCCGCGTGGCTCGCGGCTTGCGCCGCCGACATCGGTGTGGCCCTGCCGCCGCAGTTCGCGTCCGGGCTCGTGTTCCTGCCGCGCGACGTGACCCAGGCGCAGGCCTCGCGGCAGAAGATTGCCGATGCCGCCCGCGAGAGCGGCCTGATCGTCGCCGGCTGGCGTCGCGTGCCACTGAACCTCGACGCCTGCGGCCCCATCGCCGACGCCCGCCGCCCGCACATCGAGCAGGTGTTCGTCGCACCGGCCGCCACCCTGACCGACGCCGAGTTCCGCCGCGCGCTGTTCGTCGCGCGCCGCCGCGCCGCGCTGGCCCTCGGCTCGGATGACGCCGGCTACATCGTCACGCTGTCGGCCGACAGCTTCGGCTTCAAGGCGATGGTGATCCCGGAGCGGCTGCCGCAGCTGTTCCCGGACCTGATGCACCCGGCACTGGCCAGCACCTGCGTCATCGTGCACCAGCGCTTCTCCACCAACACCTCGCCGCGCTGGCCGCTGGCCCAGCCCTTCCGCCACCTCGCGCACAACGGCGAGATCAACACCATCTCGGGCAACCGCGGCTGGGCGCGCGCGCGCCGCGCGCTGTGGAAGGCCGAGGGCCTCGACTTCGCCACGCTGGGCCCGCTGGTCGGCGAGCACGGCTCGGATTCGCAGAGCCTCGACGACATGCTCGAGGTGATGCTGGCCGGCGGCTTCGACGCGCTGGCCGCGCTGCGCATCCTGATCCCGCCCGCGGCGCACACGCTGTCGACGCTCGACCCCGACCTCGCGGCCTTCTACGAGTACTACGCGCTGCACACCGAGCCGTGGGACGGCCCGGCGGCGGTGTCGTTCAATGACGGCCGCTACGCCGGCTGCCTGCTCGACCGCAACGGCCTGCGCCCGGCGCGCTGGGCGCGCACCGACGATGCGCTGGTGATCGCCTCCGAGGCCGGCGCCTTCCGTCTGCCTGAGGACCAGATCATCGCCAAGGGCCGGCTCGGGCCGGGCGAGATGATCGCCGTGGAGCTGGAATCGGGCCGCGTGCTCGACAGCGGCGCCATCGACCGCATCAACGCCGGGCGCCACCCGTTCAAGCGCTGGCTGAAGGATGGCGTCAGCTACCTCGTCTCCGACCTGATCGACCCGGCACTCGCCGCCGAGCCCTTCGACGACCTCACGCTGGCGCGCTTCCAGCGCCGCTTCGGCCTCACCCGCGAGGAACGCGACGGCATCCTGAAGGTGCTGGCCGAGACCGAGGGCGAGGCCATCGGATCGATGGGCGACGACACGCCGCTGCCGGCGCTGTCGCAGCGCCTGCGTTCGCTGTACGACAGCTTCCGCCAGGCCTTCGCGCAGGTCACCAACCCGCCGATCGACCCGCTGCGCGAGACGGTGGTGATGTCGCTGGTGACGCAGATCGGCGCCGAGAAGAACGTCTTCGAGGCCAAGCCCGAACACGCGCGGCAGGTGCAATTGAATTCCCCGCTGCTGAGCCAACGCAAGTTGCGCGAGCTGCTGGCCCTGCCCGACTACGCCGAGAAACACGCCCTGCTGCACCTCTACTGCCGCGAGGGCGAGGGCATGGAAACGGCGATCCGGCGCGTGCGGGACGAGGCCATCGCAGCGGTGCGCGGCGGCGCCGTGGTGCTGCTGCTCTCCGACCGCTACCCGCCGGACGGCGCCCGCGCTATCCACGCCCTGCTCGCTACCGGTGCCGTGCACCACGGCCTCGTCGATGCCGGCCTGCGCTGCGCCTGCAACCTGATCATCGAGACCGGCACCGTGCGCGACGCGCACCACGTCGCCTGTCTCGTTGGCGTGGGCGCGACCTTCGTCTACCCCTACCTCGCCTACCAGACGCTGCACGCCATGCAGCGC
>Ga0209278_1002386_pt1 | contig 10526 bp, 7 predicted proteins | sample JI81BgreenDNA_FD_187504 | JGI IMG/M metagenome (GOLD analysis project Ga0209278, IMG submission 187504) | Wastewater effluent complex algal communities from Wisconsin, to seasonally profile nutrient transformation and Carbon sequestration -... | ecosystem: Engineered > WWTP > Effluent > Algae... | reverse complement strand
GGTGGCGAGTAGCGTGGTGGGTTTCAGTTCCGGCCGCAGCGCGAATTGCGCGACGCCGATCACCAGCACCAGGCCGATGCCACCACCAACCACCGTTGTGAGCATTTGGCGCATGCGCCGTGAGAACGCGCCGCCCGCACCCATCATCAAAGCTTTAGACTGCATGTTGCTCATCGGAGGCAACGGCGGCGGCGCGCTGTTACCCAGCGGCGCCATCGGAGGAAGTTCAGGTTGTTGCATGTGATGCTCCATTGGTTGTGATGACCAATGGGCTCGATAGGACGACACGCAGTTTCATCTGGGGGGATTGGGTGCGGCCATCGGGCCGCTAAACCACCTTCATGCAGAGGGCGGATGCACGGCGAAGACGACCGATGCACCCGCCCTCGCCACTAACGAACAACCGCCGCGGCCATGTTCGGATAGGCCAGAGCAAGGCCGATCCAGAGCAGCTTGTAGCGCTCCAAGGTGCGAACTTGCGCACCCTTCACGGGTGCGCGGTGCTGGAACGAAAGCCAATCCGAAATCCAGCGAAGGCTACCGTCCATTTCAGTGCGAAAGACACGCTCAATTACCTCATCATCGAAGATGATCCGGCGGCCCGACGCATCGATCACAACCGGATCGGTGAGGTAGATCAGGTCGGCCAACTGATCCACGATACGGCGGCGGCTATAGCCCATCGCACCGTAGGCGATGGCCAGCCGCTGAACCGACGACGGCCGGCGCAGTTGCGCATCGGACGGCAGCCGGATGATGTCACCGTTGAAGTTGTCGTTGTCGGCACGCATCCGGCAGATGCACAGGCCGACATCATCGTTGCAGATAGGGCACGTAATATTCATCGGGCTCACCATGAGCTAGAATCTGAATGAGGCGGCGACCGCGAGCACACGTTTCCAATGACCGTGGCCCAGTCCTGCCGGCGTTGGCTTTGCCTGTGCCGGCTGCGTAGGGTCGCCGAGCTAAAGCTCGTTGATCTCTCGTCGGAGACAACTTGCTAACGCTCCGCAAGTTGCCATTGGACGACCCGCTACAGCGCTAGGCCTTCCGTCATACAGGCGGGCAACGCCTGCGCCGGTAAGGACGCCGCTGTTCAGTTGGGTCTGGGAGAAATCAGTTTCAGATTTGGGAGCCATGGCTGGCCTCCTGCAGCTAAATCACACCTCGCCGGCCGCGTTGCGCGCCGAGCAATTCTCAGGTTCTGGGTGTGGTCGGGACTCGCGCCTACCGGCCGAGTCAGGGCTGCTCCGTGGCCACTGGAGGCTTGGTGCCGACGACAGCATCGGTGGCGCTGTTCAGCGCGACCGGTGCAATGCTGGCGTCAAGATGGGGCAACTCAAGTCTCCATAGAGGCTTCGATGAACAAGATATGTGAACTTCTGCTAACCCGCAATCGCTATTTTTGGGTTCAGGTAAAACGTCGATGCTATAGTATGGTTAACGCGCCCTTGGCACCTTAAACGGCCGCACGGCGCTCCCCTATTGGGCAGCCCGCAAGGCCGTCACTGCACCATCATTTCGGCCGCTGGGTCATGATGGCGAGGCCGAGGATTAAGGCGCAGAGCGGGATGAGCTCGAAGCAGGCCGCTATGGCCAGCGCCGCGATAGTGGCGGCGGGGTACATGCCCAGGTAGGTCATGTTCGACACCGCTGGCACGTTCGGAATGGGCTTCTCTTTCAGATGGGCGACGTCATCCAAATCGTCGGTCAGGGCTTCGCCAAGCCCGCCGAAATTCTGGGCAATCGCCGCCGCCCCAAGCTCCGGCAGGCCGGCAGCCAGCCAGTCCTTGGACAGCGCGGCAGCGACTGACCGGAGGGCATCGTCCGCCATCGCGTCATTCACCGCGCGGGTGAGTTTCTGATACTCATCCGCCTGCTGGCGCAGCCGCGCCATCTTGGCCGACCGCTCCAGATCGCCGTTTATGGTGCGCCGCATGTCTGTCAGCAGCCGGTCGATAGACCAGAACAACCGCGCCATTCGGGCGCGGCTTACCAGCAGCGCGTCGCGCGCGGTGGCGCAACCGACGCTGATGTTCCGCAGCGACACGGCCACGCGGCCGACGTCGCCACCTTGGCGGGAGAACGCACCAGTGAGACGTTCCTGCTCACTCATTAGCAGACCCGTATCGACGCATTCATCAAGCGCAACGCGCCGATCGATGATCATGGCATGGGCGCGGCGGCGCTCTTCGGCATCCACCTTAATCGCCGCCAGCGACGCTTCCATATGGGCCACCTCGCCTGCCGCCGATCCCAGCACCGAGGCGGTGGCGACCGACAGGGTCAGCGCCACGCCGCCATACACAGCCAGCAGACCCGCCGTGCCCCACTTGCGCCGCGCTGGCGGAAGCTGGGGCACGTAGTTGAGAATCTGATAGGACAGGTAGCTGAGGCCAGCCCCGACGGCCATGACCGACAGGCCCACCTCAACCCAGTTCATGAAGTTCAGGCCGCCCGACGGCGCCACCAGGTTGGCGACCGTCAAGCCGGTGAATGCACCCGTGCCGAAATGCAACGGCACGTTCAACATGAGGACGCCGCGCGCGACCGACGATTTCAAAACAGACGCCTTCTTCTTGACCACCATGGCCTTGCTCCTCTTCGAAATGGATTGGGGAATGCGCGAGCCAGCCGCGCGCGGACGGCGATCAGAACGGGACATCTTCGCCGTCCCAGTAATCGTCGTCGGCTAAGTCATCGGGCGACATGCCCTCTTGCCACGACACGATGCCGACACCTTCCGGCACGCCGTCAGCCGGAAAACCGCTGACGCCTGAACCGTTCGGCATCGACCATTCAGACTGAAGAATGGCGGCCGTCAGCGCCCGTGCCAGGAAGCGTTCGACGGCTTTCTCGGGTGTTGCCACGCCGAGAAGCAGGCCGTCATAGGCAAGCCAGTCTCGAACAAACCGAAGGTGCCATTGGCTCAACTCGATAGTGAGCGTAACCGGCTGGAGCGCTTCGACTCCAAGCATTGCAGCGGTCATCGCTTTGTGGAATTCATCGGACATTGGCGGACTCCTTTCGGGCCGGAATCTGCCAGATGGCGCTTGTCACTTTGGGGGGATTGGCTGGACGCGCCGAGCTGCAAAGCCGACGATGGACCTACCCTCCAATCATTCAGAAGACGTCGCTTACGCTGACCGCAAGATGTGCGTGGTAGTACCACGCCTATCTTGGCAGGGAGACGCTGCGCTCTCCCGTGCACCCTCAAGCCAGCCGCCGCTTCCTCAACCCGATCGACCATGCACCCGTATGCTGTCACACACATCGGCATCGGTCTCAGGGTCAGTCAGCGGCGGCGCACGTTTGGCCGTGCATCACCATTCAGGGGAGCGTGCCTGTCTCCCCCGAAACCCCCAAGCCGACTTCATCGAGACCAACCCTGCGCGGATTGGATGCCGTCAACCGTCCGCCGGTTGAAGCCCGTCAGGGCTGTCGCGCCCTGAACCACGACCATGGGAGATGTCGCACTCCCCTGAACCCCATCGAGCATGGGCGTGCCTGCCCCTTGCAACCTAGCCTGCGAGGGAAGCCAAAACACCTGCCAGCTGTATAGAGGAACGTGTATGTGTTTTAGAGCAGCCAGCCCCTTCCTCTGAAAGCTGAATCATGCTTTTATCGTTGGCTGTCAATTACAGCGGAAAAACAAAACAGGTCATAGCGATGCTAATGGGAGCAACCAACAACAACCCATCCCCACTATTTCAAGATTTGGTGGTACGAAATTTTGTCTCATGCGCGACAAAGTTTCATCGCTGTCAGCGTTATGTTTTTCTATGGAGAATAACAAGTGACTGGTAACGAAGCTGATACCTGTCGCAAGCTCATTACTCCTAAACTTCAACTTGTCGGTTGGGACAACGAGCCGCATTCCATCGCAGAACAACGCAGCATCACCGACGGTCGCGTCATACCGGTTGGTAAGGGATTTGTTCGTAAGCCGCCCAAGCGTGTGGACTACCTTCTTCGCTACACGCGTGATTTTCCCCTTGCCGTTGTGGAGGCTAAAGCTAGCTACAAATCCGCCGCCGATGCGGTTCAGCAGGCTCGAAGCTATGCCGAGATCCTAGGCCTTAAGTTTGCCTACGCCACCAACGGCAAAGAGATCATAGAAATCGACTTCTTCAAGGGAACAGAAAAGCAAATTGCAGAATTTCCGTCGCCAGATGACCTGTGGACGCGGTATCAGGCGGGTAGCGGCATGAATACGCCAGAGCGCTTGGAGCACCTGATAGCGCCTTACAACACGATCGGCGGTAAGCCGCCGAGATACTACCAGCAAATCGCAATCAACCGCACTGTAGAAGCCATCCTTGCTGGAAGGAAACGTCTGCTTCTCACTATGGCGACCGGTACCGGCAAGACCATCGTGGCCTTCCAGATTAGCTGGAAGCTCTGGACAAGCCGCTGGAATACGACCGGGGAATATCGCAAGCCCCGCATACTCTTTCTTGCAGATCGCAATATCCTCATCGACGACCCAAAGGATAAAACCTTCACGCCGTTCGGAGACGCGCGCCACAAGATTGAATCCGGCGAGATTGTCAAAAGCCGAGAAATGTATTTCGCGATCTATCAGGCGCTCGCCGAGGATGACCGCCGCGCGGGGCTTTTCCGGGACTATCCGCCGGACTTCTTCGATCTCATCATCGTAGATGAATGTCACCGGGGGAGCTCGCGTGATGACAGTTCGTGGCGCGTTATCCTTGAGCACTTCAAGTCCGCATACCAGCTCGGCATGACGGCGACGCCGCTGCGTGAGGACAACCGCGACACCTATCTATATTTTGGCAATCCAATTTACGAATACAGCCTGCGTCAAGGGATCGATGACGGCTTTCTCGCCCCTTACCGGGTACATCGTGTCATCACCCAATGGGACGCTGCGGGATGGCGGCCCAGCAAAGATGAGTTGGACCGATTTGGCCGTACGATACCCGACGACGAATACCAGACCAAAGACTTCGAGCGTGCCATTGCTCTGCGTGCCCGAACAAACGCTATAGCTCGCCACCTGACGGACTTTCTCAAAAAATCCGACCGCTTTGCCAAGACCATCGTCTTCTGCGTCGACCAGGAGCACGCCTCAGAGATGCGGCAGGCACTGGTCAACCTCAATGCTGACCTTGTGGCTCAGTATCCCGACTATGTGGCGCGCGTCACCGCCGACGAAGGGGCAATCGGGCGCGGTCATCTGTCGAATTTTCAAGACCTCGAAACCAAGACACCGGTTATCCTTACATCTTCGCAGCTCCTAACGACCGGCGTCGATGCGCCAACCTGCAAAAATGTCGTTCTGGCGCGCGTCGTCGGCTCCATGAGCGAGTTCAAGCAAATCATCGGACGCGGGACGCGCCTGCGAGATGACTACGGCAAGCTGTGGTTCAACATCCTCGACTATACTGGGTCGGCTACTCGCATGTTTGCGGATCCAGACTTCGACGGCGACCCTGCCCGAGTCACAGAAGAAGAAGTGAACGATTCCGGAGAAAGCATAGCTACAACCGAGGTTGTCCCCGAAGGCCAGGAACCTGATCCTGTCGCGCCGCAGGAAACCGAACCCGGCGTGATCGAACCGCCAACCGGCGAGCCGCGCAAATTCTACTTCGACGGCGGCCAGGTCGAAGTGGTGGCCCATCTTGTCCACGAACTTGATCCGAACGGCAAACAGCTTCGCGTGGTCAAATACACAGACTATGCCGCCGAAACAGTCCGGTCATTAGCGCCGACCTCCTCCGAGCTTCGCAAGCGCTGGGCGGACGCTGATCAGCGCAGCGAGATTATCGCTGTGCTGGCCGAGCGGGGTATAGACTTTGAGGTGCTTGCCGAACAAGCGGGTCAGACCGATGCCGACCCCTTCGACCTACTTTGCCATCTAGCTTTCAACGCGCCGCTTCGAACTAGGCGAGAGCGAGCGCAACGACTCAAGGCGGAGCGCGGCGACTATTTCGAAAAGTTCTCCCCCGAGGCGCGTCAAGTACTCGACGACCTTCTAGAAAAATATGCGGAACACGGAGACGCGCAGTTTGTCCTGCCGGACGTACTCAAGGTTCCGCCAATTTCAACCCACGGTCAGCCCGCCGAAATCATTAAGCTTTTCGGCGGCCCCGACGAACTTCGCCGGGCCGTAACCAACCTGCAAGGACTGCTCTATGGCACTAACTAAATTGAAGAACGGGGCAGAATCCGTACCGATGACGACTTCTCAAATACTGGGGAGCCTACTGAAAACTGCGCGCGATATTATGCGCAAAGACAAAGGGTTAAACGGTGATCTCGACCGTTTGCCGCTACTGACGTGGATCATGTTCCTCAAATTTCTCGACGACCTTGAGCAGCAGCGTGAAGAGGAGACTGCGCTGTCCGGCAAGAAATTCAGGGCGGCAATCGAGGCCCCGTATCGTTGGCGCGATTGGGCTGCGGATCCCCAGGGGATCACAGGTGACGAGCTACTTTCCTTCATCAACTCCGAAGAAGCCGTGCGAGCCGACGGTCAGAAAGGCCCCGGCCTATTCGCCTACTTGCGATCGCTTTCAAGTTCGGACGGTGACGACCGCCGCGATGTGATATCCACCGTGTTCAAGGGGGTCGATAACCGCATGAAGAGCGGCTATTTGCTCCGCGACATCATTAACAAGGTGGAGGGGATTCATTTCACTTCCTCCGACGAGCTTCACACCCTTGGAGCGCTTTACGAATCCATGCTCCGAGAAATGCGTGACGCGGCTGGCGATTCCGGTGAATTCTACACTCCGCGCGCCGTCGTCCGCTTCATGGTCGAGGTCACCGACCCGCGCCTTGGCGAAACCGTCCTCGACCCAGCAAGCGGCACAGGAGGATTTCTCGTAGAGGCATATAACCACCTTGAGAAACAGGTGAAAACCGTCGCAGATCGCAAGCGGCTGCAAAACGAAACTATCACTGGATGTGAGCCTAAATCGCTGCCCTATCTCCTCTGCCAGATGAACCTGCTGTTACATGGGCTGGACGCACCGCAAATTGACCCAGGTAACGCTCTCCGCTTCAAGCTTTCCGAGATCGGTGAAAAGGATCGCGTCGACGTTGTCCTGACCAATCCGCCATTTGGAGGAGAGGAAGAAAGAGGTATCCAAGGCAACTTTCCCGAGGACCGTCAGACCGCGGAAACCGCGCTGTTGTTCTTGCAGCTCATTATGCGGAAGCTCAAGCGCCAGCCGACACAGGCAGGTCGTCCTGCGCGCGCCGCCGTTGTTGTGCCTGACGGAACTCTATTTAACGTAGGTGTCGCTGCGCGAATAAAGGAATATTTGGTCAAGAATTTCAATCTACACACCATTGTGCGGCTGCCTTTTGGAGTTTTCGAACCTTACACGCCAATTCGGAGTAACATACTGTTCTTTGACGCGTCTGGCCCCACTACCTCTACATGGTTCTATGAAGTTGAAATGCCTGATGGACGCAAAAAATATTCGAAGACAAAGCCCATCAGATCGGAGGACTTAGAAGACTGCTTGAGTTGGTGGAAAAAGCGAGAACTAAATGATTGGGCCTGGCAGGTTTCAATGGAAGAAATCATTGAGTCTGGTTATAATCTTGACTTCCCAAATCCCAGTCGACCAGAAGCAAGTCTGCCTGAAAATCCAGATGAATTGATGGAACTCATTAATGAGAATCAAAAGCTTATTACCGAGTCGCTAGCATCGCTTCAAAACATATTGCGGAGCGTTTGATGACTCGAATGATAGCATTTGGCGATATTGTTAAAGAAAAGAATCGCCTCGTTGATGTAATTGATAGCAAGGAATATGCTTGTGGCGGGGTACGGCTTCACGGTCGAGGCGTCTTTATACGCGAATATAAGCTTGGATCAGAAATAAAGAAGAAGTTTGTTCAGCATGTCGTGCATAATGGAGACATAGTCTATAGCACGCTTTTCGCAAAATCTGGCGCATTCGCTCTAGCCGATGAGAAAGTCGACGGGATCATTTTGTCGGAAAAATTTCCGACCTTCACGCTAGAAAGCGACCTGGTGAATCGGGATTATCTGAAATGGCTTTTCCGGTCGGGTCAGTTGAATCGCATAGCCGAAGATCAGATGACTGGGATGGCTGCGTTTAGCCTCGCCCATTTGAGTAAGAAAAAGTTTCTCCAATTAAAGATTCCTGTACCTTCACTTGATAGGCAAGCTGAAGTGGTTCGACTGTGCGAGATTGCGAATACCGAAGCCACAAAATGTTTGAGCCCGATCCAACAGAATCTTGTGATGCTTGATGGGTTAATCGGCGCTGCAGCAGCGAAGGCCTTCGTAAGCCTTACACGAGCTAAAATGAGTGATATCGGCGACTACGTCCTACGCAACGTCGAGATAGAGGCTGGTACTAAGTATCTGCAAATCACAGTGGCTATGAAACACCGTGGCTTGAGACTACGTCGAATCTGCGACGGCTCGGAAATTAAGAGCCCAGGGCAGTCTAGTGTTATGGAAGACGATATACTCTTTTCAAGGATTGACATTCGACAAGGCGCAATCGGTTTTGTGAATAAGGAGCTGGAAGGAGGTGTTGTAACACGCGACTTTCCAATCTTCCGCTTACATAGTTTAAGCGAAGCTGATAGAGCCTACATGAAGTATGTTTTCATGTCTCCCGAGTTCATGAGTCAAGCAAAAGATGCAAGCCGAGGCACAACAGGCCGAAAGAAAATGAAGCGCCCAGCGTTTTTAGAAATCAGAGTTCCATGGCCGCCGTCGCCTAATCGAGCGTCTATTTCTCGTCATTTGATTGAGGTTGAGCGTCATGTTTCTGTGCTAGTTCGCAATTATAGGAAACAGGAAATTTTGGCTAAAGGTATTCGGAACGCCATTGTTGAAACACTGTTCGCTAAAGACGCAGGAATAATCTAGGTATCTAATTCTACGATATGAGCACCACACCCAACCCATCCGTTCCCCTGACTGAAAAGGCTGCCCTTTCGGACCTAGTGACATGGGCGGAGAAGCGGCCTGCTTGGCAGAGAGATGCGCTTCGTCGACTGGTTACAGGTGAACCGCTGGGCGATCACGTGATTGCCGAACTTACGGAGCTTTGCCTCAATCCGACGGTTACCCATACGCCGATTTCACAATCGCATATCGTAGCTGAAGGTAGCGCCCTGCAACCGATTTCACTTGTTTCTATAAGGAACCCCACCGCGATCAATGCGCTTGCCGGCCAGCAGGAGCTATCCTTCGAGCCCGCCGGACTGACGGTGATTTACGGTGACAACGGCTCGGGAAAATCGGGGTATGTACGCGTCCTGAAACACGCATGCCGGTCGCGAGATGAGAAGTTTGAAATCCACCGCGACGTAGAGGACAAGACCGACACACCGCAAACCGCCGAGATACGTTTTGCACGGGGTGCAGATACCGAACAATTCGATTGGACCCCTGACGGCGAGGCGCACAGCGACCTTCCGTCCGTCAGCATATTCGACTCCAGAAGCGCAAGCATCCATGTGGAAAGCACCAACGAGGTGGCCTACATCCCTAGGCCAATGCGGTTGCTGGAATCGCTGGCCGACGCTTCCGATCGCATCAAGACGGCACTCGACGCCAAGATTGCAGCGCTCAAGTGTCAAGTTCCCCTGGCGATTTCAAACCCATCGCTGAGCAGGGACACGGCAGCTGGCAGCTACTTGCATGGATTAAATGCAAAATCCAATGTCCCGCAGCTTGAAAAACTCGCTGCGCTTGGCGATCAGGAAGCCGCACGCCTTGCCACTTTGGAAGCCGATTTTGCTCAAGACCCAAAGCGCGCTGTAGCGCGACTCGATAATCAGCGCGGCGAGGTCGAACGTATCCAGTCGACGCTTAGAACACTCATCGCCGCAACGACGACTGAGGCGTTCGCGGAAATCAACGCGCTGCGAAGGACTCACAGCGATACCGTGGAAGCCGCGTCAGTGGCATCGCACCAGCTGTTTAGCGCGTCCCCTTTGCCCGAGGTGGGTCAAGCTGCCTGGCAGAAACTATGGGAAGCCGCCCGCACCTATGCAGACACGGTAGCCTACCCCGGAGATAAATTTCCTTCTAGCAAATCGGACACGCTTTGCGTGCTCTGCCAACAGCCCCTCAGCGATGACGCTATCGCTCGCCAGCAGACATTCGAAACGTTTGTAAAAAGTTCGATGAAGGCTGACGAAGCAGCGGCGCGCGGGAAGCTGGACATAGCCCTTTCTCAACTGAAAGGCCGGTTGCTGCGCCTTGGGGATGTTCTGAAATCTGGCAAGTTCGTCGCCACAGAAATCGGCGACCTGGAGCTTTCGCAACAAGTCCGCTCTACCTTTGTCGTCGCTCTCTGGCGGCTGCGCGCGTTGGTCAAGGCGCATAGAGAGCCCGAGCCGCTTAGGACCAATCCGCTGCAGGCGCTTGTGGCACTTGCTACCGATCTTACAACACGCGTGACGTGCACCCCTGAATTGGCGCCATTTTTGAGTAGAGTCCGTTTCTCGAGGAGACGGACGAATGAAGCGGAGCAGGTTTTCAGACGAGCAGATCATTG
>Ga0209278_1002385_pt1 | contig 10528 bp, 8 predicted proteins | sample JI81BgreenDNA_FD_187504 | JGI IMG/M metagenome (GOLD analysis project Ga0209278, IMG submission 187504) | Wastewater effluent complex algal communities from Wisconsin, to seasonally profile nutrient transformation and Carbon sequestration -... | ecosystem: Engineered > WWTP > Effluent > Algae... | reverse complement strand
TTTGCCGTGCGCAAGGGATTCGCGGGACGACGAAAAAGGTGCTGACATGGGATTGTTCCGTCTGTTGAAAATGGGAATCGCGGCGCTCGCGGCGACGGCTTTGCTGAGTGCTTGCGCGTCCAGCGCGGGCGGTCCGCAGCTCCCTCCGGCATCGTTCGTCTCGCTCTCCGATGGCCCCGGCGAGGAATATATCATCGGCCCGCTCGATGAATTGACGGTGTTCGTGTGGCGCAATCCCGAGCTTGGCGCGAAGGTGCAGGTGCGTCCCGATGGTCGCATCACCACGCCGCTGATTACCGACATGCCCGCCGTCGGCAAGACGCCGACCATGCTCGCCGAGGATATCAAGCTGCAGCTGTCGCAATATATCCAGGAGCCGATCGTCTCGGTCATCGTCAACAGCTTTGCCGGCACCTTCTCGCAGCAAGTGCGCATCGTCGGCGCGACCGAAAAGCCCGCATCGATCCCGTATCGTGCCAACATGACGCTGCTCGACGCAATGATCGCGGTTGGTGGCCTGTCCGAATTCGCCGCGGGCAACCGTGCCAAGCTGGTGCGCTTCGACAAGGTGTCGGGCCGCCAGCAGGAATATCCGATCAAGCTGGGCGACCTCATCAAGAAGGGCGACAGCCGCGCGAACGTGCTGCTGCAGCCCGGCGATGTCATTATCATCCCCGAAAGCATGTTCTAAGGCCCAAGCCTGACCGCCCGTAGCGCAACAGCGAAAGAAAAGCCTGACCGATGAATGGCCTGTACGAAGAATTCCGGATCGCGGTACACAGCGTGTGGCAACGCCGCTGGATTGCCATGGGAATCGCCTGGGTGATCTGTCTCGTCGGCTGGCTGGCGGTCGCGATGATCCCCAATACCTATGAATCGCAGGCCAAGCTGTTCGTCCAGACCAAGTCGATCCTGCCCGAGAATACCGGCGTCAATCCGGCAGAGCAGCAGAAGCAGATCGACACGGTGCAGCAGACGCTGACTTCGGCTGCGAACTTGGAAAAGGTCGTGCGCGGCACCGATCTGGGCAAGGGCCTGGTGACCCCGCGCGAGATCGAGGGCGCGGTGAACGGCCTGCGCAGCGCGATCAAGATCAAGTCCGAACAGAGCAACCTGTTCGAGATTTCGGCGACGATGACCGCCTCGGGTCGTTCCGACGGCGAGGCGGCGAACCTGTCGCGCGCCGTGGTGCAGAAGCTGATCGACCTGTTCGTCGAGGAAAACCTGGCCGGTGGCCGGGGCGAGACCAGCGACACGCTGCGCTTTCTGAACGAGCAGATCGCCAAGCGGCAGAAGGAACTCGAGATTGCCGAGCAGAAGCGGGTCAAGTTCGAGACCGAGAATCTCGGCATGCTCCCCGGCATCGGCTCGGTCAGCCAGCGGCTCGAACAGGGCCGGGTGGAGATCAACCAGATCGATTCGCAGCTCATCGCCGCGCAGAGCGCGCTGGCTGCGATCAATGGCCAGATTGCCGGGACGCCGCAGACGATCGCCGGTGGCACGACCGGGGCCGTCAATCCGCTCGCGCAGGCCCAGGGTGAGCTGGCCGGAATGAAGGCGCGCGGGCTGACCGATCAGCATCCCGATGTCCAGGCGATAAAGAACCAGATCGCCGCGCTCAAGGCCGCAGGCGCGGGGGCGAGCACGGCCTATGGTGTGCCCAATCCGGCTTACAGCTCGCTGGTCAGCATGAAGGCCGAGCGCCAGGCGGCGGTCTCCGCGCTGCAGCAGCGCAAGGCTTCGCTGCAGGGCGAGATGAACGCGATGGTCGCCAAGCAGATCCAGGAGCCGGGTGTCGCCGCCGAGCAGGCGCGCATCGCGCGCGACTATGAGGTTCTGAAGGCGCAATATGACAAGCTGCTCGCCGATCGCGAGCAGGTGCGGCTGCGCGGCCAGGTGGAGACGCAGACCGACGCGGTCCGCTTCGACCTGATCACGCCGCCGTCGAGCCCGCGCACGCCGATCGCGCCCAAGCGGCCGCTGCTGCTGGCTGCGGTGCTGTTTGCAGGCATTGCCGGTGGCATCGGCGGAGCGTTCGCGCTCGGCCAGCTGAGCGCCAGCTATCCTACCTCGGCCAAGCTGGAGGCTGCCTCGGGCCTGCCGGTGATCGGATCGATTTCGCAGATGCTCACCCAGGCGCAGCGCGATGAGCGCAAGCGCAAGCTGCGCATATATATCGGCTCGGGCGGGGCGCTGGTCGGTGTCTTCCTGGTGCTGCTGATCATCGAGTTCATCCAGCGCGGTTCGGTGGTTTGAGGGGCGAAAGAGACATGACCATGCACGATCCCATCAAGTCGCCCGACAAGGACGAAGGTCCGCGCTCGCTGATCGAGCGCGCTTCGCAGATGTACGATTTCCGCAAGGCGCTGAGCCCGGAAGCACCAAAACTACCCGAAGCGCCGGTCGCGCCGCCCGCGGCAGCGGCCACGCCGGCTCCAGCTCCGATGCTGCCTCCGGTTGCGCCTCCGCCGGTTGTGGCCGCCCCCGTCGTTCCGCCGGTCGCCGCCGCGCCCGTCGCGCCGCGCGCGCCGGTGCTGCCCGTGGCCGAGGTCGATCGCGACCTGCTGCGCGAATCCGCGTTCATCGTGCCCGATGGTCCGGTGACCAGCATTTCCGAAGAATTCCGCATCGTGAAGCGCCGTCTGCTCGCCAGCGTGCAGGCAGAGATCAATGCAGGCCTCGGCGTTGCCGCACAGCGCATCCTGATCTGCTCGGCCAATCCGGGCGACGGCAAGACGTACAGCGCGATCAATCTGGCGCTCTCGATCGCGACCGAGAAGGACCATGACGTCGTGCTGGTCGATGCCGATTTCGCCAAGCCCAGCATCCTGTCCTCGCTCGGCATTGCCGGGCAGAGCGGGCTGATGGACGCGCTGGCCGATCCGGCGGTGGACGTGCAGGACCTTATCATCCCGACCGACATTTCGGGGCTATCAGTGCTGCCCGCAGGGCGTCAGACCAATACCGACAGCGAATATCTCGCTTCGGCACGCACCCAGGAGGTGCTGGCCAGCCTGACCGCCGGACGTCCGGGCCGGATCGTGATCTTCGATTCGCCGCCGCTGCTCGCGGCATCGCCGGCTGCGACGATCGCGCAGCATGTCGGCCATGCGCTGATGGTGGTGCGCGCCGATGTCACCAGCGAACGCGCGCTGCGCGATGCGCTCAGCCTGATTGCCGGCTGCAACCAGATACAGCTGCTGCTCAACGGGGTGAAATTCTCCCCCTCGGGTCGCAGCTTCGGATCCTATTACGGATATGGAGAATGACCATGGCAAGATGGTCGGATTTCAAGGGTAGCAGGGCGGGCCTTTCGCTGGCCGCGCTGGCGGCAGCGGTAGCCATGCCCCAGGCCGCACTGGCGCAGCAGGGCGGCGGGGTCGATCCCGGCATCGGCCAGGGACAGAGCCAGGGGCAGGGCGGCCGCAGCGGCGGGCTGGCCAATGGCCGCCGGTCGGTCGTCATACCCTATCTCGAAGTCGGCCAGGTGCTGAGCGCCGATCTCAAGAATGGCGGCGACCTTTTGACCTACAGCCTGGCCGCAGTCGGCGTCGATGCGGCGGTCGCGACCTCGCGCGCCGAGGCGCAGGTCAGCGTTCGCTATGAGCGGCGCTTCTCGTGGAACGACGATTTCGGCGACGAGGACGCGATCAGCGGTATCGCGCGCGGCAATCTGCAGATCATCCCCAACACGCTGTCGCTCGAGGCAGGCGCGCTCGGCATACGCTCGCGCATCGACAATCGCGGCGCAGCCCCCAGCAACCTGATCGGCGGGTCGGACAATGTCACGCAGATCTATTCGGTCTATGCCGGCCCGACATTGGCGACGCAGGTCGGCACGGTCGATGTCAACGCACTCTACCGAATCGGCTATACCAAGGTGGAGGCTGACGCCGTCGCGCTGCCTGCGGGCGCGCTGCCGCTCGACCTGTTCGGCGACAGCGTCAACCATGCCGCGAGCCTGGCCATCGGCCAGCAGCCGGGCGGCTTCCTCCCCATCGGCTGGTCGGTCAGCGGCGGCTGGTATCGCGAGGATGCGAGCCAGCTCGACCAGCGCTTCGACGACAAGATCGTGCGTGCCGATGTCACCGTTCCGGTCAGCGCCACGCTCGCGCTGGTCGGCGGCGTGGGCTATGAGGATATCGAGATTTCGGAACGCGACGCTGTGCGCGATGCCGCAGGCAACCCGGTTGTCGGCAATGACGGACGGCTTGTCACCAACCGCAATTCGCCGCGCCTGCTGTCCTACGATCAGGACGGCCTGATCTGGGATGTCGGCGTGCTCTGGCGCCCCAGCCGCCGCACCTCGCTCGAGGCGCGGGTCGGCAAGCGCTATGACAGCCTGACCTATTACGGCACCTTCAGCTATACGCCCAACCAGCGCGTGGCGGCGAACGTGACGGTGTACGATCTGGTCGCCGGCTTCGGATCGCGACTGAACGACAATCTGGCGGGTCTGCCCACGCAGTTCGATGCGACGCGCAATCCGCTGAGTGGCGACCTCAACGCGTGCTTTTTCGGCGTGGGCGGAGGCGGCAACTGTCTCAATGACGCGCTCCAGTCGGTCGCCTCGTCAGCCTTCCGTACACGCGGGGTCACCGGGCAGATCAGCCTGACCAGCGGCGACTGGCAGCACGGCTTTGGCGCAGGCTATAGCCGCCGCAAGTTCTTCGCAGCGGACAATGGCGCGCTGGCCGGCTTCGACCAGACGATCGACGAGATCTGGTTTGCCAGTTATGTGGCCGCCAAGCAGCTGGATGCGCGTTCCAGCATCACCGGCACCATTTTTGCCAATTATCTGGAAAATGGTCCCGGTCAGGTGCTGAATGGCGGCGGGACCGACGTGCTCGGCCTGGGCACCAATATCGCTTATGGCCGCAACTTCACCAACCGCTTCAACGGGACGCTGGCACTGGGGCTCGACTATTTCGATCCCAAGGGCTTCGAAAGCAATCTGGTAGCCTCCGCGCTACTGGCGCTGCGCTATTCGTTCCAGTAATATTGACTTGAAGATCAGGGGGAAAGCCCATGTTTGAGACCCATTACGGCCTGACCGGACGGCCTTTCCAGCTGACGCCCGATCCGCGCTTCTATTTCGAGAGCGCAACGCACCGCAAGGCGATGTCCTATCTGGGCTACGGCCTGGCGCAGGGCGAGGGCTTCATCATCATCACCGGCGAGATCGGTGCGGGCAAGTCCACGCTGGTCGCGCATCTGATGCAGACCGTGGACAAGGCGCGGCTGACGGCGGCTCAGATCGTCACCACCCAGCTCAAGGGCGACGACCTGCTGCACATGGTGGCGAGCAGCTTCGGCGTGGCCACGGCTGGCCTCGACAAGACCGGCACGCTGGCCGCGATCGAGCACTTCCTCCACACCGAAGCGCGCGCCGGTCGGCGCTGCCTGCTCGTGGTCGATGAATCGCAGAACCTGCCGATGCCCGCGCTCGAAGAGCTGCGCATGCTGTCGAACTTCCAGCTCGGCAGCCATCCGCTTTTGCAGATCTTCCTGCTCGGCCAGCCCGAATTCCGGGCGATGGTGCATGGTGCGCCGGGCCTCGAACAGCTGCGCCAGCGGATCATCGCAACGCATCATCTGGGCGCCATGGACCTGCACGAGGTGCAGCCCTATGTCGAACACCGGATGAAGCTGGTCGGCTGGACCGGACGCCCGGCCTTTGCCGACGATGTCTGGGCGCGCCTGTTTGCCGAAACCGGCGGCATACCGCGCAAGGTCAACATGCTGATCAACCGCGTGCTGCTGATGGCGGCGGTGGATGATCGCGACACGATCGACGCGTCGCTGATCGATGCCGTGCTGGCCGATCTGGCGATGGACCAGATGAATGACGAGGACTGGCAGAACGAGGCGATGCTGGCGAGCGCTGCGCGCCATGCCGAATATGCCGCTCCGGTCGCTCCTGCTCCTGAAGCGCCAGCAGCTCCGGCCGCCGTCCCGGAGGTCAGCCGCAGCGATTTCAACCATTTTGTCCGCGAGGTGCGCGCCTTTGCCACCGAGCAGCAGGACGCGCGCGCGCTGCTGGTGCAGGAGTTGCAGGCCGCGCTGGATCGGGTCGATGCGCTGGAATCGCGCCCCGCACCCGTCACCGATGTCGAGCCGCTGGTCCGGCGGATCGAGGCGCTGGAAAGGCTGCAAGCCGAGCAGCAACAGACGCTGCACCGCGTGCTTGCGCTTCTGGTCGGCTGGGTCGAAGACGATTCTGCTGGCATGTGGCCCAAGGGCCGGGCAGCCTGACCGAATGATTTTGCCCCATGGGGCCGGGAGTGAATGACCGTGCGCGAAGCATCGCTGGGCCAGCATCGCACTGCCGACAGGTGCATCGTGAACGGCCTCTCGGTTGATGTCGAAGAGTATTTTCAGGTCGGCGCGTTCGAGAACACGATCGATCCGGCCGACTGGGACGGCATTGCCAGCCGCGTCGAGCTGAACACCGGCGCCGTGCTCGACCTGTTCGCGCGCTGCAGCGTCAAGGCGACCTTTTTCACGCTCGGCTGGGTGGCGCACCGGCACCCGGCGCTGATCCGCCGCATCATCGCCGAGGGGCACGAGATTGCCAGCCATGGCTGGGACCACACCCGCGTCTTCACGATGACGCCCGACCAGTTCGCCGAGGATATCGACAAGGCGCGCAAGGCGCTCGAGGATGCGGGCGGCGTCGCGATCAGGGGCTATCGCGCACCGAGCTTCTCGATCGACCAGCGCACGCCCTGGGCGCACCCGATCCTGGCCGAGCGCGGCTATGCCTATTCGTCGAGCGTCGCGCCGATCGCGCATGACCATTATGGCTGGCGCGCCGCGCCGCGCTTTGCCTTTCATCCGGCCAAAGGATCGGAACTGATCGAGCTGCCGGTCACCACCGTGCAACTGGGCGAGCGCCGCTTCGGCGCGGGGGGAGGCGGCTTCTTCCGCATATTGCCCTATGCGCTTTCGCGCTGGGCGCTGAACCGCGTGAACTCTACCGACGGCCAACCCGCAATATTCTATTTCCACCCCTGGGAGGTTGACTCCGATCAGCCGCGCGTCGAAGGCGCGCCGCTGCGCTCGCGGCTGCGGCACTATACCGGGCTGGACGCGATGGCGGACAAGCTCGAGCGGCTGACGCGCGACTTCAGCTGGTGCCGGATCGACGAGATCGCGCTTCCGCTCGCGGCGGGCAAGCTGTGATGCTGCATTTCGCGCCGCCCGTCATGGCCGCGCCTGCGGTCCGCATCGCCCCGCTGGGCGACGCGCAGGAACGCGCGCGGCTCGCTGCCTGGATCGAAACGCACCCTGCTGCCACCGCGTTTCACCAGCTGGCCTGGGGCGAGGCTGTCGCAAAGGCCACCGGGCACCAAATGCTGGCACTGGTGGCGGAAGATGCGGGTTCGATCACGGGCTATTTGCCGCTGCATGTTGTCCATTCGCCGCTGTTCGGGCGCGCGATTGTCTCGGCGGGCTTTGCCGTCGATGGCGGCATCCTCGCCGATGACGCGGTGACCGCCGCGGTGCTGGCCGACGCTGCCTGGCTGCAATGCGAGCGCCACAGCGCGCCGACGCTGGAATTGCGCGGCGGCATGCTGCCCGCCGATCCGCGCTGGACGATCAAGTCGGACGCGCATGCTGGGTTCGTCGCCGATCTCATTGCCGACGGTCCCGATGCCGATCAGAAGCAGCTCGAATGGATTCCGCGCAAGCAGCGGGCAGAGGTCCGCAAGGGCCTGGCCAACGGCATGACCGTGCGCACCGGCACGTCCGCGCTCGACCGGCAGCAGCATTATGCCGTCTATGCGGAAAGCGTGCGCAATCTCGGCACGCCCCTCTTCCCGCGCGCGCTGTTCGATGCGGTGCTCGATGCGTTCGGCGCTGATGCCGACATTCTGACGGTGCTCAAGGACGACGTGCCCGTCGCGAGCGTGCTCAGCCTCTATCATCGCGGCAGCGTGATGCCCTATTGGGGCGGCGGGGTCTGGGCGGCGCGAGGCCTGCGCGCCAACGATGTCATGTATTATGCGCTGATGAACCATGCGCGCGCGCGCGGCTGCACCCGGTTCGATTTCGGCCGGTCGAAGGTCGATAGCGGCGCTTTCGCGTTCAAGAAGAACTGGGGCTTTGCGCCGACGCCGCTCAGCTATGCCGTGCGCAATGCCGATGGCCTGCCGCCGCGCGACGTCAATCCGTTGAGCCCCAAATACCGGTTGCAGATCGCGCTGTGGCAGCGGCTGCCGCTCGGCATCGCCAATCGGCTTGGTCCCTGGATCGCCAACGGGCTCGGCTGATGGGCGAGCTGCTCTTCCTGGCACACCGCATCCCGTTTCCGGCCGACCGCGGGGACAAGATCCGCTCGCACGCGATCCTCAAGGCGCTGGCAGCGCGCGGACCGGTGCATGTCGCCACCTTTGGCGAGACGGACGCAGACATGGCCGCCGAGGCCGACCTGTCAGCGATCGCGGCCAGCCACCTGCTGATGCGGCGCACGATCTCGAACCTGCGCGCCGGGCTCAACGCCTTGCCCAGCGGCAAGCCGGTGTCTCTGACCGCCTTCGATAACCAGGACATTCGGCATTATGTCGCCCGGCTGCTGGCGACCCGTCCGATCGACGCGATCTTCGTGTTTTCGGGTCAGATGGCGCAGTTCATCCCGCCCAGCTTTGCCGGACGCGTGGTCATCGATTTCGTCGACATGGATTCGGCCAAGTTCGCCGCCTATGCCAAGGCGACGGCCGGGCCGATGAAGCTGGTGCACGCGCGTGAGGCGCGGCTGCTCGGCGCATTCGAACGGCAGATGGCACGCCGTGCGCAGCTCAGCCTGTTCTGCAGCCCCGCCGAGGTGGCCGAGTTCCGGCTGGGCCTTGGCGATCCGCAGGTGTGCGTGGACCCGATGGTCAATGGTATCGATACCGTCTTCTACGATCCCGTCGGTGTCGGCCCGGCGCCTTATGCGGGCGAGGCGGGACCGCATCTCGTGTTCACCGGCCAGATGGATTATGCGCCCAATGTCGATGCGGTGGTCCATTTTGCCGAGGCCGTGCTGCCCGCCGTCCAGAAGCAGCTGCCCGATGCGCGATTTCATATCGTCGGGCGCAATCCCGCCCCGGCGGTGCGCGCGCTCGAAGCGCGGGCAGGGGTGGATGTGGTCGGCGCGGTCGATGATATCCGCCCGTGGATCGGTTCGGCCGATATGGTGGTCGCACCCCTGCGCATTGCCCGGGGTATCCAGAACAAGGTGCTCGAAGCCATGGCCATGGCGCGTCCGGTCATCGCATCGGGCGCTGCAGCCGAAGGCATCGTCGCGCAATCGGGCGCGCATTTCATGGTCGCGCGCGACGATACCGCGATGATCGACGCCATCTGCGCGCTGGCGGTCGATCGGGACCGCGCTGCCGCCATCGGCGCAGGGGCGCGCGCGCATATGCTTCAGCATTATCAATGGGATGCGCAGCTCGCTCCGCTGCTCGCCTGGCTCGACCAGCCACCCGCCCTGGTACCGAGCGCGGCCTGATGGCGAGCCTTGCTGCAGACATTCCCGAAACTGCTGAACCCAAGCCGCTAAGCCCCGCCTGGCGCTCGGCGCTGATCCGGCTCGGCATCGCCTGGGGCGCGATCCTTGCGGCGTTTTCACACGATGCGCTGGATATGGTGGCAATCTGGTGGAACAGTTCCACCTTCAACCATATCCTGCTGATCCCGTTCATCCTTGGCTGGCTCGTCATGCAGCGCACGCAGGAGCTCAAGCGGATCACGCCCGCGCTCTGGTGGCCCGGGCTGCTGGTGATGGCGGCAGCGAGCGGCGGCTGGGTGCTGGGAGAGGCCGCCGGCGTTGCGCTGGCGCGGCATCTTGCGCTGGTCATGCTCCTCCAGGGCAGCGCCCTGGCGTTGCTCGGCCCGCATGTCGGCCGCGCGCTGATGTTCCCGCTCGGCTATGCCTTCTTCCTTGTGCCCGTGGGCGAGGAACTGGTGCCGCCGCTGCAGACGATCACGGCGGATATCTCGATGCTGCTGCTCGGCTGGTCGGGCATCCCCGCGCATATCGAGGGCGTGTTCATCTCCACCCCGACCGCGCTGTTCCGCGTCGCGGAGGCCTGTTCCGGGGTCAAGTTTCTGATCGCGATGGTCGCCTATGGCGTGCTCGTCGCCAATGTCTGCTTCAACAGCTGGCCACGCCGGATCGGCATCGTCGCCTTGTCGATCGTCATCCCGATCCTCGCCAACGGCGTGCGCGCGTTCGGGACGATCTATATCGCCGATCTCTACGGCCTCGATTTCGCCGCCGGGTTCGACCATGTCTTCTATGGCTGGATTTTCTTTGCCTTGGTGCTGATCCTGGTGATGGCCATCGGCTGGCGCTTTTTCGACCGGCAGGTCACCGATCCGTTCCTCGATCCGGCGACCGCAGACCGCCTGGCGCAAGCTTCGCGCAACCTGCCGCCCAATGATCGCCTCGTGATCGCGTGCGCAGCGCTGCTGCTTGCGGCGCCGCTGGGCTGGGCATTGATGGGGCTGCCCGAACCTGCGTCACTGCCCGCGCGCA
>Ga0209278_1002382_pt1 | contig 10539 bp, 9 predicted proteins | sample JI81BgreenDNA_FD_187504 | JGI IMG/M metagenome (GOLD analysis project Ga0209278, IMG submission 187504) | Wastewater effluent complex algal communities from Wisconsin, to seasonally profile nutrient transformation and Carbon sequestration -... | ecosystem: Engineered > WWTP > Effluent > Algae... | reverse complement strand
TCCCACAACGCGTATGCCAGCGACCCCAACACCACCGCCACCAACAGCATGCCGCCACGGCGGCGCTGGCTCATGGTCCAACGGGTGGAGTCGGGTAGCGTATGGGCCTGCGCCTCACGTGCCAGTTCCGCACCAAAGCAACGCTCGACGATCTGGTCGGCATCGAGCCCCAGAAATTCCGCGTAGGTATGCACATAGCCGCGCGCATAGGCCTTGCCGGGCATGGCATCGAAATTCGCCTCCTCGATCGCCAGCACATATTTCGCGCGGATATGCAGCCGCTCGGACACGTCCTGCTCACTCAGGCCGTAATGGCGGCGCAGATCGCGCATATACGCGCCGATATCGGCACGCGACAGATGCTCGGGCACGCGCATGGGTGTGTGGTTGCTCATAGTGGGTAGCTGTTAGCAGCTAGTGGTCGGCTTTTCCAGTGCCAGATGCATGGGGAGTTACACTTCCACGCCATGGTCACGCGCAAAACGCTCCAGCGCCGGGCGAATGCTGTGGAGCGGTTCGGTGCAGACATAATCCAGGTAGCGGCGCGTATCGCGCGCATCCATGCTGCGCAGCATGGCCTTCACCGGGCCCACCGAAGCGGGCGGCATCGACAAGGCACGCACGCCACAGGCGATGAGCGCCATCGCATCCAGCGGGCGGGTGGCCATGTCGCCGCAGAACCCAAGCTCCACCTTATATTCGGCTGCAGTCGCAGCGATTTGTTGCACCGCACGCATGACGATGGGGTTGAGCGGATCATACCGGCCACCGACCTTCGAGGAGCCACGGTCGCATGCAAACAGGAACTGCAGCAAATCGTTGCTGCCGATGGAGATGAAATCGACGCGCTCGCAAAGCTCTGGCAGCTGGAACAGCAGCGACGGGATCTCGAGCATGGTGCCGGTCTTCACCGATTTAGGCGGGGTGATGCCCTCGTCTTTCGCGCGCTGGATCTCGCGTTGCAGCAGTTGTTTGACCGCATCGAACTCGCTGACCTCGGCAATGAAGGGGAACATGACATGCAGATGCTCGCCGGCGGCGGCGCGAATCAGCGCGCGGAATTGCTGGCGGAGGATGACGGGCCGGTCCAACCCGATGCGCGTGGCACGCCAGCCCATGGCGGGGTTTTCCTCGTCCTCGGTCTGGATGTAGGGCACCTGCTTGTCCCCACCAATATCGAACGCACGGAAAATGACTTTCTTGCCCCGCGCCTTCTCGATTGCGTCGCGGTAAATGCGCTGCTGCTCTTCCACCGTGGGCAGTTCGCGACTGGCCATGTAGGGCAGCTCGGTGCGGAACAGGCCGACGCCATCCACATCTGGCGCACTGAGGTGATCGGCATTCACATACAGCCCGAGATTAAGGTTCAGCGAAATACGCACGCCGTCTTGTGTCTCCGGTGGCAGGTCGCGCGTGGCGGCATAGATCGCGGTCTGGAAAGCGCGCGCTGCGATCTCGGCATCGACGGCGGCTTCCACATCCTCCGGCGGGCGAACGTAAACCTGCGCCTGATCGCCCTGCACCACGCACAGATCACCCGGCTGCACCAGCGTGAGGATATTCTCCACCCGGCCGATCATGGGAATATCCATCATCCGCGCGATGATCGCCACATGGCTGGTCGGCGTGCCTTCGGCCATCACCACGCCTTTTAGACGTGTCGCGTCATATTCCAGTAATTCGGCCGGGCCCAGCGCACTGGCCACCAGAATGAACGCATCCGGCAGCACGCCCTGCGCCGCCGAGGGGTTGATGCCCTGCAAATGGTACAGCAGCCGCTCGGAGAGATCCTCGAGATCGTGGATGCGTTCTTGAATATAGACACTGGTGATCTGGCTCAGGCGCGCGTGCATTTCCTCCTGCACTTTGCGCACCGCCGCCTCGGCCGTGAGGCCAGTGTGAATGGCTTCGACAATGCGATCGATCCAGCCGCGATCCTGCGAGAATAAGCGGTAGCTTTCCAGAATGTCGCGGTGGTCGCTGCCCTCCTCCAGCCCACTGGCGGTGATCATGGCATCCACCGATTCCTGCAGCGAGGCCAGCGCGCGATGGAACCGCGCTTCCTCCTCGTCGGGCGAATCGCTCACCAGCTTGGTGATCTCAATCTTCGGGCGGTGCAGCACGATGGGGGCCTTGGCAATGCCGCCCGCCAGCGTCTGCCCGGTGATCTGCTGCGATTGCAGCGTGGGGTGTTCCGTGCCCGTGATCTCATACAGATCGACCACTTTGCTACCAATGGCCAGCTCGGCGATCACCATCGCCACCGCATGCAGCACTTCGGCCAGCTCATCGGAATAGGTGCGCGCGGCTTTGCTTTGCACCACCAGCACGCCAATGGTGCGGTGGCTGTGCAGCAGCGGCACACCGATGAAGCTATTATAAATCTCCTCGCCCGTCTCGGGGCGGTAGGCGAATTTGGGGTGCTTGGCCGGCTCGGCGAGGTTCAGGTCCAACCCACTGGCGGCCACTTCACCCACCAGCCCTTCGCCCACGCGCAGGCGCGTCACATGCACCGCGTCTTTCTTCAGGCCGTGGCTGGCATACAGCTCCAGAATATCACCGGGCCGCGCGAGGTAGATCGAACAGACGTCGGATTGCAATGCTTCGGCGATGGTTTTCACCAAGCCATCCAGCCGCGCCTGCGCCGAATCACTCGGTGCCATCATCACGTCGCGCACTTTGCGCAGCAGAAGGATCGGCGCTTGCAGCGCCGACATCGCTGGATCAATGGGAATAATACTTGCCACGATGACGCTTGCCCCTGAGACGTTATTCCATCCAGTGCAACGATACCGGCGAGTGCGTGTTAGCGATACTGCAAATGCTGCAGGCCTGCCGTGCTATTGCGACAGGTATTGTGCGGCCTGTTGCACCAGTTCGTCAACAATTTCTTGGCAGCTTTGCGTGCGCTGCACCATGCCGACCGACTGGCCCGCCATCAACGAGCCATGCTCGATATCGCCGTCCACCACGGCTTTGCGCAGCGCCCCGGCCCAGAAATGCTCAATCGCCAACTGGCCTTCTTCCTTCGATTGTGCACCTGCGAAGACCTTCTCCACCGTTTCTTTCTGGAAACGCATGAAGGCTTCGGAAGCTTTATTGGCAATGGCGCGCACGGGGATCACCGGGAAATCCGGGTGGTATTGCACGCTGGCGACGGCATCGCGCGCATTGGCATTGATGAAGGCTTTCTTGAAATTCTCATGCGCCACGCATTCATGCGCGCACACAAAACGCGTACCCAGCTGCACGCCGGAGGCGCCCATCTCAAGGTAGCTCACGATCGCCTCACCGCGGCCAATCCCGCCCGCAACGAACACGGGCACGTCATGGATCACGGGCAGGATCTCCTGCGCCAGCACGGAGGTCGAGACCGGGCCGATATGGCCGCCGGCTTCCGCACCCTCGATGATCAGCGCGTCGGCACCCATTTTCACGAGTTTTTTGCCGAGCGCTGCGGTGGGCGCAAAGCACACCACTTTCGCCCCACCCTCTTTCAGGCGCGCGATGGTGGGGCCTTTCGGCACGCCACCCGCCAGCACCACATGGGTGACGTGATTGGCAATGCAGACTTCCACCAGCTCGGCCAGTTTGGGGTGCATGATGATGAGGTTCACGCCGAACGGCTTTTGCGTCAGCGCCTGCGTGGCTTTGATTTCAGCATCGAGCAGCTCCGGCGGCATGGAGGATGCGGCGATGACGCCGAACGCACCCGCATTGCTCATGGCAGCGACGAGGTTGCGCTCGCTCACCCAGCTCATGGCACCGCCGAGAATGGCGTGTTTGGAGCCTAGAAATTCGACCCCGCGGGCCCAAAGATTTTCCAAGGATTTCATAGTTTACTCCCCGTCATTCCTGCGAAGGCAGGAATCTAGTGCCTCGTGTTCATACGCTTCTATTGGCTCCGCCCTGGATCCCCGCCTGCGCAGGGATGACGGCATGCCTATTTCTCTTCCGCGGCATCCAAGCCATATGCTGTGTGCAGGGCACGCAGCGCCAGCTCGATGTAGCTTTCCTCGATCAGTACGGAAATTTTAATCTCCGACGTGCTGATGACGATGATGTTGATGTTTTTCTCGGCCAGCGTTTTAAACATGTCGGCCGCGACGCCTGCATGGCTGCGCATGCCCACGCCGATGACCGAGACCTTCGCCACGTTGCTATCGGTATGCACGCTCTCGAATTTCGGCATGTTGCCGCCCTTAACAATCTCCAGCGCGCGGGCCAGATCGCCCTTGCTGACGGTGAAGGTCAAATCGGTGGATTTACCATCTTCCGTGACGTTCTGGACGATCATGTCCACGTTGATGCCGCGCTCGGCCAGCGGGCCAAAAATGGCGGCCGAAACGCCGGGCCGGTTTTCCACATTCACCAGCGTGATGCGGGCTTCATCCCGGCTGTAGGCCAGACCGGTGACACGTTGTTGTTCCACGATTTCCTCCTCATCCACCAGTAACGTACCCAGCGCCTCATCGAACGTGGAGCGCACGCGCACGCGTACCTTGTAATTCATGGCCAGCTCGACCGAGCGGGTTTGCAGCACCTTGCTGCCGAGCGATGCCATCTCGAGCATTTCCTCGTAGCTGACTTTCTCCAGCTTGCGGGCTTTGGTGACGATGCGCGGATCGCATGTATAGACCCCGTCCACATCCGTGTAGATATCGCACACTTCGGCATTGAATGCTGCAGCAATCGCGACCGCCGAGGTATCCGATCCGCCACGGCCAAGCGTGGTGATACGCCCCTCGGGGCTAATGCCTTGGAAGCCCGCGATCACGGCCACATTGCCCTCGGCCAGCGACTGCGAAATCGCTACGGTGTCGATGCGGTCAATGCGCGCTTTGGTATACATGCTGTCCGAGCTGAGCGGAATCTGCCAGCCGCACCAGGCGCGCGACGGGATACCAAGACTCTGCAGATGCAGCGCCAGCAGGCCCGAGGTGATCTGCTCGCCTGCGGCGCTCACATGGTCGCAATTGGCGCGGGCGGCGTCACTCACCAGGTCGTTCATCTGCGCGCAGTAATCGAGCAGTTGGTTGGTGACGCCCGCCATGGCAGAGACCACCACGATGACCTGATGGCCCGCCGCCAGCTCGCGCTGCACGTGGGTTGCCACATGTTTGATGCGTTCAATGGTGGCGACTGACGTGCCGCCGAATTTCTGTACAATCAATGCCATAAGTGGCGGGGGTTATAGGGCCGCGTCCGCGCTTTGGCTAGGGGAAAATGTGCGTCTATTCGGTGGATTTACGACAGCGCCTTGCGCAGGCAGCTCGCATCGGCGCGGGTGCCATCGGCGTTGCTGTAGTAATCCTTGCGGGTGCTGAATTGCTCAAAGCCTTGCGCCTCGTATAGCTCACGCGCGGCTTTGTTGTTCACATTCACTTCCAGCACCATGTGCTTGGCGCCCATGTGGCGCGCGGTGACCAGCGCATGCTCCAGCAGCATCTGCCCTACCCCGTCGCGCCGGTAATCGGCCAGCACCCCCATCGAGAGCAGGTCGCACTGCTCTTCGATCTGCCAGCATAGCACAAACCCGACCGGCTTCGATTCCTTATGGTACGCAATGGCCGCGAACACCCCCGCACGCTCGAAGAAACTCTCAAATTCGAGATGCCCCCAGCCTTTGGCAAAGCAGCCTTTGTGCAGTTCAGCAAGGATGCGGGCATGGCCACGGCCAACGGGGTGAATGCGGTAATCGGTCATGGATTAGGGGGCTTTCTTCATGAAGACGTAAAGTTGCGCCGTGCGGTCGGCGTAGAGCGGCACACGCCCATCGCGCTTGAGTTCCAGCCCCATGGTAGCGGCCAGTTTGCGCGCGTAATCCGGGTGGTGGCCAAAGCGCGCCGTGGCTCGGTTAACGGCATAGCCCTGCGGCGCCTGATGGGGCTCGACCGTCAGGATGAACAGCCCCCCCGGCGCAAGTGCGGCAGCGGCCAGTTTTAGTGTGGACGTAAGATCGCCAAGAAATTGGGCCGTGTCGCAGCATAGCACGATATCCATGCTACCTGCGGGCACCGTGCCTGCGGGAAGTTCCAGAATATCCGCGGTCAGTACGCGGTCATAGACCGGGTTATCACCGGCCCGTGCGCGCTCAGCTTGTGCGACCATCGCGGGGACCAGGTCGATGCCGAGAATCGACTGGCACAGCGCACGCCACGGCCGCGCCACCAACCCCGTACCGCAGCCTACATCCAGCATCTGCAGTGCTTGGCGTTTGGTGAGATATGGCTTTGCAGCCTCCACCACCAGCCTTGGCCCCTGATATTCGCTGGCTTCGGCGAGCGCATCGTATTCCACCGCGACAGATTCAAAAAACCCACGGACCATGGCACGCGGCATGGTGCGCGGCGGTGTGCTGGTGGGCTGCAGGCCACTTAACATAAAGCGGGCTTCTTCATAGTCAGGCTTTAATTTGAGTGCCTGCGCGAAAGCAGCAATCGCCTTGTCCGGACGGTTCAGCTGCGCCTGCGCACACCCCAGATTGTAATAGGCTTGGGTATAATCAGGCTTCAGGTAGGTGGCGACGCGAAAGCGGAACGCCGCATCCATCCAGAGACCACGCGCGGCGAAATCGCATCCGACGCGGAAATTGGTTTGCGGCAGGTTGGCAAACTGGCGGCGGATGGTCTCGATCCGCGCGCGCGGTCGATCCACCACATAATGCCGGATGGTGGTGTCAAATCCGGCAAATAAGTCTTTGACCGATCGTGTATTGCGTGGTGGCTGCATAGGCATTACATGCAATCTTACCACGACAGCGAACAGGAACGCAAATGCCAAGCCATGCCGCCGCCAGTACGATCGACGAAGCCGAAGTTGCCCAATTCTCTGTCATTGCCGAGGAATGGTGGGATGAGCGGGGAAAATTCGCCCCGCTGCACCGGTTGAATCCGGCGCGTATTGGCTACTTGCGCGCATGTGTAGAGCAGCATTTTGGCAAGGTCTGCGCGGCTGAGGGCGATTCTGCCACACCGCTCAAGAATCTATCGCTGCTGGATGTGGGCTGCGGCGGCGGCCTGATCAGCGAACCGATGGCCCGGCTGGGCGCCCGCGTCACGGGGCTGGATGCATCCAGCCGCAACATTGCGGTAGCGCAGGCGCATGCCGAAGGGGGCGGCCTTACGATCGATTACCGTGCAACGACCGCCGAGGCGCTGGCTCAGGCCGGCGAGCAGTTCGATGTGGTGCTGGCACTGGAGATCATCGAGCATGTGGCGGATGTGGATTTGTTCTACGATGCGCTCACCGCACTGGTCAAACCGGGCGGACTCTTGATCCTCAGCACGATCAACCGTACGCCTAAGGCCTATGCCATGGCGATTATTGGCGCGGAATATGTGCTGCGCTGGTTGCCACGCGGCACGCATGACTGGAAAAAATTCGTCCGCCCCAGCGAGATGGCCGACGCGCTGCGCCGCCGTGGGCTTAATCCCCAGCCTGCGATGGGGCTGATCTATCACCCGCTAAAGGCATCGTTTAGCCTCAGCCCACAGGATTTGGGCGTCAATTACCTGCTCGCGGCAGAAAAATCGGCCTGATTGTCATCAAATCGTCAAATCTAACCGATAATTCTCTTTTTGCATGTTTGTTCCTATTTGAACAATGCCGGATAGGTACGTCGCTTATCTGAAACAGTGCATCCGCACTTTAAGACATGGTGATCATATGTCTGATGAAGAAGAAAAACCCCCCGAAGCCAATGAAACTAAAGAGTTTTGGACAGCTCTTGGCATCGGCGTGTGGGCAGCAGGTGGTGCACATGTGCTTGGAACTGCAGCAGTTTTGAGCAGTGGCCCAGTCGTTATTCCGCTTGCCGCCGGCGCCATCTTTTACCACCTATGGGCCGGCAACGCGTTTAAAGCCGCGTTTAAGAAATAAGGATTTTTCAACTGAGAGGGGAGCAATCCCCTCTCTTTTTCATTTTGTCATCAAACCGTCATGCAACGCGAGTAACATGCTATCATGGCAACTGCAGAACATGATAAAGACATCGCAAAAGCACCGTATCAGGGGCCGGGCCCTTTTGTGACCGCTGCTGGTGAAGGTGCCATTGCGCATTATGGCGTGGCGTTGATTGGCCTGATCTCTGGTGCAGCGGCCACATTTATTTTTCACGGGAAAGCCACATCAGTCGTAGGAAATATTCGTCAGTGGGCAAGCCGCCAAAGTATGCTCGTAGAAACTGGCATCCCGTCTGCGTTAAAACGTAGCGTTGCCAATGCAACTTCGGTTGTATTTGGGCATGGAAAAACCTCCACCATTGAAGAAGCACGCCACGCAATAAGCCATTTAGGCGAAAAAGAACGCATCTTCCTGAATGACCATCTTACAACGCATGAGCAGGGATTTGGTAATTGGTTTCTCATGCATACTATCGGGTTTATTCCCCCAGTGAAGCGTTGGCTGCGTACGCTGGATGATCGTCAAACCATGGCGTTTACAGTTGGCGGCATTGCCGGTTTCGCAGGTTTTCTTTTGTCTCCCATCTATTATGGCTTCACGGGCGCCAAGCACGCCAATGCGGGCAAGCGCCAGTTTGAAGAAGCGAAAGAAGAAATCCTCACTGGTCGGGCAGAATTGAAAGCCTTGCGTGAGAAATATGTCAGCACCCGCATGGAGTTGGATGAGGTAAAGACCGCCCTTAAAGCACGCGATGGCGGCCTGCGTGTGGCCGATGACGCCACCCCGCGCATGGACCCCACGGCGGAAGCCACCCCCGCCGCATTATCGCGCGTGACCGAAGAGGCACCTGATAGCACCTGGGGTGCCAAACTGCAGGCCGAAAAACTGGCCGCCGAACAGCAGCCGCCCGAGGCGGCGCGCGGTTAGTCCACCACCACGGTATTGACGGACGCAATCGATCGCTGATGCTGCAGCACCGGAATCTGCGCGCGCGCCGTATCCACTGCGGCCGTGTCGATCTCGGCAATCACCACCTGCGGTGCATCGCCCTGCGCTTGCGCCATCACTTCACCCCACGGGTTGACGATCAGCGTGTGGCCGTAGGTTTCACGACCGCCGGGGTGCGTGCCGGCCTGCGCGGGTGCGATCACGTAGCAGCCATTTTCTATGGCGCGTGCGCGCAGCAATACATGCCAATGTGCCGCCCCCGTGGGCCGGGTAAAGGCCGAAGGCACGAGCAGCAGCTGCGCGCCTTCTGTGGCCAGTGCACGGTACAAGGCCGGAAAGCGCAGATCATAACAAATACTAAGGCCGAAATTGCCCAGCGCCGTGCGCGCCAGCACCGCCTGCGTGCCCGGCATCGCCTGCGAGGATTCGCGGTACTGATCGCCGCTGGGCAGCGTGACATCGAACAAGTGTAATTTATCGTAATGCGCGGCAATGCGACCATCCGGCGCAATCAGCACGCTGCGATTATAGGGCTGTGGGTTCGCTTCCTCGCGCGCACGGATCGAGCCGATCAGCAATGTGATGCCATGGGTACGCGCGGCCTCGCAAGCCCATAGCACCCCGGCATGCGCTGCCATGTTCACATCATTCGCGGCAGCGGTTCCCTCGCGGCGCATGTAGAAGGCATTCTCCGGCAGCGCGACGAATTGGGCGCCGCGTGCGGCAGCCTCGGCCACCAGCGGCGATATCTGTGCAATGTTATCCGCGACATCATCGCCACTAGTGAGTTGAATGGCGGCAACAAGAAAGCTGGGCATGATCATCACTCCTTTGTGGTGCGCGCAAGGGCCAGCACCAGCACATGCGCTGCACCTGCGTGTTTCAGGGCGTGCGCGCACGCATTCACCGTAGCGCCGGTGGTGACGACATCATCCACCAGCAGCACGGTTTTATGCTGCAATGCCGCATATGATTTTTGCGGCGCAGCAAATGCATGGCGCATATTTTTCAGACGTTCAGCACGTGAAAGCCGCGCTTGTGGCGGCGTGGGTCGCACGCGCCGCAGCAGCCCTGGCATGCAGGGCCGTGCCAAAAGTTCCGCCAACCCGAACGCCAGCAACGCCGACTGATTATAACGCCGACGCAGCAAGCGCCGCCAATGTAGCGGTACCGGCACGATCACATCCACCCGTGCCGCGTCTTCCCCAAGCGCACGTTGCATCAGCCGCACGGCACGGCCCAGCCCGGTGTAGCGATCATGAAATTTTAAGGCGCGAATCGTCGGCGCACTCGCCTCGTTATACACCAGCGGTGCGCGAATCCGGTCATATTGGCCGGGGTTGGCTAGGCAACTTGGGCAGCGTGCGCCTGCCTCCATCGGTACGGCGAAGGGCAAGCCGCACTGGCTGCATTGCGGGTCGGTGATGAATTGGAGTTTACCATAGCATGCGGGGCAGAAATTATGCTGCACCTCCACCGCCACCTCGCAACCCGGGCAGCGCGGCGGGAAAGCCGCTGCCAGCAGCCACTGCGCCAGCCCAACGCCAAGGCTGGGCCATGTCATGGGTTTCAGGCTGGTCAAGTCTCTGCTCCCGCGTTAGTCTGGGCCGATGCAACCCGTTTCTGCCCCCATCCTGTTCGACCGCGCCGCGCGGCGCAAGCATCTTCTGCGTGCGCAGGCGCAGA
>Ga0209278_1002380_pt1 | contig 10545 bp, 8 predicted proteins | sample JI81BgreenDNA_FD_187504 | JGI IMG/M metagenome (GOLD analysis project Ga0209278, IMG submission 187504) | Wastewater effluent complex algal communities from Wisconsin, to seasonally profile nutrient transformation and Carbon sequestration -... | ecosystem: Engineered > WWTP > Effluent > Algae... | reverse complement strand
AGGCTCGAGCGGCCAGCGCTGTCTTGGCCACGCGGCCGGTAGGCTGTCGGGGGCATGGGTGACGATCACGCACGCGCGCGCCTCCAGCCACGGCCGGAGGCGCGGCACCAGGTGCGCCATCACCGCCGCGTCGAGGCCCCGGAAAGGCTCGTCGAGAATCACGACGTCGGGATCGCGCAACAGGAGCGCGGCGAGCTGCAGGCGCCTCGCCTGCCCACCGGAGACCCGCGAGCCTCGCGGGCCAAGCCGATAGTCCAAGCCGTCGCCGGTCCCTCGGAACACCGCATCCAGCGCCACCACCTCCAGCACGTGGTGCAAGACTTCCGCATCGACGTCGTCCAAGCCGAGAGCGAGGAACTCGCGGACGCTCAGGTCGAGCAGATGGTCCTCCTGCCCCAGGTAGGCCAGGCGGGCATAGCGTTGCGGCTCCGGCAGCGCGAGCCAGTCCTCGCCCTCGAGTCGCACACCGCCCGCCTGCGGTGACAATTCCCCTGCGAGCGTGGCGAGGAGACTGCTCTTGCCGCCACCGCTCGGGCCATGGATCACGCAGGGCGCGCCGGGCGAGAGGATTGTCGTCCACGCCGGCACACCCACGGGCTGCCGCGGCGCCCGCAGCCCGTCGATCACCAGCGTGCGACGGGCCGCAGGCTCGACCGCGATGGCCGGCAGCGGCGACCGCGCATCGGTCGACGCATGGGATTCCAGCGCCATCACGCGCGTTGCCGACGCTTCGGCTTCGCCGAGCCGCCAGCACGCGCCGGGGAGGCCCGCGAAGGCCTCGCCCAAACCCAAGGTCATCAACGCGACCAAGGCAAGCGAGGGCGCATCGAGCGTGCCCCAGCCGGTCGCGACGACCGCCACCAGCCACAGACCCACCAGGGCTTGGACCCCGTGCTCGGCCCAAAGCGCCCAGCGCTCCTGGTCACGCTCGCGACGCAGGACATCGAGGGCCAAGCCGTCCAATCGCGCGCATCCCGACTCCGCCTTGCGGTAAGCAAGACGCTCGGCGAGGCCGTTGAAATGATCGTGGTGGGCCACCCGGAGCGCTGCCCGCGACGCCACCAGCGCCCTTCCCTGATGGCGACCCTTCGCCGCAAACGCGAACGCAGCGACACCGATGCCCACGCCACCGAAACCCAAGCCAACCGCCATGGCCGTCGAGCCCCAGATCGCCATCGCGGCGACCGCGACCAGCAGCGTCAGGGTCGCGGCGATCAAGGGGCCCACCACGCGCAAGGGAACGCCATCGAGCGTGTCGATGTCGCGCATGAGCCGGGTCACGAGATCGGCATGGCGCTCGCCACCCAGCGCCTCGGCCCAGCGCCGCGCGGGCGTGGCCGCGACCGTGGCGAACAGGCGGACACGGAGATCGGCCAGCAGGCGAAGCACCGCTGCGTGGCCGATAACGCGCTCGGCGTAACGCGCGACTGGCTTCATGAGGGCCAATCCGCGGATCGCCGTGGAAGGCGTGAAGATGTTGAGCCCGACCAGCAGTCCGAGGCCCGCGAGGGCGCTGGCGGCAATGAACCACCCCGACAGCGCGAGCAGGGCCGCGCCCGCCGTCCACGTCACGGCGAGGCAGGCCCACGCGGCCGACCAGCGCCCCATGCCGGGGCGATAGAGGTTCCAGAGGTAGCGGGTCGTGCTCACCGCCCTTCCCCCACGGTGATGCAGCGATCGCACTGCGCCAACACGACCGGATCGTGGCTGGCGACCAGGACGGCCACGCGCGCCGCGCGCGCCAGCCCGACGATCTGCTCGAGAAGCCGGTCGCGGGTCGTTTCGTCGAGCGCCGCCGTCGGTTCATCGAGCAACCACAACGGCGCACCGGAAAGCAGGGCACGGGCGAGGCCGATGCGCTGCGCCTGACCACCCGACACCCCGGAGGCCTGCTCGCCGATCAGGGTCTCCAATCCGTTCGGCAACGCCCCGGAGGCGGGTCCCAAGCCCACCGATTCGAGGGTAGCCACCAGCACCGCGTCATCGACGACGCCCTCGCACGCGAGTTGGAGGTTGGCCCTCACATCACCATGGACGAGATGTGCGCGCTGCGGTACCCACGCCCATCGATCGCCGCGCGCCACACGGCCGGCATCCGGGGCGAGGAATCCCGCCGCCAAGGCCATCACCGTCGACTTCCCACTGCCGCTCGGCCCCCCGAGTCCGACGATCTCACCGGGCCGCACCTTGAAGCTCAGGCCCTCGAGGACCGGTCGTCGCGACTGGCCGTAGCCGTGGTGTACCGACTCGAACACCAGAGCCGCGTCGCCGTCCGCCGCGCACCTTGACGCCACGCCGGGAGAGGGAACGTCCTGATGATTCGCCAGACTCGACAAAGAGGCGGCTGCCGCCAACGCGGCGCCGCGCTCGTGATAGGCCTGTGCGAGTTGACGCAAGGGCAGGAAGCCCTCGGGTGCCAGCATCAACACGAAGAAACCCGTCCACGCATCGAGGCTCGCCGCAGGGCCGAAGGCCACGAGTCCCAACAGCGCGAAACCGACGTAGAGCGCGACGAGGCCGATCGCCAAGGCACTGAAGAGCTCGAGCGTCGACGAGGACAGGAACGCGACGCGAAGCACCCGCATCACCAGCGCGCGATGGCCCTGCGCGGCCTCCGCCACGGCCTGCTCGGACTCGCGTAGCGCACCCACGCGTCGCAACCAGGGCAAGGTCTCCAGCCGCTGCAACAGTTCGGCACCGAGCTGGGCTTCACGTGCTTGCTGGGCTTCCTGCACGGTCTGCGTTCCGAGGCCGATCAGCACCATGAAGACCGGCACGAGCGGAATCGCGAGCAACAACAACAGGCCCGCGATCCAATCCTGCGACAGGACCACAACGACCACGGCGATCGGGACCCAGCGCGCCCACTCGCGGGCCGGCACGTAGCGCGCCAGGTAACCGTGCAGTGCATCGACCTGGTCGAGGTGCCGCTGCGCCCACCAAGCCGTCGATCCGAGGGCTGCGAGCGCCGCGGGCCCCTGGTGCGTGGCCTCGGTCATCGATCGTGATCGGAGCGCATGCCGCACCGATGCGGACAGGCCTTGGCCGGCCTGGTCGCGGGCCAAACCCCCGACGAACCGCAGCACGACGCCCGCCACCAGACCGGACCAGACCAGCGCCGAGGGCGCCTCGCCCGCTGGAGACAACGCGGCCACGAGCACGCTGGCCAGACTGCCGTACAGCAGCAGGATCCCGGCCAGGGCCGCGAGGGCCCCGACACGCAGGCCCCACCACCCGCGCCCCTGCTCGCGCGCAAGGGTCTCCAGCCAACGGGCCTCGACGACGGCGCGAGGCGTGCCGCCGAGCGATTCGACGTCGGCGTCAGTGGTAGCCGACACCCATCTTCACCTTGCCGCGGAAGACGTAATACGTCCACGCCGTGTACATCAGCACGAACGGGATGACGAAGAGCACGCCGACCAGCAGGAACAACTGGCTCTCCGGCGCCGAGGCCGCATCATGGAAGGTGTGGTTCGGCGGAACGACGTAGGGCCACTTGCTGAACAGCAGGCCGCCGTAGAACAAGCCGAACAGGACGATGGTGCCGATGAAAGGCGAGGCCTCGCGCCCCCGGACCAGGGCACGCCAGATGAGCGCCGCGACGATCACCGTGGCGGTCGGCAGCACCCACAACCACGACAGGTTGCCAAACCAGCGATCGTGAACATAAGCGTCCATCTGCGGCGTCCACAGGCTGACCATGACGAAGAAGCCCATCACCACGGCGAGCAGTCGCACCGACCAGCGGCGCATCCGCTGCTGCAGCTCTCCCTCCGTCTTGAGCACGAGCCACGTGGCCCCCAGCAGCGAGTAGCCCGCCACCAAGCCGAGACCGGTCATGACCGTGAAGGGCGTCAGCCAGTCGAAGGCCCCGCCGACGTAGCGCATGTTCTCCGTCTCGAAGCCCTGGATGTAGGCGCCGACCACGGCCCCCTGCGCGAAGGTCGCGACCAGCGAGCCGAGAGTGAAGGCGAGGTTCCACATCGGCTTGCCCTTGGCCGAGGCCTTGAAGCGGAACTCGAAGGCCACGCCGCGGAAGATCAGTCCGGCGAGCAACAGGAACACGCCGATGTAGAGCGCCGGCAGGAACACCGCATAGACCAGCGGGAACGCCGCGAGCAGTCCAGCGCCGCCGAGGATCAGCCAGGTCTCGTTGCCATCCCAGACCGGCGCGACGGAATTCATCATCACATCGCGCTCGTCCTCGCTGGCGGCGAAGGGGAACAGCATGCCGACGCCGAGGTCGAAGCCGTCGGCGAGCACGTACATCAACAGGCCGAAACCGAGGATGGCGACCCAGAGATAGGTGAAGTCGAACATGGGGCGGTCTCCGGCGATCAGGGCTGGAAGAAGGAGGGCGACGGCGTCGAGGCCGCTTCGATCTCGACGGCGGAGAGCGGCCGCTTCGGTCGGCCGCGGTCATCGCCATGCGCCGGCAACTCGGTGATGCCGTGCTGGATCACCTTCCGCAGGTAGTGGAGCCCGGCGGTGAACACCACCGCGTACACCGCGACGTAGCCCGCCATCGTCAGCAACACCATCCAGCCCTGCAGGCTCGGCGTGACCGCCTCCGAAGCCGTCATCACACCGTAGATCAGGAAGGGCTGGCGACCGATCTCGGTCACGAACCAACCGGCCAGCACCGCGATGAACGGGGCCGGGATCATCCACGTCAGCACGCGCAGGAAGCGCGGCGACGAGCGCAGGGTGCCGCGCCAGACGTGCCAGGCCCCCCACAGGCCGACGAGGATCATCAAGACGCCGATGCCGACCATCACGCGGAAACTCCAGAACACCATCGCCACCGGCGGCCGCTCTTCGGGCGCGAAGTCCTTGAGCCCTTGCACGACGCCATCGGGATCGTGCTTGAGGATGACGCTGGCGAGTTTCGGGATGCCGACCTCGAGATGGTTCTCCTCGGCCTGCTGGTCGGGCAGCGCGAACAGCAGCAGCGGCACCTGGCCGCCGGTCTCCCAGTGGCCCTCCATCGCCGCGACCTTGGCGGGCTGGTGCTCCAGCGTGTTCAGGCCGTGCATGTCGCCGACGAACATCTGCAGCGGCGCGATGACGGCCAGCAGCACGAGCGTCATCTTCAACGCGCGCTCGGCCGACTCCACGGCATGGCCCCGCAGCAGGTACAGCGCGGAGACACCCGCCACCACGAAGCCGCCCGTCAGGAAGGACGCCAGCGCCATGTGCGCGAAACGGTAGGGGAAGGACGGGTTGAAGATGGCTTCGGCCCAGCTGGTCACGTGGACCATGCCCTCGCGGAGTTCAAAACCCGTGGGCGTCTGCATCCAGGAGTTCGCCGACAGGATCCAGAACGAGGAGATGAAGGTGCCGATCGCCACCATGTAGGCCGACAGCAGGTGCAGGCCCGGCGGCACCTTGCCCCGTCCGAACAGCAGGACGCCGAGGAAGGCCGCCTCGAGGAAGAAAGCCGTGACCACCTCGTAGGCGAGGATCGGCCCGAGGAAGTTCGAGGCCGTGTAGGCGAAGTTGCTCCAGTTCGTGCCGAACTGGAAGGCCATCACCAGGCCCGAGACCACGCCCATGCCGAAGACGACGGCGAAGACTTTGGTCCAGAACGCGGCGAGGCGTTCCCAGTGGGGGCTGCCCGTCTTGAGCGAGATCGTCTCCAGCACCGCGATGTAGCTCGCGAGGCCGATCGTGAAGACCGGGAAGATCGCGTGGAAGGAGACGACGAAGGCGAACTGCAGCCTGGAGAGGAAGACCGGATCGAGATCCATGGTGCTGGCCTGATGGAGGGGCGACGTCGACCGCCCGGTGGTTGAACGAAAAGACTGAGGCCGTCTGACCGTAACAAAGCCCAACAGCCCGGTGAACCGAAGAAGTGCGCTCTGGCGGACCACCAGGGCGAACCTGTCGCTTTATATCCGAATCGTCTTATATTAGGATTGACTTAACTCAAAAGGGAAGCACTCCCATGCTCTCCATGCTTCGAAGCTTGCTCTCCGGACCATCCGCATCCGCATCGGCCGACGAAGCAGCGGCCCTGCTGACCTCGGGGGCCATCCTTGTTGACGTTCGCGATCGAGCCGAGTGGGAATCAGGTCATGCGCGGGGTGCCGTGCATGTCCCACTCGGGACGATCCACGCCCAAGGACTCCGCGCCCTCGAATCCAAGGGCGTTTCACCACGCGCAGGCGACACCCTTCTGCTGATCTGCCATAGCGGTATGCGCAGCGGCATGGCCTGCCAGGTTCTGGGAGTCGATGCCCCGTTCAAGACGATCAACGTGCGGGGCGGAATGCTCGCGTGGCAACGCGCCGGCTTGCCGATGGAGCGTGGATCATGAGCCGGACTGTTGCGGGACGAAGCGGCTGGATGATCGCAGCCTTGTGGGCTGGCATCGCCTCGGCACAAGCACCGACCCAAGGATCCGATACCGTCGCCCACGTCCGGGCCGCCGAGGCGGCCAAAGCGTTTTCCGGCGAACTCCGCGCCACCTTGAGCGCGGCCATGGCCCAAGGCGGACCCGCCGCCGGCGTCCAAGTGTGCCACGAGCAAGCGGCCCGCATCGCCGAACGAGTGTCCGCAGCTCATGGCGTCAGCCTCGGCCGCGTCGGGGTTCGCTCGCGGCAGCCGGCCAACCGGCTCGACGGCTGGCAAAAGACCCTGCTCACGACGTGGCAGGCCTCGCCGCCGGCAGGCCCTCCCGCAAGCTGGCAACCCGTGGCGTCGACGGACGCCGACAGCGGGACGCTACGATGGGCCAAAGCGATCGAAACCGAAGCGGTCTGCGTGGTCTGCCACGGCCCATCGGTCGAGCCCGGGCTCGCCGCAACGATCCAGCGCCTCTATCCCGACGACGAGGCGACCGGCTTCGAGGCCAGTAGCCTGCGCGGGTTGCTCTGGGTGGAAGTGCCAACGTCAGCACCCACCAGTCCGCCGCCGTCCGACGCACGCTTGGCGATCCGGATGAGTCCATCGCAAGCCTCGGCCTTGCGCGGACAGATGCGCACCCATCTCGAGCGGATCGAAGGCGCCCTGCTGGCTCTCGGCCACGACGATGCAGCGACTGCCGGAGCCCTGCTTGCCGAGGGCGCGACGGGTGGTGGGCACGGAGGCGCCAACGACTTCCGATCCGCACTTCCGGAAGGCTGGCCGCGCTTCGCGCGACCGATGCACATTGCGATGGGGCAAGCCGCGGAAGCCGCGGCCGCCGAGGACATCCCCCGGACCTTGCGCCACGTGGGCGAAGCCATGGGCCAATGCAATGCCTGCCATGCCACCTACCGCGTCGAGGCCGAGGAGCCCTGATCCAGCGTGTTCCCGTCCTCACCGGCCTTCGCTTTGCTCGCGAGGTTGGGCGTTCTGCCCACACTGGGCGAACGCCCTCCGGTGCGCGGCGCCCATGGTCGGCGCTTGCCGGTCGCGGGCCACCCGGACGTGGCCATCGAATACCTCTCATTGCCGGGTCGCGCCATGCTTTTCGAGGCCGGAGAACCCGTCCACGCACTGCACATCGTGCTTCAAGGCGCCCTCAAGACGGTGGCTCATGAGGGTACCGGCACCGAACGCGTCACGTCCTTCGTTCACCGGGGCGAGGTCATCGGCATCGAACAGAGGGCCGATGGCGGACACGCGGCGGAAGCCGTCACGCTGGAACCGTCCATCGTGCTGGGCCTACCCATAGCCGGCCTCGAGAGGCTATGCGCGGGCGACCCGACGCTGTGGCGTCTATGGTGGCGCACCTGCGCCGAACCGATGGATCGGCACGCCGCCCAACTGGTGCTGCTCGCGCGACGAACGGTCCATGAACGGCTGGAGCGCTTCCTTTGGTCTCTGGTCCACATGCCGTCCGTGATGGGCGATAGCTCGCATCGCCTGCATCTCCCCATGGGCCGAGGCGAGATCGCCAGCTACCTCGGCATGACGAACGAGAGCGTCAGCCGGGCATTCGCAAAATTGGCGGATGACGGTCGGATCCGCGTGCGTGGCCGGCACATCGACCTGCCCTTCCGCTCCGACACCTTGCCGGGACTTGCTCGGCGCCCTGACGCTCAGCGAGCCTAGGGCCAAGCCCTTCCCAAGGACACGCCAATGCGTTGGCCCCCGATCCTCCGCCAGCAGCGCCTCGGCTATACCGGGATGCTCGCTTTCGGACTCCTGCTGACCGGCTTCGGCCTCCACCCCGTCATGCGCGACGCCGTGCTCGACGCCGACGGCGTGCAGACGTTGGCGTCCGTGGTCGATGCCGGATCGGTACGTTCGTCCGGAGCAAGCCGCGTCGGGTTCATTCGTTATGAATTCAGGGACGCGGAGGGCACACCCCACGAAGGACAAAGCAGCGGCTACTCAGGCACGGTGGGAGACGCCGTCCTCGTCGAGTACGCGCCTGCCTTTCCGTTCGTGCATCGTCTCGTCGGTGAGGACCGACGGCTGACGCCGGGATGGCGCTGGGGCATCGCCGGCTTTGGCCTTCTCCTCGTGCTTGCCAGCATCCATGGATTGTCCGTGCTCCGCCGCACACGGCGCCTCATACAACAGCTTCGACAAGCTGCTCCACGACTGAGCGGGCGCGTCATTCGTCGGTCGAGCGACGGCCGAACCGTCGATTACGATTTCACCGTCAGGGGACGCTTGCATCGGCGCCGCACCCTGCCCCTTCCACGGTCCGCTTGGGAAGGCGTATCACCCGGCGACGCCATCGCGCTGCTCGCTACCGACGCCGAAGCGACCGACGTGTTAACGCTCGTCGAACGTGATCATCTTTAGCCGCCAACGCGCGGCTGAGCGGTCTGATTCCACAATGGACGCTCAACATGACGCGGTCGAGACCCGTTGCATCGCTTTTGGCATCCGATCGTCGCCGCTCATTCGTGGTCTCGTGGGCACCGAAGGGTGTCGCGCCATCACGGACCAAGAGGCATGGCCTCACTGGTGGACGCCATGACCTCGCCGCACCGCCACGATAGCCTCGATGCCACGCTCTACGCCCTGCGTTGGTTCGCCGTGCTGGGGCAACTGACCGCGTTCGCTTTCGCGCACTGGGGACTCAAGCTCGAACTGCCATGGCCGCCCCTGATCCTCGGCGCCGCGTCGCTGGGCTTGGCCAATGCGCTGATCGGGCTATGGCGGGAGCGGTCGGACGCCAGCGAGTTCCGCGTCTGGGTCGGGCTTTCCGTCGACATGGGCCTCCTCACCTGGGCCCTGTACTTCTCGGGGGGTGTCACAAATCCCTTCATCCAGCTTTACCTGATCCCGCTCGCGCTTTCGACCACGGCCCTCCCGCCATCACGGGTGCTCGTGGTCGCCGCGATGGCGGCGGTCGGCTACGCGGTACTGTCGAGATTCGCCCCGCCACTGGCCCACCAGCACGGCGCCGTCCTCTTCGACCTCCACCTCAGTGGCATGGCGGCGAACTTCGCCCTCGGCCTCGTGCTCTTCGGCGTCTTCGGACTGGCGTTGTCGTACCGGCTCCAGGCGCGCGACACGGCGCTTCGATCGGCGCGCGAACGACGCTTGCGGGACGAAGGACTCCACGCGCTGGCGCTGCAATCCGCCTCGGCGGCACACGACCTCAACACGCCGCTCAATACGCTCTCACTGCTGGTGGATGAGTGGCAGGCGACGCCGGACCTTCCGCCATCGCGGGAGGACCTGAAGCTCATGGCGGAACAACTGGCCTTCGCCCGCGACGCGGTGCGTCGACTCGCGGCAAGCACCCGTGAAACTCCTGCGGAGCAAGCCCTCGGGGACATACTCGCGACCTTGCGCGAACGGCTGCACCTGATGCGCCCCCAGGCGGTCCTCGAAATGTCGATCGATCCATTGATCGCCTCGCGTCGCGTCCAGCCCAGACTGGCGCTGTGGGGCAGCCTCGGCCATCTGCTCGAGAACGCCGCCGATGCCGGACTGTCGCGCGGGGACGGCCTGCTTCGGATGGAGGCGCTGCCCTCGCCCGACGGCGGCTTGCGTTTGCTCCTGCGCGACCAGGGGCCAGGGTTCGACGATCGCAGTCCGCGCGCCGCCGGTACGGGACGACCCGAGGGACTGGGCCTCGGCCTCGCGATCGCCGACGCCACCGTCGAGCACCTCGGAGGGCGATTGAGCGTCCGGCCCGTCGACGGCGGCGGCAGCCTGACCGTCCTCGACCTCCCGTGGTCGGCCCTTGCCAAGGACGGGGAGAGCCCCGCATGAGCCCCGCACCCATCCTGCTGATCGACGATGACGTGGCCTTCGGTCGCATGGTCGCCCGTGCCTTGGAGCGGCGTGGCCACCCCTGCCTCGTCGCGACGTGCGCGACGGACGCCCTTCGGTTGGCCGATGGGGCCGTCGCCGGCATCGTCCTCGACCTGAAGCTCGGGGCGGACAACGGCTTGGCGCTGATCGGTCCTTTGCGCGACCGACATCCCGACGTTCCGATCCTGCTGCTGACCGGCTATGCCTCCATCGCCACCGCCGTCGACGCCATCAAGCGCGGCGCCAGCGATTACCGACCCAAGCCGATCACGGCCGACGCCCTGTTGCAGGCGCTGTTCGGCGCGGAAGACGCCGAGGGGGCAACGGCGCCGACCG
>Ga0209278_1002376_pt1 | contig 10563 bp, 8 predicted proteins | sample JI81BgreenDNA_FD_187504 | JGI IMG/M metagenome (GOLD analysis project Ga0209278, IMG submission 187504) | Wastewater effluent complex algal communities from Wisconsin, to seasonally profile nutrient transformation and Carbon sequestration -... | ecosystem: Engineered > WWTP > Effluent > Algae... | reverse complement strand
ATAGTTGCGGGTTTCGGGTTGAAAGTTTCGGGTTTTTCGAAGTGAAATTAAAAAACTTTGTAAAAGTTTTAAACTTTAACCAAAGTTGGGTTTATTCTTTCTCTAACTTTTAACCCCTATTTTGCACCCATAATTTCTTTATAAAACTCTATTTGTAGTTTTAAAGTTTCGATTTCTTTTTCCTTTTCAAGCAATTGGTTTTTTAACTCCTTTTCGGATTTGGTTTCAAATGGTATGTTCAATCTTTCGCCAAGTTCCATCACTAAATTATGTTTAACCGCAAGACTAATTCTCCACAAAATGCTGAACTGTAAACTGGTTTGCTTAAAATACTGATTGAGCGTTGTAGGGTTAACATCCAAAAACTTAGAAACACTAGATTTTTTAATTTTATTTTGTTGAATATGCCAATTAACATAGTTACCCACTCCTGGCGGATCATCACTGCGCTTTTTTTTGTATCGTTTTGAATTATCAAACATTTTTTTGATATTAAGTTTAAATCAAATATACAAAAAATACTGTAGCTAGGGACTTTTATGCCTTTTATTTTGGTTCTTTTACCTAATATAGTTGGTTTTTTTTACTAATTTAGTTAGCTATTTAAACCAACTAAATTAGTATTTTAAACCAATATAGTTGGTTATTTTAACTTTATTAATTGGTTTTTTTAACAAATTTAGTTAGCTATTTAAACCAATTAAATTAACCTTTTAAACCAATATAGTTGGTTATTTTAACCAACTATATTGGTTTTTATAACCTTTTATTTGATCAAGTGGCATAAAAAAAACCCTTGCTAAAGTTTGAAACTTTTACAAAGGTTTTGTGCATTTTATTATTTAAAATCAATATTACAACATCTTCCTCGCTTTTTCTAAATCTTCAGGTGTGTCGATACCTATGCCAACATGAGTGGTTTCAACCATTTTGATACGTTTTCCAAATTCGAGATAGCGAAGCTGTTCTAATTTTTCGGAAGCTTCGAGTGATTTCATCGGCAAATGATAAAAAGCTAATAACGCTTCTTTTCTAAAAGCATAAATTCCGATGTGTTTCATGTAGCGAACGCCAACGTTTTTTTCTCTTGGATAAGGAATTACCGAACGTGAAAAATATAAAGCAAAGCCACTTTGGTCAGTAACTACTTTTACATTATTAGGATTGTTGATGTCTTCTTCATCAGTTATTTCAACCATCAGCGAAGCTAAATCTACTTTTTTTTCAAAATCATTTCTAAATACATCCAGCACTTTTGCTAATGGTTCAGCATTGATAAATGGTTCATCGCCTTGAACGTTTACCACTATATCAACGTCAAGATTTTCAACGGCTTCGGCTATTCTATCGCTTCCGCTTTCGTGTTCTTTACCGCTCATGATGGCTTTTCCGCCGTTACTGATGATTTCATCATAAATCAAAATGCTATCGGTTACTACAAAAACATCGTCAAATAATCGTGTGTTTACTGCAGCTTGATAGGTTCGAGTAATAACTGTTTTTCCGCCTAAATCTTGCATTAATTTGGCGGGAAATCGTGTTGATGCATATCGAGCTGGAATTACAGCAATGATTTTCATTTTATTGTTTTTTATAAAAAAAATTAAATTCCAGCAATTATTTTTAACTCATTTACAAAACGAACTGCCAGAGCATCGGCAGCTTCTTGGGTTGGTGCTTCAGTATAAATACGGATAATTGGTTCCGTATTGGATTTACGCAAATGAACCCATTCCGTAGGAAAATCGATTTTTACGCCATCAATTGTAGAAATATTTTCAGATTTATAGGTTTCGGTTAGCGTAGCCAAAATTCCATCAACATCAATTTGTGGTGTCAACTCGATTTTGTTTTTACTCATAAAATATTGTGGATAAGAAGCTCTTAATTCGGCAACAGTCATATCTAAATTGGCCAAATGTGTTAGAAACAAGGCAACGCCAACTAAACTATCACGACCATAATGACTTTCTGGATAAATAATTCCACCATTTCCTTCGCCACCAATGATAGCATTGGTTTCTTTCATTAAAGTAACTACGTTCACTTCACCAACAGCACTGGCTTGATAGCTTCCGTTGTGTTTTTCGGTAATATCGCGCAGCGCACGTGACGAACTCATATTAGAAACTGTATTACCCGGAGTTTTACTCAAAACATAATCCGCAACGGCAACAAGCGTATATTCTTCGCCAAACATTTCGCCATCATTAGAAATAAAAGCTAAACGGTCAACATCTGGATCGACTACAATTCCAAAATCGGCTTTTTCTTCTACAACCAATTTACAAATATCGCCAAGATGTTCTTTCAACGGTTCTGGATTATGAGGAAAATGTCCGTTAGGTTCACAGTATAATTTCACACATTCAACTCCCATTTGTTCCAAAAGCTTCGGAATAATAATTCCGCCTGAAGAATTCACACCATCAACTACAACTTTGAATTTTCTTTTGGCTACGGCTTCAGCATCAACCAACGGCAATTCTAAAACCTCATCAATATGAATATCCATATAAGCATCGTTTGGAAACACTTCGCCCAAACTATCCACATCCGAAAAATCAAACGCTTCACTTTCTGCAATTTCCAGAATTAATTCGCCTTCTTTTCCGCTAAGAAATTCGCCCTTTGCATTTAAAAGTTTCAAGGCATTCCACTGTTTTGGATTGTGTGAAGCTGTTAAAATAATTCCCCCATCAGCTTGCTCCAAAGGAACGGCAATTTCAACCGTTGGCGTAGTTGACAAACCTAAATCAATAACATCAATACCTAAGCCAAGTAGTGTATTCATTACTAAATTATGAATCATCGGTCCTGAAATTCGAGCATCACGACCAATAACTACTTTGAGTTTATCTTTATTGATATTGTTTTTCAAAAAAGTACCATAGGCTGATGCAAATTTCACAGCATCGACTGGCGTTAAATTGTCTCCAACCTTTCCTCCTATTGTTCCGCGAATTCCTGATATTGATTTGATTAGTGTCATTTTTACTATATTTTTATAAGTTTTAAAGGAAGACAAATATAAAGAATGCACTTCTCCAATTCTAATTTTAATTTTATAATTTATTATTCTTAAATTAGGCGAATGAATTTTCTCGCACATATTTATCTTTCTGGCGACAACGATTTGCTTAAAATTGGCAATTTTATGGCGGATAGCATTCGTGGAAATAGCTATGAAAATTATCCTGACGAAATCAAAAAAGGAATTCTACTCCATCGTTCAATTGACAGTTTTACTGATACGCATCCGGTTTATAGACAAAGTAAACATCGATTACATGAAAAATATGGACATTATTCCGGTGTGATTATGGATATTTTTTATGATCATTTTTTGGCAAAAAACTGGACAAATTATTCCAATAAAAAACTAGAAGAGTATGCCGATGAATTTTATCAGCTTTTACAAGACAATTATGATTTACTTACGGCTAAAATTCAAGGAATGATGCCGTATATGATTGCTCGAAATTGGTTGGTAAGCTATGCTTCCATCTCAGGCTTGGAAATGATTTTGTTCCAAATGGATCACCGAACCAAAAATCGTGTTGCGATGCATGAATCGATAGTGGAATTACAAAAGTTTTACTTGGAGTTTGAAACCGAGTTTACGCAATTTTTTATCGAACTTCAAGAGCATTGCCAACAAAAAATTCACGAATTAAACGGATAATATTATATGAGAAATACGATTATCCTTTCCCTTTTTACACTTCAAATTTGTTTTGGACAGCAAGGTGTAACTGCTTCCAATGGCATGGTGGTTTCGGCTCGTGAAGAAGCTTCCAAAATTGGCGTTGAAATTCTAAAAAAAGGTGGAAATGCATTTGATGCTATGATTGCAACACAATTGGCATTGGCAGTTGCTTATCCTTATGCAGGAAATATTTCGGGTGGCGGATTTTTGGTTTATCGAAAAAATAACGGTAAAATTGGTTCGCTTGATTTCAGAGAAAAAGCACCCCTGAAAGCATCCAAAAACATGTATTTGGACAAAAATGGCAATGTAATTCCTAATTTGAGTACCGATAGTGCTTTATCCGTTGGCATTCCAGGAAGTGTTGCAGCTATATTTGAAATCCATAGAAAATTTGGTTCATTACCATTAAAAGAGTTGTTTGAACCTGCTATCCTTTTGGCAAAAAAAGGTATTGTTGTAACCGAAAAAGAACACGCAAAACTCAATGAATATCGCTCTAAAATTGTTGAACTAAGCGGGAATCAAACACTTTATGCAGAAAACTTTAAAGTTGGCGATACCATAAAATATATGGCATTAGCTAATACATTAGAACAAATTCTTAAAAACGGAGAAGCCGAATTCTACAAAGGAAAAACTGCAAAAAAGTTAGTCAAATTTCTAAAAAGTAAAGGCGGAATAATTTCGCTAAAAGATTTAAAAAAATATAAAACCATTTGGCGAAAACCGATAACTTTTCAATACAAAGAACTGAATATCATTTCGATGGCACCACCAAGTAGCGGCGGAATTACATTGGCTCAAATTATGAAAATGATTGAACCATTCGACCTTAAAAAACTTCAACACAATTCGGCTGACTACATTCATCTTTTGAGCGAAACTGAACGTAGAGCGTATGCCGATAGAAACTATTTTCTTGGTGATCCTGATTTTGTTACTATTCCTAAAAAAGAATTGCTTGACGAAAATTATTTAAAAAATCGGATGACAAATTTTTCTTTTGAAAAAGCAACTTCTTCCAAGGAAGTTAGTCATGGTGATATTCAAGTTGTAGAAAGTGATGAAACTACACATTATTCAATTGTTGATGCAGCCGGAAATGCCGTTTCAGTGACGACAACTTTGAACGGAGCTTATGGTTCCAAAATATATTGTGATGAATTAGGATTTTTTCTCAATAATGAAATGGATGATTTTTCGGCAAAACCTGGCGTTCCAAATTATTATGGATTAATTGGTGCCGAAGCCAACAGCATTGCACCCGAAAAACGAATGCTAAGTTCGATGACACCAACAATTGTCGAGAAAAACGGAAAATTATTTATGCTTTTGGGTTCGCCTGGCGGTTCGACCATCATTACTTCGGTTTTGCAAACTATTTTAAATGTTTATGAATTTGAAATGAGAATGCAACAAGCGGTAAATCAACCTCGTTTTCACCATCAATGGTTGCCCGATGAAATTATGCTTGAACCTAATAAATTTGATTTTGAAACCAAAGAAAAACTTCTGAAAAAAGGTCATAAAATCAACGAAAAATTTGCGCCAGTTATTGGAAAAGTAAATGCGATTTTGGTTTTACCCGATGGAAATCTTGAAGGCGGAGCCGATTTTCGTGGCGATGACAAATCTGTTGGATATTAAATTTTAAAAATGAATTTCATACAAGAATTAGAAACCGAATTAATTCGTCTTAAAAACGCTGAAAACGCTGAAAAAATGGAAGCTTACATGAAGCATCATTTTTCTTTTTTAGGTATTAAAACCGAAACAAGAAGAGCTGTTTTTCATGATTTATACAAAAAACATAAATCAGAAATACAATTCAACTTTCGTGAAATCAGTTGGAAACTTTTCAATAAAAAGGAACGTGAATTTCAGTATTGTGGAATGGAAATTTTAATTAAAGAAATTAAAAAAAAGTATCAAAAAGAAGACGACAAACTCATCGAACAATGGATTGTTACCAATTCTTGGTGGGATAGCGTTGATGTTTTGGCAAAATATCTTTTAGGTGGTTATCTTTTACAATTTCCTGAAAAAATTTTAAATGTAATCGAACGTTTTTCAAATTCAGAAAATATGTGGCTCAATCGAAGTGCTATTCTTTTTCAATTGAGTTATAAGCAAAAAACCAATTTTGAATTATTAATATCCGAATGCGAAAAACACAAACATTCCAATGAATTCTTTATTCAAAAAGCTATTGGATGGGCTTTGCGCGACTATGGAAGATTTAACCCAAATGCAGTAAAAAACTATGTGGAAAACACTAATTTAAAACCTTTGAGTAAAAAAGAAGCGCTGAGAAATATTTTAAAATAATCATTTATAGCTATTTTTGTAAAATATTCTTTAATAAATGCCAACGAAAAAAGCACCACTATATAAAATCGTTTTCCGAAATTTTTTCCGAAGAATTGAGCACGTCATCTATTCTTTGAAAGAAAGAATATCCGAAAGACAATTTCTTTATTTTTCGGCTGTAGTTGTTGCTATTTCTTGTTCACTTGCCGTAATTTTATTAAAGAATTTTGCGCACTCTGTTTTTGTATTTGCTAATTATGTAAATACGTATCTTAAACTTCCTTACATCAACAGTTTACTTCCTATTATTGGAATTCTTTTAACAGTTTTTGTCGTCAAACATTTACTTGACGGCAGCATCGAGAAAGGAAGTTCCAAAATCTTATATGCTGTTGCCAAAAAAGGCGGAATTGTTCCTAAAAAGCAGATGTATGCCCAAATTGTGACAAGTTCATTAACCGTTGGTCTTGGTGGTTCTGCCGGTTTGGAAAGTCCTATTGTAATTACTGGTGCGGCATTTGGTTCTAATTTTTCCCAACGTTATCATTTAAGCCAAAAAGATAGAATTTTACTTTTAGCTTGTGGTGTTGCCGCTGGAATTGGAGCGGCTTTTAATGCACCGATTGCTGGAGTTCTTTTTGCCATAGAAGTTGTGCTTGCCGATATTACCATTTCTGCGTTTATTCCTATTATGATTTCGGCAGCAACCGGAGCATTGGTTTCAACTGTGGTATTAAATGAAGATGTTTTGCTTTCATTTAAGCAACGTCAAATTTTTGATTACCACAACATTCCATACTACATTCTACTTGGAGTTTTAGCCGGATTAGTTTCGGTTTTTCATGCTCGAAATTTCCGCAAAGTAGAACATTATTTTCAAAAAAAGAAAAGTAAAATTTACAATAAAGCTCTTTTTGGTGCATCAATTTTGGCAATTATGATTTTCTTTTTTCCAACACTTTTTGGTGAAGGGTATGAAAGTATCAAAACACTTTCTACCCAAAATCCTGGTGTATTATTAGAAAATACTTTACTGGATAATCAAAAAAGTAACGAATGGGTTTTGCTTATTTTTGTTGGTGTAACGATGTTATTAAAATCTTTTGCAACCGGATTAACTCTTGGTTCTGGAGGAAATGGCGGTAATTTTGCACCATCGCTTTTTGTTGGAAGTTATTTGGGATTTTTTGTTGCCAAATTTTTTGATTTAACTGGAATTAATAATCATTTACCCGTTGCAAATTTTACTATAGTTGGTATGGCTGGAATTTTAAGCGGTTTATTTCACGCACCGTTGACTGCTATCTTTTTAATTGGTGAAATCACAGGTGGTTACAATTTGATGGTTCCGTTGATGATTGTTTCTTCTATCAGTTTTGCAGTTTCAAAACGTTTTGAAAACCATTCCATGGATGTAAAACCTTTAGCGGATAAAGGAGAAGTTTTTACTAGTGATAAAGACAAAAACATTCTTTTAAAAATTGATGTTTTAAAACTAATACAAACCGATTATCAAACCTTATCCATTGACAATTCATTAGAAAAAGTAGTTGAAATATTTGCCTCAACATCTCAAAAAGTCATTCCAATAGTTGATGAAAAGAGAAATCTTCTTGGTGTAATCGAATTTCAAGATGTGAAATCGTTTATTTTCAATCCATACAGAGTGAAATTTACTACCATAAAAGAAATTCTCTCTCAACCCGAAGTCATATTGCAGTTTGATGACGGAATGGAAAAAATCATGAACTCCTTTGAGAAAACAAACCGCGAAGTATTACCATTACTTAAAGATGGTAAATATTTTGGTTGTCTCTCCAAACTTGATATTCTGGAAAACTACAGAACCAATTTCAAGGAAATGGTTATCGAGTAAAGTAAAAATCCTTCTCAAATTATTATTGAAAAGGATTTTTATTCTAAAAATTACTTCGTTTTTTCTCCCACAAAATAATCATTGGTACTTTTGAACAATACATTAAAAGTGGTTAAACTTCCATAACATCGTGTGATATATTGTTGCAATTCAACTTTTTCAGCATTATCTAAATTACTTGAATTTATTTTTTGTTCCATTACTCTTAATCTGTCGCGAACCATAATTATTTTATTGAAAAAAGTATCGATTGGCACTTCTTTATTTTGAGTTGGAGTTCCAGGTTCAAGGACTAATTTTCCGCCTTTCCATTTATCGGCAATAGGAACAATTTGAGAAACATCGCTCCATTTTTGCAACAGATTTTTTAGCGTTTTTTCCACTTCATAAAAACTAACCGTATCTACTTCGCCTTCAACAGCTTCGATCACTTCAAATTCGCTGTCTATATCAATAGTTTCTAGTCCATTTTCGATAAAAGTTACCCAATAATGCTTTGCCGTCACGTTGGTTACAACTCCAACTCCATATTCTGAGTGTTTTAAACGTGAACCGATACCAAGTATTTTCATTGTTTACTATTTTAAAATTTTCCCAAATATAAAATTCTTTAACAAATTCTTGTCAATCGTTATAATGAATTTTGACCTGAAAAACGTACTTTTGCCATTCAGGTATTTTTTATGCAAAATCAAGACGAAGTTATCGAAGTTATAGGAGCAAGAGCTCATAATTTAAAGAACATTGATGTTATAATTCCTCGTGAAAAGCTGGTTGTAATAACCGGTTTATCGGGTTCAGGAAAATCATCGTTGGCTTTTGACACAATTTATGCCGAAGGTCAACGCCGCTATATTGAGACTTTTTCGGCGTATGCGCGTCAGTTTCTTGGTGGATTGGAACGACCAGATGTGGATAAAATCGACGGACTTTCGCCTGTAATTGCTATTGAACAAAAAACAACGAGCAAATCGCCTCGGTCAACCGTTGGAACAATCACCGAAATTTATGATTTCTTGCGATTACTTTTTGCTCGTGCTGCCGATGCGTATAGTTATAATACGGGCGAAAAAATGGTTTCCTATTCTGATGAGCAAATCAAAGATTTGATTAAAGAAAGTTTCAACGGAAAACGCATTAACATTTTAGCTCCAGTCATTCGTGCCAGAAAAGGTCATTATGCAGAACTTTTTCAGCAAATTACCAAACAAGGTTTTGTAAAAGTTCGTGTAAATGGTGAAATTAAGGATTTGGTTTCGGGTATGAAACTTGATCGTTATAAAACGCACGATATCGAAATTGTGGTGGATCGAATAGAAATCAACGACAGTGAAGATACGGACAAACGTTTAGCCGAAAGCATCAAAACAGCAATGTATCATGGCGAAAACATCATGATGGTTATTGAACACGAAAGCAATGATGTTCGTTATTTTAGTCGAACATTAATGTGTCCAACTACCGGAATTTCTTATCCAAATCCAGAACCGAATAATTTTTCATTCAATTCGCCCAAAGGTGCTTGCGACAGTTGCAACGGTTTGGGAACAATTAACCAAATCAACGAAAAAAAGATTATCCCAAATCCGAAATTATCCATAAAAGCTGGTGGTTTTGCGCCACTTGGCGAATACAAATCATCTTGGATTTTTAAGCAATTGGAAATTATTGGCGAAAAGTTTGGCTTTACGCTAAATGATGCTATCGAGAAAATTCCCGCCGAAGCGATGGAAATGATTATGAACGGTGGAAATGAAAAATTCTCTGTAAAATCAAAAGCTGCTGGTGTAACGAAGGATTATAAAATTGAATTTGAAGGTATTGCTAATTTCATCAAAAACCAATATGACGAAAGCAATTCAACCTCATTAAAACGTTGGGCAAAAGAATTCATGGACGAAATTGCTTGTCCGGATTGTCATGGTTCACGATTGAAAAAAGAAGCGTTATATTTTAAAATTAATGAAAAAAACATAGCCGATTTATCTACAATGGATATTTCGGAATTGATTGCTTGGTTTCAAAATTTAGACGGAAAATTATCCGAAAAACAAATTACAATTGCTTCCGAAATTCTGAAAGAAATCAAATCGAGATTGCAGTTTTTGATGGATGTTGGTTTAAATTATTTATCCTTACATCGTAGTTCAAAATCACTTTCCGGTGGCGAAGCACAACGCATTCGATTGGCTACGCAAATTGGTTCTCAACTGGTTGGAGTACTTTATATTTTGGACGAACCAAGCATTGGCTTACATCAGCGTGACAACGAAAGATTGATTAACTCTCTGGAAAATCTTCGTGATATTGGCAACTCGGTTTTAGTAGTTGAACACGATAAAGACATGATTGAACGTGCCGATTATGTGATTGATATTGGTCCAAAAGCAGGAAAATTTGGTGGTGAAATTATTAGTAAAGGAACACCAAAAGAATTACTGAAAGAAAATACGATAACTGCTCAATTTATGAGTAGCAAAATGCAAATTGAAGTTCCAAAAAAACGTCGTGAAGGCAACGGAAAAACGCTGAAACTAACTGGCGCAAACGGAAATAATTTAAAAAATGTTTCCGTGGAATTTCCTTTAGGAAAATTGATTTGCGTTACTGGAGTTTCGGGAAGTGGAAAGTCAACGTTGATTAATGAAACGCTTTATCCAATCTT
>Ga0209278_1002375_pt1 | contig 10565 bp, 4 predicted proteins | sample JI81BgreenDNA_FD_187504 | JGI IMG/M metagenome (GOLD analysis project Ga0209278, IMG submission 187504) | Wastewater effluent complex algal communities from Wisconsin, to seasonally profile nutrient transformation and Carbon sequestration -... | ecosystem: Engineered > WWTP > Effluent > Algae... | reverse complement strand
GCGCGGGAGCGCCGCGGCTACAATGCCCGGGTCACGGAGAGATGGCCGAGTGGTTTAAGGCAGCGGTCTTGAAAACCGCCGTGGTGGTGACACCACCGTGGGTTCGAATCCCACTCTCTCCGCCATATCAAGCAGTTAACTGGCTGTTCTAAAACGGATTTCGCCGCGATCGCCAGTCCCGGTATGCCGTTTGGTATGCCATGACCGGTTTGTGTTCATTGCCGCTTACTGCCGCTTGATGGCCATGTGAAGCGATCAATGCCCTGGGTCATCCCAACTGATCGCCAGCTGGTTTAGGCGGAGACCGTCATCGGTGCGTCCAAGGGAGGCTCGGCTGTCATGCGCCGAGTCTGCCGAGTCCCTCTGCCGGGCTTCTCGGTCCATTCGATCGTTAGCGCTTGCGTAGCGGTGTGACGGTGGATGTTCAGTCGAAACATCGGGCCATAGGTCTTCCGGCCGGGTGTTGCAGCGGCGTCGGATAGTGTGCGAGCGTCCCGCTCAGGAACGACATACGGTCGTGTGGCGCAGCAATTGAGGATAGGGGGGGCGTGGGCATGGACGCCGAAACAGATGTCACTTTCGGCAAAGGCCTCTCGGTTACGGAGGTGTTGCGTCGTCTCCGTCATCGCCTGTTGGACTTGACCGCCAGAAACCGACTGCTCAATTTCAAGGTCACGGCCGGGAAGGCTCTTCCGCTCGTTCCGAGTAGGTTAGATGACACCTATCGACGCCTCATTGGCGCTAATCCCGCATCCGTTCAGCTCGTCCCGGTGCCCGATCCGAGTCGGGAGGATTGGGTTGTAAAGCAGGGGCGCCTCGTCAAGCCTGAGCCAAAAGAGCATGCACTTCGCTTAGGCCTGAATATCGAGTTTGAAGAAGTGGTTGGGAAGTGCGATGACGCAAAGATTGCTCGCGCACAGCACTACTACGAAGACCTAGCCAAGCACTTTCGCAAACTCGATCGTGAAGCAAGGCTGGCGCTAGAAGAAACTGGCGCCAACATGCTGTATCTGGTGCTTGGTTGCCTCGACTACACGGAGAATCCCGAGTCGGACAAGGTTTACTCCGCGCCGCTAGTTTGTGTCCCGGTAAAGCTAACCGCGACTCAGCAGAACCAACAGGCCATTTTCAGCCTCTCCTTCACAGGAGAAGAGATTCAAGAAAATCTCTCCCTTCGCGAAAAGCTAAAGCGCGATCATGCGTTCACCCTCCCGGACTATCCGGAGGAGGATGAGGGCATTGAGGCGTATCTCAAGAGGATTGAGAAGCTGATCGAGCGTCGTCCACTGTGGAGGGTTCGCCGCAGCATGACGCTGGCGTTGCTCTCATTCGGCAACATGCTTCTGATTCGCGACCTTGATCCTGAGAACTGGACCGATGAAAACGGCCAGTCGAGGCTGTTGAGTCATGCTGTCGTGAAGCAGATATTCATGGGCCAAAGCGGCGGCGGGCACGGATACGCGCCAGAGTACGACCTCGACCGAAAGCCAGAGGCAGATCTTCCGCTGATCTTCGACGCTGACAGTTCGCAGCACAGTGCGATTGTTGATGTCATGGCGGGGAAGTCGCTTGTGATCGAAGGGCCGCCTGGTACGGGCAAGTCGCAAACAATCACAAACATCATTGCTGCATGCGTCAATGCTGGAAAGACGGTTCTCTTCGTCGCCGAAAAGCTTACTGCGCTCGAAGTTGTCCAGCGGAGGCTTCAATCTGCTGGGCTGGATCCCTTTCTTCTTGAGCTGCATTCCAACAAAACGAACAAGCGCCAAGTGCTGGATGCCATCGAAAGGCGGCTGGACTTGCGAACCTCGCCACCTCCCGGGCTCGAGGCAACGATCGACCGCGTTCTCGATCGGAAACAGAAGCTAGATCAGCATGCGCGATTGCTAAACACAAAGACCGGAAACATGCTCGGTCTTTCTGTTCACCAGGTGCTTTGGCGCGCAGAGCAGCACCGGGTCAAGCTCGGTGGTATCGCTGAGAAGCTTGCGGGCTTCAATGTAAAGGCGGCGCCCCAGCTGAATGAGCCGAATCTGGAAAGGCATAGGAGCCGGGTTTCATCTCTCGCCCAGGTCTTCGAGGGCATCGGTCGTTACGACACCAGTAGTCCTTTTTGGGGTTTCTTTCCTCGTAGCCTAGCTCCTGGTGAAGACTTGGCCATCGAGAAGATCTTCGAAAGAGCGAGAGATCGTGTTGATGAGTTGCGCGATGTCAGCTGCGAGCTTTCCGAGGCGTATGGCCTTGCTGAAGGGGATGCACAGGGCCTGGTAGATCCGAAGAGTCTCATTGCGATATTGGATGGACTGGCTGCCCTGTTGACCGATGAAGCAGCGCTCGATGTGCTCCCTGCGATTTTCTCCAAGAATGAGGCTACCCAAGAGAAGGCGCTTCGGGTCATCAAGAAACATAGCGGAATTCTTCAGTCTGTTCTGGAGTTGGAGGCCGCAACTCAGGGGAAGGTCGATTACCAGAAGGCCCATCAACTTCGGTTGACCGAGAGTGCGCTTCGCTTCGTTACTGTCAACGGCCTCGGTCAGCTCCCAGTCGGGTCACTCAACGAGACAGTCCAGAAGCTGGAGAATTTGCTGCGAGTTGCAACGTCGGCGAGGCACAGCCTTGATGCTATCGCTGAGGACGTGGGCGTTGAAAAGTGCACTGTAGACGGCGACGGAAGGCTGCGTGCGGTTGTCGAGGTTTGTGCTCGCGCCCCGGTTTCCCTGCTTGGCATGCGCTCCCAAGAATTGGCTCGGCCAACCGCTGCAGAGGTGTTGAGTAAAGGCAGTGCTGATCGCCTCAGGCTGATGAGCATCCAAGACAGACTGAGTCAACAGTTCTATTTGGATCAGGAGCCAGACGACGTAGAGCTGCGCAAATGGATTCTGGTTCTGCGCGAAGGCGATGCTTGGTATCGATTTTTCCAGAAGGAATGGCGATCAGCGATCAAGGCTCACCGGACCTTATCTAGAGAGAAGGGGAAGGTTCCCGCTGCTCAGCGGCTTGCCGAGCTTGAGGAGCTGGCGGACCTCCGTAAGGGGTGGGCGTCGTGGCATAGCTCGGGGCCGCTGACTAGAACCATTGGTGTTGCGCCAGTGCCGCTTGATTTCCCTCTTGCGGATGCGGCCCTTGTGGCCAAGTGGTTGAAAGAGACGAGTGAGCGCCTAGAGAGTGTCGGAATTGGGAATGTCCTCTTCGATCCAACAACGATTGACTCGAGCCTCATTGTTTCGCTCGCTGCCAAGCAAGGCGATGTCGATTCGTGCATGGCGCGGCTTCAGGAGCTTGATGGTTTTCTGAGCGAATCCTTCCCTAGGCTTGATGGGTGGAGTGCAGAAAAAGATTGGAACAATCGATTTTCGTTGGCGAAGCGACTGCTTGAGTGCTTGAAGGTCGTGTCCGCTGACTTTTCGGATGCGTTGAATCCTGAGGAAACGATTGAGCATGGGTTTGTCCTCGTCCGCGACACGATGGCGATGCTTGCCAAGATTGGTGAAATCGCCGAATCCGAGGAGCTAAAGAGTCTTCTTGGGGCGCGTGCATCGACCTTCCGCGAGGACCTCCCTGCAATCATGCAGGCGGTTAGGTTCGGCCAGGCCGTGTCCGACAGTCATCTTCCCTTCCAGGTTAAGAAGAAGCTCTTTGTTCCGTCTGCCAGGTCGATTCTTGAAGATGTCAGGCGAAAGGTCGAGGTGTTTGCTGAGCGGCGTCGGGCTGCACAAGAGACTTTTGGAGAACTTGCGCGCTTTGGTCCGATCGACGTTGATGATTGGCTGCCCAGTGAGAGTGATGCAGGCTCGGGCAGTGACCTTGCACGCCAGTACATCGGTGCTGCGTTAGAGAATACGCACGCTCTTATTCCATGGTCTCTTTATGTCCATTATCGTGCTGAGTGCGAAAGCGTAGGGCTAGAAGTCTTCATAAAAGCCCTTGAACAAGGGATTGTCCCGCCGGTGCTCTTGGAAGACGCATTTCTGTATCGTCTCTACGCGTCGATTGCGGAGGCGCTCTTCAAGCGGCTTCCGGAGCTGCAGAACTTTAGCGGATCGGTGCATTCCAATACGCGCAGCGAGTACGCTGAGCTTGATCGCAATCTCGTCGCGCTTCGTGGCAAGCAGATCAGTCATCAATGCCGGAAGTCTGCGAAGACAGACCCTGGCTACAGTGGTACTCGTGTTGCTGACAAAACCGAGATGAGCTTGATTCAGCACCTGCTTCCTCAAGCGAGGCCTCGTATCGCGTTACGTGATCTCTTGAGGCGCGCTCGTAGTTCTATTCAGCAACTAAAGCCCTGCTTCATGATGGGTCCGCAAGCGGTGGCTCAGTATCTCCACGCCGTGCCCGAGATGTTTGACGTCGTCATCATGGACGAGGCATCCCAGATGCGCCCCGAGCAAGCGATTGGTGCGATCGTTCGTGGCAAGCAGTTGGTAGTTGTCGGCGATCCGAAGCAGTTGCCGCCAACGTCATTTTTCTCACGCATGCACGGCGAGGAGGAGTCGCAAAATGCGGCCGTTGCTGAAGAGGCAGAGTCTATTCTTGATCTGGCAAGCAGCCACTTCCGTCCAATGCGCTCCTTGCGTTGGCACTATCGCTCTCGTCATGAAAGCTTGATCGCTTTCTCGAATAAGCAGTTTTACGACGGAAAGTTGATTGTTTTTCCGTCGCCATTCGCACGCTCTCGTGGCTTGGGCGTTCGACTGCACTTCGTCAGGGGTGCCGTTTACGAAAGTCAGACAAACGCCCGTGAGGCGGCGGCGATCGTAGATGCGGTGGTTGATCATATCCTCCACACACCGCATCTCTCGCTTGGCGTGGTCGCATTGAACATCCGTCAGCGCGATCTGATTGCTGAGTTGCTCGAGGAGCGCTTGAGGTCTGTTCCCGGCGCCGCAGAGTATCGGAATAGGTGGTCCGACGAGGGCCAAGACATTTTCGTCAAGAATCTCGAGAATGTTCAGGGCGATGAGCGCGACACCATCGTGATCTCGTCCACATATGGACCTTCACCGGGAACGGGTCGTGTCCATCAAAACTTCGGTCCCATCAGCCAGAACGGCGGCTGGCGTCGCTTGAATGTGCTGTTCACTCGCGCGAAGTCGGCGGTGCTGCTTGTTACTTCGATGAGGCACACGGACATCGTCGTTGGCGCCGGGACGCCGCTTGGCACGAAAGCGCTGCGCGATTACCTCTTGTATGCGGAAACAGGTCGACTGAACCACGACTTGGGAGAACCTACGGGTGCGCAGCCCGAGTCCGAGTTCGAAGTCGCTGTGATCAGTGCGCTTCAGGAACGCGGCTACGAATGTGTTCCACAGGTCGGTGTTGCGAACTTCCGCATCGACATCGGCGTCCGGCACCCCAAGTATCCGCATCTATTCCTCGCAGCGATTGAGTGCGATGGCGCGACGTACCACTCCGGTATCACTGTTCGCGACCGTGATCGGATCCGTCAAGAGATCCTCGAGAGCATGGGTTGGAAGGGGAAGATCTGGCGTATCTGGTCAACCGAGTGGTTTCGAAACCCTAAGCGCGAGTTGTCTCGTCTCGTTTCGTTTCTTGAAGATCGCAAGAAAGAAGAGGTTGACCCCTCGCTGGCCGCCTTCACTGATTTCGAGGCAGCTGTCTCCGCAGAGGATGTTTATGACCCGACGCCCAGTGAGGTTTCGCTGGCAACCGAGGCAATCGATCAGCTGCTGACTGAAGCGTCCGTTCCGGAGGTCAGTGTTGGTGATCATGTCGTCTATCGAAATCTATCGAGCCCGACACCTGAGGTTGAAATTGGTGTGCTAATTGCAAAGGATCGGTTCGACCCAAATAACGGGATCATCTCGGAGGCCAGTCCCCTGGGACAAGCGTTGATCGGCGCAGTGGAGGGTGAGGAGTTGCCATTTTCAACTCCCGGGAGGCCCAACCAGACGCTATTGATCGTTTCCATAAAGCGATCAGAAAGATGATGCCTTTTGGGGCGAGAAGATCGTGGACAGTCGCGTCTGAGCGATCATCTAGCGCTGGCGGATAACGACCTGCTGCGCGCTTCCGTGAGCAACGATCGGCGTCGGTTGATCAGCGAAGGATTTCTGAAGGCGAAGAGGAAGTGGATACCCGGCATTGCGATTCTCTCGGGGCGCTCAAAGAGGCTATAGAGCAATATGGGCCGGGCGTTCTGTATAGAGGACAAACCAAGCACTACTCCGGCTTGGGTGATTACCCCTCGCTGTCAACATCATTCCAGCGTCAGGGCTGTGTGCCCGATCTGATGATCAAGTGGTCCCATTACGCGAAGAGGGCTTTGCAGCACCTAGTGCGTGGTTGGAAGAATACCGACGACACCGCCACGAACCAGGCGATTCTTCAGCACTATGGTTTTCGCTCATTTTTCCTAGACGCTTCCGGTGATCCGCGCGTCGCCGCGTGGTTTGCAAGCAACAGGTTTGAGTCGAAGATCTCCGTGAACCTGGTGGAAGACTGTTTCGAAGACCCGGTACTCCTTCGCACACGCAATGCATGGTTCGTACCCGCGGAGCGAATGGGGCACGTATACCTGATATGCCAGAAGGCGCTTCGTCAATCCGGAGTTAAGGCGGTTCATCTGTCCGAAATCGCAACCCGCGAGGGTTCGCCACGATATGTGCGACAGGACGCGTACATGCTCGGTCCTCTTCTTCAGAGTGGCCTCAGTGGTGATTGCATCCTTTGTCATATCACGGCGCCGGCAGAGGTCCTTCGCGAGTTCGCGGGGGAATGCAGCGCCGACTGGTTATTCCCCAAGCCATCGGACGATCCTGTGTATCGCGAGCTACTGGCGATGCCTTGGGAAAAGGTGCGATACGTCCCCGATGATGGCTTGGAAGCGTTTCAGCGCGTGCTAGATTTTCCTGAGTATTCGTATCACCTTCAGAAGCACATGCCGCCGGAGAGTGCTATGTATCGCCCTTTCTGGACGAGGGACCTTCCGCCTCCACCGGATTGCCGAACTGCGGTCGCTAAAAAAATTGCCCACATCCTATGCGCTGGTAGCTTGTACCACGGAGTTGGCGCGCCTCGCCTAGTCCTTCTGCAACTTAACAAGCTACTCCGCGAGTTCGACGAAATCTCCATCGAGCTGGATGGTCTCGTCTATCACGGGATGGGCACGCGCTACGGGAAAGGTGTCGGTATCCTCAAGATGCCTGACGACATCGTCAGCGTGTTCGAGTATGGCGTTGATCATCCTGGTCTGCGCATCATGGGTATCGGACGCTTCTATGGAATGCACTATCGGATCCGCGAAAACGGAGGATGGGAGCGAGTTCCACACAAGGACGACTGCGGGTGCGGTTCGGAGCACGCGGAGAATTTTGAACTCCTCGGCCGCGTAGATCTTTCGCTGGAAGATGGAGAATTAGAACGCGTCCAGCCTGGCTTCTACGTACAGAAAGGTGTTGACCCCAGTTCTGATTTGCGAGCTGCCTGGGGTGAGCCCGACTAGCAGGCTCGAGTGAGCGTCGAGGAATGGGGCATTAGGGCAAGTCATCAGGAGTAGAGACAACCCCAAGCATGGGGTCAGGCTCGTTTCCATCTGATTGCGATCGTCGGGCTCTGACCGATGTAAGCCTCGCGAATCACAGGGCACTACCGACCCATTGCGGTCGTTCGGCCGAGAGTCACGACTCCAAACGACCGCGTTACTCAAGGCTTGGGGGGGGCGTAGCCCGGCTCTGGCCGCGCAGCCGCCCGCGCCCCCCCGAGTTCCAGCGGATCGACCCTACTCGCCGAGATTCAAAGCCTCTTCCACAAGCCGAACAGCAAAGTCCCTGGCTTCAGCGTCTTCGCTAGGCTCCAGTGGGGCAGGGCGCAGGCCCTCGTCTTCCACGGCGTACATGGGGCCGCCAATGTCATCGTCGTACCTGCTGCCGTTTTCGTGAACGGCGTATGCGCGTGGCTTCAATCCCTCTAGCTGGATGTCGCGAGCCTTGGCGAAGTAGATCCATCCCCAAGCCCGGATCGAAGATCCGGCGTCGTACTCCGCAATCATCAGCTCGATGGCCTCCTGATCTCCGCCCAGCGCTGCGCGTCGGCACGCCTGGGATGCCAAGTCTCGGCGTCCATGGTGATCGAGTGCTTCGAGTGCGGTCATTGGGGAGATGAGTAGCTCAGGATCGCACTCCGCAAGCCACGCTGGGTCATCGAAGAGGAGTGAGGCGTCGATGCATGCATCTGCAACCCTCTGCTTGGCTGCCATCGTCAGATAGCGCTCATAGCGGCTACGAAACTCAAGACGCTCCGCGTACTCCAATGCAAACGCATGTTCATGCGGCGTTAGCGCTTGCCCTACCTTCATTTGCTGGTACCAATAGCTGCCCTTGGGTTCCTCGTCATCGTCCATCGCGTTGCTCAGCAGGCGGGCCACCGCATATGCAGCAATGCCGTGGCCCCGGTCCGCGGCACTGGTGAGGCCTTCGCGAAGCATTTCGCTCAGGTCCTCGAGGCGCAGGTACTCGTCGGCCCAACCGTTGCCCGCATCAGCCTCCCCCATTAGGCGCCTAATGAAGTCCCGGAGGTGTACGACGCGGAGACCGGTCGACGCGGCCAATGCGCCCAATTGCTCTGCAGCGATGCTGGCGACGCCGGGCTCAGCGCCGAGGCCCATGAGTCGGCTCTTGATCGCCGCGGCATCAATGGGAGCCTTCGAGTGCCCCTCGTCAAACACCGAGTCGGTGCAGAGCGACGCGTAGGTGGTGTAGCCGAAAGCGGCGGCCAGCCCTTCGTACAGGTGCGACCGCGGCAGCGTTAAATTGAAGGTCGTGTCCAGCGCCTGGTGGAGCTGGTGGACCAATGTCTTGATGTTCATGTTCCAATCCTCGGTTCTATCGCTCGGGACCGGCGCACACGTTTAACGCCCCGGGCGAAAGGCCTAGGAATGGTTCTGATCACATTGGGGTGTCGATGCCGGTTTCTGCTCGTGTGCAAGCAAGGCTGGCGCCAGGGTTCGAGGCTAATGCCTACCTGGGATGTTTGCAAGGCACCGCCCTGATCAATGAATGCGCTAGCTCTGTCGAGCCTTGCTTGCAGAGGGCAAGGTCCTCGGTTCTAGCCAGTAGCGATGCATTCTCGATCCCATCACTGAAGCCGTGATTCGAGGTGATGCGCGGCGTGCGCAGCCAATGAGGCTTTGAAGGTCGCGACTCCGCCGCTCCTAAGGCGACGGTTTACTTCGCGTGATCTGTTGCGCTAGGTGATCGGCACCTTGCGCAGTTCGGCCCAGCGGGGTGGTTGATCTTGTGCGCTCTGGGTCCGATCCCATTCATCTTTGTTGCTCAATTTCCTTCCCAACAAAAGACAATGAAAAAGAGGGGGAGGAAAAGAGGTGTAATTTGTTGGCTCCCGTGTATGAACGAAAACCGCGGCGCCGATGCGGTAGGCGTAAAGCCGTGGATTATCCAAGTTCCAAGGGCGTATTCCGCGTTCTTGATCAACGAGGAGAAATCCCATGAGTTGTGTGCAGGAAAGTAAGGCGGCAGCGAAGTTCATCTCCGCTTACGGCGAGCTGAAGGAGAAGAAGGAGTTTGATCGCCTAATCCAGTCGGTGAGTCATCTCATTCTGTCGGCAAAGTCGGACGGCATCTCCGACAAGGAGTTGATTGAGATCATCAATAGCCTCGGCTTTCGCGAGAAGTTCTACCCCGCCAAGCTCAAGGAGCTGCGTCGCAAGCTTCAAGGAGCTTCCGGTGATGAGCCTTCGAGCGAGGAGGGTGGGGAGTCGGCGGAGATCCCGGAGTCCGTCGCGCCGAGCCCGCTCTCGACGGCTTTGGGCCTGAAGGCCTGAGGAGGCCGTCATGGATGTCAACACATCGGCTCACTTCTCGGGCAATAGCGAGGCCTTTGAAGCTTTGCCGTCGCAGGCGCGTGAGGCTGCGCTCGCCATCAGCGTTCGGAATCCTGAGGCAGATCCGATCATCATTCGATCCCACATGCTCTCCGTAATGTCCTCAGCGCTTGCTCCCTTCTACCAACTCAAGCTCCCAGGCTGGACGCCAATTCCGATCTCCGTGAACACGCTTTGCGTCGTGGATGTCGGCGGATCGAAGTCGCCCGTTCATAAGGCGCTGGTTGAGCCGCTTGAGCAGTATCGCGATGCGAGTCACCGTGAATTCGAGGAAGACTTCTCGGTGTACGAGGCGAGCCTCGCCCAGCACCGCGTCAAGCTTGAGCTTGCGAAGATTGAAGCGAAGCGGGCTCGTAGGTCAGGAGCCAGCACCGAAGACTCGATCGATGAGCTGGCCGCGCTTACCCGCGAAAAAATCCTCCCGCCGAAGCATCGCCCTCGCTTGGCTGCAAGGCTCGACTTGGAGTCGTTGCTTGTCCAGTTGAGTGGTGAAGGAGAGTCCATCGACTTCATCACCGATGAGGGGGAAAAGTTCTTGAAGAGTAGCTTGATGCGTCACGTCCCGGAGTTGTGCACCTTGATCGACGGTGAAGCACTGGAGCATCGTCGGGAGCGCAAGCGACCGCTGTTCGCTTCGCGCCCGTCTGCCACTTTCGGCTTGATGGTTCAGCCCTTCGCGATTGCTCCCTTCAGGCCACGGTTG
>Ga0209278_1002373_pt1 | contig 10567 bp, 12 predicted proteins | sample JI81BgreenDNA_FD_187504 | JGI IMG/M metagenome (GOLD analysis project Ga0209278, IMG submission 187504) | Wastewater effluent complex algal communities from Wisconsin, to seasonally profile nutrient transformation and Carbon sequestration -... | ecosystem: Engineered > WWTP > Effluent > Algae... | reverse complement strand
GCCAGCGAACTGCGGGCCACCGCCTGCAGCTGCACGGTCGTCAGGGCACCGGCGACCGCGCCCACGGCGATCCAGCCGGCGGTCTTGAGCTTCTGGCTCACGGGTTTGGACATGTCTCTCACCTTCGCAAAACGCCCGGGCGGCCCTCAGGCCACCCGGTCCGGGCCAATATACACCTGTGACCCGCGGCGGGTGCCCGGGTTCCCCCATGCCCCCGCTCGGACATCCGCCCTCAGGCCTTGCCCTGGGTCGCCACGGCCGCGGCCGCCCGGGCCGCTGCCTCGGCGTCGCCGAGGTAGTAGTGGCGGATCGGACGCAGGTTCTCGTCCAGCTCGTAGACCAGCGGGATGCCGTTGGGAATATTCAGCCCCACGATGTCGGTATCGGACACGTTGTCCAGATACTTGATGAGCGCCCGGATGCTGTTGCCGTGGGCGGCGACCACCACCCGCTTGCCGGCCTTGATGGCGGGGGCCAGCGACTCGGTCCAGAACGGGATCACGCGCGCCACGGTGTCCTTGAGGCACTCGGTCAGCGGCACCTGCTCCGGCGCCAGCAGGGCGTAGCGGCGGTCGCCACGCTCGCAGCGCGGGTCGGTGGCCTCCAGGGCCGGCGGCGGGGTGTCATAGCTGCGACGCCAGACCAGCACCTGCTCTTCGCCGTACTGCCGTGCCATGTCGGCCTTGTTCAGGCCCTGCAGAGCGCCGTAGTGCCGCTCATTGAGACGCCAGTGTTTGACGACCGGGAGCCAGGTCCGGTCCATGGCGTCGAGCACGTACCACAGCGTGTGGATCGCCCGCTTGAGCACGCTGGTGTAGGCGATGTCGAAATCCCAGCCCTCGGCCTTGAGCAGCTGGCCGGCCGACATGGCCTGCGACACGCCGGTGGGCGTGAGGTCCACATCGGTCCAGCCGGTGAAGCGGTTTTCGAGGTTCCAGGTGGATTCGCCGTGGCGGATGAGGACGAGCTTGTACATCGCGGAGGGAGGGCAGGGGTGGTCGGGAGGGGTGGTTCGCAACGGAAGCCTGACGCGCCAAAGGCGCGCCGGCGGTGGGCCTTCGCGGACTGGACCGCCCGGAGGCACAGCCCGACATTTTAGAATCCCGGGCTTCCACACCAAGGTGATGCCGTGAGCTTCTTCATTGAAAACTGGGTTTTGATCGTTGTTGCCTTCACCTCCGGGGCATTGCTGCTGTGGCCCGCGGTGCAGGCCGGGGGACGCGCCGGCACGCTCAACACCGTTGAGGCGGTGAACCTGATGAACCGCGAGAAGGCGGTCGTCATCGACGTGAGCGAGGAGGCGGAGTTCGCCGCCGGCCACGTCAACGGGGCGCGCCATGTGCCGCTGGCCGAGCTGGAGGCCAAGCTGCCGGCCGTGGTGAAGAACAAGGCCACGCCGGTGATTCTGGTGTGTCCGACGGGCGCGAAAGCGAACAAGGCGGTGGCGCTGGCGCGCAAGCTGGGCTTCGAAAAGGCCCACTCGCTGTCCGGCGGCATGGGCGCCTGGCGGTCGGCCAGCCTGCCGGTGGAAAAAGCCGAGAAAGCCTGAGGTCCGCCATGGCCAAGGTCACCATCTATTCCAGCGACTACTGCCCCTATTGCCAGCGCGCCAAGGCGCTGCTCCAGGCCCGTGGGGTGGCTGATTACGACGAGATCGTGGTGGACGGGAAACCCGACGTGCGCGCCGCGATGACGGCGCGCACCGGCCGCACCAGCGTGCCGCAGATCTACATCGGCGAGACCCACGTCGGGGGCTGCGACGATCTGCATGCGCTCGACGCCCGCGGCGGCCTGCTGCCGCTGCTGCAACAGTCCTGAGCGACCGGCGGCTGCGATAATTCCGCCCGGGCCCGCTGCGGGAACGTTTCCCCGGCGGGTTTTCTTTTGTTCCGAACCGAGACCGCGACCATGTCCGACCAACAGCCCGTCTTCCAGATCCAGCGCATCTACCTCAAGGAGGCGTCGCTGGAGCAACCCAACTCGCCGGCGATCCTGCTCGAGCAGGAGCAGCCGTCGGTGGACATCCAGCTCGGCGTGGAAGCGGCGAACGCCGCCGATGGCGTGTACGAGGTGTCCGTGACCGCCACGGTGACGACCAAGATCAAGGACAAGACCGTGTTCCTGGTCGAGTGCAAGCAGTCCGGCATCTTTGAGATCCGCAACCTGCCCCAGGACCAGATGAGCCCGATCCTGAGCATCGCCTGCCCGCAAATCGTCTACCCCTACCTGCGCAGCAACGTGGCCGACGTGGTGCAGCGCGCCGGCTTCCCGCCGGTGCATCTGGCCGAGATCAATTTCCAGGCCATGTACGAGCAGCAGCAGGCGCAGGCTGCCGAGGACGCGCCGCGCATCATCACCAACTGAGCGCCATGCGCATCGCGGTGCTGGGCGCGGGCGCGTGGGGAACGGCGCTGGCCGTCAGCGCCGCACGGCATGGCCACGCCGCCATCACCCTGTGGGCCCGCGACGCCGCGCAGGCGGCGGCGATGGACGCCGCGCGTCAGAACGCGCGCTACCTCCCCGGGGTGGCACTGCCCAACGGGTTGCAGGTGGCCTCCGGCGGTCTGCCGCAGGCCGATCTCTTCGTCGTGGCCACGCCGATGGCCGCCTTGCGCGACACCCTGACCGCTCTGGCCGGCCGTGGCGCGCCCGTGGCCTGGCTTTGCAAGGGCTTTGAGCGCCCGCGCGAGCCCGACGGCACCCCGGGTCTGCTGGGGCACGAGGTGGCGGCCGCGGTGGCGCCCGGTTTGCCGGTGGGCATTTTGAGTGGGCCGAGCTTTGCGCAGGAGGTGGCCCGCGGTCAGCCCACCGCCCTCGTCGCCGCCAGCGAGCATGAGACCGTTCGCCAGCAACTCGTCTCGGCCTTCCACAGCCCGGCGCTGCGCGTCTATGCCAACGACGACATCGTGGGCGTGGAAGTTGGCGGGGCCGTGAAAAACGTGCTGGCGATCGCCACCGGCCTGTGCGATGGGCTCAACCTCGGCCTCAACGCACGGGCCGCGCTGATCACCCGCGGCCTGGCGGAAATGACGCGCCTAGGCGTGGCCCTGGGCGCGCGGGTCGATACCTTCATGGGGCTGTCTGGCCTCGGCGACCTGGTGCTCACCGCCACCGGGGACCTGTCCCGCAACCGCACCGTCGGCCAGCTGCTCGCCCGCGGGCTCACGCTGCAGGCCGCCGTGGATTCGCTCGGCCACGTGGCCGAGGGGGTGTACAGCGCGCGCACCGTGGTCCAGCGGGCGCGCGCCGTGGGCGTGGACATGCCGATCAGCGAGGCGGTGCTGGCGCTGCTCGACGGTGTGTGTCAGCCGCCTGAGGCGATTGCGGCGCTCATGGGGCGCGATCCCAAGGCCGAGGGTCGGCTGGCCTGACGCTGGCGTGGGTGCCGGCCCGTGCCAGCGCCGCGAGCCTCAGATTTCCAGGTTGTCGATGAGACGGGTCGTGCCCAGGCGGGCGGCTCCCAGCACCACCAAGGGCTCGCCGGCCTGCGGCGGCTGAAGGTCGTGGCGGCGGCGCACCGTCAGGTAGTCGGGCTTCCAGCCGCGGGCGGCCAGACCGGCCAGCGCCCGCGCCTCCAGGCCGGGCAACTGCCGCGCCAGCCCGTCCGCCGCTGCCAGCGCATCGCGCCCCAGCGCGCGCAAGGCCAGCGACAGCTGCACCGCTTCCGCCCGTTCCTTTTCGTTCAGGTAGCCGTTGCGCGAGCTCAGGGCCAGCCCGTCGGGCGCGCGTTCGGTAGCGCCGGCCACGATCTCGATGGGCAGCGCGAACTGCTCCACCATGCGCCGGATGACCATGAGTTGCTGGTAGTCCTTCTGGCCAAACACGGCCGTGCGGGGCCCTTTGGCTTGTGCAAAAACGATCTGGAACAGTTTCATCACCACCGTGCACACGCCGGTGAAAAAGCCGGGCCGGAAGTGGCCCTCCAGGATGTCGGCCAGCTCGGCCGGCGGCTGCACCTTGTATCCCTGGGGCTGCGGGTACATCTCCCGCTCGCTGGGCGCGAACACCACATCGCAGCCGGCGGCGGCGAGCTGATCGCAATCGGCCTGCAGCGTACGCGGGTAGGTGTCGAAGTCTTCGTGCGGCGCGAACTGCAGGCGGTTCACAAAGATGCTGGCCACCGTGACGTCGCCCCGCGGTTTGGCCAGTTTCACCAGACCGAGGTGACCGGCATGCAGGTTGCCCATGGTGGGCACGAGGGCCGGGGCGTCGTACGGACGCAGCGCGTCTCGCAGGTCGGCGATGGTGTGGACAAGCTTCATGCGAACAGAAGTGGCGTGGGGGCGGCGGGAAGTGCCGGGAGGCGCTGCGCGACTGAGAGCGGGTCGCCGAACGCGGGCATCGCGGGACGGGACCGGGTCACCAGGCGTGCAGGCTGTCGTCGGGGAAGCTGCCGTCCTTGACGGCGCGCACATAGGCAGCGATGGCTTCGCGCACGGAGCCCGCACCCTCCATGAAGTTGCGGACGAACTTGGGGTTCTTGCCCAGGTTCACACCGAGCATGTCGTGCATGACCAGGACCTGCCCGGCGGTGCCTTTGCCGGCGCCGATGCCGATGGTGTGGCACTGGGGCAGTTGCGGCGTGAGCTCGGCGGCCAGCGCGGCAGGCACCATTTCCAGCACCATCATCGTGGCGCCGGCGTCCTGCAGTTCGAGGGCGTGGCGCTTGAGCGTGAGCGCGGCGGCTTCGTCGCGGCCTTGCACACGGTAGCCGCCCAGGGCGTGGACGGTCTGCGGCGTGAGGCCGAGGTGGGCGCAGACCGGGATGCCGCGCTCCACCAGGAAGCGCACGGTGTCGGCTGTCCAGCCGCCGCCCTCGATCTTGACCATGTGAGCGCCGGCGTGCACCAGGCGCGCGGCGCTGCGCATCGCCTGTTCCCGACTCTCGTGGTAGCTGCCAAAGGGCAGGTCGCCCAGCAGCCACGCCGTGCCCTGGACGCGGCGCAGCCCGCGCGCGACGCTCTCCACGTGGTACGCCATGTCCTCGAGCGTGACCCCGGCGGTGCTGGCCAGGCCCTGGCAGACCATGCCCAGCGAGTCGCCCACGAGGATGCATTCCACGCCCGCCGCGTCGGCCACCGCGGCAAACGTCGCGTCGTAGGCGGTGATCATCGAGATCTTCTCGCCCCGCGCGCGGAGTTCCGCCAGGCGCGGCAGGCTGACCGGCTTGCGCGGTGGCAGCGGCGAGGCGGTGGGCAGCGTGCCGTAGGGCGTGGCGGTGGTGGAGGCGGTGGGGTTGCTCATGTCAGTGGCCCGCCCGGGGGCGGGGGGTGGCAGAGAATGCGGGACTATAGTCCATCCCGTATGGCCATTTCACCCATGAAACACCCTGCTGATTACACCGCCGACGACCTGCGCGCCCTGGCCGCGGCGGATGTCGCGCGCGCCTTGGCCGAAGACGTTGGCGGCGGCGACCTGACCGCCGCCCTGATCGATCCCGCGCGCCCCGCGCAGGCCCGCGTGATGGCCCGTGAAAACGCCGTGATCTGCGGCACGCCCTGGGTCGAGGCCGCGGTGCGCGCGCTCGACCCGGCCGCGCGCCTGACCTGGGCGGTGGCCGAGGGCCAGCGCTGTGCGCCCGACCAGACCGTGCTGACCATCGAGGGCCGCGCCCAGGCCCTGCTCAGCGCCGAACGGACCGCGCTCAACTTCCTGCAATTGCTCTCCGCGGTGGCCACGCAGACGGCGCGCTATGTCGAGGCCGTGGCCGGCACGCGCGCGGCCATCGTCGACACCCGCAAGACCTTGCCCGGCTTGCGCCTGGCCCAGAAGTACGCGGTGACCACCGGGGGGGGCGTGAACCACCGCATCGGCCTGTTCGACGCGGTGCTGATCAAGGAGAACCACATCGCGGCCGCCGGCGGCGTGGCGGCCGTGTTGCGGCGGGTGCGGGAGACCGCGCCGGCCGCGCGCTTTGTCGAAATCGAGGTCGAGACGCTGGCCCAGCTCGACGAGGCACTGGCCTGCGGGGCCGCGATGGTGCTGCTGGACAACATGGACCTGCCCACGTTGCGCGAGGCGGTGCGCCGCAATGCCGGCCGCGCGGTGCTGGAGATTTCCGGCGGCGTCAACTTGTCCACCGTGCGGGCGCTGGCCGAGACCGGCGTCGACCGCATTTCCATCGGCGCCCTGACGAAAGACGTCAAGGCGATCGATTTCTCCATGCGGATGGCCTGAACCATGAGCACCGAATCCCTCATCGACGTCGAATACGAACAGCCCGCCTGCCCGACGCAGCACGCCTGGGCGCGCGTGCCCGTGGAGCCCGGACCCCAACAGCGCGCCGAGCTCAAGGCGACCATCAAGCGCCTGCTGAAAGAGCGCAACGCGGTCATGGTGTCCCACTATTACGTCCACCCCGACCTGCAGGACCTGGCCCTGGAGACCGGCGGCATCGTGAGCGACTCGCTGGAGATGGCGCGTTTCGGCCGGGACCACCCGGCGACCACCCTGGTGGTTTCCGGCGTGCGCTTCATGGGTGAAACCGCCAAGATTCTCAGCCCCGAGAAGACGGTGCTGATGCCCGATCTCGACGCGAACTGCTCGCTCGACCTGGGCTGCCCGTTCGACGCCTTCAGCGCGTTCTGCGACCAGCACCCGGACCGCACCGTGGTCGTCTACGCCAACACCAGCGCCGCCGTGAAGGCCCGCAGCGACTGGCTGGTCACCAGCAGTTGCGCGCTGGACATCGTGCGCGCGCTCAAGGAGAAGGGCCACAGGATCCTGTGGGCGCCCGACAAGCACCTGGGCAGCTACATCCAGCGCGAAACCGGCGCCGACATGCTGATGTGGAACGGATCGTGCATCGTGCATGACGAGTTCAAGGCCGTGGAACTGGAACTGCTCAAGCGGGAACACCCCGAGGCGAAGGTGCTGGTGCATCCCGAAAGCCCGGCCGAGGTGGTGGCCCTGGCCGACGCGGTGGGGTCCACCTCGGCCATCCTGAAAGCCGCGCGTGAGCTCGACGCGCCGGCTTACATCGTCGCCACCGACAAGGGCATGTTGCACATGCTGCGGCAGCAGAACCCCGGCAAGGTGTTCATCGAGGCGCCCACCGCCGGCAACAGCGCCACCTGCAAGAGCTGCGCGCACTGCCCCTGGATGGCGATGAACGGCTTGGCTGGTGTGGCCCGGGTGCTGGAGACCGGCGCCAACGCCATCCACGTCGATCCCGCGCTCATCCCGCGCGCGCGCCAGCCCATCGATCGCATGCTGGCCTTCACCGCCGCCCACAAGGCCGGTCACGACGCAGGCGCGCTGGTGCCCCACCTCGGCGCGGTGTGATTCGGACACCCCCCTGCGCCGCTGACGCGGCTTCCCCCTCCGTGGCGCGCCTGCGGCGCTTCGAGGGGGGACGCACCCAGTGGACCGGCGAAGCCGGATCCACGGGTGCCTCGGTACCGTGCCCCCCGACCTCGGGGCGCAAGCCGCGAGGGGTCAGCGTGCCACGACGCCACAGGCCAACCAAGGGTTGCTTCCCTGGGGGCAGCAAGGGACCGGCGAAGCCGGATCCACGGGTGCCTGGGCGCCGTACCCCCCGACCTCGGGGCGCAAGCCGCGAGGGGTCAGCGTGCCACGACGCCACAGGCCAACCAAGGGTTGCTTCCCTAGGGGCAGCAAGGGACCGGCGAAGCCGGATCCATGGGTGCCTGGGTACCGTGCCCCCCGACCTCGGGGCGCAAGCCGCGAGGGGTCAGCGTGCCACGACGCCACAGGCCAACAAACGGTTGCTTCCCTGGGGGCAGCAAGGGTCCGGCTTCGCCGGCCCGAGATGCCGTCCCCCCTCGAAGCGCCGCAGGCGCGCCACGGAGGGGGGAAGCCGCGTCAGCGGCGCAGGGGGGTGTTGCCCAGAATCGTCGGCTTGGCCTCGGCGAGCTGGCCAGGGTAGTCGAGGCTGTAGTGCAGGCCGCGGCTTTCGTGGCGCAGCAGGGCGGACATGACGATGAGGTCGGCCACCTGCACGAGGTTGCGCAGTTCCAGCAGGTCGCGGGTGACGTGGAACTGGGCGTAGAACTCCTGAATTTCGCGCTGCAGCAGCGTGATCCGGTGGGCAGCACGCTCGAGTCGCTTGTTGGTGCGCACGATGCCGACGTAGTCCCACATGAAGCGGCGCAGCTCGTCCCAGTTGTGCGAGATCACCACCATCTCGTCGGCGTCGGTCACGCGGCTGTCGTCCCAGGCGGGCAGCGCGGGCGGCGCGGGCAGCGGGGCTTCGCGGATCGCACTGACCGCAGCCTGGGCGAACACCATGCATTCCACCAGCGAGTTGCTGGCCAGGCGGTTGGCGCCATGCAGGCCGGTGCAGGTGGTTTCTCCCACGGCGTACAGCCCGGTCAGCTCGGTGCGGCCGTTGAGGTCGGTGACCACGCCGCCACAGGTGTAGTGCGCCGCGGGCACGACCGGGATCGGCTCGCGCGTGATGTCGATGCCCAGCTCGGCGCAGCGCGCCAGGATGTTGGGGAAATGCTCGCGCAGGAACGCCGGACTCTGGTGGGAGATGTCGAGGTGCACGCAGTCCAGGCCATGCTTCTTCATCTCGAAGTCGATGGCGCGCGCCACCACGTCGCGCGGCGCAAGTTCGGCGCGCGGGTCGTGGTCGGGCATGAACCGGTGGCCGCCGAGGTGGGGCGGCAGCTTGAGCACACCGCCCTCGCCCCGCACCGCCTCGGTGATCAGGAAGCTCTTGGCGTGCGGGTGGTACAGGCAGGTGGGGTGGAACTGGATGAATTCCATGTTGGCCACCTGGCAGCCCGCCCGCCAGGCCGCGGCGATGCCGTCGCCGGTGGCGGTGTCGGGGTTGGTGGTGTAGAGGTACACCTTGCCGGCGCCGCCGGTGGCCAGCACCGTGTGTTTCGCGGCGAAGGTGACCACCTCGTCGCGCACCGTGTCGAGCACATAGGCACCGAGGCACCGCCGCGCCGCGGCTTCGACGCCGGTCTGGCGGTCGGTGATCAGGTCCACCAGCATGTGGTGCTCGAAGACCGTGATGCCCGGCGTGGCTCTGGCGCGCTCGATCAGCGTCGCCTGCACGGCCGCGCCGGTCGCGTCGGCGGCGTGCACGATGCGACGGTGGCTGTGCCCGCCTTCGCGCGTGAGGTGCAGCTCGCCGGCCTCGGTGGTGAACGGCACACCCAGGTCACGCAGCCAGGCGATCGCAGCCGGTGCGTTCTGCACGGTGAACTCGGTCGCTTCGCGGTCGCTCAGCCCGGCGCCGGCCACCAGCGTGTCGTCCACGTGCGACGCGTAGCTGTCGCCTTCGGCGAGCACGGCGGCGATACCGCCCTGCGCCCAGTTGCTGGAGCCGTCGAGCAAGGCGCGCTTGGTGACCAGCGCGACGCGGTGGGTCGGGGCGAGGTGCAGGGCGGCGGTGAGCCCGGCGAGCCCGCTGCCGATGATGAGAACGTCGAAGCGGTGCGCGGTGGCGGTCATGGTGGACATCAGGCCGGGCTGGGTGTGTAGGCCAGCCGGACGTAAATGGGGGCGAAGGCCTCGGCCTGCGTCAGTTCGATCAGGGTTTCCTTGGCCAGCTCAAGCATGGCGATGAAGGTGACCACCAGCACCGGGGCGCCGCGCGTGAGGTCGAACAGCTCGCCGAACTCGACGAACTGGCGGCCCTGCAGGCGCCGAAGGACCAGACTCATGTGCTCGCGCACGGACAGTTCTTCGCGGCTGATGCGGTGGTGTTGCACGAGTTTCGCCCGACGCAGGATGTCGCGCCACGCGCTCTGCAGATCCACCGCATTGACGTCGGGAAATCGCGGCACCAGCGCCTGCTCGACATACACCTGCGCGCGGATGAAGTCGCGCCCGTATTGCGGCACTTCCGCCAGGCGCTGCGCGGCCAGCTTCATCTGCTCGTACTCGAGCAGACGGCGCACCAGCTCGGCGCGCGGGTCCTCGGCCTCTTCGCCTTCGGCGGTCTTCTTCGGCGGCAGCAGCATGCGCGACTTGATCTCGATGAGCATCGCCGCCATGAGCAGGTACTCGGCCGCGAGTTCGAGGTTCTGGGCGCGGATTTCCTCGACGTACTCCAGGTACTGCCGCGTCACAGCGGCCATCGGGATGTCGAGGATGTTGAAGTTCTGTTTGCGGATCAGGTAGAGCAGCAGGTCCAGCGGGCCCTCGAACGCTTCGAGGAAGACCTGCAGCGCGTCCGGCGGGATGTACAGGTCCTGGGGCAGCTTGAAGAGCGGCTCGCCGTACAGACGCGCCAGTGCCACGCCGTCGACCACCTGCGGCAGCACCTCGTCCAGCCCCGGCGGGGCGGCGTCGAGCGACGGCGCCGGCTCCTGGCTCACTTCAGGGCCGGTTCGGTCTGGTAGACGTAGGGCTTCTGTGCCACACGGGCGGCCTGCGCCTCGGCCTGGAAGTCGCGGTCGATGTCCTTGTCCCACAGCAGCGAGCGGCCCTGGCGCTGGGCGGCTTCCAGCCCAGGCTTGTTGCTCTTGAGCTGCTCGATGAACTGCGTGGCGTCGGACTGGTAGTCGGGGCGGCGGAAGAACGGCATGGCGCGCGGCTCGGTGGGTGGGAAAACCCGCCATTTTACGGACCGGGGCTGTCCGGCGGC
>Ga0209278_1002369_pt1 | contig 10574 bp, 8 predicted proteins | sample JI81BgreenDNA_FD_187504 | JGI IMG/M metagenome (GOLD analysis project Ga0209278, IMG submission 187504) | Wastewater effluent complex algal communities from Wisconsin, to seasonally profile nutrient transformation and Carbon sequestration -... | ecosystem: Engineered > WWTP > Effluent > Algae... | reverse complement strand
GGACTTCAACGGTTCGAAGTCGAACGGCCAGCTGCTGAGCGGCGAAGACGCCTTCACCGTCGGCGGCACCCTGGACGTCGGCGTGCGTCAGGAAGCCGGCAAGTACACCGGTAGCTTCACCGTCGCGGTGGAATACCAGTAAGCCCTCCGTGGCAGGGGGTGAAGGGAGCCGCGCATTCCCCCGCGCGGCTCCCGGATCTCGCCCCCTGTCGCCCTACCGCTTCGCTACTTGAGGGCGTTTTTGCCGCCCTACCGCTTCGCTACTTGAGGGCGTTTTTGCCGCCCTACCGCTTCGCTACTTGAGGGCGCTTTTGCCGCCCTACCGCTTCGCTACTTGAGGGCGCTTTTGTCGCCCTTCCCCGAGACCAACCCCTGCCCACGTAAGGTCTTCATCCCATGCCCAGATTTCCCCTCGTCGCCGCGCTGCTCGCGACACTTGCCGCTCCTGTGCCTGCCGCCGCCGAATTGCTGGTCGCCCCCACCCGCGTGGTGCTGACCCCGGACGCGCGCTCCACCGAACTCGTGCTCGTCAACAAGGGCACCGAAACCGCCGCTTTCCGCATCGCCATCGAAAACCGCCGGATGCGCGAAGATGGCAGCCTTGAAGACGCTCCGACCGCACAGGACGGCGAATTGTTCGCCGATGACAAGCTGCGTTACTCCCCGCGTCAGCTGGTGCTGGAGCCCGGCGCACGCCAGGTCGTGCGGGTCATGGCGACCGCGCCCGGCGATCTGGCTGCGGGCGAATACCGCTCGCACCTGCGCCTGATGTCCGCCCCTGTGAGCGCCGGGACGACCCAGATTGCAGGCGAAGCCAACGCCGACAACAGCCTCTCGATCGAACTGATCGCAATCCGTTCGATCACCATCCCCGTGATCCTGCGCGTCGGCGCGCTTGATACAGCCGTCACGATGGATGCCGCCGCCTTTGCCTCCGAGGCTCCCGATCAGCTGGTGGTGCGCCTGACCCGTTCCGGCACGCGTTCGACCTATGGCGATGTCAGCTTCACCGTCGAAGGCGAAAAGCAGCCTGCCTGGCTGGTGCGCGGCGTGGCGATCTACATCCCCAACACCAGCCGCAACGTCGTCGTGCCGCTGCCAGCCGATGTGCGCGCCAAGCTCGCCGGCAAGAAGGTGCGCATCGATTACACTTCGACCGACGCAGGCGATCCGGCCAATGTCGGCAAGCTGCTCGCCAGCCTGTCCGCGGCGCTGTGACCGTATGACCGGCCCCGGCAAGCACTCATGTTCCGCATCCCCTTCTGGCCTCTGCGCTGGCTGCCCCCGCTGCTGTGTGCAGCCGGCCTGGTGGGAGCCGTCGCTGCCCCAGTTCGGGCGCAGGATGCCGACGCCGATGGGGGCCTGTTCGACCGGTTATTCGGCAGCGACCCCGCTGCGGAGCGCGCCGGTCAGGCCGCTGACGGGCTCGCCCTTCCGGCCTTGGTCGCCGATCGCAAACTGATCGTCGATGCGATTGCCCTGCATGATCTGGGCGCGGACGGCGGGGCCTGCGTTGCGATCCTTCCGCTGCTCGATGCGCTGGAACTGGCCCACGAAGCGGCAGGCGCAGACATCGCCCTGACCTTGCCCGAGCCGCGCCGCACCGTCACCATCCCTGCCGCTGCCCTGCTGCCCAGCCCGAGCGGCGAGTGCCTGCCGCTGGCGGATGTGCCCGCCTACCTGCCCATGAGCCTGACCCACGACGCAGTAAGCCAGCGGCTGCTGATCGTCCCGACCGCTGCCCTGCCGGTGCTGATGCGGCTTGAACGCGAAGAACGCCAGGCGCGGCTGCGTCCCGAAACCCTGCGCCCCGCCTATGCTCTGCTCGCCCGCCCCGAAGGCGTGGCCAAGCTGTGGAGCGCCGATCTGGGCGCTGCCGCTGCCATCACCCCGCAGGGCCGTCAGGTCTCGGCCAATCTGCTGGCGAGCGGCGCGCTGTTCGGCCTTGCCGGACGGCTCAGCGTCGCGCTCACCAGCGAAGGCCGCATCACCCCCGGCTTTGCCCTGTCCGACGCACGCGACACCCCCGACCTGCTCGGCCCGCTGGGTGCGCGCAGTCTGGCGCTGGGCGATATCGCCGCGCCCGCCCAGCCGCTGATCGCCGATGCGCTGTCGGGCCGGGGCCTTGTTATCTCCTCGCGTGCGCCGTGGCGGGCTGACCTTGTTGACACCATCACCCTCACCGGCCCGCTCCCGCAAGGTTGGGAGGCCGAGCTGTGGCACGAGGAACGCCTGATCGCTGTCACCCGCGAACCCGACGCCGCCGGGCAATGGCAGTTCGGCGACATCCCCGTGCGCATCGGCGCGAACCGCTGGGTCGTGCGCCTTTACGGCCCCAATGGCGAAGTCAGCGAGGAGGTCTTCACCCGCCTTGTCGGCACAGAAATGAACGCCGAGAACGAAATCGGCTACAGCTTCGGTTTGGTTGATGGCGGCACGCCCCTGCTTGGGCAGACGCTGGCGGGCGAGCCTGCCGGGCCGACCGCCTTTGCCAGCATCGACTGGGGCATGGCGCCCGACGTGACCGCGCGGCTCGATCTGCGCGCAGGGACCGAAGGCCAGCCTGCGGTGGCGCTCGGTTTCAATGGTGCGCTGGGCGGCGGGCTGTGGGCGCTGACCGGCGCGCGCGACCGCGAAGGCGGGTTCGGCGGCGCGGTGCGGCTCGCCCGGCGGATCGGCGCGCAGGACGTGGTTGTTGATCTCGCCCGGCATGGCCGCGACGACGGCCCCGGCCTTGCCCCGCTGGTGCGTGAGTTCTCGCAGGTGATGAGCATTGCCGGACAGGGCCGTATCGGCCTCGGCCGCCTCAGCCTGCCCTGGCAAGCGCGCGTTCAGAGCGGCGAACTCCGTCGCGGAGGCGAGCGCCATGTCGCTGCCGCACGGCTGGTGGTGCCGATGCCCGACTGGCAGGCCAATTTCGCGCTCGGCGCGGTGCAGGAAGGCAGCACCCCGTGGCAAGGCACCGCCGCACTGGGCGTGACCGCACGCCGCGGCGAATGGCGGCTGCGCAGCGGCGTGACCGCTTCGGATCGCGGCGGCTGGCGCATCGACGGCGCGAACCTCAGCGCCGCCCGGCGGGTGGCAGGCGGCAACCTCGCGCTTGATCTCGATTGGCAGGCGGACAGCGGCAAATTCGGCGGCGGCGTGACTTTCGCCCGGCAGTTCGGCCCGCTTGGCCTCAGCGCTTCTGCCGGACGCGAGGAAGCGGGCTGGCGTGCGGGCATCGGCCTGACACTCGGCCTGTGGCGCGGGCCAGACCGCTGGCGCACCGCGCCCGCCGGGATCGCCCGCAGCGGTGCGATCATGGCCGAAATGTTCGTCGACGAAGACGGCGACGGCCTGCGCGGCGCGGATGAAGACGGCGTCTCGGGCGGGCGCTTCATCGTCGGCGCGGCGCTGCGGCGCGAGGAAACCGGCGCCGACGGCACTGTGCTGATCGGCGGCATCGCACCCGGGCCGGACGTGGATATCGAAACGCAGATGTCCAGCCTCACCGATTTCACCCTGCGTCCGGCCCGTGCGGGCGACCGCCTAGCGCTGCGCCCGGGCGAGATCCGCCATGTCCCCGTCGCCCTGCGCCCCACCGGCAGCATCGAGGTGCAGGTGTTGCTGGTGACAGGTGACGAGCGCACGCCGCGTTCAGGCGTGATCGTGGTGCTGCGCGACAAAGCGGGACAGGAAGCCGCCCGCGCCCGCACCGATTTCGATGGTTACGCGCTGTTCGAAGGGCTGGGCTTCGGTGCTTTCCGGGCGGAAGCGGCGGGGCAGACCTCGGGTGAAATCGCCGTGTCGCGCGATGCTCCCGATGCGCAGACCCGCCTGCTGATCCCGGCTGCGTCCTAAAGCCCCAGCCCCAAGGCCAGCCCGCCCACCGCGCTGACAGCGAGCAGCCGCAGCACGCTCCACTTGGCTGCAAAGGCCAGCACAAACGCCAACCCCGCCAGCACCGCAGCGCGCCAATCGAGGCTGGCCCATACGGGCCAATCAAGCCGCAGCGGACCGGCGGCGATTTCGTTTACCTGTGCGAACAGGACGTACAGGGCAAACCACGCGGTCAGATTGGCGATCACGCCGACAACCGCCGCGGTTACTGCCGCCAGCCCGCCCTTCAGCCGCACCGCCTGACCCAACCGGTCGATCCACGGGGCAAGCGCGAAGATCCACAGGAAGCAGGGCGCAAACGTCACCCAGGTTGTCAGCAGCGCGCCGATGACGCCTGCCACCAGTGGCGAGAAAGGCTCGGGCGCACGGAAGGCGGCGAGGTAGCCGACAAATTGCGTCACCAGAATCAGCGGCCCCGGCGTCGTTTCGGCAAGGCCCAGCCCGTCGGCCATCTCGCCCGGCTGGAGCCAGCCGAAACCCGCGACCGCTTCCTGCGCCATATAGGCCAGCGCGGCATAAGCGCCGCCGAAGGTGACGACGGCGAGCTGCGAAAAGAACGCTCCGATCTTCCACAGCACATGATCCGGCCCCAGCGTCAGCGCGATCAGCACCATCGGTGCGGCCCAAACGGCGCTCCAGACCAGCACCGACCGGAGGGTGCTGCGCCATGGACGCGGGGGCAGCGCTGCGCTGTCAGCACCGGCGGGAGCAATCGCCAGCCATTGGGGCCGGTAAGCCGCGGCCACCATGCCGATCACCCCTGCTCCCAGCACAATCGCCGGGAACGGCAGATCGAACAGGAACAGGCCCGCGAACGCCGCCAGCGCCAACCCCCGCTTCAGCCCGGTATCGAGCGCGCGGCCCGCAATCCGCAGCAAGGCCTGCACCACGATCGCCAGCACGGCCGCCTTGATCCCGAGAAACAACGCCTCGACCCACGCCAGATCGGCGGCCAGCGCGTAGAACATCGACAGGGCAAGGATCACCAGCGCGCCCGGAATAACGAACAGCAGTCCTGCCGCCAGCCCGCCGCGCACCCCGTGCAGCCGCCAACCGATCCATGTGGCAAGCTGCTGCGCCTCGGGGCCGGGGAGCAGGTGGCAGATATTCAGGGCGTGGAGGAAATCCGCTTCGGCGATCCAGCCGCGCTCCTCCACCAGTTCGCGGTGCATCAGCGCGATTTGACCCGCAGGGCCGCCAAAGCTCAGCCAGCCGATGCGGGCAAAGACCTGCACCAGCGCGGCATAGGACACGGCACCCGCAGCGCCCTGCACTGTCACCGCCGCTTGAGGATCAGGTACAGCGCGCCCTCGCCCCCGTGGCGGATATGGGCGCGGCGCACTGCTGTGATCGCATCGGCATGGCGGCTGGCGGCGAGCCAATCGAGCAGCTTGGCGCGGATCGCCCCGCGCTTGGCCATGCGGTCGGCGGGATCGACGGGCCGTTCACGCCCAGCCACCACCAGCACCACCCGCGCCTGCATCGCCCGCGCCTGATCAAGCGCGGTCATCACCCGGTCATAGGCGGTATCGAGCGTGTGGCCGTGCAGATCGAGCGTCAGATCAGGTTCCAGCCGACCGGCCTTCATCCGCCGGTCCCAATGCGAATCGAGGCCCGGAGCGGGGGCAGGCGGCGGCGGTGGCGGCGGCGTCCGGAATGCAGGCGGGCGCGGTTTGGGCAACGGCTTGGCCAGCTTGGCGGGCGGGGCCGGTTTGGAGGGTGCGGGGACAACAGGCTTGGACAGCTTAGGAGGCTCCGGCCGCTTCTTGCCCGCCAGCGGTTTCACGCTGGAGGCCAGATGCGCCCAGGCCGCCTGCTCCCCGACAGAAAGCCCCCGCGGCGTTCTCATCGACCGGCGAGCCGCGCGGCGGCGGCGCGGGGCAGCAGCACGTAGGCCCGTCCGCGCCCGCTCATCCCGCCTGCAATCCGGCGGGCATCCTCGCCAGCGCCCCAGAAGGTATCAAAGCGGTTCGCGCCCTTGATCGCCCCGCCGGTGTCCTGTGCCACCCACAGCCCGTTCGCCTCGGCCCGGTCCAGATCGAGCCACACCGGCGCGCCCAGCGGAACATAGGCCGGGTCCGCCGCAACCGAATTCTCGCGCCGCACCGGCACACCCAGCGCGCCCAAAGGCCCGTCACCCTTCAGTTCCGAGAAGAAAATCCAGCTCTTGTTCAATCGCATCAGATCGCGGCCCTCACGCGGGTTTTCGCGGATGTAGGCCATGATCCCCTGCATCGAGCCCGAATACTTGCCCGGCCCGCTGCCCAGCAGGCCGCGTTCCCGCATTACCCCGCCGACACCGACATATTCGCGCCCGTTCTGCCCGGCATAGCCGATGCGGATCACATCGCCTTCAGGTGTGATCAGGCGGCCCGAACCCTGAATCTGGAGGAAGAAGAATTCGACCGGATCAGCCGCCCAGGCGATGATCGGTGCCTTGCCCTGCAAAGCCCCGTCCTCGATCGCGGCGCGATCGTGATACAGCACGAAGCGGCCCCGTTCGTCATAGCGGCCCAGCGGCGGGCGTCCGGTGCGTTCGGACGGCGCCACATCGTCGGGCCAGCCGCGCACCAGATCGGACGGCATGGCATAGACCGGCACCTCGAACCCGGCGCGCCAGGTGCGGCTGCCGGCAATCTCGGGTTCGAAATAGCCGGTGGCGAAGGCTTTGCCGTCACCGATCTGCACCGGGGTGAGTTGTTCAGCAAAGAACGCGCGCGCCCGGCCCGGCTGCCACCCGCGCGCAGCATCGCAGGCGCCGCGCCAGTCGTCCGGCCGGGTCAGCCCGCTCGCATCCTCGCGGGACAGCAGGCGCGGGCAGGATTCGATAAAGCTGGCAAGCGCGCCGCGCGCGTCCGCATCGCTCACCGACAGGGCGGCAAAGGTGGGGCCAAGCGCCACGCCCGCCAGAACAGCATTGGCGGCAACAGGAGCGGCGGGGAGGGTAACGGCGGGCGGCGGGACGCTGCCTTGCGGGATCACACGCCCGCAAGCTCCCAGCGCCAACAGCATCGCAAGAGCCAGCAGCCGCCGCATCGCAGGGTTCCTCGGTCACTGGGGGCGCAGCGCGCCCCGGCGTTTAGCCTTCGTCGGTTTCGTCGAGCAGCCAGTTGGGATCACGCGCGGTGATATTGCGCGAGAAGGTCCAGACATCGCGGCTTTCGATCGCATCGTCGAGCGATCCGGCGATCACATTGCCATCCTTGTCACGCGTCACAGCGGCAACATCGGCCACAAACAGCAACGCGATGCGCGCCGTCTTGCCGTCCAGCACAGCCGAATGGACGCGGGTTTCCTCGATCCGGATCAGCGTGTTGGCCAGTGTTTCGCCCGCTGCTTCACGTGCGTCGATCGCCGCAACGAAGCCTGCGTAGACATCGTCGTCGCACAATTCGCGCAGGGTATCGCGGTCGCCGTTCCAGAACGCTTCGAGGATCATGCGGTAAGCACCGCGGGCGCCTTCGAGGAACTGGCCGAGGTTGAACTTGCTGTCAGCCGCCGAAATCTCGCGCAAGGCACGCTCGACTGCAGGCATCACGCCTTCGAGTTCGACCGGACGCGGGGCGACTGCCGGAGCAGGCATGGCTGCGGGGCGAACGCCGGACAGCTTGTCGTCCGATTCGAAGCGCTGCACAATCGGCTCTTCTTCCTGTTCCGCACGGCGCCCGAGCACCGAATACAGCCGCAGGCCGAGAAACGCGGCGACCATGGCGAGGAGAACGATTTCGAGCACAGCAACAATTCCGATCTTCGAACAGGGCGGGAGTTAAGCTACGGCGCAGCTTCGCCCAAGGATGACTACCCTGCCTTAAATGGGTATCGATTACAATTCGCCAACGCCCGATAGGTTGCCACGCGGGATGAATCATTCCCGTTCCGGCGGCGGCGCGCGCGCAGTTGCGGGACGCAAGCGCCCCTGCTAGGCGCGGCGCCAAGCCGACGGCGCACGCCTCGCGTGCATCTGGCGCACATCCTGTTACCCATTTTGCCACTGAAGTTTGCGGCAAAGCTTTTGGAAAGAAACACGACACCATGGCCGACGAAGAAGGCGTCCTCACCAAGCTCGACAACAATGACGCCGCCGGGCCGCAGCCCAACGGGGCCGATACGCTGCCGGCAGTGGGGATCATCACGCAATATGTGAAGGATCTCTCGGTCGAGAACCCGAGCGCGCCTGACGTGTACCAGTGGCCCGAGCCGCCGCAGATCGACGTGCAGTTCAACATCGGTGCCGAACCGATGGGCAGCGATGTGCATGAAGTGACGCTGAAGCTGACCCTGACCGCCACCACGGAACGCGGGACGATGTACATCGTCGATCTGGCCTATTCGGGTCTGGTCGGGATGCGCAATGTGCCAGAAGAACAGGGCCATGCCTTCCTTTATGCCGAAGCGCCGCGCCTGTTGTTCCCGTTCGCCCGCAGCGTCGTGGCGACTGCCGTTCGTGATGCCGGATTCCCGCCGCTGATGGTCGACCCGGTCGACTTCAACGGGATCTACGCCCAGCAGCTCGCATCGCGCCGGGCCGAGGAAGCCGCCGGTGGCAAGCCGATTGCGCCGGTCACGGGCAACGCCTGATCTCCGACCCGTCACAGGCCGCTAGACCATGAGCCTGCTGAAAAACGTCGGCACCATCGGCGGGCTGACGCTGGTGAGCCGGTTGTTCGGCTTTGCCCGCGACATCCTGCTCGCCCGCGTGCTCGGCGCAGGCGGGGTGGCGGATGCCTGGCAGCTGGCCTTCCAGCTGCCCAACCTGTTCCGCCGCCTGTTTGCCGAAGGTGCTTTCGCCAGCGCCTTCGTCCCGTTGTTCAACCGCCACATGGCGGAGGACGAACACGCGGCAAAGCGCTTTGCGGGCGAAGTGCTGGCTGTGCTGCTGCCGATCCTCGTCGTGTTCGGCGCGCTGATGATGCTGGCGATGCCGTGGGTCTTGTGGGCCTTCGCCAATGAAAAGCTGCGCGGCGATACGGTAACCTATGATCTGGCGGTGACCATGGGCCGGATCGCGTTCCCGTATCTGATGTTCATGAGCCTTGCGACGCTGGTGGCGGCGATCCTCAATTCGCTGTCACGCTTTGCGGCGGCGGCGGCCGCGCCGATCCTGCTCAACATCTGCCTGCTGACCGCGCTCGTTTGGGGGGCATTGCAAACCCCCGGCGAGGCGACCCGCGCTGCGACAGGCGTGGGCCTTGCCATCGCGGTATCGGTTAGCGGCTTGCTGCAATTGCTGTGGCTCTACTGGTTCATGCGCCGCGCCGGGTTCCGCATCCCGCGCACCACGCCGCAGGTGACAGCGCGAGTCAAGGAGATGGGTGTGCTGATTGTGCCGGCGGTGTTCGGCGCGGGCGTGTACCAGATCAGCCGCTTCATCGACCTTGCCTTCATCCGCGCGCTTCCCGACGGCAGCCTCACCTACATGGCGATGGCCGATCGCTGGAATCAGCTTCCCCTCGGCATTATCGGGATCGCGCTCGGCACGGCAATCTTGCCCGCCCTGTCTCGCTATATTGCCAAGTCCGAAGACGAAGAGGCGGTGCGCCTGCAAGCCAACGCGATCGAACTGGCGATGCTGCTCACCTTGCCTTGCGCGGTGGCGCTGTTCATCACTGGCTTCGCTTTCGTCAAGGCGTTCATGGAGGGTCAGGCCTTCACCGCCGAGGACGCACGCACCACCGGCATGGTCACTTCGGCGCTGGTGGTGGGCCTGCCTGCTTATGTGCTGGTCAAGGTGCTGACCCCCAACTTCTTTGCGAGGGCCGACACCCGTACCCCGGTCTATACCGCCGCCACTTCGCTGGTGGTGACGGTGGGGCTCAACTTCGTGCTGGTGCCGGTGCTGGGCGTGGTCGGCCTCGCGCTGGCGGGCGCGGTCGGCGCTTGGGTCAACATCGCGCTGCTCGGCGGAATTCTGGCACGGCGCGGTTTCTTCCGCCTGCCTGCACGCGTGCTGGGCCGGATCGGACGGATCGCGCTGGCATCGGGCCTGATGGGCGCGGCACTGATGACGCTGATGCAGGTCGTCGCCCCGTGGCTCGACGGGCCGTTCCCCTTGCGCCTTGCCGCCATCGGCGCGATCATGGTCGTCAGCCTTGTCACTTATGGCACCGCGACAGTGCTGCTCGGAGTCCTCGACAAGCAGACCGTGCAGCGCCTAATGCGGCGCCAAAGCTAACCAATCAGGACATATCATGCGCGTCGTCTCCGGCATCCAGCCCACCGGCAAGCCCCACCTCGGCAATTACCTCGGCGCGATCCGCAATTATGTCGCGCTGCAGGATGATGCCCATGCGGCAGGCGGTGAGTGCCTGATCTTCATCGCCGACCTTCACGCCCTGTCGATGGCCCACGATCCGGCCGAGCTGCGGTCCTCGACGCTGGAACTGGTGGCAACGCTGACAGCCTGCGGGCTCGATCCCGACAAGACGATACTGTTCAACCAGGCGCAAGTCCCGCTGCATCCTGAACTGCAATGGCTGCTGAACGGCACCGCCCGCATGGGCTGGCTGAACCGCATGACGCAGTGGAAGGACAAGGCCGGCAAGAACCGTGAAGGCCAATCGGTCGCGCTGTTCACCTACCCCGTTCTGCAAGCCGCCGACGTGCTGCTCTATCAGGCGACCCACGTGCCAGTGGGTGAGGACCAGAAGCAGCATCTGGAGCTGGCCCGCGACATCGCCCAGAAGTTCAACAAT
>Ga0209278_1002367_pt1 | contig 10577 bp, 11 predicted proteins | sample JI81BgreenDNA_FD_187504 | JGI IMG/M metagenome (GOLD analysis project Ga0209278, IMG submission 187504) | Wastewater effluent complex algal communities from Wisconsin, to seasonally profile nutrient transformation and Carbon sequestration -... | ecosystem: Engineered > WWTP > Effluent > Algae... | reverse complement strand
TTGCCGGCCGCATCGACGACGAACCAGTCGCGCTGGACGGTCTCGGCCTTGGCGCTGACGGTCATGCTCTTCATGACAGCTCCAGAAAGCGAATAGTGAAAGGGTAGACGAAAAAGGATAGCTGGCCGCCCGACCCTTTGCAAGGGGCGGGGGCGAGTCCGGCGTTCAGGTTCCCGCCCGGAACCGGGGTTCACAGGGCGTAGCTGGCGCGACGGCGCGAGGGTGCGCGAGCATACGGCATCGACGCCCCAGGCTCCAGACCGCCGTGCCCCTGCCTACCCTGATCCGCGACCACCACCCGCTCGACCACTGGCTCGGCGAACTGCAGGGGGCCTTGAACACCGTGTTCGCCCGTCCGATCGCGCAACGGGCCAACCCGGGCGAGGCGCATGCGGAAGGCGAACTCGACGAGGGCGCCCGCCGCCATGCGGCCGGGCTGATGCGCATCAACCACACGGGCGAGGTCTGCGCGCAGGCGCTGTATTCGGGGCAGGCCGCCGTGGCGCGTGACCCGGCGGTGCGCGCCCAGCTTCGCGAGGCCGCGCAGGAGGAAACCGACCACCTCGCCTGGTGCGCCGACCGCCTCGACGAACTCCAGAGCCGCCCCAGCCTGCTGAACCCCTTCTGGTACGCCGGCAGCTACGCCATCGGCGTGGCCGCGGGCCTGCGCGGCGACGGATGGAACCTCGGATTCGTGGTCGAAACCGAACGCCAGGTCGAAGCCCATCTGGCTGAACACCTCGAGACGCTGCCCGAGGGTGATGCCCGCTCGCGCGCGGTGCTGGAGGTGATGAAGGCCGACGAAGCGCGGCATGCCGACCACGCGCTCGAAGCCGGCGCGCGCACGCTGCCGCCGCCCATCCCGCAGGCGATGGCGGCCGTTTCGAAGCTGATGAAGGCGACGGCCTACCGGCTCTAGGCCGAGGTGAGCTTCAGGCCGATGATGCCGGCAAGGATCAGGGCGATGCAGAAGGCCCTCGGCCACGTGGCGGGCTCGGAGAACAGCAGTACGCCGGCGATGGCCGTACCCACCGCTCCGATGCCGACCCAGATTGCGTAACCCGTGCCCAGCGGGATGTCCTTCAGCGCGCGGGCCAGGCACCAGAAACTCGCCCCCATCGCGGCGACGGTGACCGCGCTGGGCCCGAGTCGACTGAAGCCCTCGCTGTACTTCAGCCCGACCGCCCAGACGATTTCAAGCAGTCCGGCAGCGACCAGCCAGAGCCAGGCGACGCCCACGACTCAGGTGAGGTTGCGGCCGTGGAACAGTTCCTCGATCTCGCGCTTCAGCTGCGTCTCGATGCGCATGCGGTCCTTGAAGCTGAGGTTCTTGGCCTTTTCCTCGAAGAGGTAGGTGTCGAGGTCGAACTCCTTCAGGTGCATCTTCGTGTGGAAGATGTTCTCCTGGTAGACGTTCACGTCGATCATCTCGTACTTCGACTTGATGGGCTTCGCGAGGAAGTCCTGGATCGAGTTGATGCGGTGGTCGATGTAGTGCTTCGTGCCCTTCACGTCGCGGGTGAAGCCACGGACGCGGTAGTCCATGATCACGATGTCGGACTCGAAGCTCTCGATCAGGTAGTTCAGGGCCTTCAGTGGCGAAATCACGCCGCAGGTCGCCACGTCGATGTCGGCGCGGAAGGTCGCGATGCCGTTGTGCGGGTGCGTTTCCGGGTAGGTGTGCACCGTGATGTGCGACTTGTCGAGGTGCGCGACCACGGAGGCCTCCGGGGCCTCGTCGTGCTCGACGACGGCGTCGGAGATGATCTCCTTGCCGGCCGCCTTCTTGTCGATGACCGGCTCCTCGGAGATGAGGATCGTCACCGAGGCACCCTGCGGGTCGTAGTCCTGGCGGGCCACGTTGAGGATGTTCGCGCCGATGATCTCCGCCACGTCGGTGAGGATCTGCGTCAGTCGCTCGGCGTTGTACGCCTCGTCGATGTACTCGATGTACCGCTGGCGCTGCTCCTCGGTGACCGCGTAGCAGACGTCATAGATGTTGAAGCTCAGCGCCTTGGTGAGGTTGTTGAAACCTTGCAGGCGGAGGCGCGGCAGCGGCTTGACCACGGCGGGGGTCCTTGAGGAGGGGTGGCGCTTAAGGGGCCGGGATTATCGGGCAACGCGCCCCCGGGGGCCACCCTTTCGGGCCGCCGAGGTGAAAATGCGATTGAATCCACAGTCCCGGGCGCCATAAGCTAAGGAAACGCTTCGAAGGAACACCCCATGATCCAGACCGCCTCCGCCACCCTGCTGACCCCGACGGTCCGATCGCAGGTGGCCAGCTCGCCACTGGACCTCGACAAGGCCACGCTGGCGCGCTTCCTCGACCAGTGCCACCGGCGGAAGTACCCGAACCGCACCGACGTCTTCCGCCCGGGCGACGCGGCCACCACGCTCTATTACGTGGTGTCGGGCTCGGTGAGCGTGATCAGCGAGGAGTCCGAAGACAGGGAACTGGTGCTCAGCTACGCGAACCCGGGTGACTTCGTCGGCGAGATGGGCCTGTTCGTGAAGGCCGACAAGCGCGTCGTCACCCTGCGCACCCGCTCGCCGGTCGAATTGGCCGAGATCAGCTATGAGCGCCTGCACCAGTTGCTCACCGGCCCGCTCGCGGCTGACGCGCCGAAGCTGCTGTACGTCATCGGCGGGCAGCTGTCGAAGCGCCTGCTCGAAACCAGCCGCAAGGCCAGCCGTCTCGCCTTCCTGGATGTCGGCAGCCGCATCGTCCGCGCCCTGCACGACCTCTGCCAGGAGCCGGATGCCATGAGCCATCCGCAGGGCACGCAGATCCGCGTCTCGCGCCAGGAGCTGGCGCGCATCGTGGGCTGCTCGCGAGAAATGGCCGGCCGCGTGCTCAAGCAGCTGCAGGAGCAGGGACTGCTGCACGCCCGTGGCAAGACCATCGTGGTGTACGGCACCCGCTGACGGCGCCGATCCGCGGCGCCCGCCAGGCGCTGCCGTCGCTCAATCGAACAGCGCGCGCAGGGCCTCGCCGGGCTCCTCGGCACGCATAAACGCTTCCCCGACGAGGAAGGCGTGCACGCCCGCGGCGCGCATCGTCTCGACGTCCGCGCGGGCGAGGATGCCGCTCTCGGTAACGAGGCGACGATCCGCCGGCACCGAATGCTTCATCCCGAGCGTCGCCTCGAGCGACACCTCGAAGGTGCGCAGGTTGCGGTTGTTGATGCCGATCAGCGGCGAGGCCGTCTGCAGCGCACGCTCGAGTTCGTCGGCGTCGTGCACTTCGACCAGCACGTCCAGGCCCAAACCCATCGCGAGGTTGCTGAACCCCGCGAGCTGCGCGTCGTCCAGCGCCGCGACGATCAGCAGCACGGCATCGGCGCCGAGCGCGCGGGCTTCGTGGATCTGGTACTCGTCGACGGTGAAGTCCTTGCGCAGCACCGGCAAGGCGCAGGCCGCGCGGGCCTGCACGAGGTAATCGTCGTGGCCCTGGAAGAAATCGACGTCGGTCAGCACGGACAGGCAGGCCGCGCCGCCGCGCTGGTAGCTGGCGGCGATGTCGGCGGGGCGGAAGTCGGCGCGCAGCACGCCTTTCGACGGACTCGCCTTCTTCACCTCGGCGATTACCGCGGCGTTGCCGGCCGCAATCTTCGCTTCGAGCGCGGCGGCGAAGCCACGCCCTGGCGCGGCGTCGCGGGCGCGCGCGGCCACTTCGGCCAGCGGCGCCCGGGAGCGACGCGCGGCGACCTCCTCGGCCTTGCGGGCGAGGATCTTCTGCAACACGTCGCTCATGCGGCCGCTCCCGTCGCTTTGGCGTTCGTCAGCGCGACGAACTGGTCGAGCTTGGCGCGCGGCGTGCCTTTCGCCATCTCGGCGCGGGCGCGGGCCAAGCCGTCCTGGATGCTCACTGCCACGCCGGCCGCATAGAGCGCGGCGCCGGCGTTCAGTGCCACCACGTCGGCGGCGGGGCCACCGCGACCGTCGATGGCCTCCAGCAGCATGGCCTTCGAGGCCTGCGGATCATCGACGCGAAGCGCGGACAGGGGCGCGCGCGCGAGCCCGAAGTCCTCGGGCGCGATCTCGTACTCGCTGATCTCGCCATTGCGGAGCTCGCCCACCAGCGTGCGCTCGCCGAGCGAGATCTCGTCGACGCCGTCGCGGCCCCAGACCACCAGCGCGCGCTTGCTGCCCAGCTTCTTCAGCACGCGGGCCTGGATGCCGACGAGGTCGGGGTGGAAGACGCCCATCAGGATGTTCGGCGCACCCGCCGGGTTGGTGAGCGGGCCGAGGATGTTGAACAACGTACGCACGGCCATCTCGCGGCGCACCGGCGCCACGTTCTTCATCGCCGGGTGGTGGATGGGCGCGTACATGAAGCCCATGCCGCTCTCGGCCAAGCAGGCCGCCACCTGCGCCGGCTGAAGCTCGATGGCGCAGCCCAGTGCCTCGAGCACGTCGGCGCTGCCGGACTTCGAGCTGACGCTGCGGTTGCCGTGCTTCGCGACCTTGGCACCCGCTGCCGCCGCCACGAACATGCTGGCGGTCGAGATATTGAAGGTGTGCGCGCCGTCGCCACCGGTGCCGACGATGTCGACGAAATGGGCCGGATCGGCCACCTCGACGCGGGCGGAGAACTCACGCATCACTTCCGCCGCGCCGGCGATCTCACCGACCGTTTCCTTCCGCACGCGAAGCGCGATGAAGATGGCCGCGGTCATGACCGGCGAGACGTCGCCGCGCATGACCTGACGCATCAGGTCGATCATCTCGTCGTGGAAGATTTCGCGGTGCTCGATGACGCGCTGGAGCGCCTGCTGGGGGGACAAAGGCATGGTCAGGTGTCGTCGCTGGTTTCGATGTCGATGGTGATGTGCGTCGGCGCGGCGTCAGCGAGGGCGTCGAGCTCGGCCAGCGTCTTGCCGTCCAGGGCCTCGGCGAACTCGGCGTCGCTGAGCGGGCGTCCGCGCTGCTCGGCCAATTTGGCGCGCACCTGGGCGAGCTTCATGTGCAGGCCCAGCTTCGCGGCATCCCCCATGCCGGCCTCGAGCGCGGCGAGGCTGTCGGCAAAGGCCTCTGCACTCGTCCCGTCGAGCCGTCCGTCGCCTTCGGCCCGGACCGCCGTTGCGGGCGCCGCCGCCGAGGCAATGGCCGGCGCCGGCATCGCCGTGAGGCACAGGACGGCGAATCCCGTCGCAACCAGCAGCGCGCGCATCAGCGGTGCTCGATGAAGTTCTTCAGCAGCGCGTGGCCGTGCTGCGTCAGGATGGACTCGGGATGGAACTGCACGCCTTCGACCGGGAACTCGCGGTGGCGCAGGCCCATGATCTCGTCGATGCCACCGCCTTCGGCTTCCGTCCACGCCGTCACTTCGAGCGCGGCGGGCAACGTCTCCTGCTTCACCACGAGCGAGTGGTAGCGCGTGGCCTCGAACGGGTCAGGGATACCGGCGAACACGCCCAAGCCGGCGTGGCGGATCATCGAGGTCTTGCCGTGCATGATGACCTTGGCGCGCACCACGTCGCCGCCGAAGGCCTGCCCCAGCGACTGGTGGCCGAGGCAGACGCCGAAGACGGGGATACGCGGGCCCAGCGTCTTCATCACCTCGACCGAAACGCCCGCCTCGTTCGGCGTGCAGGGCCCCGGCGAGATGACGATGCGGTCGGGCTTCAGCGCGTCGATCTGCGCGACGGTGAGCTCGTCGTTGCGGACGACGCGCACCTCTTCACCCAGCTCCTGCAGGTACTGCACGAGGTTGAAGGTGAAGCTGTCGTAGTTGTCGATCATCAGCAACATAAAAGCATCAAGTCCTTGTTTTCATTGGGCTTGATGACGAGATACCGACATCCGTACCCGCTTAGATACCCGCATTCCGAAACGGTACCGCAAGCGTCGAAGAGGGCGAGAGCTTACCCGAGATGATGATGCACTCGGGATGACGGACGCCACACAGACGCACGCCGTAATGGCCAGTGGTGGGCAGGCACTACTAGTCACTACGTAGAGGCAGCTGCATGCCCCGCGCATCCATAGCACGCAAGCGTCAACAGCCCAGGGGCTTTAGGTGGCAGCCCTAATGCCACTCACCTCCGACAATTCGGGTCAACTTGACCCTAAACATTTTTCCTCTTGCGCGGGATTAATCGCGCGTGCGCCCCCAAGGCTTGGACCCAAGCCCGCACATGGAACCGCTAGTTAAGGAATCGAATGTGATGCTACGAACCTTTGCCCTTTTGGCGTTGGCTCTTCTTGAATGCAGCGCCGTAAGTGCCTCCGATCTGTTTCTGGTCATTGGCCAATCAAACACCCGCGGTCGTGCTCAAGAAGCGTGGACCCAGACGCTTCCCTCCGAGGCCGAGGAGTGGGACCAGAGCTTTGGCGTGTTTCGGCCATTGGCTGACCAAACGGGATTGCCGTTCAGCACGTCCACGGATCAACCCAACTGGACCAGCGACCGAACTGGACCGATTCCCGCATTCGCCACGCAGTGGGCCGCGCGGAATCCCGGCCGCCGCCAGATGTATGTGGTTCGCGCTATCGGCGGCACACGCCTACATACGGACGGCGCCATCGTGACCCCGGATTTCGGTGCATGGGGTCCCGGCAGCGCGAATCTGAGCCGCGCCTCCAGCGCGCTTGTTTCCGCCTATCGAAAGGCAGTCGAACTCGAAAAGAACCCGGACCGAATCATCGTCATTTGGGGGCAGGGAGAAAACGATGCCGCGGGAAGGTTGGAGGGCGGTGCGGATCTCTCGGTCAGCAAGGATGAATACATCGCGGCGTTCGAGTCGATGATCTGGTCGCTGGACAGCGACCTGCGCAGGGAGATCGGCAAAGGAATCACGGCTGTCGGCCTGATCCAGACCGGCTACTTCTGGGGATTCACCTATCCGCAGGCGCGTCCGTATGACACCCTGCTCATGCATCGCGACCGGGTGGAGCAGATTGCGACTGCGCAATCGGAGATCGGTGCAGCCTTCAATGCCTATCGCTTCCCGCAGGCCGCTCTGGTTTCCAACAAGGCACGCTACCTGATGTCACCCTGCATCAATGCCGCAGGCAATTCGACGCCTGCAGGCGCGGTTGGATGCAGGAGCCATGACTTCATTCATTACAACCTCTATGCCCAGAGCGTCATCGGTCGCGAGAGTGCGGACAATCTGCACACATTCCTTGTGACCGGTGTCCGGCCGCTGGACCCCTCAGCATCGTTCAACGGCGGGGTTAGCGCGCGAGCCGCGCGCCCGATTTTCCGCTGGGTTCGATCCTTTCCAGGCCAGACCACTCCGTATGCCGCTGACCACATGGTCAGCTTCATTTCTTCCGGCCTTGACGGCATACCCAACACGCAGTTCCGAGGCGTTCGCTACTTCCTGCATGACAACCCGGCCTCCGATCGGGTGGCGCTTTGGACAAAAGAAACTACCGTGCTCTCGAGCACCGGCGAATACCTGACCGAGCAATCGGTCACCCTGACGCCGCCGCCCGTCCGCCCGGGCAAAGGCCGTATGCCGGTACCTCTGGGCTACTGCTATACGAGCTCTGGCAACAATCGGGCCCCAATTCTTGCGCTCTTCAATGGATTCAACCAGGTAACGACGGTTGATCCGCAGGAGGCCGAAAAACTCCGTGAGCAGGGCTATTCGGATCAAGGGATCCTCTGCTACACCGACTGAGAAGTTGCGTGCAGCCAGGCACGCCAGCGCATCTAGGCATTGCAGGGCGAGCTCACGCTCGCCCTGCAAACTCCCGGAGGCCCTAAACGTCGACGTGACTTCCACCGTGTACATCACCAGACGGCCTGCCGCGTACGGGCCACCCGTGCCCGCCACGCCGCTGGCCTGCAGCTCCGTCGAGGGCGTCGTCGTCCGCGACGCGCCCAGGCTTTCGCTCAGCTCAGCCAGCGATTCCCCGTTCGCATACACGAACCGGTAGTTCGGCTTCGGCTGGTCGGCCGGCCCCTGGCTCCACGTGCCGCCGTCCGCCACCTTGCTGAACTCGCGGCGCTGCACGATCTGACCTTCAGCGTTGTACGCGTAGGCGTTCAGCCGGTACAGGTTGTTGTCCGCACCGTCCACCTGGGTGAACTGCACCTGCTGCACGCGGCGGCCCCACGGGTCGAAGGTGTGGGTCGTCGACGTGGCCGACTGGCCCGAGAGGACCGACCAGCCACCTTGGGCATTGCGGCCGTAGCGCGTGCCGGTGGTCTGCGCTTCCTGCCAGCCGCCCACCGCACCCGTCCACTGCGTGGTCAACCTCCGGGTTGCCCGGATTGAGGAACAACTTTTTGAGGCTTTGGAGCAATTCACACTGCATGCGTGCCAAAGTTGACGATATGAGCAAGCAATTCGTCGATATCAGCAAGTATCTCAGCTACGTGCTGCGCCACGAACCGCACGCCATCGGCTTGACCTTGGATCATGAAGGCTGGGCGGAGGTCGATGCACTGATTGCCGGCGCCCAGCACGCCGGCAAAACACTCGACCTGGAGTTGATTCAGGCCGTGGTCGCCGGCAGCGACAAGAAGCGCTTTGCGATTTCCGACGACGGCCTGCGCATTCGCGCCGTGCAAGGCCACTCGACCGATACCGTGGCGATCCAGCGCGAAGCCGAGGTGCCGCCAGAGTTCTTGTATCACGGCACCGCCACGCGCTTCCTCGACTCGATCCTGGCCGAAGGCCTGCGCCCTGGCGAGCGCCACCACGTGCATCTGTCGGAAGACATTCCCACCGCCGCCGCCGTGGGGCAGCGCTATGGCAAACCCGTCGTTCTTAAGATCGAAGCCCTGCGGATGCACCAGCAGGGCTTCAAGTTCTTTCAGGCGGATAACGGAGTGTGGCTTACCGAGCTAGTTCCCTCGGTGTTTCTGGAGCAATCGACCCGCCTCCGATAACTCATTTGGGCCTGTCGGCAACGGCGGAATTGAACCAATCATCGAACGATTGGTACTTGGCCACGAAGCTGTATGAACCTTCCGACCAGCCTTCGACGACCACCACGCCGGTTATCTCATCATTCAAAAATTCAAAGCAAGCGATATCGTCGCAGTCTTGGCGAACAGCAAAAGCAACGAGGCGCGTCCCGTTCTTCGATGATGGCCACTGCTCGGTAACGTCAAACACCTCACCGTCGGGCAGAAGATACCAAGGCTGCAGTCGCGTAAATGGTCCAAACCCTGCGAGCCCAGCATCTACGACCCGTCTGTATGACGCAGACTGAGCCTTAAGCTGATTCACGGTGAATGACATCTCTATCTCCTAGGCAATCTTGGTGGAGTGGGGGTACCTGTGGGCGGGAGCGGTGGTACTTGCCTACTTGCTCTATAGGCAGCGGCTTCGCCCCAAGTTGTTGATGGCCCGAATCGCGGCCGCAGCCCAGAAGTCATGCTGACAGGCAACAGATCATCCGGCATGTACACCCTGACCGGAATCTCCTTGATGCCATATTCGAGCGCGATGGCAGCACGCGTGTGGTCGACAGTGACTAATCCGTCGGGGGTTCTAACGACGTCAATGGGCTCAAGCGGATAAGCGTTGTAGCCGCTGGAGGGATCAAGGCGCTCCCTCCAAATCGATGCCCGTCCATTGCCACCAGCAGTGGTTTGTGTCCACCTCAGTTCCGCAGGGTTCACAAGCCTTACGGCACCACTCTCGATGCTGTTTGCAACACTACCCCCTGTGCTAGCGGATCTCAACGCAGGGGCTTCTACGAAGCCGACGGAGACCATGCGCTGCGCAGAATCCCTACCGCCCGCAGACCATACGGCCCCCTCGGTTGTAGCGACATAACCACCGACCGTACTTGAGGAGGCGCCGAACAACAGCCTGCCGAGCGCGCCGCCAATCACAGCCTCTTCGATGATGTAGACCGGCGAAGCTTGGCCATTCATCGCTCGCTGCTCAGCCAGCTCGCGATCGTAGGCTTGGTAGAAATCCCGCTGTTCCAGATACTCGCGCTGTCTCTCGCGGTCCGCAGCCGTCACAACAACCGGCGCTGACATTCCAGGGCCGCCGTTTCCGTACTGCCGCAGGCGACCCGCCAGCTCCCCATCGACCGTGAGTCGGTACTGGTCAAGGCGCGCGTTGTAGCTCTGCTGATCAGCCGCCAATCTGCCAATCAACGCCAACGCAGCGGCATTGGCATCCGGCTGTGCACGCATGGCAGCGACGGCTGCGTTGCGCCTTGCGGTGTCTGCCGCCACAGCCCTCGTCAACGGCAACTGCGTCATGACGGCCCTCGCCTCATCGGCAATGGCGAAGGTCTGGACGTCCGACGTTCCACCATCAAACATTCCCGCGTCCCAGCCGCCCGCGCGGAACCCGAGCCCATTGGGGTTGTACATCTGCGCCAACGTCTTTTGCTTCGCCACTCCAGCTTTGGCTTCATTGAGCTTGGCCTTCATCGCCAGATAAGTCTGCGATTCAGCCCTCTTCTGTGCTTGGCGCTCTAGCGCCCGCACCTCTGCCGCCCGCCGCCCCAGCTCACCGGTGAGCGCGCTGTTCAAGGTGCTGGCCACCGCACTCACCGCCACGCCGCGGTAGTCGATCGCATCGCTGTCGCCGCTCGCCCGGCGGACATGCTCCGTCACCATTCCGCCCGCGTACGCGCCGATCAGGTGT
>Ga0209278_1002364_pt1 | contig 10579 bp, 9 predicted proteins | sample JI81BgreenDNA_FD_187504 | JGI IMG/M metagenome (GOLD analysis project Ga0209278, IMG submission 187504) | Wastewater effluent complex algal communities from Wisconsin, to seasonally profile nutrient transformation and Carbon sequestration -... | ecosystem: Engineered > WWTP > Effluent > Algae... | reverse complement strand
GACGGCGCCGAGGCCGATCATGTGGCCCACGGCGAGCGGGAGGAGGTCGATGCCGTTCATGGCGGGGTTCCTTCTGCAGGGGTTGTGATGTGGCACGATGGTTGCGAACACCCGCCCTGCCGTCGATGACCTGCGAGGTCATCGAGCCCGCCCGAGGACCCGCCCCCGATGAGCACGACCACCCCCGCCCCCACCCCCGCCCCCGTCACCGTCGTCAGCCACCCGCTGGTGCAGCACAAGCTCACGCTGATGCGCCAGAAGGACCTGTCCACCAACAGCTTCCGCCGCCTGCTGCACGAGATCAGCATGCTCATGGCCTACGAGGTGCTGCGCGACATGCCGATGACGCTGATCGACATCGAAACGCCGCTGGAGACCATGAAGTCGCCCGTGATCGAAGGCCGCAAGACGGTGTTCGTGGTCGTCATGCGCGCGGGCGCGGGTTTCCTCGACGGCATGCTCGAGGTCGTGCCCGGCGCGCGCGTAGGCCACGTCGGCCTGTACCGCGACCCCAAGACGCTGGTGGCCGTGGAGTACTACTTCAAGATGCCCGGCGAGATGCACGAGCGCGACGCCATCGTGCTCGACCCGATGCTGGCCACCGGCAACAGCGCGGTGGCGGCGGTCGACCGGCTCAAGGAGACCAGGCCGCGCTCCATCCGCTTCGTCAGCCTGGTGGCCGCGCCCGAGGGCATCGCGCAGATGCAGCAGCACCACCCCGACGTGCCCATCTTCACCGCGGCCATCGATCGCCAGCTCAACGAACACGGCTACATCGTGCCGGGGCTGGGCGACGCGGGCGACCGCATCTACGGCACGAAGTAGCGGCGCGCCGCGCGGGCCTCAGGGCGCGGCGGCGGGTGTGCCGAAGCGCGGCAGGCCCTCCAGCTGCTCCGGCTCAAACGGCAGGGCGCGGAACAGGCGCGGGTAGTAGAAGGCGCGCAGCTCGGCATGGAAGGCGCGCACCCGCGCCTCGTAGGCGAGCAGGGCCTCGAGGTCGGTGCGCGCCAGGCGCTGCAGCTGGCGCTCCAGCAGCACCGGCGGGGCCAGCCAGGCCACCCGCGCGGCCCAGCGCTCGCGCGTGCGGCGGCCCTCGGTGTAGGCGCGCGACAGCGCCTCGGCGCGCTGGTCGCCCACCTGCTGGAAGGCGTAGTACCACTTCCACTCGAACGGCCGCTGCACCGCGGCGTAGGGCGCCCACTCGGGGTGGCGCTCGACGAAGGCGGCCATGGTGTCGGCCTTGGGCAGGTCCCAGGCGTCGTTCACGGCCTCGCGCTGGGTGAGCAGGATGTCGGCGCCCGCGGGCAGCGGCACGGCGCGGTCGATGAGGCCGCGGCCGGCCGCGGGCAGCAGCACGGCCAGCAGCAGCCACAGCGCCAGCAGCGCGGCCAGGATGAGCTCGGCCGGCCGCTGCCACGCGGCGACGGCCGCCGCCAGCCACGCCCAGCCCAGCACGTAGGCGGCCAGCAGCGCCAGCGCCGCGGCCAGCGTGGCCGGCGCCGTGCCCGCCAGCGCCGCGCCCACGGCCAGCGGCAGCGCCGCGGCCCCGAACACGCCGGCCGCGCGCAGGCCAACGCGCCAGCGCCACAGCGCCGCGGTCTGGCCGGCGGTGGCCACGAGCAGGTCGTGCCGGCCGGCCTGGCGCTCGCTGGCGCGCAAGCCGTGCAGCAGCACGATCAGCACCAGCGGCAGCACAAACGCGGCGAAGAAGGCGAAGTCGAAGCGGCCCGTGAGCGCCAGCACCGGGTGCGCGGCGTCGCGCTCGTGGATCTGGCCCTCCAGCGCCAGCAGGCGGATGCGGTGCTTCCAGGCCGTGTCGTCGCGGCGGCCCAGCGCGGCGAAGGCCAGGTCCGAGGGCGGCTCGTGCGTGAAATGGAAGCTGTGGTACGCCGCCGAGCCCCAGTCCTTGAGCGGCTGCTGGGCGGCGGCGCGGTCGGCGCGGTCGGCCTCGGTCAGGCGGGCGATGGTGGCGCGCTGCTGCGCCACCTCGTGCAGGCCGCCGGCCACGGCCAGCGTGGCCAGCAGCAGCACCACGGCCCACCAGGCCCAGACGGCGCGCTCGCGTGCCACGAAGCGGGCCTCGCGGCGCAGGGCGGCCCACGCGGCCGGGCCGCGGGTGTCTCGCGTGCCGTGGGTCATCGGGGGGCTCATCGGGGCGCTCATGGCTGCAGCCTCCGCCCCAGCACGGCCAGCACCAGCAGCAGGCCCGCCAGCCAGGGCAGCAGCATCAGGCCCTGCGGCGCGGCCCGGGCCACGCGCGCCGGCGCGGCATCGGGCACGAAGCGGAAGCGGTCGAGCAGCTGCCAGGTGCTGGCGGCCACGCGCGTGCGGCGCTCGGCCTCGGGGTCGCTGCTGCGGCGGATGTCATCGGCATAGGCCAGCTGCTGCGCGTGCACGCGGTTGAGGCCCTGCACGAAGGCGTAGCGCAGCGCCTCGGCCTCCTGCAGGAAGCGGTGGTGGTGATGCAGGTCGGTGCCCGCCACGGCGCGCGAGGCGCCGGCCAGCGCCAGCACGGGCGTGACCCAGCCGTGCGCCGCCAGGCGCGTGGCCAGGCGCTGTTCGCCGGCCTGCTGGCGCTGCGCCCAGGCGTTGAGCGTGGCGGTGAGCTTGCGCTCGCTGTACTCGGCCACCACGCCACGCAGGTTGAGCGGCAGGTCTTCCACACGCTGCACGCCGTGCTGCGCCAGCAGCTTGGCGCGCAGCTGCGCAAACGCGGGGTCGTTGGCGTTGTGGCCATCGCCCAGGCGGCGCAGTTCGGTGAGCATGGCCAGGTCGGTCTCGATCTTGCCAGCGCCGCCGCCGCCCGCCGCGGTGGCGCTCACGGCCAGGGCCGGCAGCACCAGCGTGAGCACGATCCACAGCGAGGCCAGCGCCGCCAGCACCGCGCCACGCCGCCGCCACAGCGCCGAGGCCGCCAGCGCCAGGGCCGCCCACAGCAGCAGGTAGGCGCCGTAGAGCAGCACGAGCGATGCCCCCGCCACCGGCGATTCGCCCTGCACCACCGCCAGGCCCGCGGCCCCGGCCAGCGGCAGCAGCAGCACTCCCACCACGGCCACCAGCGCCAGCGCCTTGCCCGCGAGCAGCGTGCCGCCGCCCAGGCCCTGGGCCAGCAGCGGCGCCAGCGTGCCGGCCTCGCGCTCGCGCAGCAGCGCGCCATGGCCCAGCAGCACCAGCAGCAGCGGTGCCAGCACCTGGTAGACCCAGGCCGGGCTCAGGCTGCTGAACGCGCCCAGGTCGGCGCTGGCCGCCGTGCCCGCGAACAGCGCCGTGTTCTGGCGGTGGCCCTCGAGGAACAGGCTCTGGCCGGTGACGGCGTCGAGCCCGGGGTCGAACAGCGCCAGCGGCGCCGGCGCGCGGAACACGTAGTGGCCGTAGTGCACCATGCGGTGGGGGTGGCGGTCGGGCTGGGCCCGGAAGGCGGCCTCGGCCTGGTGCTGGTGGTGGGCGCGCTCGGCGGCCTCGGCCTGCAGGCGCAGCGTGGTCAGCACGGTGGTGGCCAGCAGCAACGCGGCCAGCAGCGCCGCCGCGCCCACCGCCAGGCGCGAACGCTGCCAGCAGCGCCACTCGGCGGCGGCGATGGTGAACAGCCGCTTCATGGGACGACCCGGCGCGCTGATGCCGCGCTCCGCGCCGGGGCCTGCGCGCTGAAGGCGCGGTGCACGGCCTCGGTAGCGATGCGCGCGCCGGTCGCGGCCGCGAACTCGTCGACCAGGCGGCCGCCGTGCAGTACCCCGATGCGGTCGGCCACCTGGCAGGCGCCGTAGACATCGTGCGTCACCATCAGGATGGCCTTGCCGGCATCGGCCAGGCCGCGCACGAGGGCGTGGAACTCGTCGATGGCCGTGGGGTCCAGGCCCGAGGTCGGCTCGTCGAGCAGCAGGATGCCGCTGTCGCGCAGCAGCGCCAGCGCGATGGCCACCTTCTGCCGCATGCCCTTGGAGTAGCCGGCCATGCGGCGGCCGCGCGCCGCGGCGGGCAGGGCCACGCGCTCGAGCGCGGCCTCGATGGCGGCGTCCAGCCCGGCGGGCACGGCGCCGGCCAGCTGCAGGAAGTAGCGCAGGTTCTCGCGCGCGTCGAGGTGCTCGTACAACGACGCGGCCTCGGGCAGGTAGGCCATGGCCCGGCGCGCGGCCACGAGATCCTCGCGCACCTCGCGGCCCTGAACACGCACCTCGCCCGAGGCCGGCGCGACAAAGCCCAGGAAGGCGGCCAGCGTGGTGGACTTGCCCGCGCCGTTGCCGCCCAGCAGGGCAAACACCTCGCCCGCGGCCACGCCGAAGCTCACACCGCGCAGCACCTCGGTGCCCCCGCGGACCACGCGCAGGTCCAGCGCCTGCAGCGGCAGCGGCGCGGCCATCAGAAACGCACCGCCAGCGAGGCGCGCGCACTGCGCGGCGTGCCCGGCTGCACCCACAACGCCGAGAACGAGTTGGTGTAGTACACCGCGTCGAACAGGTTGTCGATGTCCAGGCGCAGCGTGAGCGCCTTCGTCAGGTCCACCGCCACGAAGGCGCGCGCCAGCGTGTAGGCCGGCAGCTCGAAGCCGGTGGTGAACTCGCCCGAGCGCCGCCCCACGTGCAGCAGCCCGCCGCCCAGCTGCACGCCGCGGCCGGCCAGCGGCAGCGCCTGCACGAGCTGCAGGCTCAGCGTGTGCTCGGGCACGTTGAGCAGCCGCGTGCCGGCGGGCACGGGCAGGCCGAAGTTGGCGTCGTTGAAGCTGTTGCGCGTCTCTGCGTCGACCCAGGCGTACGAGGCCCACAGCGTGAGCCCGCGCGCGAGCTCGCCGTTGAGATCAAGCTCCACGCCGCGGCTGGTGGCGCGGCCGGCGGCGGCCAGCGTGAAGGCGCTGGGGTCGTCGACGACGAGCATGTTCTCCTGCTCCACGCGGAACACGGCCAGGTTGGCGTCGATGGCGCCGCCGGCCAGCGAGAACTTGGCGCCGGCCTCGACCGCCGTGGACTGGTTGGGCTCGAAGCCGCGGCCCTGCGCGTCGGTGCCCGAGAGCGGGCGGAAGTTCTCGCCGTAGGTGGCGTAGAGCGACACGGTTTCGCCGGCGCGGAACACCAGGCCCAGCTGCGGGCTGGTGCGCGAGGTCTTCTGCGTCAGCACCTGGCCGTTGGCGCGGTTTTCCAGCGTCTGCTCGTAGTCGTCGAAGCGCGCGCCCAGGCGCAGCTGCCAGCGGGCGCCGAGGTCGACCTGGTCCTGCACGAACAGGCCCGCGGACTGCTGCGTCTCCACGCGGTTGGTCAGCGGCGTCGGCGTGGGCAGCGGGTAGGCGCCGTAGACGGGGTTGACGATGTCGATGGCCTGCTGCTGCGTGGGCGTGGGGTTGCTGGCCAGCGTGGGCGCCCGCGCGCGCAGGAAGACCTGGTCGTTCTCGAAGCGGTCGACATCCGCGCCCACGATGAGCCGGTGCTGCAGCCCGCCCCAGCGGAAGCGGCCGTTGATCTCGGCGCGCAGCACCTGGTAGAGCGCGTCGTAGTCGCGGAAGCGGCGCTGGCGCGTGAGCGTGCGGCCGTCGACAAACAGGCTCTGGCGGTTGGCGGCCAGCTCGGCCTCGGTGGAGAAGCCATCGAGCGAGGTGCGGCGGTGCGTGAGGCCGGCGAGCAGGCTCCAGTCGCGGCTGAACTCGTGCTGGAACTCGAGCTGGTGGCCCTGCACCTGGGCCTTGAGCGGGCCGTCGCCGGGCTCGCCGAGGAAGCGGCTGCGCGGGATGGCGCCGAGCTGGCCGTTCAGGGCCAGCACGCCGCGGTCGAAGGGGATCTCCTGGTGGCTGACTTCCAGCTCGTAGACGAGCTGGCTGGCCGCGCCCAGGCGCCAGGCCAGCGAGGGGCTGGCGCCGTGTTTCTTGGTCTTCACGGTGTCGCGGAAGCTGCCGGCGTCTTCGGCAAAGCCCACCAGGCGGATGGCCACGGTGTCCGACAGCGGCGTGGTCCAGTCGGCGTCCAGGCGCACGGTGTCGAAGCTGCCGGCGGCCAGGCGCACTTCACCCGCGGTCTTGAAGGTGGGGCGCTTGGTGACGAGGTTGACGGTGCCACCGGGCTCGCCGCGGCCAAAGAGCGCGGCGCGCGGGCCCTTGAGCACGTCCACCGACTCGATGCCCGACAGATCGCGCGGGCCGCCAAAGCCGCGCCCGGCGTTGAAGCCGTTGACGAGCAGGTTGCTCGGCAGGTTCTCGTCGCCCACGAAACCGCGCAGCGCAAAGGCGTTCCAGAGGCCGCCGAAGTTGTTCTGCCGCGCCACCGAGGCCGAGAGGTCGAGCGCGCGTGTCAGCTCCACGGCGCCCGAGGCGCGCAGGGTCTCGGCGTCGATGGACTGCTCGGCCTGGGGGGTGTCCAGGCGCTTGAAGTCGCCCTGGTAGGCCTGGCGGGTGCCGGTGACGGTGATGGAGTCGGCGGCGGGCGCCGGCGCGGCAGCCCAGGCGGCGGTCGATGTGGCCACGATGGCCAGCGCGGCGATGGCGCACGGGGTGAACGGGTGGCGGAACGGATGCTTCAAGACGAGACCTCGTGGCGCCCGGCGTGGCGGGCGCCGCTGCATGGGCGGGCGGGTGCGGGCCTGCCGCGGCCGCGTGCACGGCGGCACGCAGCCCGGGCGGGGCCTGGCAAGGCAAAGGGGGCGGCCGCAGCGGGCGGCCAGGGGCGCTCAGGCCCGGCGCAGCGCTGCGGGTGGCCCGCGTGCGGCCGCCAGCAGCGGCCAGCCGTCCTGCGCGCGCAGGCGCGTGGGCTGCGGCTGCGGCCGCACACGCGGCCAGGGCATCAGGCCCAGCGCGGGGGGCTCGGCCAGCGGCGCCGCGGCGGGCTGCCCGGCGGCCTGGAAGAAACACAGCACGCAGGCCGGCTCGTCGTGCCCGTGCTCGGCGTCGCCGTGCGCGTGTTCACCCGCGTGCGCCAGCAGCAGGAACTGTGCGCACAGCAGCAGCGCCAGCGCGGCCATCAAGGCCAGGCGGGGCAGCAGCGACCAGCGGTGACGAAGGAAACGGGGCATCCGGGGCATCACGGCGCTCGGCACCGTGCAGACCCTGAATGATATTGGAATCTCAATAACGCGCCGTTGGCGCGGCCGCGCTCACCCCCGCGCGTAGGGGTCGGCAAAGCCCAGCGCGAGCAGCAGCGCGCTCTCGCGCGGCTCCATCTCGCGCGCCTGCTTCGCCGTCTCGTGGTCGAAGCCCTGGGCGTGCAGCGTGCCGTGCACCAGCAGGTGGGCGTAGTGCGCCACGGGCTCGATGCCCTGCTCGCGCGCCTCGGCCTCAATGACGGGCGCGCACAGGATGAGGTCGGCCATCACCAGCGGCTCGTGCTGGTAGTCGAAGGTCAGCACGTTGGTGGCGTAGTCCTTCTGGCGGTACTCGCGGTTGAGCTCGCGGCCTTCTTCGGCGCCCACGATGCGCACCGTGATCTCGCCCGGGTTCAGCAGCGCCGCGCGCACCCAGCGCGCCACCTTGTGCCGCGGCAGCAGCGCCTTGTGGCGGGCGTCGGCGAACTGCAGCGACAGGTTCAGCGTGGGCTTCATGCCGGCCCGCCCGTGCGCGCCGCGGCGTCGCGGTCATACGCATCCACGATGCGCGCCACCAGCGGGTGGCGCACCACGTCCGCGGCGGTGAACTGCGTGAAGGCGATGCCGGTCACGCGCGAGAGCACACGCTGCGCGTCCACCAGGCCGCTGCCCACGCCCTTGGCCAGGTCCACCTGGCTGGTGTCGCCCGTGACCACGCACTTGCTGCCGAAGCCGATGCGCGTGAGGAACATCTTCATCTGCTCGCGCGTGGTGTTCTGCGCCTCATCCAGGATGACAAACGCGTGGTTGAGCGTGCGCCCGCGCATGAAGGCCAGCGGCGCGATCTCGATCTGGCCCTTCTCGAAGGCCTTGCCCACGCGGTCGAAGCCCATCAGGTCGTACAGGGCGTCGTAGAGCGGGCGCAGGTAGGGGTCGACCTTCTGCGCCAGGTCGCCGGGCAGGAAGCCCAGGCGCTCGCCGGCCTCCACCGCGGGGCGCGTGAGCACGATGCGCTGCACGCCCTGGCGCTCCAGCGCGTCGACCGCGCAGGCCACGGCGAGGAAGGTCTTGCCCGTGCCGGCGGGGCCGATGCCGAAGGTGATGTCGTGCGCCAGCATCTGCTGCAGGTAGCGCACCTGGTTGGGCGTGCGGCCGCGCAGCTCGCTGTGGCGGGTGTGCAGCACCGGTTCGGTGGCCGCGGGCTCGGCCGCTGCCGCGCCGCGCGCCACCGCGCGCCGGGGTGCGGGCTGGGGGGCGTCGGCCACGGCGGCGTCGCCCACGAGCAGCAGCTCCAGCTCCTCGGCGTCCACGGGCAGGCGGTGGCCGTCGGTGCGTGCGTACAAGGTGTCGATCAGCGCCACGGCGCGGTCCACCGCCGGCCCCGGGCCCTGCACACGGAACAGCGCGCCGCGGCGCTGCACGCTCAGGCCCAGCGCCTGCTCGATGCGCCGGAGGTGCTCGTCCAGCGGCCCGCAGGCGGCGGCCAGGCGGCGGTTGTCGGCATCGGCAAGGGTGTGGCGGCGGATCAAGGCGGTGGCGTGCAAGGCGGCGACCACGGCGCGTGGCCGGCGGCATTGTCGCAGTGCGGCCCGCGCGGCACGCCGTGCAGAATCGGAACCCGTGCCCCCACGACGCGCGCCCCCGACCCCGGCCTTGATCGGCCTGCTGCTGCCCTGGCTGTGGGCCCTGCTGGTGCTGCTGCCCGGCACGCTGCACGCCCAGGCGCCCGACGCCGACGGTGTGCAGATGCTGCGCGGCGCCGTCACCGCCACCGGCCCGGAGGGCGGCTTCCCGATCGGCGCCACCCCGCGGCCCGTGACGCTGCCCGACGAGTGGGCCGAGAGTCGCCCGGGCTTCCGCGGCGCGCTGTGGTACCGCGTGGGCTTCCGCGTGCCCGCGGCCGGCCAGCCCGGCGCCGCACCGCCGGGCGACATGCTGGCGCTGTGGATCGAGCGCGTGTGCAGCAACGCCGAGGTGCACCTCAACGGCCGGCTGCTGGCGCGCGGTGGCCGCATGGCCCTGCCCTACACGCGCCACTGCAACCACCCGATGCTGGTGCCGCTGCCCGACGCGCTGCTGCTGCCGGGCGAGAACGTGCTCGAGCTGCGTGTCGTGGGGCACGATCTCGCCAGCAGCGGCTCGCGCCTGCGCGCCGGTGCGCTGTCGGCGCTGCAGGTGGGGCCGCAGTCGGTGCTGGCGCCGCGCCACGCGCGCGCGCTGGCGCTGCAGGTCGAGGCGCCCCAGGCCTTCAGCGCCGTGCTCCTGCTGACCGGCGGTTTCATGTTCGTGCTGGGCTACCTGCACCGGCGCGACAGCCACCTCGCCTACTTCGGCGCGCTGTGCGTGGGCTGGGCACTGCTCAACGTGCGCCTGTGGTGGCGCGAGGCGCCGCTGGGCCATGTCGAGACGGAGTTCATCACCGTCTGCCTGCTCGGCTTCACGGCCTGGGCGGCGGTGCAGTTCCTGCTGCGCTACGGCGGCCTGCGGCTGCCGCTGGTGGACCGCCTGCTGCCGGTGCAGACAGCGGTGCTGGCGCTGTCGCTGCTGGCCGCGGGCTCCAGCCGCCTGCATGCCGTGGCCACCGTGTGGTACGCGGTGCTGGCGCTGCAGGTGGGCGCCGCCGCGTGGTGGCACCTGCGGCGGCGCCGGTCCTCGCGCCAGGCGTGGCTGATGGCACCGCTGCTGGGTGTTTCGGTGCTGGCCGGCGTCATCGAGCTGGGCGTGCAGTGGGCGGGCTGGCCGGCGGCGGCCGCGCACGGCGCCGAGCTGGTGGTGCCGCTGGTGCTGGCGCTGGTGGGCCTGCGGCTCATGCAGCAGCACGGCCATGCGCTGCAGCTGGCCGAACAGGGCAAGCTCGTGCTCGAGCAGCGCGTGCGCGAGGCCACGGCCGAGATCGAACGCAACTTCCGCCAACTCGCCGAGCTGAAGGTGGAGCAGATCACCGAGAAGGAACGCAAGCGCATCGCCGCCGACCTGCACGACGACCTCGGCGCCAAGCTGCTGACCATCGTGCACACGAGCGAGAGCGACCGCATCAGCACGCTGGCGCGCGAGGCGCTGGAGGAGATGCGCCTGTCGGTGCGCGGCCTCACCGGCAAGGCCGTGCGCCTGTCGGACGCGCTGGGCGACTGGCGGGCCGAGGTCATCGGCCGCCTGGGCCAGGCCGGCATCGACGGCGAGTGGGAGGCGCCCGAAGACCTGCCGCACCGCCTGAGCGCACGCGCCTTCGTGCAGACCACGCGCATCCTGCGCGAGGCCACGAGCAACGTCATCAAGCACAGCGGCGCCACGCGCTGCACGGTGCAGGCGCACATCGCCGACGGCGACTTCCAGGTCGTCATCACCGACAACGGCGACGGCATCTCGGCCGAGGTCGAGGGCCGGCTCGACCGCGGCCACGGCCTGGCCAGCATGAAGGGCCGCGCCAAGCAGCTGCAGGGCCAGTGCCTGGTGGAGAGCAGCCCGGGGTATGGCACCGTGATACGTCTCACGGTTCCGCTGGATCGCGCCACCGAGCCCTCGGGCCCCGAGGCGGCCGGCCGATAACATGGGGATTGCCCGCCGAAGGCCCGCCATGCGCGGG
>Ga0209278_1002361_pt1 | contig 10581 bp, 11 predicted proteins | sample JI81BgreenDNA_FD_187504 | JGI IMG/M metagenome (GOLD analysis project Ga0209278, IMG submission 187504) | Wastewater effluent complex algal communities from Wisconsin, to seasonally profile nutrient transformation and Carbon sequestration -... | ecosystem: Engineered > WWTP > Effluent > Algae... | reverse complement strand
ACCAGCCCCAGCGCCACAAGCAAAGGCCCGTGCAACCAGCCCAGCACGACCGCTGCCCCCGCCACGGCCAGCAGCCCCGCAAACGTGACCTCGGGCCCGATCAGCCCATACATCTGCCGCGCCGCCACGATGGCCGCGAACCCCGACACGATCCCCGCGCCCGACAACAGCGACGGCAGGTAAGCCGTGGCCACCCCCTCCCCGTCGCCATGCCGCCGCCGCACCCATTCCCCCGCCGCCACCAGCGCTCCGCCGAATCCCAGCGCCGCCATCACCCGCACAGCAGGGGGCAACAGCCCCCTCTCTGCCCCGTATTGCACAAGGAACACCCCGGCCAGCGCCAGAGACAGCCCCGACACCGCATAAACCCAGTTCTCCCGCAGCCATGCCCCGAACCGCTCCATCAGGTCGGGCGCGCGCGGCACGGGCGGCGGCAAGTCCCGCGCATCTGCCGCGCCCTCGACCGCGGCCCAAGGCCCCACCGCCCCGATGACCTCCTCCGGCACGGACGCGACGACCGGGTCGGGCAGGGGCAACGCCGCGCGCTCCGGCACGCTCTCCGCCACCGGCACCGGCGGCGGCACGGCCACCCCCCGCAATTCCAACCCATCCAGCCGCGCCTGCGCCGCCCTCAGCTGCGCCTCCGCCACCTCGAGCCGCCGCTTCACCCCGCCCAACTGGACGAACAGAACCACCACCCCGACCGGGATCGCCAACACTGCCAAAACGGCCAGAATCGCAAGTTCCACGCAAAAACCCCCTCGCGGCCCACTCCGCGTCACTCTACCCCAGCCGCACCCGGCGGAAAGACATGTTTACCCGACCTTCGCCACCCCACTGGACAGACCCGCCCCATGCGATAGCTTCACTCCCAAGCAAAGGGTCCCCCATGAAAGACGCCTCCGTCAACGTCCTCGGCCTGCCGTTGGAACACTGCTCCCAACGCCCGCTCACGGGTTTCTTTCGCAACGGCTGCTGCGACACAGGGCCAATGGACACGGGGCTTCACACCGTCTGCGCCCTGATGACCGAGGAATTCCTCGCCCTGTCGAAATATCTCGGCAACGACCTGTCCACGCCCCGGCCCGAATATGCCTTTCCGGGCCTCAAGGCGGGCGATCAATGGTGCCTCTGCGCCGCCCGCTTCTATCAGGCGCATGAGGAAGGCGCGGCCCCCAAGGTGCGCCTCATGGCCACCCATATCCGCACGCTCGACATCGTCCCGCTCTCCATCCTCAGGGAACACGCCGTCGACCTGCCCGCAGACTGACCTCAGGCCGCCGATAGCGGGCGGAACCGTTCCGTTACGTCATCGCGCATCAGATCGTCGATGAACAGCGACAGCAGTTGCGGCCGCCCGCTCACCCCCGCCTTGCGGTAGATGGCATTGGTCTGCGCCTTCACCGTGCCCTCCGACGTGGTCCGCAGCATCGCGATCTCCGCCGTCGACATGCCCTTGATGGCGAACAGCGCCACATCGCGCTCCGCCGGGGTAAGCCCCCATTCAAGGAACCGCTCTTCCAGCAATTCCATGAACACGCCCGAGGCCCGCCGCAACCGCTCCTGCGCAAGGTTCCGCTCGCGGATGACATCCCTCAGCATCACCGCGCCCAGCCCGAAGCCCAGCATCAGGCCGAGCGCCGCGCCGATTTCCATGATCTCGCGCAATTGCCATGGCAGCGGCGGGGTATAGACCCCGATCACCGTCGTCAGGATGTCAAAGGCAAAGAACAGGGCGCAGAGCCCCTGGATCACCAGAACGATGGCGATGACCCAACGCCCGGTCATCCCGCGCACCGCCCGGCCACAGACAAACCGCGCCCATCGGCCCGATCCGCCCCGCAATCCCCCTGTCCTGCCTTCTCCTGCCGCATGCCTGCCCTGTTGCCTGTCGTCTTCCCAACCGTCGTTGCGGCCGGTGCTGCCTCAGCCGCCGAAACCGCCGCCGAAGCCCCCGCCGAAACTTCCTCCGCCACTCGAACCGCCCGACGATCCGCCACTGGTCCCACCGCTGGACCCGCCCGAAGATCCGCCACTGCTCGACCCGCTCTCACCCGAACTGCTGCCACCCGACGACCCGCCCGAGGATGTGCTGGTGGAACTGCTGGAAGACGTCCCCGTCGTTCCGCCCGATCCACTCCCCGACCCGCCCGAGGTACTCGCCACAGATGTCGCGCCCGAAGACCCCGATCCGCCACCGCTTCCGCCGGTCTGGGCAAAGCTGCTTCCGCCCTCAGGCGTCCGCTCCAGCCAGGCATCCCGCAGCACTTCGCCATTGTTGGGGTTGATGACAATCTCGCGCCGCCCATCCGTCGCCTCCGCGACGATGCGCACCCGGCCCAGCCATGTGCGCTCGGTCGAAATCGCGCGATATCCCTGTTCCTGCAACTGCTGCACGATGGCCGTGTCATAGCCCTGCGCCAGCGCCGGGCCGATACCGACCGCGCCTGCAACCATCGCAACCATGACTGTCCGTGCCATCATCATTCACCCCCTCTAGGGCAAAGCCGCAAAGATGCGACCATTAACGTTTCCTACCGGAACCGCGTCTCCAAAAGGCAGAGGCGCGGCATTTTCATGGCATCCGCCCGAAGGGGGCGGCACCACCCGAAAGTCCGTGCCGCGAACCGGCGCGGGGCCGCCCCACCGCCCGGTCATGGGGGCCACCGACCCCACGCCCGGACACGGCCCCGAAAAGCCGATTCGCATGCACCCCACCGTGCTGCACCCATCGCCGCCCGCCGCAAATCCACCGCAGGTTTAGACACCTGCCCCATTCCTTCGCTAGGCCGCATAGATCAAAGGTTTACGGCCCCGAAACGGGAAACGCCCCCGCTGCGTCGGCAGCGGGGGCGTTTCCCATCAGGTCCCGTATAGGCGGGCGTCAGACCTTCATGTCCACGCCCAGATGCTTGGCCACGGTGAAGATATCCTTGTCCCCCCGCCCGCACATGTTCATCACGATGATATGGTCGCGCGGCAGCGTCGGCGCGATCTTCATCACATGCGCCAGCGCGTGCGAAGGCTCCAGCGCCGGAATGATCCCCTCCAGCTTGCAGCAAAGCTGGAACGCCTCCAGCGCCTCCTTGTCCGTGATGCTCACGTATTTCGCGCGCCCCACGTCATGCAGCCACGCATGCTCCGGCCCAATCCCCGGATAATCCAGCCCCGCCGAAATCGAGAAGCCCTCAAGGATCTGCCCATCCCCATCCTGCAACAGATAGGTCCGGTTCCCATGCAGCACCCCCGGCCGCCCGCCCGTCAGGCTAGCGCAATGCTCCATCCGCTCATCCACGCCCTTACCCCCGGCTTCCACGCCGATGATGTTGACCTGTGGGTCGTCAAGGAACGGATAGAACAGCCCCATCGCATTCGACCCGCCGCCGATGGCCGCGATGATCGTGTCGGGCAGCCGCCCCTCGCCCTCGGCCTCGGCAAGCTGCCAGCGCACCTCCTTGCCGATGATCGACTGAAAGTCGCGCACCATCGCGGGGTAAGGATGCGGCCCCGCCACTGTCCCGATGCAATAGAAGGTGTCGCGCACATTGGTCACCCAATCCCGCAGCGCATCGTTCATCGCATCCTTCAGCGTCCCGCGCCCGCTGGTCACCGGAACAACCTCCGCCCCCAGCAGCTTCATGCGGAACACGTTCGGCGCCTGCCGCTCCACGTCATGCGCGCCCATATAGACCACGCATTTCAACCCGAACTTCGCGCAGACCGTGGCCGTCGCCACCCCGTGCTGCCCCGCGCCGGTTTCCGCGATGATCCGCGTCTTGCCCATGCGGCGGGCAAGGATGATCTGCCCCAGCACGTTGTTGATCTTGTGCGCGCCCGTATGGTTCAGCTCGTCGCGCTTCATGTAGATCTTCGCGCCGCCCAGATGCTCCGTCATCCGCTCCGCGAAATACAAAGGCGAAGGCCGCCCCACGTAATGCTTCCACAGATCGTCCATCTCGGCCCAGAAGCTCGGGTCGGTCTTTGCGAAATCATACCGCTCTTCAAGCTCAAGGATCAGCGGCATCAGCGTCTCCGACACGAACCGCCCGCCGAAGATGCCGAACCGCCCCGCCTCGTCCGGCCCCGTCATGAAGCTGTTGATCCCGTCCTCGGCCATCGCCCGCACTCCCCTTATCTTCCCGCCCCGATGTAGCGCCCTTGCCCCGCCGGGGAAAGTCCCTACCGCGCGGGCGCAAAGCTCCGCGCGATGGTCCAATATCCCAACCCGCAGGCCAGAACCCCCACCGCCAGCGGCAGATGGAAGCCGAACCCCGCCTGCAACAACCCCGCCGCCACGACGCAGGACAGCGCCGTCCCCAGATCCCACCCCCCTTCGGCCACGATGTGGAACCGCAAGGGGCAACTCGATTGCCGCGCCAGCGTATAGACCCGCGCATTGAACGCCGTCGCATAAAGCGGCCATGCCAACGCCGCCGCAACATTCGCCGCCACCGCCAACCCTGCCACCGGCCAGCCGAACATCCGCGCCACCGCCGCCACCGTCAGCACCGCAAACCCGATGCGCGCCGCCCCCAGCCCCCGCCCCAGGTCGATCGCCCGCCCAAGGAACAGCGCCGCCACCGCCCCCGCCAACCCCGTCAGGGCCATCGCTCCGCCAAAGGCCGCGAAACTCGACCCCAAGGTCAGGAACAGCGCGATCAGCCATGTGAAATGGAAAGACCCGCTCCGCAACCCATCCGCGAACAGGATAAGCCGCGCCTCCCGCCGCGTCTCGGGCGGCATCTCGGCCCGATCCGCCACCGCAAGCTCCGGCCCCAGCAGCACCGGCACCGCCGAAACCGCCATGGCCAAGGCCACGGCGCCAAAGGCCACCACCGGATCGAAGGCCGTCAGCAGCAACCCCGTCACCGCAGGCGCGCCGATCCCCATGACCATCCCGATGGTCTCCACCGCGCTGGTCTGCGCGCCACGGGCATGGTTGTCCCCCATCAGCGCGACATAGGTGTGATAGGTCGTCCAATAGAGGCTGCTGCTGAAGGCCCACAGCGCCAGATAGCCCACCAGCAACCACCCCGTCCCCGTGATCTGCGACAGGATCGGATAGGTCGCCGCCTCGGCCAGAATCGCCACCACCAGCGCCCGCCTCAGCCCCACCCGCCGCACAAGGGGCAGCACGAACCGGCGGAACAGCATCCGGCTGCCGAACATCGCCGCGATGGAAAGCAGGACGACGGGCGCGGAGATGCCTTCAGACAGCAGATAGACGAAGGCGAAGGCCTCGCCGCCATAAGAGGCGAAGGCCTGCAATGCGGCATGGATATAGACGAGGTTGAAGGTCCGGCTGGAAAAATACCCCATGATCGAAAGGTCGATGTCCCCGCCTGTTCCGCCCTCCGTCTATCGTCACAGCACCGCCGGGAAAAGACGGAGTTTGACGCAAACTCCGGAACGAAATCTGACGCAGATTTCGCCCCCCACCGTCGCACCCGGCCCCCAAGCGGAATTTGCGTCAAATTCCGCCGCGATTTCCGCGCCGGAAATCGCTTCCACGCCCCGACACTGACGCTTTCGTGAACACCCCGCCTGAAACCCTGCCCTCCCCGTCTCCGTAGCTTCGCCTGTTGCAATCCATGGACAGGAGCGATGCCATGAAAACCCTGACGACCACCCTCCTTCTCGCCACCGCCACCGCAGGCGCGGCCCATGCCGAAACCGCGCTCGGCCTCACGGGCGACCGCACGCTGGTGATGATCGACACCGCCACCGCCGCCGTGACAGGCAGCGTCGAGGCGCAGGGCGTCACCCGCCTCCTCGGCATCGACTACCGTCCCGGTACGGGCAAGGTCATCGGCGTGACCGATGCCCAGACCATCGTCGAGATCGACCCGACAACCGGCGCCACCATGGAAATGGCCAAGATGACCACCATGCTGCCCGTCGCCGAAGGCGCGGCCGTGATCGTCGACGTGAACCCCGCCGCCGACAAGCTGCGGTTCATGTCCGGGACCACCAACCACCGCGTGGACATGGGCACCGGCGAAGTCACCGTAGACGGCGCGCTGAACTTCGACACCGCCGATGCCAATGCCGCCGCCACCCCGATGGTCGTCGCCGTCGCCTATTCCAACAGCTATGGCAAACCGGAAAAGACCGCGATGTATGACATCGACGCGGGCCTGAACGCGCTTCTGCAGCAGACCAAACCGAACGAGGGCGTCCTCGCCACCATCGGCAGCCTCGGCGTCACGCTCGACGGCCCGGTCGCGATGGACATCGCCACCACTGCCGATGGCACCAACACCGCATGGGTCGCGGCCCTCGGCGGCCTGCACCGGCTCGACCTCGCCACCGGCACGGTCTCCGGCACGATGCCCCTCACCGGAACCGACCAGCCGATCCGCGACCTGACGGTCCTGCCCGCGATGTAATCCCCACTGGCGCCGCCCGCAGAACTTCCGCACAGCGGGCGGCCCTCTTCCCCCAATATCCACAAGACGAAGGGCAACCCACCGGAATTTGCGTCAAATTCCGCCGCGAATTCTGCGTCAGAATTCGCTACCCCTGCGCCGCCCGCACGAATTCCGCGATCCGCGCGGCATCCTTGACCCCCGGCGCGCTCTCCACGCCGGACGCCACATCCACCTGCCGCGCCCCTGTCAGGCGCACCGCCTCCGCCACATTCCCGGCGTTCAGCCCACCGGCCAGCATCCATGGCCGCAGCCATTTCCGCCCCACCAGAAGCCGCCAGTCGAAGGCCAGCCCGTTCCCCCCCGGCAGCACCGCATCCTTCGGGGGCTTGGCGTCAATCAGCAACTGATCCGCCACCAGCGAATACTCGGTCAGGCAGGCCAGATCCGCCTCGCCCGCCACCCCGATCACCTTCATCACCGGCAAGCCGTACCGCGCCTTGATCTCCGCCACCCGCTCCGGCGTCTCGTGCCCATGCAATTGCAGCATATCCAGCGGCACCCCCGCAACAATGGCATCCAGCGCCGCGTCCTCCGCATCCACCACCAGCGCCACCTTGCACAGCCCCTCGGGCGCCAGCAGCGCCAGCCCTCGGGCCTCCTCCACCGTCACAAAGCGCGGCGACCGCGCAAAGAAGTTGAACCCCGCATAGGCCGCCCCCGCCGCCGCCACCGCAGCGACATCCTCCGCGGTCCGCAGACCGCAGATCTTCACCCGCACATCGCCACCCATGATGTCCGCCCTCAACCCGCCTTGCGCTTCTCCACCAGCGCCAGCACGTCATCCCCCGGCACCGACCGCGCGTCGCGCATCACTTCCATCTCGCGCTCAAGCCGCGCCACCTCGCGCTTGCGCTGGCTCGCCGCCTTCCGGTGCTTGTGCTCCCGCAGCCATTCCCAAGTGAAACCGATCACCACCCCGGCGACCACCCCCCCGAAGATCACGAGGAAAAGCGGCATCTCCACCTGCCAGTTCACCCCGAACAGCGCGCCCACATCCTCGGGCAGGAACCGCACAGGCACCACCGTCCGATTGGCCAAGGCCACGGTCAGCAGCAGGACCAACAGGACAACGATCACGGCATAGCGAAAATAGCGCAGCATCCGGCACCCCCGATGGTCGATGCCCGACTATCGCGCCCCGCGCCCTCAGGCGCAAGGCATCCCATGGGGAAAAGCTCAGCCCTTGCCGTTCAGCCGGTCCCGCAACAGCTTGCCGGTCTTGAAGAAGGGAACCTTTTTGTCCTCCACCTTCACCGCCTCGCCCGTGCGCGGGTTCCGCCCCACGCGCGCATCGCGCGCCTTCACCGAAAACGCGCCGAACCCGCGCAACTCGACCCGGTCACCCTTGGCCAAGGCTTCGATGATTTCCTCGAAGACCGTGTTCACGATCCGCTCCACATGGCGCTGCGTGAGGTGCGGATTCTCATCCGCGATCTTCTGGATCAGTTCCGAACGGATCATCCAAGTCCCCCCTGTGGTCCCGTTGTGCCCGGTTGCCACGCTGTTGTTTGCCTTGGACTATAGGCAAAAAATGCCACCGCACAACGAAAACGACACAAACCCTCCGCACGGCCCCGCCTTCCCGGCCCCGGCATGCACGCTTTTCCCCCAAAGGGTTGCAAGACCGTCACGCCCCCAAGCCTGCGCACCAAAGGAAAAGGCCCCGCCGAAGCGGGGCCTTTCCCTCAAGCCGATCCGATGGGATCAGTTGCCGCCCTTCAGCGCCGCGCCAAGGATATCCCCCAGCGACGCGCCCGAATCGGACGAACCGTACTGTTCCACGGCTTCCTTCTCTTCCGCGATCTCGCGCGCCTTGATCGACAGGCCCAGACGGCGGGTCTTCGGGTCGATGTTGGTCACGCGCACATCCACGTGGTCGCCCACCTGGAACCGCTCGGGGCGCTGGTCGGCACGGTCGCGCGACAGGTCCGAACGGCGGATGAACGACTTGGCGCCGTTGTACTCCACCTCGATCCCGCCTTCCTCGATCGCCGTCACGGTGACGGTGATGACCGAGCCACGCTTCACGCCGTCAACGGCATCCGTGAACGAGTCGTCGCCCAGCGCCTTGATCGACAGCGAGATGCGCTCCTTCTCGACGTCCACCTCGGTGACGGCGGCCTTGACCGTGTCGCCCTTGCGGTAGTTCTGGATCGCATCCTCGCCACGCTGGTCCCAGGACAGGTCCGACAGGTGCACCATGCCGTCGATATCGTTGTCGAGGCCGACGAACAGACCGAATTCGGTGATGTTCTTGACTTCGCCCTCGATGGTCGACCCGACCGGATGGGTTTCCGCAAAGACTTCCCACGGGTTGCGCTGCGTCTGCTTCAGGCCCAGCGAAACACGGCGCTTGGCGCTGTCGATCTCCAGCACCATGACGTCCACTTCCTGCGAGGTGGAGACGATCTTGCCGGGATGCACGTTCTTCTTGGTCCAGCTCATTTCCGAAACGTGGACCAGACCTTCGACACCGGCTTCCAGCTCCACGAAGGCGCCGTAATCGGTGATGTTGGTCACGCGGCCCTTGTGAACCGAACCCAGCGGATAGGCGCGCTCCACGGCATCCCACGGATCGGCCTGCAACTGCTTCATGCCAAGGCTGATGCGGTGCGTATCCTTGTTGATCTTGATGACCTGAACCTTCACCGTCTCGCCGATCGACAGGATCTCGGACGGGTGGTTCACACGGCGCCATGCCATGTCGGTGACGTGCAGCAGACCATCGACGCCGCCCAGGTCAACGAAGGCACCGTATTCGGTGATGTTCTTGACCACGCCATCCACGATCTGGCCTTCGACCAGATTCGAGATGACCTCGGCGCGCTGTTCCGCACGCGATTCTTCCAGAATGGCACGACGCGACACGACGATATTGCCGCGGCGACGGTCCATCTTCAGGATCTGGAACGGCTGCTTCATACCCATCAGCGGGCCTGCATCGCGCACGGGGCGCACATCGACCTGCGAACCGGGCAGGAAGGCCACGGCACCGCCCAGATCGACGGTGAAGCCACCCTTGACGCGGCCGAAGATCGCGCCGTCGACGCGGGTCTCGGAAGCGTAGGCTTTCTCCAGACGGTCCCAAGCCTCTTCGCGGCGGGCCTTCTCGCGGCTGATGACCGCCTCACCACGGGCGTTCTCGACGCGGTCCAGATAGACCTCGACTTCGTCGCCCACGCTGATGTTCGGGTTCTCGCCGGGATTTGCGAATTCCTTCAGGTCGATGCGGCCTTCCATCTTGTAGCCCACATCGACGATGGCCTGGCCCGCCTCGATGGCGATGACCTTGCCTTTGACAACCGTGCCCTCTTCGGGGGTGTCAATCTCGAAGCTCTCTTTCAGAAGGGCTTCGAATTCTTCCATAGCGTTTTTCGCGCACATATGCAGTTCGTCCTTTGTCATGGTTTTCCGGCCATGCGGTTGTCTCCGCAGGTCTTTGGCTGGCCCCTAGGGAAAAAGCCGTGTCCGCCCGGAAAACCGGAACCACCGCGACTCCACCGTCAGGATGGGCGCCCTATAGTCTCTCGAACCAAGGAAAACAAGCGCGAAGCGCCCCTCAAGCCAAAACCTGCCCCGGGTAGGGCGGGGTTCACCCCGGCACCGCCCCTTCTTCCGTTTCCTCCCCGCGACGCGACCTAACGCAACGGCGAGTCCATCCGTCTTGACTCACTGACAAGACCTGAACCGCCATGGTGCGAAACGGTCCGGCGCCACCGGATCGCCTTGCAGACGGAGATATGCCGTGAATCTGTACCACTGCCTCATCGAATTGCGCCCCGAGGCCCGCGCCCTGTCCTTCGCCCATGCCGTGGGCCTCTGGCTCAACCATCTGGCCAAACTGGAACTGGTCTCCGACTGGCGGCTGATGCGCCGCAAGTTCGGCCTCGCCTCCGGTCGCCACACCGATTTCGTGCTGGAGATCGAGATCGAAGGCATGGCCGCCCTCGACGAGGCCTTCACCGCGCTGGGGGATGCCGACGATCACGCGGTCCAGCTTTACGAAAAGATGCACGCCATGATCGAAAGCGTCGAGATCGGCCTCTACCGCCCCTATCCCGACCCGAAACAGCGCGAACGCATCGCGCTGATCTGACGCCCGGTCACGCCGTCCCACCGCCCCGCCACCACCTGCGCAAAGGCGCAGAAC
>Ga0209278_1002360_pt1 | contig 10586 bp, 8 predicted proteins | sample JI81BgreenDNA_FD_187504 | JGI IMG/M metagenome (GOLD analysis project Ga0209278, IMG submission 187504) | Wastewater effluent complex algal communities from Wisconsin, to seasonally profile nutrient transformation and Carbon sequestration -... | ecosystem: Engineered > WWTP > Effluent > Algae... | reverse complement strand
CGGCTTTCCAGGGTCTCACTGGCAGCTTTGACGAACAGACCTACCTTGCAGCGCTACGCCAGCGCGGGCTGACCGATGCCCTGTTCCGCCGCGATCTGGCTGACGGTCTGATCGAGCAGCAATTGCTGCGCTCGGCTGTCGCTGCCCCGCAACTGCCCGAAAAGATTGCGCGCCAATATGCCGCGCTGGTGCTGGAAAAGCGCAAGGGCGAAATCGCGCTGATCCCGAGCGCCGCTTTTGCACCGGCGGGCGATCCGACCGAGGCACAGCTGACCGCATGGTATAAGGACAACCGCGGTCAGTTCATCCGGCCCGAACGACGTACGCTGCGCTTTGCGGTTTTCGGTTCGGACACGCTGAGGGTCAATGCGACACCCTCCGCAAACGAAATCGCCGAACGCTACAAGCGCGATGCGGCGCAGTACCAGACGCGCGAGAAGCGCGTTGTCACCAGCTTTGTCGTGCCGACGCAGGACGCGGCCAAGGCGCTTGCTGCCCGCATTCGGAGCGGCGCGACGCTCGAAGCCGTCGCGCGTGAAGCCGGCTTCAGCGCTTCCCGCTCCGAAGCGCGCGAGCGTGAGGCGATGGCGAGCGCGACCAGCTTTGCCTTTGCCCAGAACGCCTTCAAGGCTGCTCAGGGCGGCGTGATCGAACCGTCGCAAGGCACACTCGGCTGGTATGTGGCCCGCGTAGACAGCATCGAGCGTATTCCGTCTCGCACCCTTGAACAGGCGACCCCGGAAATTACCGAAGCGCTGACGGCCGAAAAGCGCGTCGCCGCCATCGCCGATCTTACTGCCGAGATCGAAGGCGAGATCGACGGCGGAACTGCCTTTGCCGAAGTCGCCAAGACCTATGGCTTGAAGGTCGAGACGACCCCGGCATTGCTCGCCGATGGCCGCGCCTTCGGAAAGCCCGAGGTACAGATCGTGCCGCAGCTTGCCCCGATCCTGCCGACTGCATTCCAGATGGAAGAAAGCGAACCGCAGCTTGCCGAGATCGTTCAGGGCCAGCAATTCGTGATCTTCGAAGTCGCCCGGATCGAAGAAGCCTCCGCGCCGCCGCTGGTTGAAGTGCGTGAAGCGGCCGCTGCCGGGTGGAAGCGCGCGCAGGGGGCCGTGCTTGCCAAGCAAGCTTCAGAACGGATCATGGCCAAGGTGCGTGCCGGAACGCCGCTCGCCGCTGCCATGGCCGCCGAGAACAAACCGAGCTTCGAGCGCGAGGCAATCGATATGGAACGTCGCAAGCTGGTTGCCAGCCAGAACGGCCGGATCCCGCCGCCGCTGGCGCTGATGTTCAGCATGGCTCAAGGGACGGTAAAGCCGCTCGAGGGGCCCCGCGGGCTCGGCTGGTATGTGGTTTCGCTCGACGAAATCACGACACTGCCGCTGGAAAACGAAGCCGAATTGGTCGCTCAGACGCGCCAGCAACTGGGTCAGGCCTTGTCCGAAGAATATCGCACTCAGGCGACCGTCGCAATGCGCAAGGAACTGGGGGTCACCCGAAATGATCCGGCCATAGCCGCTGTGCGTAAGCAGTTGGTGGGCGAGCAGTGAGCCGGGTGTGATCGCGACGTGACTGCCCGACCGGAAACCGGCCTGCCCGAAAACGCCGCCGCTGCCGCCGCCATGCTGGCTCGAGGCCGCCCGGCGCTGGTGTGGCGACGGATCATTGCCGATAGCGACACGCCGGTGGGTGCGGCGCGGCGGCTGATCGTGCCGGGGCGCGGCGATTTCCTGCTGGAAAGCGTGGAGGGCGGCGAGGTTCGCGGACGTTACAGCCTTCTCGGCCTCGATCCCGATCTAGTCTTCCGTGCGACCGGCAACAGGGCTGCAATCAACCGCAATTGGCGCACCGATCGCGAAGCCTTCGCACCGCTCTCTGGCGATGCCCTGACCGAATTGCGCGGGCTTGCCGCCGCCTGCCGGATCGACCTTATGCCCGAAGGCTTGCCTCCGGCTCTCGCCTGCCTTGTGGGCTATCTCGGTTATGAGACCATCGGCTTGGTCGAGACGCTGCCGCGCGCGGCTGACAGCCCGCTCCAGCTGCCCGACATGCTGTTTGTGCGGCCCACCGTTATCCTTGTGTTCGACGGGCTGACCAATGCGCTGTTCGCCATCGCCCCGATCTGGGAGGCGAGCGATCCTTCGTCCGCCGTGGAACGTGCAGGCGAACGGATCGACGCAACCCTCAGCCAGCTAGGCACCGCCTTGCCCTCTGCCACCACCCAAGCCGCACCGGACACGCTGCCCGATCTTGCCCCGGTAATCGCGCCGGATGAATACAAGGCGATGGCCCTTAAGGCGAAGGACTACATCCTTGCGGGCGACATCTTCCAGGTGGTGCTGGCCCAGCGCTTTACCTGCCCCTTCACACTGCCACCGCTTGCGCTTTACCGGGCGCTGCGGCGGGTGAACCCTTCGCCTTTCCTCTATTTCCTCGATTTGCCCGGTTTCGCGCTGGTTGGCTCCTCGCCTGAAATCCTTGTGCGGGTGCGAGAGGGTGAAGTGACAATCCGGCCCATCGCCGGCACTCGTCCTCGCGGGTCTACACGGGACGACGACGTCGCCAATGAAGCCAGCCTGCTCGCCGATCCCAAAGAGCGCGCAGAGCATCTGATGCTGCTCGATCTCGGGCGCAATGATGTGGGCCGGGTTGCGGCGGCAGGAACGGTGGAGGTCACCGACAGCTTTACCATCGAGCGTTACAGCCACGTAATGCACATCGTCAGTAACGTCGTCGGGCAGCTGGATGCCTCGAAGGACGCATTGGACGCCCTTTTCGCAGGCTTTCCGGCGGGCACAGTCTCGGGCGCGCCCAAGATCAGGGCGTGCGAGATCATCGCCGAACTGGAACCCGAAACACGCGGCGCTTATGCTGGCGGCGTGGGCTACTTCGCGCCCGATGGCTCTCTCGACAGCTGCATCGTTCTGCGAACTGCGGTGGTCAAGGACGGGGTGATGCACGTTCAGGCCGGCGCTGGCATCGTGGCCGATTCCGAACCTGACTACGAACTGGCAGAATGCCGCGCCAAGGCTGGTGCTCTGATCGCGGCTGCACGGGAGGCTGTGCGTGTCGCGGGCGAGCCGGGATACGGGCAATGATGCGCCGCTTTGCGTTTGCCGCCAGTTTCGCGCTGGCCACCGTCGCCTGTTCCGAAGCCCCTGCGGGCGAGGCAGTGACGCGGGTCAATCTTGACGGCAGTCCTCGCGCGGAGGCCCCCAGCCCCTCGCCCAGCCCCACGCAAACAAACGGCCCCTCGGCCTGCCGCGCTGTAGTGTTCGAGGATGTGCCGCTCACTCACTGCACCGCCGATCCCGCGCAGCACAGCATCGGGATGGCGAACCTCGGGACCGACAAACAGCCCTTCGGCTCGCTATCGGCCTTTGCGGCGAGCGTTGATCCCGCCACCATCTCCTTTGCCGTCAATGGCGGGATGTATGGCGATGACCTCAAGCCCATCGGCTACTACGTCCAGAACGGCGAACGACTGGGAGAACTCAACCGCAATACAGGTGAGGGCAATTTCTACATGAAGCCCAACGGGGTGTTTTTCGGCACGGGCGGCAAGTGGCGCGTGCTGGGCAGCAATACCTTCTTTGAAACCGTAGGCGACCGCCCCGAATTCGGCACGCAATCAGGCCCGCTGCTGCTGATCGACGGAAAACTCCACCCCGAAATTCAGGATGACGGCCCCTCCAAGGCGATCCGCAATGGCGTGGGTGTCGATGCGAGTGGCAAGGCGCATTTCGTTATTTCGGACGCGCCCGTGAGTTTCGGCCAGCTGGCGCGCTATTTCCGTGACGTGGTCAAAGTGAGCAATGCGCTCTATCTCGACGGGCAGGTGTCAAGTGTGTGGGATCCGGCCAGCGGCAGGCTCGACAAGGGCCGCGTCGGGCCGATCATCGTGGTGACGAAACGCCAAGGAGCCGCCAAGTGATACTCGTCATCGACAATTACGACAGCTTCACCTTCAACCTCGTCCATTACCTGATGGAGCTCGGGGCAGAAGTGCGGGTCGAGCGAAATGACGCGCTGACCGCTGCCGAGGCTTTGCGGACAAACGCTGCCGGGTTCCTGATCTCCCCCGGCCCCTGCACGCCGGCCGAGGCCGGCATCAGCCTCGATATGGTTGCCGCCTGTGCCGATGCGGGCAAGCCGCTAATGGGTGTGTGCCTCGGCCATCAGGCGATCGGACAGCATTTCGGTGGGACGGTGCAACGCGGCGGGTTAATGCATGGCAAGACTTCGCCCGTCACGCATGACGGCAGCGGAGTGTTTGCCGGCCTGCCCTCACCCTTCATCGCGACCCGCTATCACAGCCTCGAGGTGGTCAATGTGCCGCCAGAACTTGTTGCGAACGCCCATGCGGAAACGCCAGGTGCTGACCATCTCAGCGTGATGGGCTTCCGCCATGAAATCCTGCCGATCCATTCCGTACAATTCCACCCAGAGAGCATCGCAACCGAGCATGGCCATGCATTGCTCGCCAACTTTGTGCGCGCTTGCGGGCTGGAGCCGGTGATGCCGTCGAGGCTTGTTGCATGAACACGCTGCCAGATGTCACCACGCCGCTCACCGAAGCGGAAGCAGAAACAGCCTTCGGCGTGCTGCTTGACGGAACGCCTTCCGAGGATGAAATCGCCAGCTTCCTCGTCGCTCTCTCCGCCCGCGGCGAAACCTCGGACGAAATCGCGGGCGCGGCGCGGGCCTTGCGCGCACGACTGATCCCCATATCCGCTCCCGGCAATGCCATCGATGTGTGCGGCACAGGGGGCGACGGGCATCACACCCTGAATGTCTCGACCGCCGTCAGCCTCGTGGTCGCGGCCTGCGGCGTGCCGGTCGCCAAGCACGGCAACCGCGCGGCATCCTCGAAGGCGGGCGCGGCGGATACGTTGGAAGCGCTCGGCCTCGATATGGACGCAGCGGGCCGGACAGCGGAAAAGTCACTGGCTGAGATCGGCATCTGCTTCCTCTTCGCCAAGAACCACCATCCGGCGATGGCACGCATCCAGCCTATCCGTGTAAAAATCGGACAGCGTACAATCTTCAACCTGATGGGGCCGCTATCGAACCCAGCGCGGGTCAAAAGCCAGCTGATCGGCATCGCTCGTCCGGCCTATGTACCGATCTACGCAGGGGCGATGGCGCGGCTCGGCACGGGGCGCTCGCTGATCGTCTCGGGCGATGAGGGGCTGGACGAATTGAGCCTGGCGGGCGGCAATGAAGTCGCGATCGTCACCGGCCATGCCTTCTCAATGGAGCGGGTCGACGCGGGACGTGCAGGCCTCGCCCATGCCCCGATCGAGGCGATTCGCGGCGATGATGCAAGGCACAACGCTGCTGCCCTCAAAGCGCTGCTGATGGGCGCGCCCGGCCCCTATCGCGACGCGGTGCTGTTCAATGCCGCCGGTGCGCTACTGGTGGCGGAACGCGGTGATGGCTGGCACAGCCGCGTCGGAATGGCCGCAGAAGCGCTTGATTCGGGCCGTGCGCTGGCGTTGCTGGAACGCTGGATTGCTTTGGCCCGGTAAATGACCAACGAAATGAGACGATGAACAAGCTCGAAGAAATCTGCGCAGCCAAGCGCGAGGTCGTTGCCGCCCGCAAACTGGCCATTTCTGACGAGGCTTTGGGCCGCGCAGCACGCACGCAGTCGGTGCCGCGCGGATTCGAAGCCGCTCTGCGCTCCCGTGCGGCCAGCGGATACGCATTGATTGCCGAAATCAAGAAGGCCAGCCCTTCGAAAGGCCTGATCCGCGCCGACTTCCGACCTGCCGAACACGCCGCAGCCTATGAGGCTGGCGGCGCGGCGTGCCTCTCGGTGCTGACCGATGCGCCTTATTTTCAGGGCCACGAGGATTACCTGATCCAGGCCCGCGCTGCCTGTGCCCTTCCAGTGCTCCGCAAGGACTTCATGGTCGATCCATGGCAGTGTCTTGAAGCCCGTGCCATCGGGGCCGACGCGATCCTGATCATCGTCGCAGCACTTGAAGACAGCGAGATGACCGAAATTGAAACCGCCGCCACAGACCTCGGGATGGACGTGCTGGTCGAAGTCCACGACGAAGGCGAGTTGGAGCGCGCCGCGCGCGTACTCAAGTCGCGACTGATCGGGGTCAACAATCGAGACCTCAAGACTTTCACCACCAGTCTCGCCGTAACCGAGCATCTTGCCCCGTTGATGCCGGAAGGAACGCTGATTGTCGGCGAGAGCGGGATCAACACCCCCGCCGACCTCGCCAGGCTGGAGGCGTCAGGCGTACGTACTTTCCTTGTGGGAGAAAGCCTGATGCGCGCTGACGATATTGCGAGTGCCACGTCAGCGCTGATCGGCGCACAAGCGGCGGCATGACCGGCCTCACTCACCTCGATAGCGAGGGCGCTGCTCACATGGTCAATGTCGGCGGCAAGCCCGCCACGGCCCGTCGCGCCGTTGCATCGGGGCGGATCACCATGTCTCCGCAAGCGCTTGCGGCGATCCGCGCAGGCAACGCGCCGAAAGGCGATGTGCTCGGCACGGCGCGCATTGCCGGGATCATGGCGGCCAAGCGCACCGGCGAACTTATCCCGCTATGCCACCCGCTCGGGCTGGAAGCGGTGAGCGTCGATTTCGAATATGAAACAGACGGTATCCGCGCCACAGTCACCGCCTCTCTAACAGGCCGAACCGGTGTGGAAATGGAAGCGATGACAGCGGTTTCTGTCGCACTCCTCACAATCTATGACATGGCGAAGGCGATCGACAAGGGCATGGTCATTGAAAGCGTGCGCTTGATCGCCAAGACTGGCGGCAAATCGGGCGACTGGGCTGCTCCGCTTTGAGCGATGCGCTGGCCCTTGAGGATGCGCAAGCTCGCCTGCTCGCGCTCGCACCGCTGCTGCCCCTGGAATCGATCCCCACCGAAACCGCCTTGGGTCGCATCATCGCCGATGATGTCCGCGCGGCCCGCACCCAGCCTGCCGCAGACCTCTCCGCCATGGACGGCTACGCGCTCACTCCAGGCAACGGCCCTTGGGCGCTGGTGGGTGAAAGCCGCGCCGGAGCGCCCTACTCTGGCATACTTGGCCCCGGCGAATGCGTGCGCATCTCGACCGGTGCGATTATCCCCCAAGGTGCCGATAGAGTCCTGCTTCAAGAGGACGCGACCCGGACTGACGACACCATTGCCTCCACCGAAATGCCTCCACCGGGCCGCCACATCCGCGCACGTGGCTTTGACTTTGCCGCAGGTGACCTGCTGCTGACGCGCGGCACCCGCATCACGGCCGGGCGCATGGCGCTGGCACTTGCTGCGGGTCATGGCAGCTTGACTGTAACACGGCCCGTCCGCGTCGCTGTGATGGACAGCGGTGATGAGCTTGCCGCCGACCCAGCGCACTGCCTCACCCACCAGATCCCAGCCAGCAATGCAGCCATGATCGCCGCGATGCTTGCGCCATTGGGCTGCGAGATCACCCGAATCGGCCCGGTGCCGGACGATGCCGCTGCGCTGGCGGCTGCTCTTGCGCAGGCCGAGGACGCGGATATCCTCGTCACATCGGGCGGCGCCTCGGTCGGCGATCATGATCTTATCAAGCCTGCGCTGACCGCATCGGGGGCGCAGATTGCATTCTGGAAAATCGCGATCAAGCCGGGCAAGCCGCTGCTGGTAGCAACGCGCCCGAAGAGGGGGGGCGCGCAGCTGGTGCTCGGGCTGCCGGGCAATCCGGTTTCGAGCTTCGTAACCGCCTTTCTGTTCGCGATGCCGCTGGTCCGCAAGGCTCTGGGCGATCCCAATCCGGTGCCACGCCCGGTGACCTATCTGGCGGGCGAGGATCTTCCTGCCGTTGGCCCACGGCGCGAGTTCCTGAGAGCCGTGGCAGATGGCGAAGCAGTGCGGCTGGCAGGATCGCAGGATTCATCTGCCCTCTCCGCTCTGGCCGAAGCCGATTGCCTGATTGACCGTCCGGCCCACGCCGCGCCGCTGGCACAGGGCGAACCTGTCAGGATTTTCAAGCTCCAGAATGGCTGAATTGCGCCGGTTTGCCGCAAGGCACGCTTGACAGCATTCCTACAGTTGCCTAATTGTTCCTTGTTCGTTCACCTTAATGACGGAACGGGCGTGCATGCAATGCACCACGCGCACAGGCGCGCCGGTGCCTCTTGGAGCACAGATGGGATTGGCGCCAGGCCGTGTGGTCAGGCGTGAATGCGACCAAGGGAGATTTGATCCATGCTGACAGCCAAGCAGCACGAGTTGATCCGTTTCATCCAGCAGCGTCTGGAAGAAACCGGGATCTCGCCGAGTTTCGAGGAAATGAAGGAAGCGCTCGATCTGAAGAGCAAGTCGGGCGTGCACCGGCTGATTTCCGCTCTGGAAGAACGTGGTTTCCTGCGCCGCCTGCCTAACCGCGCCCGCGCGCTGGAAGTTATCCGTCAACCTGAAGATGCAACCCCTGCTCCCCGCAGCACTGCCGGCAATGTGGTGCCGATGGTACCGCCTGCTCCGCGCGTTGCTGAAGCTGTGGCCGCCAATGACGTGATCGAACTGCCACTACACGGACGTATTGCCGCCGGCGCCCCGATTGAGGCGCTGGAAGGCCAGTCGACCCTGCCGGTTCCTGCCGCCCTGCTCGGGCCGGGTGAGCATTACGCGCTCGAGGTTTCGGGAGACTCGATGATCGAGGCCGGAATTTTCGATGGCGATTTTGCGCTGGTACGGCGGACCAATAGTGCGCGCGATGGCGAGATCGTGGTGGCGCTGGTGCGGGGTGAAGAGGCCACGCTCAAGTATCTGCGCAAGGAAGGCGGCCAGGTGCGGCTCGATCCGGCCAATGCAGCCTATGATCCGCAGTTCTATCGTCCTGACGAAGTCGAGGTTCAGGGCAAGCTGGCGGGGCTGCTGCGCCGCTACCATTAAGGCCCTGCAAGGCACAGGATATGGCTCTGACAGACACAAGATGCGCTTCTTGTTTGTTAGCCATGTCCTGCAGCCTGATTGCCATTATTTTACAATATTTTGCGCCTTCGGGTGGAGGTTCTCAGGCTTTCTTGATGGCCTCCAGAACGATGTAAGGAGCGCCGTCCCCTCTCTAGCCCGCTCAGACACCTTCCGATATCCAGCCTAATGATCACCCAGCGCCAAAGGGCGATCACTCTATTACACCTCTCCACCAGCCATGAGTGCCCTGTCGTTCGGCTACGCTGGTGACTTTTGCACTATCCAGATCGATCGACAGGCCACCCGATCGTTCGAGGTAGCGCCTGTCCGCTTTAAGCCAGCGTGGGCGGCAAGAGCGGGGAAGAAAGCGCTCGGACACAACGATATCAGCCTCGTTGCAGGCAGCAGCCAAAGCGCGTTCTTCGACCTGCGCCCTTCCCCTCCCCAGCAGCAGCACCCAGTTCCTCCCGCCCCGTTCGATCAGCACCATGCAAAAGGCGGCGGAACAGCGCGCGCCGTCCCATTCGGCAAGCGCAACCGGCTCGGCGCTGACGCCCGCCAACTCCATCAGATTGTCGCGGGTGTAGGATGATCGGCTGTCGCGCAGGGTGAGAAGATGTGTCGCTCCATCAGAACCGGTCAACGTGATACCAACCTGCTGCCCGTCTGCCGCCACCAGCACATCCGGCACCGGGGTGGCCAGCACTAGCCCGCTCGCCGCCGCTACCGGGAGCAGTCCCGCAAGCCGCACCCTGCCCCGCCACAGTGCCAGCCACAGCTCGCCCGACACGAACAGCACGATCGCCAGCCCGCTGATCTGCGGCATCAGCGTCACTGCGCCGGCCTGCGCCGAGGTGACATGGGCGATCCCCAAGAGTAACGCCAAGGATCGTTCGAGCAACCACCATGCGGGCGCGCCAGCTCCAACCACATCAAGCAAAAGGCCAAGAGCAATCAACGGCATGGACACGAATGTGACCAGGGGAATTGCCACCACATTGGCCAGCGCGCCATAAATCCCTGCGCGGTGGAAATGGAACAGCACGATCGGCATCAGCGCCAGTTCTATGACCACTCCAGTGACAAACAGCATCACCACCCGTCGCCCTGTATGCGCCCACCACGGCTCCTCGCGCGGGGCAAGAAAGGCGCGCACCGGACCGCTGTTCGAAAGGGCAATGATCGCCAGCACCGCGGCAAAACTCATCTGGAAGCTGGGACCGATCGCGCTTTCGGGCCAGAGCAGCAGCACGAAACCTGCAGCGACCGCCACCATCCTGAGCGAAAGCGCCTCCCGCCCCAATGCCAAGGCCCCCAGCACCAGCAACGCTGCGACACAACTGCGCACGGTTGGCACCTCGGCGCCGGTAAGCAGCGTGTACCCTATTCCCGAAAGTGCGCCAGCGCCTGCAGCCACCACCGGCAAGCGCCAGGTTAAGGCGAGCGCGGGCCACAAAGCCAGCAGGCGCAAAGTCACGAAATAAGCTGCCGCCACGACTGCGCTGACATGCAGCCCGCTGATCGAAAGCAGATGGGTTAGCCCTGAATCGCGCATCGCCGCCTCGTCGACTTCGGAGATGCCTCCCCGGTCGCCGCTGGCAAAGGCTGCGGCAATGGCGCCGGGCGATCCTTCGACCCGGGCGTGGACATGGGCGGAGA